>Ga0315274_10005736_pt1 | contig 18143 bp, 34 predicted proteins | sample YL17G02_20_MG_FD_203700 | JGI IMG/M metagenome (GOLD analysis project Ga0315274, IMG submission 203700) | Sediment microbial communities from Yellowstone Lake, YNP, Wyoming, USA - YL17G02_20 | ecosystem: Environmental > Aquatic > Freshwater > Lake > Sediment | place: USA: Wyoming | collected...
CTGCGAAGATTTGGGAGTGGATAGAGAGTAAAATAAAATAACGTGGTAATACAAAGGATTAAGCCTCGGCGACAGTCGGGGTTTTTTTATGCTCATACCACGAGTCGTCGGATCTTCCGGAAGGTCCCCGGGGCGTGAAATCAAACGGCAACCGTATTACATGCCGATTGATTTTAGAAGTGATCACCCGTAGAATCCCCATCTAACATCTTGAAAAATAAATGATAAAACATTTGGTAGTGTCATAAAATGTATTTATCTTTACACAGTAATCACATAAGAATTTCTTAATCATTAATTAAAAATTAAAATCGTATGAAAAAACTTTTTGGAATTATGTTTCTGTTCGCTCTTGTAGCGGTGACTGTATTAACAAGTGGATGTGCTGGAACTTGCCAGCGAATAAAAGCCAACGGTGCAATCGTTGGAACTGTATCGGGCGCGTGGATTGTGGAGAAAATGTCAGGCGGTGTTATAACTGATGTATATATTCTTGACGCCGCGATAGTTTTAAGTGAAAAGGGCTCGGATGGGTGGATATTCACAGATAAAAATGGTAACCCCGTACACATTGGAGGAGATATGAAAGCAATCCGATGTAATAAATCAGCAGGTGATGTATCCGCGCAATATGTAGAATATCATATGGATATCGACCATTGTACTTATAAGGAGAAGTTTGAGAAAGTCCGAGGGAAGGCCACAGAGTAACCGTATTACAAAAGAACTAACCCGACCAAGTGTCGGGTTTTTTCATGCCCAACTTGAGTCTAAGTTTAGGGGCCTTCCAGAAAAGTCAATCGGCATTTTAATTTATTAAACTGCCGATTGATTTGTTTCCCTTAGAGTCTGATCATCCATCTTCAGTCTTAGTAAAAAATAATGGTGTTTTATTTGGCAGTGTCGTATAAAGTTTTTATCTTTATACAGTAATCAATAACCACAAAGACAATGAAAAAATGGAAGATTGAAGTTATAGCAACCGATGAAGCACAAGCTTCAAAGATTCTGAAAACAATGGCGGAAGCTTTTCAGGTCGCCGCAAATCACAACTTACCAATGGATTCACTTTTCATGGATGCCAAAGGGAACAAAGAAATGTCAACTGTTCAATCTATAAAAGAATAAGGCAATGACTATAAACACTTTAGTAATCGAAGTAACAAGGCGTTGCAATATGGCTTGTGAACATTGTATGAGAGGCGATGCAGAGAATAAGGATATAAAATACGAACATATTGATTCTCTTTTGTCTCAATGTGAAGGTATAGGAACCGTAACATTTACAGGTGGTGAGCCGTCAATGAATGTGCCAGCGATAGCATATTTTCTTGAAAGGGCAAAGGCACTCAATATTTCGATTGATGGATTTTATATTGCCACCAACGGTATGACAATAAGTGAAGAATTTGTTCTTACTTGTTTGAAGTTGTATTCATATTCGCAGTGTAAGGAAGTCTGTGCGATACATGTCTCAAATGATGTATTTCACGCCAATGAGGGGAACTATAATACTGAACTTTTGGACGGTTTGTCATTCTTTGGTAGAAAATTTAGTGAGGAACGGTATGACTACGACAGATATAGAGGACTTATAAGTGAAGGGAGAGCAAAGGATAATTTTGGCGACACTCGGATGGTCAGTATTACAGAGATTGAGAAAAAAGATGATTTAAACGATACAGCTGTGGTGTTAAATTGTAACGGTCAAATTATCAACGGGTGTGATTGGTCTTATGAAAGTCAGGATGAATATGTTTTGTGTGATGTGGATAAGTTTTCAGAGTATTACGATTCATTGCCCGAATGAGAACTAATAAAGATATAAAGCCTCGGCAATAGTCGAGGTTTTTTTATGCCCATTCCCCAAGAGGACCTCGCAGATCCGGGGACATCCAAGACGATAACTCAAACTGCACACTTCAGGAACAGGATGTCGCGATGGGATGTGCAGTTTGACATCATAGCCCCGGATCGCGACAACCCATCTTGTCTTCCTGTAAAAAAAGTTCGTGAAATATTTGGCAGTCTCATATAATTGTTTTATCTTTATATCATGTTAAACTAATAAAACACAAAACAATGGAAACACTTGGTAAGTTAATAACCGCAGTAATTCTCTCCGTTATTGGTATAATAATCGGTGGTTTTTTCTTTATGAAATTATGGATATGGTTCATGGTTCCTGCATTTGAAACCTTACCTGTCCTGACTTTTGCCCAATCAGTAGGTGTTGCAACATTTCTTGCAATGTTAAAAGTGAAAAGGGAGAAGAATGAAAAGGATAAAGACTTCGGAGACATCGTGGCAGACTGGTTTGAGGGATTAATCTTTACTCTCGTCATGTTCGGAATGGCGTATGTTATCTATCTTTTCATTCAGTAGTAATACACGGAATCAAAAGACCCGACCAATGTGTCGGGTTTTTTTATGCACAACAACGACTGTTGGAGACACTCCTCCTTCCTTCAGGATCCCAAAGTCAATCTGCACGCACCGTATTACATCCACCTAGTTTTATGGACTAACCACCAAACACCTAAAGCACAGATAACAAAGAATGTTATCATAACCTTTGGAAATAGAACGATGAGTAAGCCAACGATTAAGAACCAAATTAAAATTATAAATGCTCCGCCTCTTTTCATATTATAATATATATTAAATTTTTAAAAAAATAAAGGGTGTGCAGTTAGAGTTTTCGGATCCGTCGAGCTGTCCCCTGATTGCCCGTCAGGGAAAAATGTTAAAAAAATAACTGTTAAAAAATTTGGAGATTAAATAAAAAGTATTTATCTTTACACTATGAAAACAATGGACTACATAAAAGCTAATCGTAAAGGGAGCAGAGATGCTGAACTCTCCTTTGAGCACGGTTGGAAATCAAAGCACAAAGTCCACAACAGTAAGAAAGCTTATGCTCGTAAACCAAAACACAAAAACTCCGACAGATGACAAGTAAAGAGCCCAGCTTTAACAAAAAACTCAAAGAGTTAGTTAAAGAATTTAATGATTCAAGATTTGGGAAATTAAAAGCAAGAGGCGATGATTTTGGACTTCATGATTTTTTTCTCGAATTGAACTGCACACGAATGCCCACAGAGTATTATGAAATGATAATGCCATTTGTGAAGAAATACAAAGGTTCTATTGGTATATCGCCTGTAAAATACAATGATTGTATTTGTATAAGGATTGATGATTCACAATTTAATTTGAAGTAATGAAAAACAACTCCGAAGAACACCGTATCGGTCTTAGCCAACTGTATAAAGACCAACTAACAGAAGCTGGGTCATTTATGAAAGCAGTTCTGAAGAAGGCAATGCTCGCGTTGAAAACAGGAAGTAAACCAACTGATGTGGAAAACTGGGTCGTTAAGATGGAAAAAGAATACAGGAGCAAGATATGAAAACGTTAGTAATACACCCGACAGATCCCTCAACCGATTTTCTTAAAGAGATATATCGCGATAAAGACTACACAGTTATCAATCACAACCCTTCAAACAAGGAGTTAATTCAGGCTATCAAGTCGCACGGCAGGATTATGATGATGGGGCACGGTGTTCCGCAGGGTCTTATCGGGCATGGGAAGCTTATTATTAATTCGTCATACATTTATCTATTGAGAGGAAAATTGTGTGTGGGTATCTGGTGTAACGCTGACCAGTTCTTTAAAAGATATAACTTGCAGGGGTTCTTTACTGGCATGTTTATATCGGAAGTTGGTGAGGCTCGTGTTAATCTAATCGAAACAACACAGGAAAAAGTTACTTATTCAAATGAATATTTTGCATCAGAGTTCAGGAAATATGAGAACATGATTTGTGTTCACCAATTGATTAAGTCACATTATAATTCATTTGACTGCCCTGTAATACAGTTTAATAACGACAGGTTATATGAAAATAATATGAACGCAATAGTTGATGATTTACTTCATGAACATTATATAGATATAGTTGATGATTTTCTAAATGATGAGGATGATATTGACCCTGCAGGCGGTCATGGATTATTTTCTCATATTTAATTTGGATATCTCATAAAATGTTTTTATCTTTACACAATGGAAACAGAGGAATTTAAAATTTGGAGAGATTGGTTTATAAAAACCGAGCCTGAAGCTGCTTGTTCTTTTAACGATGAGGATATATATGAAATTTATTTAATGAATGAGAAATGAAAGCTAAATGTATTAAACAATATAAACAACTCGAAGGCATCCTAGATAAGGGTGACATAGTAGAGATTGAAGTAATCAGAACAACCGAAGACCAGATTATTGTTCATAAGAGTAACACTAAAAATCGTAATCCTTTTTTAATGGTAATATCAGAAGATACAATTCAACCCGCAGGGTCATACAAAGATTATCATTTTAAATCAAAGAATGGTGAGCATTATTCGGGTGGATGTTTAGATATTTTTATCGGGCCAAGACCAATGAGTGAAATCTTTAAAAAAATATAGAAATGAAGCGACCATTTAAAATTATTAAACAAGATGACAAAGAAAGATTACAAATATCTTTCGAAGGACGCGCTGACATATATCTGATTAAAACCGATGAAGGTTTTATATTTGATGTATATGATAGCAATGGTGATTGTATTAAGTCATGCGCTATCTGGAATATAGATTTACCAGAAGGTGAACCAACCGATAAAGAAATTGATGTGTTCAAAAATAATTGGGGACAAACTCATAAGGAAATATGTGCTGCTCTTGATGTACCCGAAGATGGCTCAGATGAATATCTGATGGACGACTACTTCTGGATTGATAACGACCAAATCTGGTGTAACAAACACGCATCAATGTTTACAGAAAGGGAACAGGAAATAGCAGATTTTTTGATTGAAGTCCTTTCAAGAGTTGACTAATTGAATTATTATATGTATCTTTTGATTATCTGTGTTCATAATTAAGTTTTGGTTATTGAGTTTAACATGGGGTGGCAGGAATGTCACCCTTTTTTTATGCCAAGAACCCTGATAGAGGAGGACATCCCCTGAAGACCGGAGCGTGAAGTCAATCGGCAACCCTGCCGTTTGAGTTGACCATTGATCGATCATTTGATCGATCTGCAGATCTTCTGGCTAGATTTGCAGATCTTCTGGCTATATCTAGAGTATAAAACCACAATATTCATTATAAATCATTAACCATTAATCCTTTGTTTACTTACATTCATTAAGTTTTAAATCATAACTAACTTACAAATCGTAAGCAGAAATCCCAGCGCAACTTTCAATTTGTTATTTACCAGATAAAACTGCGCATTTACCAGATCTGACTAGAGCTAACCAGATCGACAACTCAATCGGCAAGGTTGCCGTATGAGTTCGATTCAGGAAGACAGCCCGGGGAAAAATAAAAATAAAATAATTTAAAATTCATTTGGATATTAAATAAAATCTATATATCTTTACATTGTTAAACATTAATTAATACTATAATAATATGGACGAAATTAAAAAACAAGAGATGTTAATGGGAGCGGGATTAAACTGGACGGTTCGGTCCGAGGGTTTAATCACCACTACAGGGATTAATGTTCCGAAGCGAATTGCTTTGGTTCGTGAGGATAATAATACGGTACTGGGTATTCATGCAAACGGATATGAGACCTATCAAAACCATGAACTGCTTGAGCTGTTATACCGTATCGGCAACCAATCAGGATTAACCGTACATAGCGGAGGCTCATTCAAAGGTGGTGAAAGAGTTTGGTTCCAACTGAAATCAAGCGACTTGGTTCTGCCCAACGACAGAATTAAAGGTTACATTTCAGGGTTAAATTCGTTTAATGGTTCGACTTCACTGGCGTTCGGACACTCAAAAACCACAGTTTCTTGCCAGAACACCTGGTGGACAGCTTACAACGAGGTTGCGACTCGGTTAAGGCATTCAGCTACGATGAGACCGAAACTCGATGAAATCCTATTCAAAATCGACATACTGTTAAAAGAAGAACAGGAGCAATTCGCAGAAATCCAGAGAATGGGAAATGTTCGTATGACGGCTGAGGCTCGTGAATTAATAACAAGGAAACTTTTTGAAATATCGGTTGAGGAAAAACTCGACACACTTTCAACCAGAAAGAAAAACAGCATAGAAAAATTCAACACTAATCTTGACTGGGAACTCGCACAGAAGGGTGATAATCTCTGGGGTTTATTCAGCGGGGTTACTCGTTATACCACTCACTTGATGAAAACAGGTGACAATTCCGAAGCTAAGATGTTCGGAAGAACTGGTACAATCGAGAGAACAATCTACAAGGAACTCGTTGAAATGATATAATACGAGGACTGCGTGAAAGCGGGGCTGTAGTAATACAGCCCTTTTTTATTGCCCGATAGCCAAGATGCGCGCTGGATCGCTGCCGGATCTGAGATGGACAAATCAAACGGCAGTATGACATGCCGATTGACTTTGATTCAGGATGACCAGGGAAACAGGTGGGGGTATTTGGAAACCTCATAAAAATTTATTATCTTTATTAATAATTAATATTTGTTATTATGAAAACAAAAGTTTTAATTGTGATATTAATGTTAATATCAACGGTTACCATTGCACAAAATATAAAACTATCTGGAAGTCTTAAACTAGGATATAATTCCCAAAGAACTATTATATACCCGCCGCAGGAAATAAAAGATTTAGGTTATTTACCATTTTATGATCAGGCCGCAATGTATGGACGATTGAGGCTAAATGGAAACTACAAGGGGTTTAATCTTTATACTTCTAATAGAGTGTTCTTTAAAAAAGATGGATGGGATTCATTTGATTTTAATCCTATTCAAACTGAGCTTATAACTGGTCTATCATATACTATTAAGAATATAACATTGAATTATGAGCATTTTTGCTCACATTCAATATCAGGAAAAAACTTCTCACATTCGTATGACGATATTGGTATTGAAATTACTTTCTAAATTATTTGGCAGTCTCATAAAAAGTTTTTATCTTTACACAGTAATCAAAACATAAAATTATGGGATGGACAAGTTTTTCGATGCACGAGCCAGTAAGTGAATGGTTTAAAAAAGAATGGGAGTCTGGAACTAATAGTGATTATGAAGTATTGGATTCAGCCCTCGTTCAGAGACAAACCCTTTATGGCGCCGTTAAAAAGAAAAGTACAGGTGAGATCTTCTGTGCCGTGTTTCTTATAAGATGGTCAAGAGATTATTATAACTTCAGTTATAAGGATATGACAGAACATGCTGGGCCCTATCAAGTAAACTGCCCCAAACGTATTATGAAACTCTTAACACCATTGAATGATGATACTGACTCCAATGGCTGGGCAAGAGAATGGAGACAGAGAGTAAATGAGTACTGGGGAAAACGTGATGGTTTAAAGAAAATCAAAGATAAAATTATTAAAACCGCCGAACCTGTACAGTTTACAAATGGTAGGGAATATCAATATTTTAAAAAGATTGGCCGTATTACCTTAGCTGGTATAATGGTCAATGATATTTTTGAGCCCTATACTAGAGTAAGAGTGAGCTTAAATAATTTCAAATATGAATTAATATAAGAAGTCATGCCAAATCACGTAACAAACAGAGTAACCCTATTTGGGAAAAGAAGTACAATCATTGTTCTACTTGCGGCTATCGCCAATAAAGAAGAACAGATGGTAATTGATTTTAATAACATTATCAAGATGCCCGAGGTATTACATGAGGTACAATGCCCCGTACAAATTGTGACCCCAGCGGAATTAAAAAGACAACTTGCTGAGATTGCTGAAAGAAGAATTACAGGAAAGAATGAAATTCTGGGGTTTACTCATGGTATTACAAAGAAAATGCAGGAGGAATATCTTAAAAAATACGGAGCATGTGACTGGTATGACTGGTCAGCTAAAAACTGGGGGACGAAATGGAACGCCTATGATCAATCTATGGTTAATGAAGTGCCCGAAGGTGACGACGAATCGGATGTTGAAGTTCAATTTATGTTTGATACAGCGTGGTCAACACCATATCGAGTACTAGAAACATTAAGTGAACAATACCCAACTGTTGAGGTTAAGGTGGAATATGCTGATGAAGACGCTGGATATAACTGTGGGATCTACACATTGAAAAACGGTGACATGATTGGTCAACACCAACCCGCAGGCGGAAGTAAGCTGGCAATGGATATCTACTTTGATTTACATGATGGAGAAAGAGAAAATTTTGATTTAGTGGACGATGAATATATCTACAAAGAACCAGATGAATATGTTTAACCCGAATTGCCCTACTAGAGGAACTCCGTAGGACCTCTTATATATTTTGAATAATTAAATTAATACAAACCGGATAATACACCCTGCAAATAGCGGGGTTTTTTTATTGCGAGCATTCGAGATCTCCGGATCGCATAGGGACAAATCAAACGGCAAAATGGGGCTTCTTGCCGTTTGATTTCTTGTAGCCCCTGGATGTTCCGGGCTTGAAAAATATCACATAAAACATTTGGTAGTCTCATAAAAAGTTTTTATCTTTACATAAACATTTAAATCTAAGACAATGGAAAGACAGGAAATAATTAATGAATGTAAGCGAATAATCGGTGACTGGGGTTCAGTTAACACTGCTGAGAGAGAACTGGATTGTTCCCCGTGTGTTCGTTCGGTTGGTAATGGTAAACAGAATGTATCTGATCTGATTGAAAGCTTCAATGTTGATGGCGTTGAGGTCGTTGTTTATCATGACGAAATTGAACTCAGTTCGTATGACCTTAAATATGAGGACTTGGATGATGATATCCTTGCTGAGGTTCATGAAATTCTCGATATCTACGATGTTGACATGGAAAAAACACAAAAACGCTGCGATAACTAATACAATGAATAAGGTAATCTTCTACGGTTGTACCAAAAGAGATGCTGGACTATTAGTAAGCTGGTGGAACGCAAACACCAGCTTCTACCACTTCAGAGTTAAGACAGGTAAATTATATAACTTTGTAAGACAAATATCATGATAAACGGAAAAAATTTTAAATACGCCCTCTTATCAAAAGGCGATATTGTAAAAGAAGGTGATGAGTATTACAACCCAGAGCTTGACCAATGGTTGCCCATCACAGATGGAGTGAAAGACGAAAATGGATTTTACCCCGATGCTACAATCGGTTATGAGTATGACAGCGACGAAACAAAACCAACCAGACGTAAAAATAATTCGTAATACATTTGGATATCTAATAAAAAGTTTTTATCTTTACACAGAATTTAAAACCAAATCAAATGAGAAAGCTTAGTCACAAAGAAGGTCTTCACAACTACACCCACAGAAAAGGGTTTAAAACCACAGACACCAAAATTATTAATCTTCTTATAGACCCTGATACAGCTGGTTTAAACACTATAACGAAAAGATTCAAATTCAGCTACGAATGTTATAATGCTGGCGAAGACTTTACTGGCGAATTATTCGATGGTACAAAATTAAATCCAGTCTTTGATATCTCCGACTTAGGCATTACACGCGATTGTTCAGCTTATCACATTCCAACCGAAGATCAACTCAACGCCAGAATTGCGATGTTAACTCTCAAAGGAATTGAATTTATCAAATCTTTATATTAATAAAATCTTAAAATTATGGGATGTTTCAGTTTTATTTGTCAAAAATGTGGGAAAGGTATTAACAGTAGTGGACACACTGGTGAAAATGTACGGCTCTCACTACTTGAAAAAGGTAAAGTGATTGAGGAAATGCAGGGCCAATACGATTCATATGGTCAGGTATTAGACAAAGATGGTAAATCTATCGAATGGAAAAAATCATGGGATGAGGTTTGTGACCTGATGTTTGAGGGGAACAGAGGTAGTGGAATAAGCGCCACTCATGTATTTTGTAAACCTGATGTTCCAACGGAAAAAAGTGAGGACGATCCTGATCAGGGATGGAACAAAATTAAATCATATCACAGGGGTAAATGTGAAATCTATCATAAAATAACAGAAGATGAAAAAGCGAAGATTTAAAAGAAACCCTGATTGCCCATTGACACGCACAGAGAGAACTAAACTCTGTAAGTATCTGGATGAAATGGAATGGCGGGAATATTACCCATTGAAGCATATATCTGGAGCGTATGCCGATGCTACAGTCTATGGATATGACGAACTCCGAATTAATATTCAATTAAAATGGGGAGTAGATGGACAAGGTGATAGTAGTGGATACACTGCAGATTTTGATATTGACCGTAATACATTTGAAGATATCTTTTAACCCCAACTCAACTACTGAATGAGGATCCCAATGTGGATCCTTTTTTTTGATCCACCACGACTTCTCCTTCGATCTTAGATCTTGAGAAATCAAACGGCAAGGTTGCCGATTGACTTTTGTGTATCCTCCCGTCGAGATTCAGTCCCCCGTATAAAAATAAATGAAGAAATGTTTGGCAGTCTCATAAAAAGTTTTTATCTTTACATACGAATCAAAACATATATCAATGAAAAAAACAATCTACCGCACAGTATTGATGGTTGAAGTACTTTCAGAGGAACCAATTCCCGCCACAATGTCGCTTGGGGATATTGCAGCCGATGGTGATTATGGTGAATACTCCTTGTTATATACAAGAAAGGTTGATAATAAACCTGTATCGGGTAAAGCTGCAGCTAAGCTTGTTCAGCACCAAGGCTCGGATACTGAATTTTTCAACATGGATTTACTTGGAAATGAACTGGAGGAATAAAATGAAAAAATACGAACTTACAATTGTTATTGAGGTTGAAGATGATTTTAACATTGACCACCTTAATTTACTCGACCATGATGTTTGTGATGGTTTTGAAGTACTATTAGATCATGAAGATGATGGCTTCAAATTAAAAACCTTCAATTTGGTTGGAGTTAAAAAATTAATGGGCACAACCGAAGGTGATATTCAGGAAATGGCTAAAAAGATGGACATGCCTGAATTATCTGAATCACAACTTTCAGGGATGAATAGATTCGAAGCCGCTCAGGCATTAAAAGAAGGAAAAAAATTAACTCACATATATTTCAGTTCTGATGAATGGGTAATGGGAATTGATGATGGATATTATCTTCTGGAAGATGGTGTACAATGCACCGCAGCTGAATTCTGGAAATGGAGACAACAGGAATTTTTTAACGATGGTTGGGAAATCTTAAATAATTAATTATATGGCAAACTTTAAAGTATCATTCGAAATCGAGATTGACGCCTCATGTCCACTGGTGGCTGCACAGACAGCACAAAGCTGGATGAGAAAAGACGAATGGCAGTTCTATGTTCAGAACACCAACAATAAAGAAATATTCAGCGTGGATCTTCAGGAAGAGGATGAAGACGCCGTAATACAGATAAAAGATTATGAACCCTTTATACAGCAGTAAATGTTAAACGGCAATGACTGGAAATACGCCCTTCTAGAGAACGGCGATTTAGTAAAAGATGGGGATGAGTATTACAACCCAAGGCTTGACCAATGGCTGCCCGTAACGGATGGTGAGAAAGACGAAAACGGATTTTATCCTGAAGCTACAATCGGGTATGAGTATGACAGCGACGAAACTAAACCTATCAGACGCAAAAATAAATAGGATTTTATTTGGATATCTAATAAAAAGTTTTTATCTTTACACAGAATTTAAAACCAAATCGTATGACAAACTTTAAACCTGGAGATAAAGTTCAACTCTACCCTAGCGACAAACATAAGAAATTCGCAAAAATTCTACACGTTGGCGAGCATGGATGGGAATTCGAAATAATTGCTGGAACATCACCTGATGCTGATGTGAAAATAGGACAAACAGTTTTTATTTCTTATTCAAACATATTAAGAATGATAAAAATTTCGAGATAGTATTAATCAATTAAATTTAAAATCATGGGGCAATACTTTAAACCAGTATCAATTGAAAAAAGACAATTCGTTTACAGCCACGATTATGGTAACGGATTGAAACTTATGGAACACTCATGGCTGACGAACGAATTCGTTCGCGCGGTCGAAGGACTTATCGCTGAAGGTGGCGCATGGTATGGTGACCGTATTGTATGGGCTGGTGATTACGCGGAGCCTGAAAAGAACCGCAAGAACAACTTGTATCACATCTGCAGCAAATATGATAAACAGAATGTAAAACCCGAAGCACCCAAAACAAAATTCAGGTATGTGATCAATATGGACACCAAAGAATTCGTTGATACAACAAAGGTGCCAATCACAGACATCTGGACAGACGAAAGCGGAAAAGAATGGCCCTTTATTATTCACCCACTGCCAATTCTTACTTGTGAAGGTAACGGACGCGGTGGTGGTGATCTTCACAAAGAAAGCCCGCTCGTTGGAATATGGGCAAGATGTAGGGTAACTATGGACGCAAAGAAACCCAAAGGATTTAAGGAACTCGAATTTAATCTGTATGAAGGGAAAGAACCGATGAAGCTTAAACCAAAGGTAAAGAAAGAGAAAGTTAAGGTTTAAAACTACTCCGAGCTAAATTAAGGATCCACATTGGATCCTTTTTTTTTGCCCCGAAGGATCTCCGGAAGGCCCCCGGGCAGAACTGGAAAAGTCAATCGGCAAGAACACCTGACCCTGCCGCTTGAGTTTTTAAAATGCCGTCGACTCCTCCTGTGTTTTCTAACAGGATTATGTGGGTAAACTCAACCCTGCCGCTTGAGTTTTTTCAGGGTCCCCGGGGACCTTTTTAAAAAAATAAATAATAAAATGTTTGTTTATTAAATATAATAGTTTTATCTTTACATTCTAATCAAAACGAAAACATATGTATGAGTTCACAACATTAGCAGCAGCCAAACGTTTAACAGGGTTCAGTTATTTAGGCGGGATCACTAAATCGGTTAAACATCGTAAAGCTCAAAAATACGGCGAGATGACCTACAGTCTGTATTTAGCCCCTGCCAAAACAAGTGGTTATGAAGTTTGTCCTGGCCGAACTAAAGAATGTACAGAGCTTTGCCTGAACGAGTCAGGAATGAACACAATGACCAGACAGGACAAAGGAGACATGATCAATGACAGCAGAATTGCAAAAACTAAATTGTTTTTCGAACATCGGGAGTTTTTTATGAAGTGGATGATCTTTGAGATCAATTCAGGTATTACAAAGGCAAAGAAGATCGGGTTTGATTTTAGTATCAGGATCAATAACACCTCGGACATAAGCCCTGAAGAGTTTCAATTGAACGACAAGAATTTATTGGAGATGTATCCGCAGATCCAATTCTATGATTACACCAAAGTAGCAAATAGAATTAAATTGATGGCCAAGTACCCCAATTATGACATTACATTTTCATATACAGGTTACAACTTGACCGCGTGCCAGAAAATGTTACTCAATAAGATCAGGGTGGCGGTTGTTTTTAAGCTTGTGCCAGAGAACTTTATGGGTTATAAGGTTGTTGATGGTGACAAATACGACATGAGATACAAAGATGATGAGACCGTAATCATCGGACTGAAATATAAACGAGTGAGAACTAAATTAAATACTAACTTTAAATTCGTAATACAATGAAAACAAGATTTTATGATGTACATGTATTCTTTGCGCGGAATGATGGCTACACCGTGGGTGTAAAAATTGACAGCGTTAACCCTCTAACTGAGGAACAGATTATTGAGTTTACAACTGATAGTGGCCTCTTTACTGAGGACGGTGATGCAAACCATGTTGACTATGTGGTTGAAATTTCAGAAACAGAATATAAACTTTTAACCACATAATTAATTCGTATTACATAAAGAGGTGGCCAATGTGCCACCTTTTTTTATGCTTGAAAACTTCTCGACGAGAGATCTGATCGATCAACAAGTCAAGCGGCAAAAATATCCCCTGCCGTTTGAGTTATGGAGATGAAACAGCGGTCCACTGTGAATTATAAACAAATAAAAAGATTAAAACATTTGGTAGTCTCATATAAATGTTTTATCTTTACATCGTTAATCAATTAAAATTTAAATCATGGGAACACGAAACTTAACAATGGTAATTCAGAACGAAAAGACCAAGATTGCGCAGTATGGCCAATGGGATGGATATCCTGAAGGCAATGGCGTAAGAATTCTGGACTTCGTTCGCAGCAAACTGAGGATGCAAAAACTCAGAGAGAAGCTCAAAAATGTGAAATTTTCGACAAAAAAAGATGAAAAGAAAGTGGATGACTTTCTGAAATCTATCGGATGTGCAGATGGATGGATGAATCAGGGCCAGGCGGCTGAATATCACAAAGCTTTTCCATATCTTTCCAGAGACATTGGAGCAGGGATTCTGGAGCTGGTATCCGAATCCACGGATAAAGAAATCATACTGGTTAACTCTACGGACTTTGCTGGTGACTCACTGTTCTGTGAGTGGGCGTATGTGATTGACCTCGATAATAATCAACTGGAAGTGTATTCAGGATTCAATAAATCACCGCTGGGACCCGAAGAGAGATTTGCACATATGAAACGTTCGAAGGACAGCAGCGAATATGGAGCAATCAGGTTTCTTAAAAAATATGACCTGAACGCCCTACCAACGAAAAAGAAATTCATTTCAGAACTTAAAAAGAAAGAGAAGGAGACAGCAGATGTCGAGTAGAGCTAAATTCGTTAAGGAAATAACAGTTGAGGACCCTGAAACAGGGTCCCCAATTGAATTAGAAGTATACAAACACGAGAATGGCGGAATGTTTGCCATCGACTCGAGCTACCTGGACCAGGTTGCTGAAGAAGAGGAAGGATTCGGAGAAACTCCTGAATGTGTTATCATGGATCCGTTCTCATATGGTGAACCAGAAGCATTATACTTAGAGGAGGAATAAACATGCCACGAACTAATAAAGTAACAGAACGGGTGTTCACTGATTTATCAAAAACATCTATTGAAGATTTTCTCAGAGTCGACGAGGAGATGGGACTCCAGGTCACACCAACTCAATCGGCAATGATGGAGAGATACAAAGCCCTTGCTGAAGAGGCTGATTTCATTGAAGTACTCGATGCCATCGCGGGAATCGAAGAAATAATTATACAATTACGCTGCAAACAGGTGATAAGTTCAGAATTAAGATTATCTTTGTCCCGTAATTACATTTACGCTCGTTCGTTATTCTATAGAAGAGGCAAAGAAATTAATGACATCAGGGTAGTGGCTGGAAAGACTGAACAATACGGAGACAACTTGGAAGAACTCCTTCAGGATGTGGATTTCAGAAACGTCTGCCACAATGAACTCGTGAAAGTAATGGACAGAGAAATTGCAAGAAATATCAGTAACTTAAAATTAATATACGCAAATGAGTAAAAACAATGGAATCGTTATCGTATCACCCTTTGACGGAATGTCATGTGGTCATCTCGCGGTGGACAGGGCGGGAATTAAAGTAAAATTATACATGTCCTCTGAGATATGTGAACCATCTATTCGTATTACACAGTATAATTACCCTGGCACCTTACAACTCGGTGATATACGTGACATCAATGGAAGACCTCTAAGAGGTAAAGTAGACCTGTACTTCGGAGGATCCCCCTGCCAGAGCTTCTCTAACGCAGGCGACCGTCAGGGTTTCGATGGGAAATCGAGATTGTTCTTTGAATGGCTAAGACTCAAAAACGAAATCAAGCCCGAATACTGGCTTCTTGAGAACGTCATGATGAAAAAGATATGGAGGGATTATATCTCCAAACTACTTGGAGTTGAAGCTATCTATATTGACAGCTCTGTTGTATCAGGTCAGAGGAGACCACGGTTGTATTGGACAAATATCCCGTACACACCAATCGAAGACAAAGGGATACTACTGGGGGATGTAATACATGGAGCTGTTACAGGTGCAGGGAAGCACGGAAAAAGAATCCCTGAACATCTGAGAACACCTGGTGGATACAATTGGAAAAACAATGGATGGGAATTCAATCCTGATAATAAAGCTTATTGTATGGTTACTTCACGGGGACATTATAGGAATACCATGGGTGAAGTGATAGGATATACCCCTGAAGACGCTGAAGCCCTGCAAACTGTCCCGAAGGGTTATACAAACGTGCCTGGCGTAGCTGATTATAAGAGATTCGAAGCCCTTGGTAACGGTTGGACAGTGGATGTTCTTGTTGAAGCTTTCTTTAAAAACCTTCCGTGGGCTTCTAACATAAACAATTTACAATCACAAAAATCTTCAATATCTTTGTGATCGATATGTATATCTGATAAAAATGGTAAAATTAATAAATGGTCAATGTTTAGAATGAGAGATTAATTGGTTAACACCCCGATGAGTGGGAGTGTGGATTCGTCCACCTCCCATTTGTCATTTCTACTAATGTGTAAAGATAAAAACTTGATATTATGAAAAAGAAAACCCCCGGACAGAAGACAGATCCACAAGTCAAACGGCAAACTCCCCATCAGGAGGGGACATCCGACGACACAACTCAATCGGCAGGATGGATATCTATCCTCGAAGAGGAACCCATATGGTATAAGAACCTAACCATTAGAACCCCCGCAGGGGAGATATTAGAGGGCTGGGCAAGAGTATCCAATGGCGACAATGACTACTATGTATGTGTTGACCCTAACGTAAACACCATTATACCAACAATAACCCACTGGCAATATATTAATCAACATAAATCATGTTAAAAAACATTAACGCGATATTTATAGGTATGACCGTATGCTCAGCAATGAAAAACATATTACATCAATTCTTGTATAACCCAATGGTGCATGATTGTGGATGGATTTGTATTAGTACTCATAAGACCCCCGAAGGGGCCGAGAATGCTAAAGAAACCCATATGTCTGAAGCTTATAAAGATTGGCAAGACGAATTCCCTACTGAAGACCTACGTAAGACACACCCATTCGGCCTACATGAAGACTGGCGCACGGAACCAACTATCCTCCTCGATTAGAGCCCCATCTCGTATGACAACTCAATCGGCAAGGATATGAAAAAATAGTTAATCGATTGTTTGGTTTTTTCAAAAATATTGTGTATAATTTATTATTAACTTTAAAGTAATACAAACATGACTAAAACTAAGAAACGTCGCACTACGTCAAAGGTGCTTAAAGAAGTCCCAAAGGACCCAAATCAAAGGGCTATTAAATCATTGTTTCCGACACGGAAAGCTCTCCGGAAGTCGTTAGCTCCAACGTATTACCCTGTCGCCAGCCACATTTATTATGACGGCCATTCCTTCAGGGTTCGCGTTCGCACCGAGGGTAAAACTTATTCTTGGAACACTCCGGACAAAGAAAAGGCCCTTCAGTACAGGGACTACCAGCTAGTGGCGAAAGCCAAAGCCAGGGCGTAATACAAACCCTGACCAGTTCCTTCTAAACAAAGGACAAACCCCTGTATGACCCCCATTCCTATCCTCCTACGGAGAGCCAAGGCTGGGGGTCTTTTTATGCTGATATTCGTATGACATCCTTGCCGATTGACTTGTAATACCTCCTAAATCTAAACTTTTTTCCTGCCGATTGACTTTCCTGCCGCTTGACTTTCTGTAGACCCATTCTAAATAATCCCCCCCTGCGGGGGTGATCAACCCTTCGGGTTTTATTCGTATGACACCATAGAATCATCCTTTCGTATGACATATTGCTAGCACCCTGATTAACCCCCGCAGGGGGGGAATTACCAGAAATTCTGGATTTCCAGGTCGCGGATCGGTCAAGGGTCAATCCTGGCAACGGCCCTTTTTTCGTATGACATTTCTGGAATTGGGTTGTAATACCTTCTATATGGAACTTTAGTGTATTACAATATAATAGTTTAAACTTTACACACTACGACAAAACGTATGTGTCTGGTTATCAATAAGTCCCCCTTCGGGGGATAAACAGGGTGTTTAAATGTGGGTTAAAGTGGGTGATTAAAACCCTCAATTTTGTTCGTAAACAATAAATTAATTTATATATAGAAATTCATTTCTCAGGACTAGTACGGGTTCGGTTACTCCCCATACCCATACACCTTCTTGTAATTGTTTATCTTTGTATTTTTCTGGAGTTTCGATTACATCGTGGATAGAGTCTTCAGTAAGGTTCTGGAATTCCTTGGAGTATCCTGTGAAGTTATGTATACGGATTTTCT
>Ga0315274_10005738_pt1 | contig 18134 bp, 18 predicted proteins | sample YL17G02_20_MG_FD_203700 | JGI IMG/M metagenome (GOLD analysis project Ga0315274, IMG submission 203700) | Sediment microbial communities from Yellowstone Lake, YNP, Wyoming, USA - YL17G02_20 | ecosystem: Environmental > Aquatic > Freshwater > Lake > Sediment | place: USA: Wyoming | collected...
CCACGCGAGCGCAAACTCCTAGACGAGGTTGAGACACACAGCGCCGCCTTCGAAGCCGCCATGGACGACGACCTAGACAGCCACACAGCCTTGGACTCACTCCACGCCATGAGCGGCGCCATAAACGGGTACCTCACCGCCACCCCCAACAAGGGAGTCACCCTCAAAGCATACCGCACCTACCGCGCATTACTCGACACCCTGGGCCTCTTCGAAAAAAGGGGAGGGGGGACCGACAAGCTCACAGAGGACCTCATAAAGACCCTCATCGACCTCCGAAACCAGTACAGGGAGGAGAAGAACTATAAGAACGCCGACGAGATCAGAAACAGACTCACAACTCTGGGCGTCAACCTCGCAGACAACGCCGAAGGCACCACATGGAAAATCGAAAAGTAACTGAAAGACTCAAAACCCACGCACCCTAACACACCCCCATGACCACCCACAACCCTGACGTTCTCATCATAGGGAGTGGAGCAGCAGGCTTGCGCGCCGCCATCGAGGCTGAGAGCCTCGGCGCCCACACACTCGTTGTCTCTAAGTCCCCAGCTGGGATGAAGACGGCGAGCGCGGTCACGAACGGTTCCTTCAGGGCCGCCGTCGGAGGCGCCACGAAAGAGGAACACCTGAAAGCCACCCTGGAAGCGGGGAAGGGGCTTTGCGACCCTGATCTCGTCAAGATTCTCGTCGAGGAGGGCCCCGACAGGATAGCCGAATTGGAACGATTCGGGATGGCCATACAGATACGTAGAGGATCAGCCACCTGTGGAGACGACCCGCAGGCCCGAGGACTTGGCTTCGTCAAGCCTCTCGTCGCCTACGCCAAGGAGAAGGGTGTAGAGTTCCTCGAAACCTGCACAGTCTCGCGGCTTCTCCAGGACCGTAACCGTGTAGTGGGCGCAGTAGGATACGCAGACGTACTCATCACCCTATCAGCCAAGGTGACCATCCTCGCCACCGGTGGATGCGGGGCACTTTACTCCAGGACCGACTGCCCCCTCACCCTCCTGGGGGACGGCTACGCCCTCGCCCACGAGGCCGGCGCCACCCTCAGGGACATGGAGTTCACCCAGTTCACCCCAGTCGGGCTCGCAGAGGAGGGCCAACCCCTCGTGGTCATCTACGGTGACCTCGTCGACAAGGGCATCGTCCTCAACTCGGAGGGGGAGGATATAGTAAAGAAGTACAACATAACCACCCGACCACTCACGACCATGGCCAGAGACCAGTTCTCCGCCGCCATGATGAGGGAGGTAACCGAGGGGAGGGGCGTCGACGGCGCTGTCCTCCTTGACGCGACGAAAGTGGTCAAGGAGATCGGACTCGAATCACTCATCCCCGTCGACGCGCAGAGGAGGCCCTTGAAAGAGCCGGAGTCGCCGAGAGACCCATCAAGATCGCCCCGGTCAGCCACTTCACCATGGGCGGGGTCACAATCACAACAGACTGCGCCACGAACCTCCCGGGCCTATACGCGGTAGGCGAGGTCACGGGCGGCCTCCATGGGGCAAACCGCATCGGTGGCAACGCCATGACCGAGATCATAGTCTTTGGCGCAAGGGCTGGAGCCTTCGCCGCCGCACAAACAAAGAAGACCACCAGACACGCCGCCCCCAAACAATCCGAGGAGGAGATCGAAGCCTACTCCAAGACCATGAAGGACGAAGGCGGGACGACCTCTCTAAACGAGCTAAGGAAGACGATGTGGGATCAGGTCGGCATAGTGAGGAACGGCGCAGGGCTCCAGGACGCGCTCACCCGCATCAGGAAACACCAGAGAATCACTGCCACGGACCCGTCCACACTCCGCACCGTCATCGAAACCAGATTCGCGACCAAAGTCGCCGAACTCGTTGCCAGCTCCGCCCTGAGGAGAGAGGAGAGCCGCGGAACACACTACAGAACAGACTACCCGAATCAGTCAGACATCTACGCTAAACCCATAATGATCAATAAAGCGACCAAATCTTAGCCCAATCAACCGACAATTTTTTCGCCTTATCATATGCTACGCACAGAAGGAAACCGAGACCCCACACACTGCACCGTGCCATAGATCGGTGAAGGACGCCGCGTCAGCCACGTACATCTGAAAAATGGAAAAAAACGCTATCCCTAGCTACAGGGAATCTAATCCCAACCACGGACGCGGAAAACGTCAATTTATAAAAAATTACGCATCCCAATCAGCCCTTACCCATCTTCTGGAGCATCATCGCCCCAGCCTCACGGACCTTCCCCACGAGCAGGTCAAAGTCCTCCCGCCGGCTCCGATGATTCACAACACACACCCTGAGGGCAAGCCTCCCCCTCAGCCTCGTGTCTGAGATCATCGCCACGCCCATCCCCATCAGCATCATCGGCACCTTCGAATTCAACTCATTCAACGCCTCCTCAGGAAGCCCAGGCACCCTATATCTGAAGCAGACAACGTTCGACGCCACCGGGGCCAAGAGCTCCAGCTCCGGCGAAACCCTGATGAGCCCAGCCAGGTACTGAGCCTGGTCACAGTTCTGCTGGACCAGCCGCCCATACTTGTTCAAGCCATGCTCCTTCAACCCCATCCACACCTTCAGGCTACGGAAGTACCGACTAACCTGAAGACCATAATCGGTCCTAAGCTTCATCGTCGCGGCGTTCCCAAAGTAGTCGGGATGCTCAGCGAAGGTCTTGAAGTGGTCTTCCTCGCGGCGTATCAGCGTGCACGCCACGTCGAAGGGCATATACATCCACTTATGAAGGTCGAAGGCGAGTGAGTCGACCCTGTCGATTCCCTTGACCAGGGGTTTCGTATTGCCCCCTATCGTAGCCCAGGCCCCAAAGGCGCCGTCAACGTGAAACCACAGACCCTCCCTCTGGCAGATGTCCGTTAAAGCCTCCAGGTCATCAAATGAACCTGTATTCGTCGTGCCAGCGTTCCCCACGACGCAGAACGGCTGAAGCCCCGCAGCCTTATCCTTCCTAATCTCCGCCTCAAGAGCATCCACCTTGATCCTGTAATCGTCACCGACGGGTATCTTCCTGAAGCTCTCTTCACCGAGACCGAGGAGCTGCACCGCCTTATCGATACAGACGTGGGTCTCCGTCGAGCCATAGAGGACCATCCTCTTAGGCGCAGCCGCCTGACCCATCCTCCTGACGTCGAAGCCAGCCTTCGTGTTCCTCGCAACGGCTATACCAAGCAGGTTAGCCTCGGACCCCCCACCCACGAGGAGCCCACTCGCACCCCTTGGGAAACCGAATATCCCCTTGAACCACTCGAGGACCTGAGTCTCCATGAGGACCGGGGCGAAGGGGCCGCCCGGCATGTTGAAGTTGATGCCAGTAGCCAGCATCTCAGCCAGCGCCCCCTGAGCAGTCCCCGTGCCAACCACCCACCCCCAGAACCGGGGATGCGTGTTCAGCCCCATATGCGTCCCCAACACACCCCCCTTGAAGTCCCCGTAGGCCTTCTCGATCCCCTCAGGCTCCAACGGCAGCGGCTTCATGAAGGCCACTGCCATCTGCTCGTTGATCGGCATCACCGGAGGCCTCTGCCTCACCGAGGCGAGGTGATCGATCATGTCGTCCACCATCTTGTGGCCGAGCACCTTCAAATCGTCCCAGTTCTCAGGGTCCAACGTCTCCTCAACGCGTCGCTCATCTACCATGAAATCACGATAGGATCAACGCGCGGGTAATTTATTAATCAACGAGGTTAATCCCCACACCTCCCTGAGACAACTACATTAAAGCTCCGCGCACAGATCTAACCATGGAACCCCTTCAGCTATCATTCCCACGAAGATTCCTCCTCGGCACGGCAAGCGCCTCATACCAGATAGAGGGCGCGGTCACCGAAGACGGCAGAGGCCCAAGCATCTGGGACACCTTCAGCCACACCCCAGGCAAGATCGAGGACGGCACAAACGGCGACAAAGCCTGCGACCACTACCACTTCTGGGAGGAGGACGTCGAACTCATGAAGCGACTCGGCGTCAACGCCTATAGGTTCAGCATATCATGGTCGAGGATCCTCCCGAAGGGCAGGGGGAAGATAAACAACAAGGGACTCCAATTCTACAGCAACATCGTCGACGCCCTCATAGACGCGGGCATCACCCCCTTCGTCACCCTCTACCACTTCGACCTCCCCCAAGCCCTCCAAGACGACGGGGGCGGCTGGCTCAGAAGAGGCATCATAGACGACTTCGAAGCCTACGCGGACGCCGTCAGCGTCGAGCTGGGGGACCGCGTCAAACACTGGGCCACATTCAACGAGCCCTGGGAACTCGCCTGGCAGGGATACGTCACCGGCGAAGATGCGCCGGGGCTCAGACTCAGCAACGACGCCGCCCTCAAGGCCAGCCACAACGTCTTGCTCGCTCACGGCGCCGCCGTCAGGGCGCTCAGAGATAACGCACCCAACGCGGAGATCGGAATAGTCCTCCACCTAAACATGGTCGAACCCGCCAGCGATCGACCCGAGGACGTCGCCGCGGCGCACAGGTGGGAGCTATGCCAAAATAGGTGGTACATGGACGCCCTCTACAGGGAGGGCTACCCAGCGGAGATGGTGAAGCTATACGGATGCGACGCCTCCGAGGTCATCCCCGGTGACATGGAGCAGATCCAGGAGCAGATAGACTTCCTTGGCGTGAACAACTACCGGAGGAGCGTAGTCGCAGATGGCACAGACCTGCCCCCAGTCAACATGAAGAGGGTCAACCCGTCGGGAGAGTACACGGAGATGGGCTGGGAGGTTCACCCAGAAGGACTATACAAGATATTGAAATGGATACACACGAACTACCCCGTCCCGCGGGTCTACGTCACTGAGAACGGCGCATCCTTCAAAGATACCGTGTCCCCAGATGGAAAGATCCACGACGAGAGACGCGTCGCCTACCTCAGAGAGCACATCAATCAAGCCCACAGGGCGCTGAGGGAGGGCGTACCCCTCAAGGGCTACTTCGCCTGGAGCACCATGGACAACTTTGAATGGGCCTACGGCTACAGCAGACGCTTCGGCGTCATCTACGTCGACTTCAAGACCCAGAAGAGGACGATAAAGGACAGCGGCTGCTTCCTATCCGACGTGGCGAAGACAATAAAAAGTTAGTCAACGAGTAAGACCCGCCCCCGATCCAAGGTTTTTAATCGCTGAGACCCCGATTCGGTTCGGGGCACAAAATGGGCACATGGAGTGGGGAGAAGGAGACCGCTGAGAAGTGGTTCGACGACAACGCAGCCGAGATGGCTGAGATGAGCAACAAGATCTTCGCCTACGCCGAGCCAGGGCTACGCGAATACAAGTCATCAAAACTACTCGTAGACTACCTGAGGAGGAACGGCTTCGAAGTCGAGGCAGGCGTCTCCGATATGCCGACTGCCTTCAACTCCGAGTGGGGGGAAAAGGGCCCTACCATAGGCTTCTTCGCGGAATACGACGCCACTCCTGGCCACAGCCAGAAAGCCGTCCCATGGGACGATCCAGCCGTACCATACGGCGCCGGATTCACAGACGCCCACAACATGCTTGGAGTCGCCTCTTGCTTCGCCGCCGTCGCCCTCAAGGAGACAGTTGAGAAACATGGAATACATTCGAAGATCAAGCTCCTCGGTACACCCGCTGAGAAACTCTGCGTGGGAAAACCCTTCATGGCCCGTGACGGCCTCTTTGAGGGGATGGACGCCCTGCTCGCCTGGCACCCAGGCGGGCCCACGAGCGTCCTCGGAGACGTCTGGCCCCTCACATACATGAGCATGGTCTTCGAGTTCAAGGTCGAGTCCGCCGCTGGCGGCCAGAGCGGGGACGTTAGCTATCCAGGTGCCCTAGACGCAGCCGTTCTCATGTACAACAATGTCAACACGATGAAGGAACACATGCCCGCCCTCATGCGGCGCGGCGGGAGCATCAACGAGTTCGTCATGACCGGCGGCCAGTGCACCGTGAGCACGCCCGAGTTCAGCCAACTCGTCTACGCCTGGAGGACGGACAATCTACCCGACCAGGACGCCATAAGGAAGGTCATCGAGCGCTGCGCACAGGCCGCCGCCCTCGCCGCCGACTGCAATATCGAGCCCCGCCTCATAACCGCGGTCAGGACAGGCCTACCCAACACGACGATGACGAACCTCGTCCTAGCCAACCTCAAGACACACGGCCCCAACAGATACACAGAGGAGGACAAAGCCTTCGCAAGAGAAATACAGAGGAACCTCAGCCAGAAGGAGACCGAGCAGCCCTACGACGTGACCATAGTGGAACCGGAGAAGGCCTACGGAGCATTCCACCCCGCCGACGACGTGAACGAGTTCACGTGGCACGCCCCGACTGCGCGCCTTTACGTCAGTAAGGCGATGGTGAGGGGATTCAGGTATCCCCGCTGGGTCGAATCCGCGCTTTGCGGTATGGGCGCGACGCACCGGATGGGAGAGACCGCCGCTAAAGTCCTCGCCGCGAGCGCCATCGATCTAGTCACGAAGCCGGAAACCCTCAAGACCGCTAGGACCGAGTTTGATAAAAAGCGGGCCGTGCACTGGGAGAAGCCCCTCATACCCACTGGTCTCAAGCCTCCGGTAAGTCAACGATGGCCGGAGTGGGTAGATCGCCCTGGTTCTGAGTGGTGGATCCCACCCCCCAGCTAGTCGTCTGGCAATGATTTTATCGCCTTTGGCGTCTCATTCGATCAGTGATCCGTTGTGAACCCCTTCAATGATTATGGTAAGCGCGTCGAGGAGCAGATTCGCCCCGCCAGCTACCCGCTGGCGATCAAGATGTTAAGAAATCTGGATGAGGTCCCAAAGGACGCGGAGAGGCCCAAGCGCGATTATGGCGCATGCATGTCGACGTGCCAATGCTTCTCACTGTCGAGGAAGTTTGGGAAGACCGTGGCGCAGCTTTTTGAGGATATGTGGTGCCCCGAACCAGTCATCGGTCTCGGCTTGGCCGAGCCTCCAAGCTACTTCTTCGAAGGGAAGACCAGATACCCGGACGGTGTATCATCCCTAGAGGCGGGAGCGAACTGGGCTCAGGAGTTCCCCCGATTCAAGACGGGGGAATACGTGGGAATCGTATCCGCCCCCCTTAGGACAGCGAGTTTCGAACCCGACGTGGTCGTGATATACTGCAACTCTGCTCAATTATTGAAGCTGCTACTAGGAATCGCGTACAGGGACGGAAGGGACATCACTACCGTCCTCGGTGGCCACTCGGCCTGCGTCTACTCCATCGTGCCGAGCCTCCTAAAGGGGGAGTGCCAAGTATCTGTGCCGTGCCGTGGTGACAGGGGATATGCAGGGGCTCAAGATGACGAGATGATCTTCACCGCACCCAAGAATAGAATTGAAGAACTCGCCCACGGCCTCGAGCAGCGGGGGACAAGCAACCTCCCGACGAGGTTCACTATGGCGCCTGAGTACAAGCTCTCTACAGGCTACGCGGAGGTCGCCCGCCAGATGGGGCAAAAGAGGGCCGACGACTCTGAGATCAAGGGATACAATGAGAAGGAGCGCCTTCTCTCCTTACAGTACAGGTAGCTGAGGACGCCCATCGACCCCCATGGTTTAAGTTAGGGCGCAGCCACACCTGCAGGAGTGGCTCAGATGCAGGTCGCCGACGGCGTCCACCAGTTCAAAGTTCCCATGAGGCACAACCCCCTCGGCTACACATACTCATACTTCCTCAAGGAGTCGAAAACCCTCATCGACGCTGGGATACCCTCTGGGGACGCCTTCAGCGCGCTTGAGAAGCAGCTCAGCGAGCAGGGAACCCGCGTGAAGGATCTCGAGAGGGTCATAATCACCCACATGCACAACGACCACGTCGGCCTTATAGACTACCTGAGGGAGCGCGTGGACGTCAAGACACTTGCCCACAGAGTCGCCGATGAGCGCCAACAGGAACAGATCAGGATCTACAAGGAGATGTACAGGAACACATCCGAGGAGTTCCAGCTAATGGGGGGCGGCTCCTTCCAGCAGTTCCTGAGCCGCTTCGAGCACGCCTTCAGGGAGGACCCTGAGCCACTGAGGCTCGACAAGCTCCTCGAAGACGGTGATATCCTCGACTTGCCCGGCGCGAAGCTAAGGGTGATCTGGACCCCCGGCCACGCCGCCGAACACATATGCCTGCACGACGCGGAGAGACGCATACTCTTCAGCGGCGACCACGTCCTACCCAAGATCACGAGTCACGTAAGCCTCCACACCTGGGAGAAACGAGACCCCCTAAGCAACTACCTGAAGAGCCTAGACAAGGTCAAGGACCTCCCCGTTGACCTCATCCTACCTGGCCACGAGACGAACTTCACCGACCTTCCCGACCGCGTCGCGCAGTTGAAGCAACACCATGAGGCGCGCCTAGACGAGGTGAGGGCAGCCCTTCGGGGTGGAAAGGATACGGTCTTTGACGTCGCCGGGGCGATCCACTGGGACAGCCGACCATGGCTGCTTATGGATTTCTGGACCAAGAGGATGGCCGCCGCGGAGACCTACGCCCACCTAGTCTACCTGCGGAACAAGGGAGAGATAAGAGAAGGTTTGGTTAACGGCGTCCTACGGTACAGCCTGGCTTAACGCCAGACCTTGACGCCCTTCTCGACGAGGTACTGAGCCGCAAGATCAGCGATGTCCGGTGCCTTGAAGGGTATCCGCATCTCCTTGATCTGCTCGATGAGGTCCCTGTAGGTGATCTCCTCGCGCCCCTTCTTGACGTACTGGTCGAGGATGGTCTGGGCGACCTCCTCTGCGACCCGGTACTTGGGGCTCAGGGTCCTGTAGTGGTGCTTGAGCGCGGCCGCGATCTCGTCGCCGCTGGCGCTGCTGAGGGCCCAGATGGTCGGGCGGGGTCCACCCTTGCTCGACTGGACCTTGGAGACCTTGAGGGCGGGGCTGATTAGGCCGACTGCCCTGAGCCTCTTCAGTGTCCTGTAGACGGTTGCCTCGGGTTGGTTAAGCTCCGTCTGGAGCACCCAAGCGGTTCCTGCGCCGTGCAGGCAGAAGTAGAGGAAGGTCTCCGCGACCGCGGGTGAACTGAATATATTCTCGCTGAAGTTGAGGAGCTCCTGGATGTTCTTCAACGTCGTGGCGAGGTCGTTCTTCTCGTTGAGTAGGAGGAGCTGGCGGAAGATCTGTGTGTATTTTACGAAGTTGCTCTCCTCGGGCTTGACCCTGCCGACCGATCGACTTTTATCACCGTTTAACGCATCTCTCAGGGGCACCACTCGAGCCATAGTGTCGTCTCCATAACCAGCCTTTCGTCGGCGAAAGGAAAACAGCCGCGATAAGCTTATAAGATTACTTGTTAACAAGTAAACATGTAAACAAGTAATCAGGTCGCACCGTAAACATGACGCGCAAGACAGTCGCCATCAGGGGCCTCGACACGGGGCTTTACAACGAGGTGTTCTCTATGGCGAAGAAGGATGGTAAGCGCGTCAGCGACCTGGTGAACTCTGCACTTAAGGCGTACATCGACGGGGACCTGATGTCTGAGAAGTCCGATGAGTCAGTGGTGGGTCAGGGGCAGTCCTCCGGGAGTTTTGTGCTCACGGTGGAGGATGAGGGTGAGGTCACGCTGTCGAAGAACGATGTCCTCGATATAAGCAGGGACATGGGGCCCTTCAGGATCGAGAGCAGCGGGACGCTCGTCTTCGAGAAGGACGTGGATACCGAGGCTCTCCGCGGCATCGAGAAGATTGTGATCCTCTCGGGGGAGGTCAAGGTGCCGAAGAAGGTCTACCCGCAGTTTCTTATAAAGTGCCAGATAAAGGGTAAGCTCGACAAGTATTGAGCCCCATGTGTATCGTTGGCGTCGAGGACGGCAGCTTCGAGGCGTTCAAGCCAGGTCAGAGCACGCTTCTCTGCGCCGTCGGGGTGGGGGGGGATCGCGTCGAGTGGGTCAGGTTGGGGAGGGTCAGCGTCGACGGGCGGGACTCGACCGATGTGCTTCTTGGAATGCTTAGGGACACCCGGTGCGATGTCGTGATCCTCGGCGGCGTCAGCTTCGCGGGTTTCAACGTTGTCGACCCGCATAGGATTCATGGTGGACTCGGGGTTCCGGTCATCGTCTACTCGGGGGAGGAGCCCGACAACGTCTCGACGCTGGCGGCTTTGCGAGCCCACTTCCCCGACTGGGGGGAGAGGTGGGCGCCTATCGAACGCCTCGGTGATGTTTACAGCACGGTCACGAAGGGTGAGTCCCCGCCGGTCTTCTTCGAGAAGATTGGATGCACCAGGGAGTGGGCAGAGAATGTGCTCAGGTCCTCGGCGGCGCTTACTAGGATCCCGGAGCCGGTGAGGGTGGCTGGGATAATTGCGCGTGGGTTGACTAGAATCGCTTGAAGTCCAGGTCGAGGATCTGGTGGGTCTGCAGGTCGAGTATCGTGGCTACGCCGGTCGTGGGCTCTATCTGCATGCGTTTCTGGAATGGGGTCTGGTCCTGCCATGAGCCCGCGGATACGAGGGTGACTCCCTTGTAGCGCTTTGTTTCGTTGATGTGGATGTGTCCCATGAGCATGGCGTCTGGTATGTTGCTTATGACGAGTCTGTCGGTGCGTTCCGGGGCTATGGGTGTGCTCTGCCCGTATCGGGGGGCGAGGTGGCGGCAGCGGAAGAGGAGCTCCATCGCCTTTATTGGGTGGTGGAACTCGTAGCCGGGCGTGCTGCTGAGTATGTCGTCCATCCCCTTGCCGTGCTCCACGAGGAGCTCGACGCCGTTGAGGCTGAGCCTGCAGGGGCTTGGGAGCATCCTGACGCGTGGGTCCTCGTGTAGTTCCTTGGCGTACTCCTTGGGTATGGGGGGCTGGGGCATGCTGTGCCTCGTGGCGTCGTGGTTGCCGGGGGTGACGACGATCTCGACGTAGTCGGGTAACCGCTTGAGTAGCTCCGCCGCGGCGCGGTACTGCTCACGGATATCCGATATAGTGAGTTCGCCTAGTTGCTCGGGGTAGATGCCTACGCCGTCGACGAGGTCGCCGGCGATCACGACGTACTTGACGCGGGCTGCGGCGTCCCTGCTCTGGGGCGGGCCGAGTTCGAGGTTCATCCAGTCGATGAACCTGTCGAAGAGGTCGCCCCGGAAGTACTTGGAGCCGACGTGGACGTCTGCGAGGAGGGCTGCGTATAGGGGCTCGGGGCTTCGGCGGGGGGTGTTGGCGGGGACATCTGGCCAGATCCAGTCGTTGGCGATGAGTAGGTCGTCTGTGTACTTGACGGCGTCGACGGCGATGACTTGGTCCTCCTGTAGCTCGAGTCCGTGGCGGACGGTCTCTTCGTCGCTCGCCATGACGCTGATGCTGGATCGGCGGTCCTCGAGTTCGATGAAGAGCTTGGAGCCGCGTGTGCGTTTCTCAGCGACGATGCCTGTGGTCTTGAGTTTGGTTTTGACGGGGAGTTTTAGTGCCTGTTCGATGGGTATGGCGTCTTTTACGTCTACGCGGCGTTTGAGTATGGCTTCGAGGCGGTCGTATCGGCTCTGGAAGTATTGGAGGAATCCCTCGGCGTCGCTCGCGGGTTGTGCGGGTTCTTCTTCGAGGACCTTGAGGGGTGCGCCTTTGTCCCGGGCGGGTATGGGGCGGTTCTTCTGGGGGATGGGTTCGGGTCGGGGGGTCTCCACGAGGGTGAGCAGGTAGTCCTTGTTGAGGACGAGTAGTGGTTGGGGGGCGGAGTCGGCCCTTATGATCGCTTTCTGTGCGATTGTGTCTGATGTTTCAGCGGGTAGCTCGTTGAGGTAGGCGTAGGCGTCTGGGCTTAGTTGGTAGCCTGCCTCGACTATGCGTTGTAGGAACTGGGGCGCCCGCTGGCTCAAAACTGGGTCTCACGCTCTGGTTTACTTTGCCTTGGAGAGGTAGTCTTCGCGTGGCGGTGCGAATGTCTCTATGAGGATGGTCTCGCTCTTGCTTGTGCATTTCCAGTCGTGGCTCTCACCGCTGGGGATGTACCAGCTGGCGCCGGGGATGGTCTTGAACGTTTTTCCGCCTGATGTGAGGACGCCCTCGCCTTTGACGCAGGTGCCTATCTGCTCGTGGGGGTGCTTGTGGTCGGGGACGACCGCCCCGGGTCGGGCGATGATGTAGGTGAGCATGACCTTCTCGCCGCTGCCGATGATCCTTATCTCTACGCCCTCTGCGGGGCTCATTCTGGGGGCCTTTTCTACGCTGTTGGTCTTCATTCCGTTACTCTGGGGGTTGAGGGCGTATAAAGACTGCTTGGCTTATGGGGTGCTACACATGATAACGAAAAAATATTTTTTTCCGACTCTGCGGGGAATACGTGCCCATTTTGCTGAGATCCGGGTGGAATTGGCGTTGTTTTTAGGCTTATTTTCGCTGGGGGAGTCGTTTTATAGTTGGTTGAGGGTTCCCCTTCTTTCCTATAGGGTTGGTTTTTGCTCCGGCTGCTGCTGGATTAGGTCGCGTATTTCTTTGCGGACGTTGTACCGGTAGGGCATGGCGTTTGTGTTGCGGTCGACGAAGCCGGTCTCGTATAGCTTCTTCAGCGTGCGAGCCGTGTGTTCGCGGGTTGTGCCTAGGTGTTCCTTGATCTCTGGGACCGTTCCCTCTCCCAGCTCCGCGATCTTCTTGAGGGCGTTTAGCTCCGTCTCGGTCAGTTGCGCGAGGACATTGCCCTGCTGGACGGGGATGGGGGCCTCGATGTCCCGGCGGGTGACGAGGCGCTGCTTTGGCGCCGTGGCGAGTTTCTGGACCTCCTTCCTCATCGACTCGACGGCTGACTCGGTCGACTCGACGCGGCTCTGCAGGGTCTTCACGGCCTCGATCCCCTTTAGGGTGGCCTCCTTCGCCTCGCCGCTGTTCTTCAGGGCCTCGGAGGCGACTATCTTCGCAGTCGTGGCTTCGTTCTCGGTCTTCGCCACGTCCTGCTGTAGGTGGTTGACTTGGCGTGTGAAGCCGAAGGTGATGTTTCGGACGGACTCCTTGGAGCCCTCGTATTCGGCCGTGGCCTCCTTTATCTTGCGGTAGAAGATGATGGATGCGGCTACGGTCACTAGAAGTAGGGCGGCTGCTGTGAATGCTAGTTCCAAGGTATCGCCGTCTCTCTTTCCTGTGTAAATGTCACTGGTCTAGCTTTTTTATCCTTTGGTTGCTCTCAGCCGGTGAGGGCGATAAAACTCATTATTTAATAGTCTTAGAACCTCATAGCTGTGAATCGGCTTGGGTTCCCCGGACTTCATTGAGGCCGAGGTCCACGTGACCGGCAGGGTGCAGGGCGTCGGCTTCCGCCCCTTCATCTACCGCCTAGCCGTCCGCAACGGGCTCAGGGGATACGTCATCAACCTCGGGGACGCCGGCGTAGAGGTAGTTGTCGAGGGCTCAAGTAAGAGCATAGAGGCATTCATCAACTCGATCCAAGCAGAGGCGCCCTCCGTCTCCGAGGTGAGCGGGGTACACGCGTCATATAAGCCGTACCGTGGCAGGTTCAAGGAGTTCATCATAGACAAGAGCAGGAACGGGAGACGAACGGCCTCGGGCATCTTCCCGCCGGACATCGGTATATGCCCCGACTGCCTCATGGACATGGAGGACCCGAGGGGACGCTGGTTCGAGTACCCCTTCACGGCCTGCGCCTGGTGTGGTCCGAGGTTCACCGGGGTCAAGACCCTCCCCTATGACAGGGAGAGGACACACATGGACGCATTCCCCATATGTGACGCCTGCCATGCCGACTACTGGAACCCCCTCGACAGGCGCTTCGACGCGCAGGGCATCACCTGTAGCCGCTGTGGCCCCGAGATGAGCCTACACGATGCCTCCGGGAACATCGTAATTACCCGTGACGTGTTCGCAGAGGCCGCAAAGCTCCTGAAGGAGGGGAATATCGTCGCCATCAAAGGCATCGGGGGATTTCATCTAGCGGCCTTGGCCACCGAAGACGCCCCCATTATCAAGCTCCGGGCGCGTAAAAGCAGACCCTACCAGCCATTTGCCTTGATGGCCCCGGACATCGCCGCCGTAAGGACCTTCGCGTCGCCCGACATCTACGAGTCCCGCGCCCTCGCCTCGTGGCAGAAGCCGATAATACTCATCAAGAAGAACGGGAAAGTCATCTCCGAACTGGTCGCCCCCGGCCTGAGCAGGGTCGGGGTGATGCTGTCATACACGGGTATCCAGGTGATGCTCTTCAAGAGGCTCGGTGACCCTGCCCTGATCATGACGAGCGGGAACAGATCGGGGCTCCCGATGGCCATAACCAACGATGCAGCCCTGGGGGAGTTACATGGTACAGCCGATTACTTCCTCCTGCATGACAGGGAGATCGTGAACAGGTGCGACGATTCCCTTCTCAGGATGAACGATGGTAAGGTTTCTTTCATACGTAGATCCCGCGGTTATGTGCCTGATCCCGTCGACATACCGATAAAGAAGGGCATCTCCTTCGCCGTAGGGACTGAGCAGAGCAACATAGCGTCGGTCACTCTCGATGGTCGATGCTACCAGACACAGTATCTCGGTGACATAACTAACCTTGAATCCTACGAGTATGAAAAAAACGCCATCTACGCCATGCGTGACCTCTTAAAAATCACACGTAACCCCGACGTGATAGCCTGTGACCAGCACTCAGGTTACATGACATCACAGTTAGCCGAGGTGATATCACAGGAAACGGGTGCCCACGTCACAAAGTCACAACATCATCACGCTCACATAGTATCGGTATGCGCCGAAAACGGAGTAAAACCCGATGAAAATATCGTAGGGATAGCCCTTGACGGCGCTGGGTACGGGTCCGACGGTATGATATGGGGTGGAGAAGTGCTAATTTCCACATATTTTGATTATAAAAGGGTGGGACACCTCCAATATTTACCGATGCCGGGTGGAGATCTATGTGCGTACAGCCCATACAGGATGCTGATCTCCGCCCTAACACTCACCATGAGCGACGATGAGATATGTGATATCACAACGAATCACATAGAAGAAGCGTTACCTTACGGTAAAAATGAGTTCGAAGTCATATTAAAGCAAGCTAGATCAAAAGGCGCCCTAAAAACGTCGAGTTCAGGGCGTTTACTAGACTCCGTTGCTTCCTTGATAGGTTTAACTTATCTAAGAACCTATGAGGGCGAGCCCACGATGAGACTAGAATCATTAGCGGAACTAGGAGATCACAATAAAATCAAACTAGAACCCGAAATCGTCCAAAATAATGGAAAATATCAATTAAAAACAGATAATATGCTAAATTATCTAACTAATAACCAAAACAAATTTAAAAAAGAGGATATAGCCGCATTCATCCAGAAATATTTAGCGGTTGGAATTTCCAATATCGCTTTGGACATCGCGAAAGAGGAACAAATCAATAAGGTAGCACTATCAGGCGGAGTTATTGTAAATCGATACATATCAGGAACAATCACTAATACGCTGGAAAAACATGATTTGAAAGTGTTTACGAACCATAAAACAGCGTTAGGTGATGGAGGTTCTTCACTAGGCCAATCCTGCATAGGACTCGAGTCTGTGATTTAGTGTGATATCACACCGCCTTTAGTTTAGTTGGTCGTGATAGGTCTTCAATTCCCAGTGTCAATTCTTCCTCGATCCTTCGGAGAAGGGCCTTCGACTTTTTTGGCCCCGAGTTCTCTATCAGGGTAATGTATTCTCTCAATTTTTCGGCCAAATTTTGGTACTCCTCAAAGGGCTTAGTATCGTACACCCCAACGTAACTAAGTAACACTATAGTGAAAATTGAAGATATCACACGACGTCTACCTTGACCTAAGGTGCGGCTAAATGAGCCCCGACTTACCGTTTTGGCTCTAAATAAAGTCTTTTCCTTAAAAGGTATTCTTTCCTCAGACATAACGTCAATTAAAAGGTCAATCATCAATGTTTCAAACTGTATCTTTGTTAAATTACTCTTTTTTAACAATAGGTCAGTTATAGGGTCTTGAAAGGCTTTTTGGATTATTTTTTGTGTTTCTTCCGTGGTCTCCATGTTTCTCCCTCGGGTGACTGTTGGTATCACTAAATGATACCATTGTATACAGTTTTGTATGCCGTATCAATCTTTTGTTTAATAGACATACGATACTCACTGACACCGAAATAGAGGAGGCAACACGTAAATTAGTATAAATAATGAAATATACAAATAATTTAACTAAATCATAATTCTAGAAATGGTTTAATCTCCAAACAAGCACCCTGAAAGTAAATGATCACCATCAAACAACTAGATATCGACCCAAAGAAAACTGAAACAAGGGTCACCGAATTCATAAAAAATACCGTAAAACAGGCAGGTATAGAGAGGGTGGTAGTCGCGGTGAGCGGCGGAATTGACTCAGCGGTCACCTTGGCTGCCTCAGTCAAGGCCCTTGGCATCGAAAACGTCACCGCAGTAACCCTCCCGGAACGTGATATCACACCAAAAACCGATATCGATGACGTGATGCGGCTCTGTGAGGCCTTTGGTGTCACGTGTGAGCGCGTCGAAATCACGCCCATGTTACACGTGATTCGCGAAAATATATCCACCTTCGACCCCGGAGACCGCGTAGCCTATGGAAACATGAAGGCACGCCTCAGGATGCTGCTGGCATACTACTACGCCAACACACGCAGGGCCATAGTTATGGGCGCGTCGAACAAGACAGAACTCTACCTCGGCTACTACACCAAGTACGGCGACGGCGGAGTCGACGCCATGCCCTTCGCGGACCTCTACAAGTGCCAGATCAGGGCCCTGGGGAGACATCTCGGCGTCCCCGAGAGCATCACGGAGAAGCCGGCGTCTGCCCGCTTATGGATAGGGCAGGACACTGAGAAGGACCTTGGGCTGCCCTATGACAGCCTCGACCTCACAGTCTATACACACCTCCAAGGATGGACGCCCTCCAAGATAGCCGCCGAGACGGGGATAGATATCGAGAAGATCAAAGGAATCGTTGCCCGTATAACCGCCAACGAGCACAAGCGCCTCCCTCCGGCAATCTTAAGACTAAGCTGACCCCTACCTTTACGCAAAACGGAGAGACGTCCATGGGAAGAAGAAGGAAGAAGGAAGAAAAGATCATCAGGAAGACGCTGCCCGAGCTGTTCCTCTGCCCCAACTGCGCCAAGAACTCTGTAAAGGTCACAATTGACCCCAAGAACGGCCTCGCCGGCATCCGCTGTAGCGCCTGTGGACTCCATGGACGTGTCACCATAGAGCCTAACACCGCCCCCGTGGACGCCTACAGCACATTCGTCGACAAGTACTACGAGCAGGGGGCAACCCAGAAGGTTGGTTAATCGGGTAGAGCAGTATATCCAGGACAGGATCAGGGCGGAGGGCTGCATACACATGACCCTCCTCGACCCCGAGAAGAAGTCGGGCTACGACTGCGCCGCCATCGCGAAGGAGGCCGAGGCGGGGGGCACCGCGGCCATCATGGTGGGCGGCAGCACCGTCGCCTCCGGGGTGGAGATGGAGGACGCCGTCAAGAGGATCAAAGCAGCCGTCAAGCTCCCCGTCATCATCTTCCCCAACAACATCGCCAGCATCACAGGCGCCGCCGACGCCATCTGGTTCATGAGCCTCCTAAACAGCGCCAACACATACTACCTCATAGACAGCCAGGCCATCGGCGCCCCCATGGTGAAGAAGCTCGGTATAGAGGCCATGCCAATGGGATACATAATCGTCGGATACGGCGGAGCAGCCGGCTACGTCGGCCAGGCACGCGTCGTCCCATACGACCGCCCCGAACTCGCCGTCGCCTACGCCTCCGCAGCGGAGCTCCTCGGCATGCGCTACATCTACCTCGAAGCCGGCTCCGGCGCACCCCAGCCCGTGCAGCCGCAGATGATCAGCGCCGTCCGAAAACACTGCAAGGGCACACTAGTCGTCGGAGGAGGCATACGCGACGCTAAGGCCGCTGTCACAGCCAAGATGGCCGGAGCCCAGATAATCGTCACCGGCACCCTCGTCGAGGAGGAGAGCAAGGTCACCGAGCGCATAGCGGAGATAACTACCGCCCTCAAGGCCTAAGCCTATTATCCACCTCCGCACCCATAACTTCTAGATTTGAGCCAGCTACGCATGACCCCAGAGTACAGAGCGTACTTCGACGAGCTAGAGGGGAAGCTGGCAAAGCTATACGAGACCGCCGGGGAGGCCAAGAAGAAGGGCCTCGA
>Ga0315274_10005739_pt1 | contig 18132 bp, 10 predicted proteins | sample YL17G02_20_MG_FD_203700 | JGI IMG/M metagenome (GOLD analysis project Ga0315274, IMG submission 203700) | Sediment microbial communities from Yellowstone Lake, YNP, Wyoming, USA - YL17G02_20 | ecosystem: Environmental > Aquatic > Freshwater > Lake > Sediment | place: USA: Wyoming | collected...
CGTCCATTGGCCGGGCCCGCTCGATCTCGCTTTGGATTTCTTCGGCGCGCTTGAAGAGCATTCGCTGGCGATGGTGCGCGGCCTCGTACTCGGCGTTCTCGCTAAGGTCGCCGAGGGCGGCGGCTTCGCCGATCTCGCGGCTGTTCTTGGGAATCTCGACGCTGCGCAGGTGCTGCAACTCGCCGTGGCGCCGCTGAAGCGACTCGCGCGTGACATAGAGGACGGCATCGTCGAGGACGGCGGGGCCGGTCTTGGCGTCGGCTTCTTCCATGTCGGGCCGCGCTTCGCGGGCGGCATGTTGGAGCGAAGGGAGGTAGGAGTCGGGAAAGGCGGCGTGGCCATCGAAAAGGCGATAGAGCGCTCGGGCGTCGGGCGCGGACAACGGGGCGAGGGCCTTTCGCAGCATTTCGAAGTGGTCCTCGGCGAGCATGTTCTTCATGCGCATCTGGACGCCGCGAAGCGTCGGGGTGTTGGGCACGCCGTGGTCAATCTGGTTTTGGTTTTCTCTGAGAAAGGCCACCAATTCGCGCAGGATGCCGTCGAAAGTGACTTCGATGGAGAGGGCGGCATACTTGTCGGCGAAAAACTGGCGCGCGGCCCAGAGAAAGGCTTCGAGATTGCGTCCGGGCGACCGAAGAATCTTTTCAAACGCCGAAGAGACGGCCGCGATTTCGCCCTGGGCGATCAGGCGTTCGACCAACCACTGGGCCAGCCGGGCCGAAGCCATCGGAAGGACGCGCGTGCAAACGTGGGTGGCATGGTTCAGATTGGTGGCCGTCAAGGTTTCAATCGCGCGACACTGAAAATCGAAGGCCGAAAGACCGAGAATAAGCGCGGCCGGGTCGCCCGCCCGGGCCAGAAGCGCGGCCTCGTCGAAGTCGGGCGGGAGGGCAAGGTCCGGAAATGTCGCAGCCAAATCCCGCGCGACATAAATGCGTTCGAGTTGACCGGCCAGCCCTTCCTCGCCTTGTTCGTCAAGTTCTCGAAACTCGGTGCGGAGCGTTTCGCACAGGTCGCGTGCAAAGCCGGCGGGCGGCGGTTCCTCGCGGATGTGCTTGGCCACTTCGGAAATCAGCGCCACGCGACTGGCCGAATCGCTCTCGCGGAAGTCCTCGGTCAGACCCTCGTAATAGGTCTTGGGTTGGGCTCGCAGGCGCAACACGCCGCGCCCTCCCCGGCTCCAGTCAATGTAAGGATCGCGACGGATCGTGCGCCGGTTGGCCGCCCACCATTGCTCCCATTCCTCGTCGGAGAGGCAACCGTCGAGGAGGAGGTTCTTGAAATCCATCAGCGAAAGGCCGTCGGGATATTCCTTCAAGACAAAGCGCGCAAATTCGGCGGGGGCATCGAACGCGCGTTGCTGGAGCGATTCGGCGCCGCGGAACCGCTCGGCCCGAAAGCTGCCGCGCTCGATCTTTTTTAGAAAATCGCGGACGCCCTCGAACGTGAATTCCTTGGGGGCTTTTCCGGGAAACCGAATCATCGCGCGGCGCCGTTCGGGTTCGACCTCTTCGACGATCCCGATGCCGAAGCTCTGATGTTCAAACACCTCGCCCTGGTCGCAATAGAGGAGTTGCTCGAAGCGCTCGAGGGCGCGAAACAAGTCGTCGCGGTGGTTCAATCCAGCGGCGGCGATGAACGGCTGGAAATTCGACCGCTTGCCGTGAATCACTCGGAGCCCCTGGACGGCGAGGTTGGCCAGATCGGCGAGATTGGGGGCATAGCGCCAGGCCGAGCGGATGACCTCGACGGCCTCCGTCGGCCGGCCGTGGGTGAGCAGGCTGCTCGCCATCACCGAGAAGAGTTCGTCGAGGCGATCGCGCGCTTCGTTCTTGAGCAACGCCCGGGCCATCGAATCAAAGAAGCGCATTTCCTTGGGCGGCGCTTCGGCCAGCTCGAGCCATTTTTCCTCGAGATCGTCGTAGCGCTTGTGCTTGGCCAGTTCCACAATCTCGCGAAGTTGTACAATCGTATAATCCACGCGCGATTTGCCTTCCTGAGCGCATTTGAGTCTCAAGTTTGAACGGCGCGGGGAAACGAAACACACCGTCCCCGCGCAAGAACCGAATACCTACGCGACCCCGCTGGCCTGAATCAATCGAAATGAGCGAGCGCAAGAAAGTCGTTGCTTTTTTTTGCGCTTCGACCAAGCAACTGGGCTGGGGCGTCGGTCATATTGGCTAGGACGTGAGGACATACGTGGGGAATTACCGTTTTTTGCACACCCTGGGCTTTCTGCTTCTGACCGTACTTCCGGCCTCGGGGGCTACTTCGCAGACTGTTCTGGTTCCGCAATCGGCCACGTCCCCGCCCTCGGACATCGAACGCCTCGGTCCGGGCCGCTTCCGGATCGGCAACATCATTCTGGACAAGAACGCGCCGACCACGCCGACGATCACAATGCCCGCCCAGGTCAACATGCAAAAGGGGATGATCGAGCTGGTGGCCTGTTCGAGCGGCGGCAAACTGCACGAAAGCATCTTGCTCGTTCACGCCGAACCCTATCATCTTCAATTGGCGCTTCTGCTTCTCGGACTCAACCACAAGGGGGGCGTGAAGTTTCAGGGCGACGCCACGCAGCCCGAGGGCGACCGCGTGCTCGTTTTCGTCGAGAGAGACGGCCGGCGCCGGCGCGTCGAGGATTATGTTTGGGATCTCAATCACAAAACACCCATGGAACACACCGATTGGATTTTTTCGGGATCGAAGTTCATCAACGGCGAATTCGGCGCTCAACTGACGCGCACCCTCATCACCACCTATCACGATCCTTATACGATTCTGGACAACCCGCTGCCCACCGGCGCGGATGACGAAGTCTATGAGGTCAACAGCCAGGTCACCCCGCCGGTGGGCACGACGGTGACGCTTGTGATCCAACCGGCGAGACCGCCGAGTTCAGCAAAGTGAAAGGAGCGCCAAAATGAGATTACGAACCCGTCTGACATGCCCGAGGTTGCTCGTTTTCACCGCGTTGGCGATGTTCGTCGCCACCGGATGCAGGAAAGGTCCCAACGTCGCCGAAGTGGCCAGGCAAATGGAAGCCAGCGGCAAGAAAGGAACCGAATGGTTGAAGACCAAGCAACTGGCCGACGGCTCGTTCGACGACCGGGACTATGTGAAGGTCGGGATGACGTCGCTGGCCGCCATTGCTCTGATGGACCAGAACCTCAACGAGAGCGACCCCAACGTGAAACGGGCGGTTGCCTTTCTGACCAGCCAGCAAAAGGAGGACGGCGCGATCCGCATTCAGGAAGGGATCGAGAACTACGAGACGGCCCTGTCCACAATCGCTCTGAAGAAAACGGGCAACAAAGCTTACGACGAGACCATGAAGAAGGCCCAGGCTTATCTCTTCCGGCTTCAGTGTGGCGTGGGCGATGGTCTCTCGGCCAGCGACATCAAATACGGGGGAATCGGCTATGGGAGGCGGAAAACACCCGACCTCTCCAACACGCAGTTTGGCCTCGAGGCCCTGAAGGAGAGCGATCTGGCGGCCAGCAGCGAGACCTTCAAGCGCGCGATCACGTTCATCCAACGATGTCAAAACCTCAAACAGACCAACACGCAGCCGTGGGCGGGCAGCGACGGCGGCTTCATCTACTCGCCCGAAATCAGCATGGTCAACAAGGAGGCCGCCGGAAGCGAGCCGCGCCATTCGTATGGGAGCATGACCTATGCGGGCTTGTTGAGTTTCTCCTATTGCGACGTGCCGAAGGATGACGTGCGCGTGAAAGCGGCGCTCGATTGGCTGCGCGCCCACTATACACTGGACGAGAACCCCGGCATGGGCAAGAAAGGCCTTTACTATTACTACATGGTCATGGCCAAAGCGCTCTCGGCTTACGGCGAGAAGTACCTCGTGGACAACAAGGGCCAACGGCACTACTGGGCGCTCGATCTGGCGGGCAAGCTGATCGAGCTCCAGCAGCCCGACGGCTCGTGGGTCAATAGCGACTCCCAGTGGATGGAAGACAATCGAAGCCTCGTGACGGCCTATTGCATGATCGCTCTCAACCGTTGCCGGCCGTTCCTTGTGGAGAAGTGAGAGGCGATCGGTCAGAGGCTGGAGGCATGAAGCCAGGGGCTGGAGGCAAGGCAGGATTTCAGATCAACATCATTCGGAGGCGGAGCCGACTGTGAAAGCACAAGTGGCGGACAAACCGATTGGCGATCAGGACCTCGAAATCCTCGATCGGCTGAAACAGGGCTATCAAAAGATCAAGAGTCAGCTGGCGAAGATCATCGTCGGACAGGATCAGGTCATTGACGAGGTGGCGATTGCCGTCTTTTCGCGGGGCCACGTGTTGCTGGTCGGCGTGCCCGGCCTGGCCAAGACGCTTCTGGTCAGCTCGCTGGCCCAGACGATGAACCTGTCGTTCCGGCGAATCCAGTTCACGCCCGACCTGATGCCCTCGGACATCACGGGCACCGAGGTCATTCAGCAGGATCGCGAGACGGGCGAGCGCCATCTGCGATTCATCGAAGGGCCGGTGTTCGCCAACCTGCTGCTGGCCGACGAGATCAACCGCACGCCGCCCAAGACGCAGGCCGCGCTGCTGGAGTCCATGCAGGAGCGCCACGTGACGGTGGGGCGCAAGACCTATCCGTTGCCGGAGCCGTTTTTTGTTCTGGCCACGCAGAACCCGATCGAACAGGAAGGGACTTACCCTCTGCCCGAAGCGCAACTGGACCGCTTCATGTTTCACATCAAGGTCAACTACCCATCCTCTGATGAGGAAACGCAGATCATCCGCCGGGTGACGTCGGCGGAGCCGGGGAAGATCGAAGCCGTCTTGTCCGGCGAAGAGATTCTGCATTTGCAGGAACTGGTGCGCCGAATTCCCGCCGCCGACCACATGATCGAGTACGCCAAGACGCTGGCCCGCCTGACGCGGCCGACCGAGCGCGAGGCCCCGCAGTTCATCCGCGACTGGCTGACGTGGGGGGCGGGACCCCGCGCCGGCCTCTACATGATCTGGGGGGCGAAGGCGCGGGCGGCGCTCTATGGACACAACTACGTCTCGGCCGACGACGTCGCGGCGGTCGCCCATCCGGTGCTTCGCCACCGCCTGATCACGAATTTCGTCGCTCAGGCCGACGGCATTGACACCGACACGATTGTGGATCGTTTGCTCGAAATGGTCCCCAAGTATGAGAAGCCGAAGTGAGAAGTGGGAGTCTGGAAGTTGGAAGAAGCCAACCGAGATCGAACGCAAGAGGGAAAGGGCCTGGAACCTGAAGCCTGGAACCTGATACATGGAAGTCGGAATCTGAAACGGCGCGATGGCTGAGCGCAGCAAATACATAGACCCCGAAGTGTATAACCGCGTTCGCAACCTGGTGTTGCGGGCGCGTTCCATTGTTGAAGGAACGATCGTCGGTCAGCATCGCTCGCCCTACCACGGTTTCAGCGTCGAGTTCCGCCAACACCGCGAGTACTCCCCCGGCGACGATCTTCGCTACATTGACTGGAAAGTCTTTGGCCGGACCGACCGTTTTTTCCTCAAGCAGTACGAGCAGGAGACCAATTTCATCGGCCACATCCTATTGGACCTCAGCGAGTCCATGCGCTACGGCTCGCAGGCGGACAAGACCAAAGCCGAATATGCGAAGCTGTTCGCCGCGACCTTGTGTTACCTGATCCTTACGCAGCGCGACTCGGTGGCCGTGGGGGTGTTCACTGACCGCGTGGTGGAGTACATCCCGCCCAGCACCAATCCGGCCCATCTTCACCGGATTTGCCACCTGTTCGAGACGACGCCGCCGGCCGAAAAGACCGACGTGGGGGCGATCCTGAGCGAGTTTGCCTCGCGGCTTCAACGGCGCGGCGTCGTAGTGGTGATCTCGGACTTCTTCGACGACCTCGACAAGGTCTTGAACGGTTTGCAGTACTTGAAATTCAACCGCCACGACCTGATGGCGGTTCAAATCCTCGACGAGTCCGAACAGACATTTCCCTTTCGCGGCTTGATCCGCTTTGACGGGATGGAGAACGAAGGCATTTTTCGCACGCAGCCCGAGCGGATTCGCCGCAGCTACCAGGAGTTGTTCGGGCGGTTCTGTCACGACTTGGCGAGCGGCTGCGAACGGATGAACGTGGACTTTCAGCGGGTGTTGACGACGCGGCCCGTGGACGCGGCGCTGCACGAATACCTGGCGAGAAGACAGTGAGATCAATCGCGAATTGTGAATTGTGAGTTATGAATTATGAGTTGAGGAAACGGCTGCACGGAGAATGGCAGGGATTTGATGCCGTGTTTGCTGAACGCGGGTGGCTGTATGCTGACGGCTGAACGCTGATCGCTGAAGGCTGACCGGGATGCCGGGAATCACGTTTGTACATCCGTTGATGTTGTGGGGGCTTCTGGCGGGCACGATCCCCATCATCATCCATTTGCTCAACCGGCGGCGCTACAAGCCGCATCCCTGGGCGGCGATGCGCTTCTTGCGCGAAGCGATTCGGATCAACGCGCGGCGCATCCAGATCGAAGATTTGATCCTGCTGGTCATGCGGGTGCTGGTGTTTATGCTCGCGGCGCTGGCGTTCACGCTGCCGATCCTGGGCAGCCGCGCGCTCTTCCTCGGTCGCCAGCCCCACGTCTGCGCCGTGATCCTGCTCGACGATTCGTACAGCATGAACTATTTGGAGGGCGACACGAGCCGGTTTGAGCGGGCGCGGACCGTGGCGCGCGAGCTGGTCGGTCGCCTCCGGCGCGGCGACAGCGTGTCGGTCATACTGATGTCCGACCGCCCGCGCCGCTTGTTCCGCGAACCCAGCTTCGATCTCGATCTAGCCCGCAGTTTGATTGGCCGGCTCGAATGCTCCTACGCCGCTTCGGGGGCCGAGAAGGCGCTGGCGCTGGCCCGCGAAGACCTGGCGCGCGCCCGCCAGCCCGCCCACGTCGTCTATCTGATCTCCGACTTTCAGAAAAGCGTCCTGGGCGGCACGGCGTGCGAAGCACACCTGGCGGCGCTCAAAGAGGCCAAGACTGATCTCGTGGCGATTCCCATCGGCGAAGGCTATGACAGCAATCTGGCGGTCGGCGACCTGGAAACCGAAGCGGGCGTGGTCGCGGTCGGCGTGCCCACGATGGTCCACACGCGCATACACAACTACGGCCAAGTGGCCCAGCAGGACTATCCGGTGGAGCTTTTCCTGGACGGCAAGCGGCGCGACCGCCGCTGGGTCAGCATTCCGCCCGGCGGCGAGGTGGACGTGACGTTCCTCGCCGATCTTCGCGAAGTGGGCCAACACGCCATCGAGGTGCGGCTGCCGGCCGATTCACTGGCGACCGACAATACGCGCTATCACGCGGTCGAGGTTCGCCCGAAAGTGCCGATACTTCTGGTGAGCGGCGAGTCGGCCGCGCGCGGCGCCGTTGGGGCGACCGAGTACGTGGGAACGGCGTTGGCGCCCGGATGGCTCGTGGGCGAAAGCGACGAAGATCATCTCGCGCCGACGCGCGTCAGTCCCGCGATGCTGCGTACAACCGACCTCGGCCAATTTCCCACGATTTTCCTGATTGACGTGCCGGCGCTCGAAGCCGAACAGATCGCGGCGCTCGAGCGCTACGTGAAGGACGGCGGCGGCTTGATGATCGTTCCGGGCGAACGACTCGATCCGCGCATCTACAACGAGAATCTCTATCGGAACGGTCAGGGTTTGCTGCCGGCGCGAATTTTGTCGCCGGGCTTTCGCAACGAAGAGGGCGAGTGTTTCCTCAGCCCCGAAGCCTTCGACCATCCCGTGCTCTCGCCGTTTTCCGACCGGTCATTTGGAGACCTGAGCCAGATTCGGTTCAGCCGAACGCTGCTGATCGAGCCACCGGCCACGACGGCGTCGGTGATCTGCAAGTTCAGCACGGGCCGACCGGCGATCGTGGAACGCTCGTTGGGCAAGGGCCGCGTGATGCTGCTGGCGTCGGGCATCGGGCGCGATTGGGGCGATTTCATCTGGAAGCCGACATTCCTGATTTTCACGAGGCGGGTGGCCGACTATCTCATGCGCCGCGAAGGTGAGGGCCTGAACCTTGGCGTCTATGAGATGGCGTCGCGTTTCCAGCGAGGCGGTTCGGCGGCGGCGCCCGTGTCGGTCAGCGACCCGGCGGGGGGAACGACGCTCGCCGAGGTCGAGTCGGCGGTCGGCGGCACGCGCGTTCAATATGCGGCCGTCAATCGCCCGGGCGTCTATCGCCTGCTCACCGAACAACAGGTTGTCGGGCAGTTTGTCGCCAACGTGGACGCGCGCGAGTCGGACATCGGCCTGCCGCCGATGGGTTTGATCGGTACGCCGCTTCGGCTGGTCTCGGCGACCAATCTGACATCGGAGGCCGAGACGCCGGCGTCGGGCAGCGAAATCTGGATGACTTGTCTGAAGGCCGCGTTGATCTTGATGCTCGCCGAGGCCCTGTTTGTGCTGTGGATCGAGCTTCGCGAGAAGCGGCAGCGGCCCGGCGCCGCAGTCAGTCCTGAGTGCTAGCCAAAGGTATTTGAAATTCTCTGTCCCAGAACTTATATTGAGGTGCAGAGCGTGTTTTTTGATCTCACACGGAGGCACAGAGCGCACAGAGAAGGAGTTCCATGTCATTCGCTGCCGGAGGGTTTTTTCTCCGTGCGCTCTGTGCCTCCGTGTGAGATTCATTCCTTTTACGAACGGAATTCTCAGATCGACAGGGCAAGAATCTAAGGTCCGAAGGCTGACGGCAGATGGCTGAAGAATGAATCTGTGGGAAGCGACATTCCGATTTGCGCGGTCATACAGCCCATTGGCGCTGGTGGCGCTGTGCGTGGGAGTCGCGTTGGCCGGATGGTGGTCGCTGCGTCGAGAGACTTCTTTTTTATCGCGGCGCAATTTCCACACACTGGTCGTTTTGCGCGTGGTTCCCTTCCTGCTGTTGATCTTCCTCCTGATGAGGCCCGTTCTGGTCTATCACGCCGAGTCGTCGGTTCGCCAGCACGTGGCCGTGGTTGTGGATGAATCCGAGAGCATGACGATTGCCGACAAAGTGCTCAGCCGCATCCAACTCGAAAGCGCAGCGCACTTGCTGGGGTTGCGACAGGAGCCTTCGACGTGGCCGCCGTCCGACGAGGCGGCGACGTTGCCCGCTCCGGAGCGCGAGAAATCGGACCAGAGCGATCTGCGATTGACCGAAACGGCGGTGACCAAGATCAAATCCACGTCGCGCTCGGCGCTCGTCCGGCGCGCGCTCGACCGCGACCAGGGCGCATTGCTCAACAGCCTCCGCGCCGACTACCTGTTGAACGTCTATGGGTTCTCCGATCAGATGCGGGAACTTCCCTTTGGCCCCGGCGTGAAACCGGCGACGCTGCTCAATGATCTCCACGATACCGGCCCTTCGACGCGCCTGGGCTCGACGCTCCAGCGAATCGTCCAGGACTTGCGCGGCCAGCCCGTCGCCGGCATTGTTCTCATCAGCGATGGCCGGAACGTCGGCGGCATTCCACCGTCCGGAGCGGCCGACGTGGCCGGAGACGCCCGGATTCCGATCTACGCGGTGCCGGTCGGGGCGGGCGGGTCGCGCGACGTGGCGATTGCGGCGCTGATCGCCGAATCGGTCGTCTTTAAGGGCGACGAATTTCCGATTTCCGTGAAGATCGCCAGCCGCGGCTATTCGGGCTACTCGGTCCCGGTCACGCTCGAATGCGACGGCGCGGCGGTCGAAACCAAGCCGGTCAGTCTGACCGGCAAGGAGCAGCTGGTGACGTTTCGCCACAAGCGCGAGCAGGAAGGCAAGGTGCGCGCGCGCGTCAGCATCCGGCCACAGGAAGGCGAAGAGACGGCCGACAACAACAACGCCGAAACGACGATCAGCGTCATTGACAAGAAGATCAAGGTATTGATGGTCGAGGAAATTCCGCGCTGGGATTTTCGCTACTTGAGCAACACGCTGTTTCGCGATTCGCACGTGGACTGCAAGGTCTATCTCGCGCAGGCCGACCGCCAAATCACCGCCGGCGATCGGCGCTACCTTCTGGGCTTCCCCGCAACGGAGAAGGAACTTTTCGATTTCGATCTGCTGATTCTGGGGACGCTGCGGCCAAAGTTCATCCGCGACGACCAGATGGCGATGATCGAAAGGTTCGTGTCGAAGATGGGCGGCGGCCTGATCTTCATGGCCGGCGAAAACGTCTCGCCGACGCTGTGGGCCGGCACGCCGCTCGAACCGCTCTTGCCCGTGCGCGTGGCGGGCGAAGCGAAGCCGTGGCTCGATCCCGACCGCACCGAACTTCACGCCGCCGAACGTCGCCTCGAGCTCACCGAGGAAGGGCGGCGGCACAATTTGACGACGCTCGACACCGAGCTGGATCGCAACGAACGCCTCTGGCGCGACTTTCCGCCTCACTACTGGGCGGCCGACATCGGCGGGCTGAAGCCGGCGGCCCAGGTGCTGGTTCAGAGCGTTACGGCGCGCGAAGGTCTGGCGTTGCCCGCCGTCGTTCTCCAGCCCTACGGCCTGGGGCGCGTTCTTTACGTCGGAATTGATTCGACCTGGCAGTGGCGGTTCAAAGTCGGCGACCGCTATTTCGTGCGCTTCTGGAGCCAGGCGGTGCAGTTCCTGACGCTGAGCCGACTGCTCGGTCAGAACAAGCGGTTGCAGATCGTCTCCGACCGCGACGGCTATGAGGCCGGGCAGACGGTTTCGCTGTCCGTGCGCGCGCTCGATTCGTCGTTCCAGCCGCGGCGGACTGAAGACATCACGCTCGCCATCGAAGATCAAACGGGCAAGAAGACCGAGGTTCGCGGTTTTCTCGAACCGGATCGCGAGGGCGTCTATAGCGCGGTTTACCGAATCCCTTACGAGGGCCACTTCGTCGTCACGGCCCAGGACGGCCCCGAAATCGCCCGCCTCGAATTCGACGCCAAGCGCGCGCGGTTGGAACTACGCGAACCCGAGGCCGACTGGGCCGCCATGGCGCAGATCGCCCAGCGCTCGGGCGGCCAGATCGTGACGCTCGATCATCTCGACAAGTTGCCCCAGATGCTGAGCAAGAGCCGGACCAGCTTCGTGGATCGCCGCGAACAGGCGATGTGGGATTGGTGGCCGTTCCTGGCGGTGTTTGCGTTTATGAAAACGCTCGAGCTCGCGTTGCGGAAGTATTGGCACCTGAAATGACAGTGCTGAGCGTTGAGTGCTGAGTTATGAGTTGAAGACAATTGCGGAGGGAAGATTGGCCGGGGTGGTTGAGAGGAAATCGGACAGGTGAGATGGAGCAGAGACCCGCGAAAGTGATTCACCGGAAGCTCGGGCAGGTCGTGAGGCTGGAACGGCTGGTCTGGCTGTCGCGAACCGTGGCCGCGCTGCTGGCCTATGGAGCGGCGGTCGGCGCCTGCCACTTTGCGCTCGACTGGAGCCTTCGGCCGCACGCCGGGCCGCGCTCGATCCTGCTGGCGGGGCTCCTCGCGGCAATCGGATACGTGCTGTGGCGCGAGGTGTGGCGCCCGCTGCGGAAACTGCCCACGCACGAGAACGTGGCGCTGGAGATCGAGCGGTTCTTCCCGGATCTGCGCGGACGATTTATTTCCTCCTACCAGCTTTCAACGTCCAGCGAGGGCGGTTCGCCGCAACTGATCGCCCGACTGATCGAGGAGACGGGCCGTCACGTCGAGACGTTGAACCTTCGCGCCGTTCCCGACCGCACGGCCCGCAACCGCAGCGCGGGCGCGGCGGCGTTGACGCTTCTGGGCTGGGTGGCGTTCGTCGGCCTCACGTCCACGGGCCGCATGAGTTTTCCGGTGTGGGCGACCCGACTCCTGAATCCCTTCAGCAACGTTGAGTATCCGACGAAAACGATGGTGCGGGTCGAGAAGGGCGACCTCACGGTCGCGCGCGGCGAAGACGTGGAACTGCGCGCCCACGCCGACGGCCTGATTCCCGGCAGCGGTTCGATTTGGCTCCATCGCGGCGAGCAACGCTGGCTCGAGCAGCCCGTGAGCCGCGCGGAAGGATCGAGCCGCGAGTTTGTGTTCGTTCACAAATCCGTCGTCGAATCGTTCACCTACTATTGGCGGCTGGGCGACGGGCGGTCGAAGGAATTCCGCGTCAGCGTGATCATCCCGCCGCAAGTGCGCGGCATTCTTGCGCGCTACGACTTCCCCGCCTACACACGACGGGCCTCCGAGACCGCATCGGGCGGCAACCTCGAGGCCCTGCCCGGAACCCACGCCACCCTCTCCATACGCACGAACAAGCCGATCGCCCGCGGGGCATTGTTGCTCGAGGACGGCCGCGAGTTGGCGGTCCAGAGCGAGCTGGCCGGCGGCACAACCTACACGTCGGCCCTCGACATCACGACCTCGCGCAGCTCCTACCGGATTCGTCTCGTGGACGAGCTCGGCTTTGAAAACAAAGACCCGATGGAATACGCGATTCTGCCTCTGGCCGACGAAGCGCCGCGCGTCGAACTTCGCAACTTCGAGGACCGCAAGTTCGTGACGCCCTATGCCGCCCTGCCGGTCGAGATTCATTGCCGCGACGACTACGGCATCACGCGCGTCCAACTGCACCTGAACATCGCCGGCGCCAAAGAAGAAACGACCGAGGTGCCCGCGCGAAGCGGCGACCGCGACCAAACGCTGGCGCACACGCTTCATTTCGATGCGCTGGAGTTGAAGCCGGGCACCGAGCTGTTCTTGTGGGCTTCGGCGTTCGACAACCGCGCCATCGGAAAGCCGCAGGAGGGAACGTCGGGCAAGGTGCGGCTCGAAGTCGTGAGTCCCGAAGAAATGGTCCGCCTAATGCGCGAACGGATGGAATCGCTCTTCCCGCGCCTCGAGCGAATCGGCGTGGACGCCATCCAGAGCAAGACGGCCGTTGAGGATCTCGTTCGAAATGGCGGGACCGCGGATCGCCCGACGACGGGAACGCCGTGAAAAGCAAGGATGAAGGATGAAGGCGGAAGGATGAAGTGGCGCGGGCTGTCAGCCTGTGAGAAACAACCAGCACGGCGTGGCGCAGGCTGTTAGCCTGTGTGGACTCGGGATCAGGCCATACGCTTCTCGACCTGAGCGCCCCGCACCGGCTGACAGCCCCGTACCAGGCAAGGGCCTTGCACAGGCTAACAGCCTGCGCCACGCTGCGGCAAAGAAATCGGTGGCGGACCGGCAGGTGGGCGTTGTAGATTCCCCATCCAGTCGGTGAGCGGGTGCGACACAGGAGGCGGACAATGGGTGTGCAAAGAGGCTCCATAAGAACGGCGCTCTGGGTGGTTGTCGCATTGCTAAGCGGCAGTTCAGTCGTTCTGGGCGCGCCGGTGGTTGAGCGAATTGGCCGCGAAGAGAACCGTACCCAGAAGATCGGCGATCAAACCCAACAGGTGGCGCGCGAGCTCGACACCATCGTCCGCGATCTCGAAATCAATCGGCTGCTTACCCGCGACGAGAACAAAGACTTCGAGGCCGCGCGCACGGGCATGGACGACATCGCCCGCCGCGAAATCCGCGCCGTCCTCGACCGTCTGGCCGCCGCCCGCCAGGCGCTCGAGCGCGCCCAGCAGCAAGATCATCTCCGCCAGACCGTGGCGGCGCAGGAGACCTTGATCACCCGCCTCACCGAGGAACTGGTCCGCATCCAGTATCGCAGCCAGCTCCGCCATCTGCTCGAACAAATGAGAACCATCGTCACCGATCAGCGCCAGGCGATTACGATCACGCAAACGGGCGCGATCGAACTGGCCGCCACCAACTCCGACGCCCTCCGCAGCGATATTCTCGATCGCGTGACGCAGACGCAGGACGGCGTCTGGCACGACTGGATGCTCGTCCGCGAGCAGGTGCGCGTAATGACGCAACGATACGGCGACCTGCCCTTCATTGAAACGCTCAAGGTGTTTCAGTCGAAGGCCCGCGAGATGCCGGTGGATCAGCGCCTCGCCGAAACACGCGACAATCTTCGCGGGCAGCGGTTTGGGCTGGCCGTGGCCGCCCAGCGCCAGCTGTCCGACTATTTCCTTGAGCTGCTCAAGATTCTTCAAACCGCCGGATTGAGTCCGGCCGAACAGCGCTCGGCGCTCGAGAACCTGATCGAAAAGACGGAAGAAGCGATTCGCCAGGAGCAAGAGCTGCGAGCGCAAACCGAAACCCTCGGGCGCGATCTGACCGAACCGTTGCGCAACGAGATGGCCCGCGCCCAGGACCAACTCGCCAATTTCACCAAGGACCTGGCGCAAGAGGCCGAACAAGTTTCGCGCTCCGAAGCGCCGCAACAAACGTCGTCCACCGCACAGACGAATACGCCGCAGAATCCGCAGTCGCCGGCCCGCAATCCGAAATCGGAACCCCCGGCCGACAATCCGTGGGCCGCGCAAAAGAACCAGCCGCCGCCGGCCGACGCCCGCCAACCCACCTCGCCCGCCGCCAACGAGATGAACAAGGCTGCCGACAATATGTCGAACGCCTCGAACCAACTCATTCAGGCCAAACCGCGCGAGGCCAGCGAAGCGCAGCAGGCCGCCATCAACAATCTGGCCAACGCGCTCGCTCAGCTGCGCGGACTCCTGGACGCCAACGCCGAGGCCGCCCAGGCCGACTCGCTCGCCGAGATGCTCGATCAGCAGGGCGAATTGCTCGACCAGCTCGGAAACATCATCAAGGCCCAGGAAGGCTTGAAGGACCAGACGGAGAAGGCCGCACAAAAAGCGCCTGGCCAACAGAAGCCCGAATCGCAGGAAGCCTCTCCACCGGAAGGCCGGAAGCCCGCCGCCGAATCCGCCCCCGCGCCGGCCGAGCTGGGCCGGCAACAGGCGTCCCTGGGCAACGAGACTCAGGAATTTGCCGCCCAGGCGGCCGCCGCCACGCCCGCCGCCCAGCCGCTCGGCAAAGCCGTCGAGGAAATGAACAAAGCCGCTTCGGAGCTCGGGCAGACCCAGGCCGCCCAGGCCGTCCCCCATCAGAACGAAGCCCTCAACTCGCTTCGCGACGCCGAACGGAAGATCGCGGAGGCGATGGCCGAGGCGCTCGGCACGGCGCCGGCCATGGAGATGCTGCAACAGATGGGCGCTCTCGACCAGATCATTGGTCAGATCGAACAGATGGCCGGGCAGGCCGAAACGATGCCGCCCGTGCCCGCGCCCGAGATGGCCCAACAGGCCGGCGACATCTCCGGGCAATTGGGCGAGATGGCCGCCGCGCCGCCGATCGGGCCGGCCATGGCCGCCCAGATCAAAAACGGCTCGCAGCTGATGGACAACGCGAGCGGCCAGCTGGACAAGGGCCAGACGCCGCAAGCCGCCGACACGATGCACGAGGCCGCTTCGGAACTTCGGTCGGTTCGCGGCGAGATGGCGGCGCAGGCGAACGCCGAAATCGCTCAGGCCCAGGCCGCCGCTCAAAGCCAGATGCAGAACGCGCAAAGCCAACAGGCGGCCCTGAGTCAAATGGCGGCCCAAGCGCAACGGGCGCAAAGCATGGCCGCCGCCAAGGCGAAGCAGCCGTCCAACCAACCCGCCAAGGGCAACAAGGGCGAAGGCTTCCGGGGCCTGGGTCCGACGACTTATGACCCCAAGAAGGAACTCGAAAAGGACATCGAGAACGGCGCATGGAGCCGTCTGCCTCCCCACGAGCGCGAACAGGTTCTCCAGGCCCTTAAAGAAAAATACCCGGCCCAATATGAGCGAGCGTTGATCCGCTACTATCGCAATCTGTCGCGCCTGGAGTCGGAAAAATGAGAAGAACGGCGATCAACCACGGATTTGGCAGATTCACAGCCTCACTCGGTGCAATCTGCACAATCTGCGGTCTTGTTTGTTTCTCTTTTTCTCTGGCCTTCGCGCAGGACGCCAACGAACTTACTCCCGCCGCCGAGCAGGCCATCGCCAAGGCGCTCGATTGGCTGGCCCGCCAGCAGCGGCCCGACGGCTCGCTCGACGATAGCACCGCCGACACCGCCGCCGCCGGCCTGGCCTACATGGTTGTCGGCGAAATCCCCGGTCGGGGCAAGTACGCCCGCCAAACCAGCCGCATTCTACAGTACCTTCTCAGCCACGTCGAAGAGAATGGACTGATCATCGGCCGGAATCGCCGAAGTCCCATGTATCATCACGGCCTCGCCACGCTCTATCTCACACAGGTCTGGGGCCTCACCGGCTACGAGAGCGTTCGCGACAAGCTGAAGAAGGCCACCGACCTGATCATCACGACCCAGTCGTCAAAAGGCGGCTGGCGTTACTTTCCAGGCCGCGACGAGCAGGACATTTCGGTGACGGTGATGCAGGTGGTGGCGTTGCGGGCCGCGCGCAACTGCGGCATCGAGGTGCCCGAAAAAACGATTGACCGCGCGATCGAATACGTGCGCTCGCTCGCCCATCGCGACGGCGGATTCGGCTATCAATCGAACAACGACCGAGGAGTCGCGCGGACGGGCGCGGGAATGTTCTCGCTCCAGGTCTGCGGCCAGTACGACGATCCGCGCATCGCCCAAGGACTGCAATATCTCGAAAAAAACGGGATGTTCGACCGCCAGTGGGAACACTACGGACTCTACTATATCTCGGCCTCGCTCTACCAGATCGGCGGGGCGGCGTGGGCTAAGAACTATCCCGTCATCCGCGATCGTCTGATCAAGACCCAGGACCGGGACGGCAAATGGGGCAACGAGTCGTACAAGACCTCGATGGTGGTGCTCACGCTGGCCATTCCGTACCACTTTCTGCCGATTTACCAGCGATGAGCCGAATGCGGAGTGTGGAATGCGGAATGCGGAATGCGGAATGAAAACCGCCATACGTAGGATAGATTTCGAGACTTCTTGTTCAACGCCCATGTTGCCTGTCATTCGGCCTCATTCCGGAATGCGGAATCTGCAATCTCCAATCAGAACCGCGTTGGCTGTCCTTGTTGTTTTCGTGACCGCCGGTGCGTGGACGCAGACCACCGCGGTTGTCCATCGCCTCGACGGGCGGGCCGAGCCGATTCAATTCGAGAGCGCCCAATTCGAAGCGCCGGACAAGGGCGTTCTTCGCGGACGGGCCGCCGGACGTTCGGTCGAGTTCCCCTCCGGCGAGATTTGGCAGATCGAATTCGGCGTCGAACCGGTGCCGCGCGGCTCCACCGAGCATCTGTGGCTCAACGACGGTTCGCGCCTGTCCGGCCAACTGGTTCGGTGGGTTGCTTCGCAGCGAGCCGTCGTGTGGACCGACCTGTTTCGAACGATCGAACTATTCGACGATGCGATTCTCGGACTGACACACGGCAGCCCCCCGCCGTCTCGACTCCCGGACGCCGTTGCGGGAAGCGACGCGCTTTACACGGCGGACGGCGACCGAATGACCGGCCGGCTGCTTCGGATCGAAGAGGGCGACGTCGCGTTTCGTTCTGAATTGGGCAACATCACGTGTCCGCGCCAGAAGGTGAACGCGCTGGTGCTGAAGCCGAAATCCGACGTTCAAACTCCCCAATCCGCGTTCCGCATTCCGCATTCGGAAGCCTCCTGGGTGCTCGAGTTCGCCAATGGCGACCGGGTGTGGGCGCGCTCGTGGGCGATCGAAAGCGGGCGGCTGCGCTGCGCCGTGGGCGGGGGCACACCGACAGCCCCTTCCACACTCTTGCGACGTGCCATTCTCCTCGGGCCGCGTGTGGAGGCCTTCTCGAAGATCGAGCCGCAGTACTTCGCGATGCGTCCGGTGCTGGCGGGAACAAAGGCCATTCTGGTGGATCGAGGCCCCGAGAATTGTCCTCTGCGGCTGGCTGAGCGCGACTATCTCTTTGGGCTTTTTCTCCGACCCGAGGCGGAAATGGACTACGCGCTGAGCGACGACGCGCAGTGGTTGTTGGCCGACGTGGGGATGTCTTCGGAATTATCGCCCAACCTCGGGACGGCTCGCGTGGCATTTGCGGTCGGCGATGCGGCGTGGAAAACCTATGATCTTCGCCACGACGCGCCGCCCGTCGCCGTGGCGATTGACCTGCGCGCCTCGAAGCGACTGCGCATTCGCGTCGAACGGGCCGACCCCTGGGCCATCGGCGCCCAGGTCATTTTTGGGGAGCCGGTGTTGGTGAACAAACCGAAATGAAGCTCGCGGCAGGTACGTTCGGATAATGAAAACGGCGACGTGGAAATACGAACGGAGCAACGCTGCTGCCAGAACAACTTCGGCGGTCGCATTGGCTTCGTT
>Ga0315274_10005740_pt1 | contig 18131 bp, 13 predicted proteins | sample YL17G02_20_MG_FD_203700 | JGI IMG/M metagenome (GOLD analysis project Ga0315274, IMG submission 203700) | Sediment microbial communities from Yellowstone Lake, YNP, Wyoming, USA - YL17G02_20 | ecosystem: Environmental > Aquatic > Freshwater > Lake > Sediment | place: USA: Wyoming | collected...
ATCTCCCAACTTGTTAGATTCCAAGGAAAAGTAGTATTCGATGCGCATATGCCTGATGGCACACCTCAGAAGCTTTTGGATATAACAAGATTACAATTGCTTGGATGGCAGCCGCAAACGGAACTAGAAGAAGGCATTCGAAAGACCTACCAGTGGTATTTAAAATGTTAGATGTGGAGTATGCACAATGAAAAAGGCACTCATTACAGGTATAACTGGCCAGGATGGTTCTTACCTTGCCGAGTTTCTTCTAAATAAGGAATATATAGTCCACGGTATAAAGCGGCGCTCGTCCTCGTTCAACACCGCTCGGGTCGATCACCTCTACCAGGATCCGCACGAAACCCATGTGCGCTTTAGCATGCACTACGGTGACCTGACCGATAGCAGCAACCTGATCCGCATCATCCAGGAAGTGAAGCCTGACGAGATCTACAACCTGGGCGCCCAGAGCCATGTGAAGGTCAGCTTCGAAACCCCCGAATACACCGCCCAGACCGATGCCATCGGCACACTGCGCCTTCTGGAGGCTGTACGCATCCTGGGCATGGAAAAAACTGTGCGCTTCTACCAGGCCTCCACCAGCGAACTCTACGGCAAGGTTGTAGCGATCCCACAGGATGAGAACACCCCGTTCTACCCACGCAGCCCCTATGGGGTTGCCAAGCTTTACGCCTACTGGATTACGATCAATTATCGTGAGGCATATGGCATATTCGCCTGCAACGGCATCCTGTTCAATCACGAATCGCCCCGCCGGGGCGAGACCTTTGTTACCCGCAAGGTGACACGGGCTGCCAGCCGTATCGCCCTTGGATTGCAGGACAAGCTGTTCATGGGCAACCTGAATTCGCTAAGAGATTGGGGACATGCCAAAGATTTCGTACGCGCCCAATGGCTGATCCTGCAACAGAACCAACCGGATGATTTTGTCATTGCCACGGGCAAGCAATATTCTGTACGAAATTTATGTGACCGTGCCTTCGCCGAGGCCGGCATTGAGCTGGAATGGAAGGGTGAAGGGATCGCGGAAAAGGGTGTTGTGCAATCGATATCCACTGGGGTACAAAACACGCATCTGAAGCCAGGAGTGCCTGTAGTTCAAATCGACCCGCGCTATTTTCGCCCCACCGAGGTGGAGAACCTCCTTGGCAATCCTGGCAAGGCCAAGACCAAGCTTGGCTGGGAGCCTAAGATTAGCTTTGAGGAGATGATTTCCGAGATGGTCTCACACGACCTGGATGAAGCCAAACGCGATGTCTTATGCAAAGAAAGCGGCTTCAAAATCAACAATCCAATGGAGTAGCGACATTATGGGGTCCCATACACCATATACCCTTTCCCTGTTTCACCAGAGAAATTTCAAATGTCCCGGACGTCCCGCAGGGCACTGTCTTTCTCCGTGCCTCTGTGGTGAACCATTTTTCACCACCCGTTCGCTGGCACTCACTCGAGTCACAGAGATAAACTAGTAATGTTCATATTTCACGGGCGTCCCGCAGGGACCCCTTACACCTAATCCCTTTAACCTGCTTGGAAATGATGAGAGAATTTCAAAATTCAAGGATTGACACGGGGCAGTTATGGTTGAAACTATGGGCTTAAGCATATGAAAAAAATTTCCTTTATTTTTGGTACGAGACCTGAGGCGATCAAGCTTTGTCCATTAATTCTGGCCATGCGGGAAGAGCCCGATTTTCAACCTCATGTCTGTGTCACCGCCCAGCATCGGGTAATGCTGGATCAGGTATTGGCGGTTTTTGCGGTAAAACCAGATGTAGATTTGAATTTGATGGAACCAAACCAGACCCTTGCCGGTTTAACCGCCAAGTCGATCATAGCGATCAATCACTATCTCTCGGAGTATAAACCTGATATAGTCATCGTTCAGGGCGATACAACAACAGTATTTTGTGCAGCTTTAGCAGCATTTTATCATAAAATACCAATTGGTCATGTCGAAGCTGGTCTGCGAACTGGAAATAAATATGCTCCCTTTCCTGAAGAAATTAATCGGAAACTTGCAACCCATATTGCCGATTATCACTTTGCACCGACAAACCTCTCGCGTGAGAATCTTCTGCACGAAGGGATTCTGGAAGAAAAAATATTCGTTACTGGGAATCCGGTCATCGATGCACTCCATTATGCAGTAGAAAAGATTAAAAGAGATCATCCTCATGTTCCGGGTTTACCAACAGAGTTGATGGATGATTCCACCACGTGTCCCCTGGTGCTGATCACCGGCCATCGCCGCGAGAATTTCGGCGATGGTTTTGCGAACATCTGCCAGGCGATAATAGAGCTTTCTGAGCGGTTCTCCGAGGTCGCTTTCGTGTATCCCGTGCATCTTAATCCAAACGTTCGCAAACCTGTTTTTGAGATTCTATCAGGACGTGAAAACATCTATTTGATCGAACCGCTCGGCTACCTGCCCTTCGTGGCTTTGATGAATCGCAGTACACTCGTCCTGACAGATTCCGGCGGCGTCCAGGAAGAAGCCCCCAGCCTTGGCAAGCCCGTACTCGTCATGCGGGATACGACGGAGCGACCCGAGGCGGTTACGGCAGGAACGGTGAGGCTGACGGGAACTGACAAAGATGCCATCGTTGACAATGTGGTGACGCTCCTGAGTGACGAACAAGTTTACAATGCAATGGCGCGAGCGGTCAATCCGTATGGCGATGGCAAAGCGTGCCAGAGGATTGTTGCCGCAATGAGGGGTTTGGGGTGCCTCCCATAACGCTCAAGCGAGCTAAACACATATGCTGCCTGTCAATCCTAAAGCCAACCCTTGCCGGGATCGATGCATCAGAGTTCTTTATCGCCTTGCAAAGGATTCGTTAGAAAAAATACCATGAACCGTTTGCGTTTTCTCAAGACTCAAATACCCATTATCATCCTGACCATCGCGTTCACCTTATTTATGGTCAAGATCAGGCACAATATTATCCATTTCACAATCAACACATGTCAGAAGATTTGGTATATGGGGAACGGGATGGAGACAACGGTGACACCGTTAGAAGCCTCTTTTGTGAAGCTGAAAGTAATGCAGCACATACATACTGTCACAGAATCCAAAGAAGTGTTGGGCGTGCGACATGAAGTGCCAAACAGGGTATCGGATACCTTGGAGTATATTGACATACGACCTTTTGCACCGGAAACTAAGGAGCCGTACGTTAGTTATATTGCGGCGGCCGGCAACAAAGTGTTCGCTTGTCTGCGTGGAGGGCACGTTATTTTCAGTGAGGATTATGGCCTTACATGGAGCCTCGAAGAGTCCATAGAGCAGGACGGTGCGCCGGAAAAGGAACGGTCAACCTATCTGGCGGCTATCACAGACATGGGAACGGTGCTTGTGATAGGGGAACTGCGGTTGCGGAGCAAGGTATATATCGCCATATGGAGGAGAGCCAAGAATGCCGATTCGTTTTCCAGAGCCGTTCTTTGTGAAAAGAATGGGGGCCCCCCGGCTTCGGTATCTGTCGGCAGGTTAGGTATTTTTTTTACACAATACGAAAGTTTGAACATTTTTCGATCAGCTGATGATGGTCTGTCTTGGATCAGGATTACACTTCCGTACGGAAAAATCTTCAAGAATCATGTTCACTGCGTCTGGGCCCATCCATCGCAGCCATATGTATACGTTTCGGGGGGAGATGCAGGACCCCGATATGGGGAGAAACCAGCCGCTTCGTGGGTCGGGCTTGCCAGTGTTGTGCGAAGTAGCGATATCCGGCACTGGACAAAAGTATTCACAGAGCAGCCGGGAGAACGCATTGTGGCCATTACAGGAAACCAGCGCAAGAGATTCTTCGGTAATGAGATCAATAGTGGAGGCTTCTCTACCTATGATGATGCGAATTACGAGGTCATATTCGGCAGACAGACATTGGGATTTATAAACTTTGACACATTTCAATATACGCCGGAAGGTCTTCTCCTTGCAGGTACGTGTCAATATCGTCGCGGAACAAGTGCGGTTTATGGGCACGCCGGAGAAATATGGATCAGCGATGATGAAGGTGCGTCTTTCCAAAGAATCAGGACCTCGTTCAGCATCGTATCTGCCTTAGCCTATAATAACAAATACGTCTTTGCGGGCTTTGGTTATGGAGGAGCCGGACGTCAACTTGATTTGGGCACCCACATACTGCTCTTTCCGAAGACCACATTCTTGCACGGCATCAAGAGAGAGAAAAAAGTCGCGAAAATTGTATTGAACAATACAGGTCAAACGTTGACCCGGGAACTGGCACCTGGTGCCTGCACCTACCAGGTAAACATGGCGCCCTACACGCAAGTTGGAATCATTGCCGGAGTAGGCAGCGCTTGTACACTTACAGTCGAGGCGAACGCATACCAGGACGATCCTAGTTTTACATGGGATCCTAAGAGATGGGTAACGGTGGAAAAGCTTGTTTTTGATAGTCCTGGGATACAAGTGCGCCAGTTCGGAGAGAATGGAAGGCCCTTCGCAGTTTATCGGGTAAGAAACTCATCCAATCGGAGCGCTAAGATTGACCAAATTACGTTTGTTGGAACAATAGGAGAAAAAGAGTGAGCTTGATATGATTGCCAATGCACATAAAAAAGCTCCCAAAGCCATGGGCCAATGCCCTGAATCCTTATGGTAACGGCAAGACCTGCCAAAAGATAGTTCAGGTTATCAAGGATAAGTAATACATGCCAAGTATCGGTGTCAAAAAGGCACTATATACCTGCTGCCCCGATTTCCTGCACCCCATCCTGAATCGTATTGAAAAATCTGAGATAGGTTATCGCCTGGCAAAAGGTGTATTCTGGTCGATGGCCGGGGCAGTGATATCACGTGGATTAATGCTTGCAGCCTGGGTCCTGGTTGCCCGAATGCTGGGCAAAACAGGCTATGGCGAATTGGGGATGATCCAATCCACTGTCGGCATGTTCGGGGTCTTTGCCGGGTTCGGCCTAGGGCTGACCACCACCAAGCACGTTGCTGAGTTTCGCCGTAGCGATCCCGAGCGCGCCGGACGGATAATCAGCCTTTCCTGGCTGGTCGCCATGGCTACCGGCGGCATGATGGCTTTAGGCCTCCTTGTTTTCGCCCCATGGTTTGCCGAACATACCATCAACGCGCTACACCTGGCCGGCGTTTTGCGGATCGGCGCGCTGATCCTGTTTATCAATACGCTCAACGGTGCACAGACCGGGGCGCTGTCCGGTTTTGAGGCCTTCAAGGCTATCGCTTACGTCAATCTCCTTGTCGGTTTGATCTCATTTCCGATCCTTGTCGGCGGGGCATATTTCGGCGGACTTACCGGCGCAGTCTGGGCGCTGGCGGTCAATCTTTGCTTCAATTGGTTGCTTAATCATATGGCTTTGCGCAATGAAGCACGTCGATTCAGGGTTCCTTTAACCTTCAGGAATAGCGGGCGCGAATTATCAGTTCTTTGGAGGTTCAGTCTTCCTGCGGTCCTTAGCGGTGCCATGGTTGGACCGGTCAACTGGGCCTGTAATGCGACGCTGGTCAACCAGCCGAATGGCTACAATGAGATGGGAATATTCACGGCAGCCCACGTTTTCCAAAACCTGCTGATTTTTGCAAGCGGAATGTTGAACGCCCCCTTGATGTCCATGATTTCCAATGCGGGAACAAACGCGTCCGACAAACTTGGAACCGTGAATATGCTCTCATCATGGATTCTTGGGGTAGTGATCGCCATACCACTACTGTGTTTTCCCGAAATAGCGCAAGCACTATTCGGCTCCGATTTCGACACGCGTAGTTTCACTGTGACGTTCTCCATTGTTGTCTTTTATACGTCTATTATAATGTTTAAGGCCGGACTCGCGAGAGTTCTCGCAGCCAATAGTCTCCTTTGGTGGGGCTTCTTCAGCAATACTATCTGGGCGATTATCCTGATTCCTTCCGCAGTATACTTAGTACGGTGGGGAGCGCCCGGTTTGGCGGCTTCTTTCACCATCGCCTACATATTGAATACGGTGATATTGGTCCCCCTCTACTACTCTCGAAACCTAGTGCCTAAAGGAACTCTTGTTTCTGTCGAATCCGCATTTATATGGATTGTCATGGTAGGCTTGGTTTTCTTGAATTTAGCCGATGTCGCACTGAGATTCCGCGGCATAGTTTTCTTTCCGAGTCTACTAGTTGTTGCAGTAGCTTTCGGAAGGCTTTTGAAATCAAACACTTTGCCATCAAACAAGCCGGGACCTTCAACCGGGGAGCAATGTAAATGAGCGGATATAAGCAACTTTGGAGATCGATCAATGTATGGCGATTTACTTCCATTATACTGGTAGCTTTGCTCATCACCGTCTTTGGATATGAATTCAGGATACTTGAGCGAATCTCTCATCAGGTCCAACTTGGCGGAAAAGACTCTGAATTATTCATGAGCGGTGAGTTCTCCCAAGAGGGCTTTGAGATGGTTGCAGCACAAACAAAAAAAGATCTTTTTGCTTTCAAGCCGATCTTGAAATCGCGATCCAATATAAGCCGAACTGAAACTCTCGTGAGGCAATATATCTCTTCTCGGCACGTGAGATTCCACTTTTCTCATGCTCTCTTGTTGATCGGTTTATTAGAATCTCATTCAAATAAAGATGCTGACGTTGCTTTTCAGTCTATTAAGGACTGGTGTGATAAAATTATCGACACTGAAGGGCAATTGCGCATCCCGATACGCTATATCGATGATTGCATGATTGGATATGCCTTCTGCGAACTATATGACCGAACTCATAGTGACAGGTATCGGCGAGCAGCAGACCAACTCGCCAACTATCTACTCCAGCAATACCCAAGATCGCCTACTGGGACACTACCATATTACAGAGAGCATCCAGAAATAACTGGGATTGACGACAAAGGCGAAATATGCGCTTTTCTTGTTCGGTACGGAGAACAATTTGGAGTGCCCAAAGCAACCGACTTAGGTGTACGTCAGCTCTTAGAATTCCTCCGCTTTGGAATCGATACTGAGAGTGGATTGCCCTGGCAGGCCTGCAGACCCTCAGATTCCCGGAAAATGGGGCTATTAGGATGGCTCCGTGGCATAGGATGGCTAAGCATCGGTCTAGCCGATACGCTGAAATATCTCCCAAAGGATCACCTGCATTACAAAGAAATAAACGAGGAATTCTTAGCCCTTCTGTCAGCAGTTCGCATTTATCAAGAGAATCAGAAGTGCTGGAACTGGGAAATAAGAAATACCTTTGCGCACGAAGACACGTCCGGCACGGCGATGATTGGGTATGCAATTGAAAGTGCAATTGCTTCTGGTATTGTTGACAAATACTGGTCTGCGGTCTCAGAGAACGCATTGATTGCCGTTTTGCGACACACTCACAGAAATGGAGTTGTTGATGATTCGTTGGCCGACTGCATGGGAGTGGGACTTTTTGCAAACTATTTCGGCCCTTCGAACTTTGCTCAAGGACCGGCTACGGCATTGTATTCGCTTATACTCAGACGAATACAATCAGAAAGATCTTCAGTCTCAGCAGAAAACGGCAAATCCGATGAGTAATTCGTTCTTTATCCGACCGGGATGATGCAGATAGAAATTCCCCCATATAAAGGAAAAGGCAAATGCAAAGGCGATCCCCCAGAATTCTATTGATCGGTATTGGTGGTGTTTATAACTATGGGTGTGAGGCTCAGGTGCGGGGAAGCGAGATCATTATTCATAGAGAATACCCCACTGCGGACATCATATATGCATCGAGGCGTCCTGTGGATGATCATGCAAGGCTTTGTAGCTCACAGGTGAAAATTGTTGAACGAAGTAAATTAGGAAAATATTCGATAAAAAATATTTCGCGTAAGTTGCTTTCTATTATTGGCGTTAAATGGTCGCCTATGCAGGATTCCTTGCAACTATTAAATGATATTGATGCTGTTTTCTCAATAGGCGGTGATCGCTATACACTTGGACCCACAGGAAACTATTCATTCTCATTACCAAAGTTTGGTGATGCTACTTTGCGACATGGTTTATTATACGTTCTGTGGGGTGTGTCAGTAGGCCCTTTCTCCGAAAATTCTCAGGTGGAAAAAGTGTTTGCAAGACATTTGAAACGTCTAAGTTTGATCACAGCTCGTGAGTCTGTAACTGTAAATTATTTAAAGTCATTGGGTGTAAGCGATAATGTGGTCGCATGCTCTGATCCTGCCTTTGTAGTTGCCCCCGAGATAGTGAAGGATCATAGTTATAAATGCAACAGTCTAACTATTGGTATTAATCTTAGTCCACTGTCATCTCAATATTCCCAATGTTCTGTCGATGAATCAATCCTCATGCAGGCGAGGGCTATAGAAAGTCTTATAAAAACGCATAGTGCACGTATTGTTCTGATTCCGCATGTGATCTGCGATTTTGATGAAGGAGACGATGATCGTAGATATCTCCGCAGAGTTATGCAATCTATTGCACCTGAATATCGTATCGATGTGAGATTGTTTGATATGGACAGAGGTTTTATTGACACAAAAAGAGAACTAATCAATTGTGATCTGATAATTGCGGCACGAATGCATTGTGCAATCAATGCACTGACTGCTCATGTTCCGACGATTTTTTTATCGTATAGTCCCAAAGCCTTGGGTATGTCTCAGTATGTATATGGTAATAGAGATTGGGTTATCACATTAGATGATTTTGCATCATATAATGTACTTGAAAAAAAAGTCAAATTAATGAAGGCTCAAGAGTCTGAGATAAGAGCCTATCTTGCTAAGCGTATTCCGGAAATCCAACAGGATGCATTCCGCCCAATGAATAGGTTGAAATTGTTGATGGAATGTTCTGGCTCACAAAAGTAATGGGCTATTCTCAAATAGATATGTCACATTGATAAGTGAATTTAAAACCTGCAAGTAAATTGTGTGTCAAAATTGAATAGTTTTAAATCATTTATTGTGTTGGTAATTCTGTAATTGTCGTTCAGTTGGCTCAAGCATATGATATATATCTTGAAGAACCCCTTTGAGATGAAGGTCGTGAGATAGCTATAAAGCATATCATTTAGATTTATATCGTATATGACTAGGCAATCTAAACATCCTCGCATTCTTATGTTTGCACCGTCCTGTTACCCTCCTGGCAATCCGGAAGCGTTCGTCAATGCCAACCTTGTGCTTGCGATCAGAGACGCGGGTTGGCAAATCGATGTTATAACGATGGCGGATACAACGCATTGGTATCCCCATAACCCGGAAGCGTGGCAGGGACTCACCGATTGTTCGGTTGCTGTTGCCGAGCGGCAAAGGACGTTTGTCAACCGGTTACTGGTAGCCTTTCAGACTATTGTTCAGTTGGGGCATCTCGTCGAAGGTGGGCGCTGGGCTTTGCCGGCAACTGAAATAGCCTTGAGGCTAATAAATGAAAAAGATTATGATGTGATCATTTCCCGGGCTTTACCACCCATGGCCCACTTGGCCGCACTCATTACTGCACAGAAAACAGGGCTTCCATGGATAGCAAATTGGAATGACCCAGTCCCTAGGAAAAAATATCCTGCACCCTATGCCGGCGGCAAAGGACGGCAGGCAAGGATGGGATTCTGGATGACCCGCTACTTCCAGGAGGTTGCCGAACGGGCAGCGTGGCACACATTTCCATGTGAGCGACTACGGAAGTATATAACAGGGTACTTGCCACGGGACATATCCGGAAAAAGCTCGGTCGTCCCACATATTGCCCTGCAAAGCGATGCCCCTGTAAGTGATAGAAAAACTTACTTCACCCTCATGCATGCGGGGAGTCTGCGTCCCCCTCGATCCTCGGAAGTTTTTCTCCGGGGAGTCAGGTTGTTCCGGGACAAAAACAAGTCGCTTCAGGGGTTTTCGGTGGTCTTCATTGTGGACCGACCGGATGATGTGCGCAGTGCCGCGATAGCCCATGGAGTAGAGGATCTGGTACGGATTGAAAAGAGCAGGCCCTATGCGGAAATGCCCGCCGTGCTTGCAACTGCCGACGTCCTGGTGATTATCGAGGCACTGGTGGAGGAAGGGATATTTCTGCCATCCAAGTTTGTCGATTATGTACGAACTGGTCGTCCAATACTGGCGATTTCGCCACCAGTTGGTACCTTAGCCGACATCCTGACGGAACGGGGGGGGGGGATTGCCGCGGATGGGCGGCGTGCGGAAGTGGTTGCCGATGCAATCCAGACCATGTACGAACACTGGTTGAATGGTACGCTCGACGAACAGTTTGGTTCGTGGAAACTATTCCCCCTGTATTCTAGTGAAACAGTCCTAGGTGCGTACCGGGAAATATTTGCCCGTATCGGCAAGGGGTGATGAGCAATGCGGGGTTCCGTAATAATTCCTCTCACTCTTGTCCAAAAAAGATTTTGAAATTGATGATAGAGAAAAATCCTCCAAGTGGGCAGATTATTTTGGACAGTAGTTTGCAAGGATGAAAATTAACATTATCTATTTGAGGAGGACAATTGCCTATGAAGGCAGCCATAATATATAATCAGTTCTATGATTCTTACGGCAACACAATAAAAGTTGGCGGCGCTGAAACTTATCTTACAAATTTAGCTAAACTGCTGTCAGAAATGACATATTCCGTTACGATTTTCCAAACATCTCATCTGGAATTCAAGAGGAAGATGGACAATATTTCAATAATTGGAGTACCGATAGCTAATTTCAGCAAAAATCGAGTACGCCATGCAATGTATCAAAGAGCTAACCATTTGATTGACAAAACTAATGACCTTTTAATTTTTGGAGCCGACAATCTCAGTGTGCCAACGAAGTATCCCAAAGCCATATCCATACAACACGGCGTATCTTGGGATCTACCGGCAAGGTACTTTACACGTAAAAGCGGTGCAATTGCACAGATTGTTTCAAAATTCAGAAAATATGTTGCTCCATTAAATGCAGCAAGATATTTTAACAATTGCTTAAACAGAGTGTGCGTAGACTATAATTACCTTAATTGGTACAGAACTATATGCTTAAGCGAGCCTAAAGGGAGAATATGGGTAATCCCGAATTTCATGACACAGTCTTTAAATAAAAAAATTATTCTGGAAAGACATAAAATTAATAGGTCTGAAATAGAAGTATTGTTTGCCAGACGATTTACAAAAATACGCGGTACCGAATTAATGATTCACGCAATCAAAGAAATCAGCTGTAGATATAAAAATGTGAAGTTTACTTTTGCCGGCGAAGGCGAAGAAGATGAGCGGTTGAGGACGGAACTGAGAGATTACAAGGTTACCTTTACCAAATACGCATCAAGCCAATCTATGGAATTCCATAGTAATTATGATATTGCAGTAATCCCATCCCTAGGTTCAGAGGGTACCTCTCTATCAGTGATTGAGGCAATGGGAGCAGGCTGTGCCGTTGTTGCCACGTCAATAGGAGGGATTACCAATATAGTCATTGATGATTATAACGGTCTATTGATCTCGCCCGATTCCAAAGCTCTGGTCCATAGCCTGGAGAAGCTCATAAATGACAGGAATTTACGATTAAGGTTGGGTCAGAATGCTTATAACACCGCCGTATATTCTTTCAGCTTAGAGAAGTGGAAGGCTCGTTGGTCAAACGTAATTCGTGAAGTTTCCAATGGGTTTTAGAGCGTATAAAAATACTCAAGTCAGAATGTGGTCTCGTTCGAAATATGGGTTGAAGGCCGCCGGCCTACGATTATTATACCGGGCAATGTCAGCCGGTAACTATCAAAAACACAAGGTGAAAAGATGAAAGCGTGCGTATCGGTTGTCATTCCACTGTATAATAAAGAGCAACATATTGAGCGAGCCATCAAATCTGTCTTAAATCAATCGGTTCATGACTTCGAATTGATAGTGGTTGATGATGGTTCGACTGACAACGGTCCAGCAATCGTTCAGTCAATTAATGATCCACGTATAAAACTTATTTTGCAAGTAAATAGTGGAGCTGCTGCTGCCAGAAATAGAGGTATAAAGGAAGCCAGTTTTGATCTGATATCATTTCTAGATGCTGATGATGAGTGGAAGCCACATTATCTTGAGATAATAAGGGGAATGATACGTAGATTCCCTGAAGCGGGTATGTATTCTACTGCGTATGAAGTTGTAAATGAGAAAGGCAAAAAATATTTCCCCAAATACAGATCAATTCCAGACTTCCCTTGGGAAGGTATTATTCCAAGCTATTTCCGATCAGCTACAAGCGCATGGGGACCAGTCTGGACATCTTGTGTTACTCTGCCTAAATATGTGTTCGACCAGTGCGGTGATTTTCCAGTAAGTTTTATACGGGGTCAAGATAGAGATATGTGGGATAGGGTTGCCTTAAGATTTCCTGTGGCTTTTTCCACTATGATTAGTGCAACATATTATTTAAATGCTAGCAATAGATACTTAAATAAAAAATATCAGGCTGTGGCGCCACATCCATTTTTATTAAAGGCTCAACACCTGATTGAAAAAGGTGATATTCCTAAGCAGATTCCTCAAGCTGATTTAGAGGACTTCATTGCATATAACTTTATATTTATTTCGAGAACAAAACTTGTCCATTTAAAAGAGCCTAGTGAAGCGAGAAGGATATTGTTAAATGTCAGGCCTCAAACTATTAACACAGCCATAAGTAAGTACTTATTGATTTTAATAAGCTTTCTTCCACAACAGTTTATAAAATATATATATGAATTGAAACAGGTATATAAGGCTATTATGAAGCGGCCATAATTGTGATTGGGCTTTGATTTTAACATCTTGGTAATTATTTCGATCTCAGTTTGTATCATAGAATGATTTCTACATCTCTCTTATTAATCATTGGAGGATTTTTTTCCCTTGTCTTTATAATAATATTATTTTTTAACCCAAGGATTGGGTTGCTTGTCTTCTTGTTTTTCAGGCCAATTGTTGATAGCATAGATATATTGCGAACATTCAACATACCGTTTGTTCACATAAACACTCTGCAATTTATTGGTATATCAGTACCATACCTGTTGCTTGTAATTATTTTTTTTAATAAGGCCAACTTATGCCAGCATGGCTTCTTGAACACCTATTTGGTCTTCCTTCTTTCTTGCATTCCATCCATTCTTTTCACCAATGATTACGTATTTGATGTCGCCTCTATACTGCGATTGTTCACCTTTTGGTCTATTGTTATCTTCACTACCACCTTTGTTACTTCATTAGAGGAAATCAAACAGGTTTTATTTGTAATCTTGTTGAGTTCATTCTACCCTTTAGTTAAATTCAGCATAGACTATTTTACAGGCCATATTATTATTATTGGCGGCATTGAAAGAAATCTTGGCGGATATTTCCACATGTCAGTAATAAGCACGTTGCTTTTATTGTTTATACCGGCATACATATTTTTCCTCTTAACGGAAAATCGCATGGTAAAGAAGGCACTCATAGTAATATCAATTGGCATTATAATTCTGTGTATTTATTTAACACAGTACAGAACCACATTAATTGGTGTCGCGGCACTGTTCATAACATTTCTGCTCATACAAAAAAAGTATATTAGCACTTTTCTGGTTTGCTTGTTCTTCATGCTAGTTATTATTGCTACTCCAGATATTCAAGAAAGATTCACACCTCTTTGGTCAGCATTACGATCATTGCCTGTTCTAATTGATCCTAACAACTCTAACCTCGATGGATTATTGTCAGGAAGGTTTGGAATCTGGCGAAGCATTATAACTTCCATATTATATAAAGCGCAACTCCAAAATTTCTTTTTCGGATTTGGACAGTTACCAATAATGGGCTTAACAGATACATCTCCCCATAGTGATTTCTTGGGGATTTGGTATCAATATGGTATAATATCAATAATATTTTTTTGCTTTTATCTCATTAGAACTTTCATTGCAATTTCTAAGGGAATGGACAACAACTTGTCAAAGATTGTTTATTCTACCATGATTGCTTTATTGGTTGTTTCTTTCGCTCATGTAACTCTGCAAGACGTTAGGAATCTCCTCTATCTTGGAGTTTATATTGCGTTGGCGGTAAAACACACAGAAATCAGTATAAGAGAAAGCCATGTTATAAAGACAAACAAGCCTCACTAAGAAAAACAGGTTCTTAATTATTTGAATAAGAATAGATAAAACTGTTGATAACCCCCGCTCCATAATTTTTTTCAGTAATCATTTTCTCAATAAAGTATGTTATGAAAAAAAGAAATATAATGATAGCTCTATATAAAAGGAATTTAATTATTTCAGGAATCATTTTTATAATACTGACAATCAGTTGCTCTGTATCTGCTGTTACAGAGAATACAAATGATTTAGACACAAAACCTAGATTAAATAGTACAATATTTAATGAAAACGAAGTTATTTCAATCCAACATTTTTTCAAGCATTCCAATGTCATTGCATATCGGCAAGGAGCATTATCCGACTATAAATCCTATGGAGTCACCTTCGTTTCATGGGGCGGAAGACCGGAAAATAATGCCCGTTCAATTCAAAATTATTGCACTCGAATTCATGAAGCCCAGAACATTGGCATAAAGATTGGGGCCAAAATTGGTACAAGAACAGATTTCGCCGGTTTCATAGATTACTTGCCGGACCATTTTAAAGAGCATTGCTGTGTAAAAGTGGATGGCAGTCCTCTCATTGTGCCCAATATGGATAAGGTCACATATAAAGAATATCCAGCATATTGGTTTTGTACAAACAGTCCGGTATTTCGACAATATTTAAAAAATGAGATTACCAATGCAATCTCTTGTAATCCTTTCGGCATTATGATGGACGACCAATTAGGAACTGCAGCATCTGTAATACGAGGAGGATGTTATTGTAAGTATTGTGTAAAAAAATTTCGAGAATATTTACAGATGCACTACTCAACTTCTGAACTTGTCTCCATGGGTATAAGTGATATCGAGCATTTTGACTTGAGGGATTTTCATAAAGGATACTCACATATCCCCCCTAATAAACGTCCACTCTATAAAGAAATCCTATCGTTTCAATTGGAATGTTCCAGAGAGATGTTCAGGGAGATCATGAGCTTTGCCCTAGATTTATCGGGTAAACGTATCCTAGTAAGCGGTAATATCAATCCAATTTATGCTACAAATGAACGCTTGATACTTGATGTGGATTATTTTGCGTGTGAATGTCCTCTGGGTGCAAAAACCGGGATGTTGGGTAATGGTAACAGTTTGTTTCTTTTCAAGATGGCAACGGCAATTAAGAGACCGGCAGCTATTATGGGGACTGGAGAGGATCATGCATTTATAAGTGATAACAACCTCCCCGGAATGGTCCGCTGCTGGGTGGCTGAAGCCTATGCCTTTGGTCATTATTTTATGGCTCCATATTATCTTTGGGCCTATTCAACTGAGAAGGGATCTTATTCCTATGAACCACGCACTATTGGAGAATTAGCACCGATGTATCAGTTCATCACTCGTCATTGGGATCTCTTTGATAATTACGAAGACTTTGGTAAGGTTGGTCTCATACACAGCTTTGAAAGTTTTCGCAATGGTTCTAATAAAACAGAAACAATTGTAAAGCAGTTGGCCTCAGCAAATGTACCATTTGAAATTGTGCCTCTCAGCAATAAGATTCATAAGATGTATCTTACAAAGGAACTGCTCTCCAGGTATGACATTCTTATAGTTCCCCCTGATGCGATACTCTCTCAAGAGAATGCTTTGTTTATAAAGCAATATATAAAAAGTGGCAGAAAGGTTATTGATAATAGTGCAGACATAGATAAAAACCACAAAATTGAAGTACTTGGGGCCGAACAAGTCATGTCTTCTTTACGCTCAATTCACAATGATGTCAATCGCCCTATTATATTGCATTTGTTGAATAGAGATTATAATGTTCTGTCTGATGCATGCGATATCAAAACAAATTTTACCCTCAGGATTCCCAAAACGATACTGGGTGCCCGAAAGATTCTTATGGCAAAATACGTACGTCCTTATTCGTGGGAACCAAAAACACCAGGCGAACCGTTGCAGGCGCTAACTGAAAAGCTCGATGTGAATTTACCCTTAAGATATTCAACGGAGTACATTGAGGTGATAGTGCCAGAACTTGATGTATGGGGCATCATTATCCTATTTTCAGATAATATACCCCAGAGCCAATAAATGGGTTCAAGATCATGTAATGTGATTATGTATGCTCGTGTCAAAGATGCATAGGTTATACAATTGCATTAGAGTAAATTACCAGTTAATAACCATCTTCTAAGCCTTATAATATATGGCAATATTGTTTATTGATGTAATAGATTTCTCAAAGCCATTTTATGGAAATGGGCAGGCTTCCATAGCTACATCCGCCCTCAGGGCATTTGGTGAAAAGATATACCTAGTAGGTCCTACATCGGGAGATCAGAGAATAGGCAAATGGACAACCATTGATTTCTCCGGGAAAAGAATTAATTTTCTTCCCGTGATAACCTATCATGATCTGACCCATTCAAAACTTAAATCAGATAATGTAAGGCTTGCCCTCGCCCTGATAGAGTATTCTAAAGCCATAGAATCGGTTTGTATAAAATCTGTTTTTACACGGGTGTACACGGTGCTCTGGTGGCTTACCTTTTCATCGAAAAGATGGGATATTTGTTTTTACTATCCAGGTCTGGGAAATCCATTAAAGATTGGTCGGAAACAGAGAGTAGGGAAATGGCTGGCCCCATTCTATGAGGTCATCCAAGGATTGGCTATCAGGACAGTATCGGCTGCCTTTGCAGCTGCACCTCAAGATCAAGTCGACAGATACATGCTTTTCTTGCATAAATTGGGAATTCGAAAAAAGATCCTTTCCCTACCAACAGCAGTGAATCTTGACATATTCAAACCCCTTCCCAGGAATGAAGCAAGGGAAGTGCTCTCTTTACCCCTAGAGAACAAGATATTCACCTATGTCGGTCGGTTAGCATCCATAAAGGGGCTGCCATTTCTTTTTGAAGCATTGAAAGAGGTATGCAAGGTACATCCTGACGCCATACTGATCGTAGTAGGCAGTGGAGAAGAAAAGGATAATCTCCATAAATTAGCACTTGAAATGGGGCTTATGCACAATATTCATTTCCTAGGATTACTCCCCCCAGAAAAAGTATCTCTGGCAATTTCCTCTGCTGATGCATGTGTGGTTGGTTCTTATGTTGAGGGTTTTTCTAATGCCATGGTAGAACAAATTTCCTGTGGCCGGCCGATCATTTCTACGAATGTTAGTGGCGCCGAATCGATCATCATTGAGAATCGTAATGGCTTTATTGTAAGAGAAAGGAATCCAGAATTATTTGCGAGACGAATGATTGATGCATTAAATTTAAAAGATGCTGAACGGATATCGCGCCAAATAGCAATAGAGAAGTTTTCTGAAGAGAAACTGTGGAATTCTGTTCAAGAAACCTGGCCAGCCCTGAGGTCATAATGAACAAATGCCCAGTGCAACGCTTTGCTATTTTGCTATAACTTCATGGTTATTCAATTCATAAAAAACTCAGAATTATGTATATCCGATTTAGGTATCGAAAATTCTTGACTGTTCAGCGAGGATTTACTTGTGGTCGGGGAACTGTATTTTACGCGAAAAATGAATTAAGAATTGGAAGGAACGTCTATATCGGAAAGTATTGTACTATTGAATGTGATGCTATTATAGGCAATGATGTCTTGATTGTTAATAACGTTGGGATTATTGGCAAACGCGATCATGATTATAGAAAGATAGGCGTGCCGATTAGATTTGCTCCCTGTATGCAAGACAAAGATTATAACCCCCCCTCTTAAAGGTCATAATTGGTGATGATGTCTGGATTGGATTTGGTTCAATTATCTTATCAGGGGTTACCATCGGGGAAGGGGCAATTATAGCAGCAGGATCTCTCGTTACTCGTGATGTAGCGCCATTCATGATTGTCGGTGGTGTACCCGCCAAGATACTGAGCTCTCGGTTTTCGCCTGAAGAAATCATTTAACATAAAAATAAATGCCGTCTTAATAAATTTTCTTCGTATTCTAATTGATCTAGTGTAGTGCAACAGTATTATCTTTACAATATGTATGGGCTATGTCACTATTCCCTGCATGTGGAAACCAGCCGAAGCCTTGAGCATGACGGAAG
>Ga0315274_10005742_pt1 | contig 18129 bp, 16 predicted proteins | sample YL17G02_20_MG_FD_203700 | JGI IMG/M metagenome (GOLD analysis project Ga0315274, IMG submission 203700) | Sediment microbial communities from Yellowstone Lake, YNP, Wyoming, USA - YL17G02_20 | ecosystem: Environmental > Aquatic > Freshwater > Lake > Sediment | place: USA: Wyoming | collected...
GTCGGCTCCTTCGAGCTCGGTCGGAGGAGAACCGCTGCCTGGCTGACTGCAGGCGTTGTCGGATCGTTCGCGGTGAACATATTCAGAATGGTGATTTTGGTATCAATTGCCTATGATTATGGCATCGAATCCATGTTGTGGGTCCACACGCACCTGGGTGATCTCATGTTCCTTGCTTGGATTGGCATCTTCTGGATTGTCTTCTTTAAGGTCGCTTCACCTGTACCTGTAGATTACGGAGAAAATGGTTCCAAGGTGGTTGACCGTCAGAATCCCGAATAGTTGAAATCCCTGATTGACCTGCCTGTAGGTGGATTAAGATGACGAGGTGCTCGAAACGGTGACAAGTGGCAAAGAGGGAACCGTGCTCTATACCACAATGAATGACCTCTCGCTGTTCGGCGGGATTGAGACCATGGTCCCTCAGGAGGTTGACTACCTCCGTTCGTTAGGATTGACCGTCGTTATACTGTCGCGGCCCCCGAAGGGCCCGTTGAGAATCAGGCAGGATGAATGCGTAGTGATTCGGCACTACCCACGTGCACTCCTCAAACTCCCCTGGCCTGTCAAGGATTCAATCGTGGCATTGTGGATGTGCAGACACGCTAGGAGACTCTCTAGGCATGAGAGAATCCTGGCTGTGTCGTTCTCAGCTATGGATGCTACTGGACCGGCCCTTGCCAAGCTGACCGGGTCTGATGTCAAGACCATCGTCAGGATATGTGGCCCTCTATCCTACGAAGCAATCCATTTCACGCCCAGCAAGAAGTTCAGGTATCGCGTGTACTCTCAGTTCTTCAAGCTTGCCGAAGCGTTTTCGTATTTCATGGCAGATTCTGTCATGCCGGTCTCGGAGTTCGAGGAGGCGAATGCCAGATCCTACGGCCTCGATGGCAGTCGCGTGAAGATGATTCGCTGTGGTATACCTGCGAGCAGGTTTACTGGCGAAAGGTCCGCGGGGCCGCTACCAATCCCTGCTGACCGCAGAGTCGTGATGTTCGTCGGAAGGCTTTACGAGAAGAATGGGCTGCTCATTATCGCGGATACAATTCCGAAGGTCCTCGCGGAGAAGCCGGACACAGTCTTCGTAATCGTGGGTGATGGCCCACTCAAGGGACATCTGGAATCGGAGCTCTCAGAGTTGATTGAGGCAGGCAGCGTGATAATGCCTGGATTCAGGAGCGATATCCCGCAGCTCCATGGACGGGCTGATATCTTTATCAGTCATTTCTCAAAACTAATGAATGGGGTCGGCCAAACGGCATATGAAGCGATGATGAGCGGTTTGCCGGTGATTGTTGGTAGGGATCCCATAACCGAGAAGGTGATCGGGAATGCGAAGCGCGGAATTCTAATCGAGAAGGAGAATCCAGACGAAGCGGCGAGGATGATTCTGTCCCTTCTTGATGATGCGAATCTCCGAAGATCGCTTGGAAAGACCGCTAGGGATTTTGCTCTCGAGAATCTCTCCTTCGAGGCGATGATGCGCGAGGTCATAGGGGATTTCGGGGGCAGCGGGGGCTAACTCCAGATTCCAGGTACAAGCCTCATCATCCCCTTGAGGCTTCTTTTCTCTTGCTCTCCGAGGACGCCGAAGTAGATAATCGATGCGATAGCCAGTGCATTCCCCGCGGCGTAAGCTAGTCTTTCTGCGAATCCCAAGTCGTCCAGATAGTACAAATATATCATCACTATCGCAGCATACCCGATGCAGGCAAGCGCGCACCGGTGCAAAGCTATGTGGAATTCTCTCGAGAAATAGAACATGAGCAGAAGGACGTACCCGCCAATCGATGCTGCGTAGGCGCCAGCTAGTCCATTGGCTCCGTTCGTCCTAATGAGGATAACTCCCAGGATGGTAAAGCCCATGAGCCATGCTAAGTTCAAGAATAGCGCGTCCCAGATTCTCCCCATGCCAAGAATGACATTGGAGATTATCGAGCCAACTACTTTGTAAGCTGCGAAGCTGAACATTATCACTGTTGCCACATACGCGATTTCATACTCGCGTCCGTAAAGGAATGTGATGATGGCCCCCATGAGTGGCATGGCGACGATGCTAAGGGGGAGCACTAGGAGCATTGTCACGTTAAGCAGTCCGACTGAATCCTCGCAGACTTTGCGTGGGTTCTTCACGTGCAGTTCGCTTATCATGGGTAGTAGAGGAATGCTCATCGCAGCGGAGAGAATTAGCATCGTTTGAGACAGATTGTCCGCAATCTGGAATTGCCCGACCTCAATGAGATCCCATTCTATGACCAGTAGAGTTCGCCCAATCCATGCGGCTATGACTAGAGTCATGCCGCCTACGAAGGCAGGGATTGTGAAGGAGATTAGACTTCTGATGTGTTCCTTCCTCTTGAGGAACGCCTTCGCGTGCCGATACGAAACGACTCTTCTCGAGAGGTAGACTAGCATTGCACATGAGACAAGATTCGAGATGAGAAGAGAAATGACCGCCCCCTCCAAACCGAGCAGGCCAATCGAGGCGAATGCGATGGGCTGCGCCGCGACCGCAACTATCGTATTCACAATGGCGAGGGCAGAAATTCTCTGAAATCCCTGAATGATTGCGCTCAGGCCCATGTTCACAGACGCTACCATGACTAGAATGGAGGATAGTCGGATGACCGAAATGAGTCCTCGATCGTGATAGAGGTCGGTCGCGATAGTTTCGGACAGGAGGAGATAGACGGCCGCTGATATCACAGATGAGATAGTGAGCATCAGGATCATGATTGAGGCAATCGACCTAGCCATTGTCTCATCAGCCTTCTCATACTGTGAAATGTGCTTTGTGACTGACAATGGGATGCCGAGGCATGCAATCATGACTACGAGACTCTGGAGATTGACAATGATGGACAGAGCCCCAAAGTCGGCCGGGTTCAGGAGTCTGGCACAGATTACGGAGTTTACAATGGCCATTACCTTGATGATTAGCATGGAAAGGAGGGTTATCCCGCTGCCAATGACAATCTTCTTCAGGAACCTATCCAAACGAATCACTCTCAGGTGTTCGGTGCTGCAATCGTCTCTTCGTCAATTGGAGTTGGCGTCTTAATGCTTTCCCGCATGTTGGGAATCAAGTGCCCAGGGCTCGTGGCCCTCATCTCTTGTCTGCAAGTAGACAGAGGTGATACCTCCCCCGCCTGTTTCGCCCCTCATTTGCGAGTACTTCTTTCGCAGAAGTGATCTTCATCATCAGTGGATTAAGCGCACGAAATCGCCAAAGCAAATCCCTGACGGCCTTTGCTTTGATCCCCAAATCCCTTCCTGACATGATTGCCTCTTCCAGGTTGGGCCATCCATATTCCAGTGCTGTTCTCAACTTGAATCCGCTGGCCTCGAATAGCTGTCTCGCTGTCAGGGCACTGTAGTAGCTCATGTGTTCGAAATCAACTCTAAAGCCGACCCACTTCGTCCCCTCAACTTCGAATCCCCCAGCATTCGGTGTGATTATCGGCATGTTCCATTCAGAATGAGGCGCATCCCTCCGTGAAGACACGACAGAACTCGAAGCCCCTCACCAACCTGTCCAATGCCAATGCCCCGACGAAAGCCACTGCGGCTGCGAAGACCGTTCCCGCGGTCATCTGGGCGGCCATCATCAAAGCACTCGCCCCTGCAAAATAACCGTCAAGAGTGAGACGGAGAGCGCGAATGCTGCGCCCCTCATCTCACAGTCGAGAAGAAGGCGCGCTATTTTCACCTGACACCCTGCCTACCCTAGGGAGAGGTCGGAATGTTAAGGAGAGAGGCTCCAGCGCACGTAGTTTATATTCAGATAATCATGTGGCCTGGAATTGGGGGTCCACAATTGGTATGGAAGGGCCTGACCGTCAAGCGATGTCCGAGCTGTTCATCCGAAGAGTTCAAGCCAGCCGGGCGTAGGATGGACGGGTCAAGCGTATCTGTGTGCAGCCGCTGTGGTCTCGGGTTCCTTAACCCTATGCCGACAGGAAGAGAGATCGAGGAGATGTACTCGAACTACTTCAAGAGAAACGACAGCATAGGGTACAACGACTATCCCACCTGGCCGCATACAACCTCCCTAGACTACCTTCTGGCGGATCTAATCAAGCGCTACGAACGCTCGAAGCCCAGGTCCCTGCTCGACGTCGGCTGCGCCTATGGCGCGCGGGTCGCTTTCTTCAAGAAGCTGGGATTCCGGGCGACGGGGGTTGACATCTCGGAGGAGGCCACGAGCCACGGAAGGAAGAAGTGGAACCTGGATCTGAAGGCAGTGAGGTTCGAGGAGTTCGCGCCCAAAGAGACTTACGACGTTGTCACCATGATAGATTTCGTCGAGCACATATCCGAGCCATTACTCTGGACCGAGAAGCTGGATGCTCTCACCCACAAGGATTCCCTACTGCTAATTCTCACGCCCGACTTCGATTGTCGTTCCGTGTACGGTGACAAGTGGATTGGGTACAACGCCAGCCTGGAGCATGTGTTGTTCCACAACAGGCGCTCTCTGAGCTGCATTTTCGGGCAGATTGGGTTCGGTATCCTTTTCGCCTCCAATGTGAAATCGATGCCTCCAACAGTGGACCAGGCCGAGACCAAGCCGAAGCTGCGCTCAAGTATCCTTGAGCATCTCAGGAAGCTGAAGGCCATAGAGGCTGCTAAGAACATAGACACGTACAGGCAGTCTGTCATGCACAAGCTCACCTGGCGAGGGTTACTGTCATCCGACAACCTAGAGAACTCCTTGTTGATCGTAGCGAGGAAATCCAGGTAGGCATCCCAGATGCACGGACTGGCACTGAGCGAACCCCAGACATATTGCAGGGGCAATCGATCCCCACCAACATAGCATATCGGCAACCATCAACCGCCCTTGATATTATTGACAACCAAGGGGGAATATCGTTCCTGTCACCAACATCGACCCAGAATGAAGACGGTCTATGTGTCCAATGAGCGCTTTCGTTCCGTCTATATCTGGATAGCCGAGTTGGACTAGTATGGGCATTCTGATACTCTCAACTTCTTCGAAGTTGACTGCATTGCGAAGTTTGGCGTGAACGCACAGGGCAGGGTGCCCGTGGACCTCAAGGCTCGAAGAAGAGTCAAACTGGGGTACGGTGTCCCCCATGTCACTTCGGATGGCCGATTTATGCGACTGAACTCAATCTCCCGCCGCGTTCTCTAAAAATGCTCGCTTCAAGACCTTCAATTGGAATGAGGCCATCTCTGCTGATTCGAAATGTGTTTTATAGTAATAAGGATAATGCTGGGCCATGTCAGGCTCTGACGATGGATTCAAATGCAGGCGCAATCATCGTCGATTAGTCCTGTCGATTCTTCTTTTCATGATACTGTTGAACTTGGTTGTCAGGTACCCTCTTGTGCAGTCGGTCCCTCATGGTTCAGACACTTTTCCCAACCTCGACTTGGCTCGTTCTCTAACCCAAGATGGGAGAGCTAGGTGGACACTATCGCCTCTGTCTTACTTCGGCCTCTTTCCTTTTTCGTACCCCAGCGGGGCCCCTTTTGTTCATGCTGAGTTCAACCTGCTATCGGAAGCTAACTGGAATGCTGTGCCATGGGTCTTCAGTGTGTTCTTCAGCATCCTCCTCCTCCTTGGTGGTTTCCTGCTGTTGAGGGCGTTTCACATCAGGGATGAGCTAGCAGCAGTTCTTGCAGGGATGATGGCTCTCTCTCCGTTCTTCATGTACTTCTCAATTGGCCAAGCCTCGTCCCGCGGATTCTTGATACCAATCTTCGTCCTCGGCCTCTTCGTCGTATTCTGGCAGAATGGGGGCAGATGGCCAAAGATGATTCTCTTCTGCATGTTGGGTTTTGGCGCGCTCACGATACACAGATCTAGCTTCGTCGTGATTTTGATAGAAGCCATTGCTGGAGCAGTGGTCTTCATATCTCCCAGCTTTCCGAAGTTGTCTTCGAGGGGGAGATTTGCGGCGTACACATCGTGCATCGTATTGGCGCTTGCTTTGTTCGTTTGGCCGTACATCCCGGGTCTTAACAAAGTGTTCGGTGCAATCCCCGAAATTTCTTCGACATACAGGATGGCGGAGATAGAATTCAAGACAGGATTCCTGCTCGAAGGCGACTCACTTGTGTCTCTAATCGCTAATCTGTGGACAAACTATGTTGGCAGTATCGGCTTGGTACTCCTGCTGATACCTCTCAGCATGGTCGCACTTTACCCCGAGTCTAGAGGCACCAGAAAGACCGACGTGTTCATGATTGCGATGATCATTGTATTTGCTCCGTATGTGTGGAAGGCACAATACGTGCAGTTGATTCTGCTCCCATTTGCATACATTCTCGCAGGAACTGCCATTCAGAGATATCCGAGGGTCAAAGGGCTCCTAAGTCGGTCTTATGCGTCCGTGCGACGAAAGGAGCAGATGCCAGTGATGGGACGAATCAGTAGAACATCGACAATCGTGTTCTCCCTCTTTCTCCTGGTTTCAACGGCATTCTCCATGGTCATGTACGAGCACCGGGCGACCCTCGTGGACCCATTTACAGACGAAGCAAACTGGCCTAGCGGATCTATCGTGAATGTCGCCAACTACCTTGGCTCTGACGGATACGGTGACTGGGAGCAGTTTCTCAGCAACTCCGGTATGGTCGACCGTCGCATCGGATGGTTCTCGGAATGGGATTGCCCGCTTGTTGATCCCACGCAGCTGCAGGCTAGTGGATACTTGAATGTAAACAGGAGCGACTTGGTCTTCGAACTCGAGAGCGACGTTGATTTCTTCACATACCTGACATCTTTCTACAAGGCACAGACATACTACTGGATAGACCCCGACATCGAGAATAGGGAATTGTACGACCTGAGCTGGGATAATTTCGGGATTCTCAGAGTATACTACCAGGATCCGAGTACAGCTATGTTGACTCCGAAAGTGAATTTGAGCACTGCAAGAATAAGCATGGTTGTTGTCCTTAATCAAATGGGTAGTCAAATCATGAACCCTTTTACTGCACAGGATACGTTCACAAGTGAGTTCCTCGTGGAAGTAACCTCCAAGACCTACAAGATTTACGACAGCGACGATTACTGCATCCACTTAGCGGCCGCACCATGCTATGGTTGAACAGTGACTGCAGACACGGGAGGGCTCTCGGGGCCTGAGGCAAGCATTCAGAACGGAAGCGCGATAATTGGCGCCACTTGCCTGGGATGTGTCGGCCTCCCTTTTGGGATCGTCTACAAAGCATTAGGTAAGTGACATTGCCTTTCCTATCCGAACGAGGTTGATCCAGCGTGAGTTTGAAGTTGAAGATACTCATCTGCAGCGATTCATTCTATCCCCCTCTGGGAGGAGGCACTATCACCCTCCGTGTGATGGCGTCAACCCTTTCCAGGGATGGGAATGAAGTGTCGGCCTGCTATATCGGTGATAAAGAGGATCCAGAATTCAGGAGTTATCCACTGAGGATATCCACGGGCGTGAGGGGTCTATGGCCAAGACAATGGGTGATAGGGAAGAAATGGAGACCGATTCTTCGTCGGGTCATATCTGATAATAAGCCAGATGTCGTCATCACCCAACAGACCGTAGCCGCGGCGACAGCTGAGACCTGCAACGAGCTCGGCGTCCCAGTCATAGTCATCCTCAATAGTGTCGACCAGTTCTGTCTCGGGAGCTTCTGGTCGGGTCATCCCTGGAAGTGCGCGCATTTTTGCCCGGGCTGCAAGGATTCCGGCCCTAGAATAGCCCAGTACCTGTTCTTCTTGTCCGAGGTCAGGAGGATGCACAAAGGCCTCCGCGCCGCCGATGGCGTCGTAACAAACAGCCGATTCATGCAATCAACACTGAAAGAGATTTGGGGCATCGACTCCTTCATCGTAACGCCGATGGTGGCGACTCCCGCTAGGGCGAAGGGCCCGAGACGGGACGGAGTTATATTGTTCGTCTCTCCTGTCGAGCACAAGGGCCTGTGTCTTGTGCTGGAACTAGCGAGGAGAATGCAGTCGGAGAAATTCCTGTTTGTTGGCGAGGCCAAGCAGAAGAGCAGACAGGCTATGGCGTCGCTCAAGAATGTGAAATACGTTCCCTGGACATCGGATGTGGAGCCACTGTACGAACAGGCGAAAATCGTGATAATGCCAAGCGTAATCCCGGAGGGGTTCGGTCGGGTCTGCATCGAAGCGATGTCCAGGGGTATTCCTTGCGTTGCCAGCGCCGTCGGTGCCCTGCCTGAGACAGTGGGCCCGGGTGGAGATATCATCAAGGACCATAAGGACGTCGAATCCTGGGTTGCTGCTGTTCAGAGATATTCGGACGTTGACTACTTGACCGAAAAGAGCCGTGTCGCACTTCTGCATTCGAAGGTGTTCTTGCGCTCAGAAGGAACGGAAGAACTGTCATCACACCTTAGAAGTCTCGTGGGCGATCCTGGGAAGTCTGAAGTTCTACGATGACTTGCAGGTACTTCCTCTCGAAATCGGTGATGGAATGATACTCCTCCGCATACTTGCGTGCCGCAGAGGATGTCTCTGTCCATTCGTCAGCTGAGCTAGCCAGTCGTTCCATGCAGGAGAGGTACTTCTCAGCGTCCAGTCCATTTACCACATATTTCCCAAGCTGATTATTGTTGCTCATGTCAACTGCCGCTCCCGTATGCGAAGAGACGACGGGGAGCCCGCATGCCAGCGCTTCCACTATGACATAACTGCATCCTTCGTACGCGCTGGGCATCAAGAGAACGTCACAGGCGTTGTAGAGCCTCACCAACTCATTAGTTGACAACCTCCCGATCACAGTCGAGTTCGGTTGATTCCGTGTCATCTTCGTTCTTAGAACCAGGTGAAAATCCTTGGGGAACCTTGGTTGAAGGTCTCTGATAATCCATTCAAGTCCCTTCCTCGGGTCAGCCGGGCCAACGAAAAGCACCAGGAACTTGTCTTCTGGAAGACCAAAAGCAGCTCGTAACCCGCGTTTGTCTGGACTCGGTTTGAACACGCCTAAGTTCACGGCGTTAGGGATCACCGCATGAACATCGTGTCCGTAATACTCCCTAATCTCGTCTCCGACAGCTCCTGAGACTGCAATGACCGTTCTTCCCTTACCTGCCCGTTTGTCGAGGGTGGCGCTTATCCATCTCACAGTCAGTCTTCTGAAGAATCCCATCCAGCTCCTAGTTCCAATGACTCTTCCTCTCTCGGTTCCATGGTAGACGACTGCAGACTTCCTCCTTCTCGCGTTCCATGAGAAGAAACCGTTGCATAATATGACATCTCGCTCCGATGCCATCCTGTTAATCCTTCTCCCAATCACCCATGCAGCTAGGGGTCGTACCCCTCTGAGTGGACCGGGTAGATAGACCTGGGTTGAATCGATCACAAGTACCTCTCTTCCATGTCTAGCGAGTGCCTCGCTGAGCAGTCGGACGAAAGTCTCCACTCCAGATCCAGTTGATGCGGGGAGGAACGAGCTAACCAGCACTCTTTCTTTGATACGCGTGCTCGGATTGCACTCATCAGTCATGGTAGCGGCATTCGGGAGACCGTCTTCAGCCCTTCAATCTTCCGATTAGTGTGCACTCCTGCGTCTCGGAACAGTAGATTCTACCACTAGTCCCTCAATCTTGAAATACGGTCCGATGAATCGGGTGGCAGTAGTCACATGAACCCTAGCATGTCCGTGATTGTTCCATCTTTGGGTCGCTTTGAGAGGCTCCGTGCTTGCCTCTCATCGATAGTTGCACAGGATGTGCCGTTCGCATTCGAAATCATAGTGGCTATCGATGGGGCAGACTCTTCCGAATTGTCAGCGAGGCTAGGGCAGGAATTCGCTGGCCTCCAATGTCTGAAGTTCTCAACAAGCATTGAACGCCGTGGCTCCCCCAGAGCAAAGAATGATGGAGCGGCGCTGGCGGAAGGGGAAATTCTGGTCTTCGTCGATGATGATGTCGTGGTTTCGAAGAGGTGGCTGAGGCTCATCCATGACTCCTATTCGGATTCGATCGTGGGCGTGGGTGGATCGGAGGTGAAGGGTCATGGGCCCGGGTTTGTGCGAAGAGCATGGTTCCTCATCAACGGCAACAAGACTGGAAGAGTCACCCCAGGCGGTCAGGTGGTGTCAAATTTCACGTCATCAAAGAGAGACGTTGAACAAGTGGATTGCCTAGCCGGTGCGAACATGAGTTTTAGGAAATCCACGTTCGACGCAATCGGAGGATTTGATGCCAACTACGTGGGCACATCCTATCGCGAGGAAACGGACCTATGCCTTCGCGTTGGACGCCACGGAAGATTGATTTTCCGCCCTGACGCAGTAGTGGAGCACAATGAGGATTCGCGCGGAGGCAATTCCCCGTCTAGCAAGCGTGATTGGAACTACTGGTATCATAGGAACAACACGTACTTCTACATGAAGAATCTGTCCCGAGGCTTCGCTGTCCAGGACTTGAGGCACCTGCTGGTCGAAGTGTCGCTATCGTTCGGAAGAGCCGTCACACAGCGGTCACTCGCTCCTATCTCCACTATGCGAAGGGGAATGCGGGAAGGTGCTGCTGTACTAGTTCAAAGGAAAGGGATCAAATGAGCTCAAATCCCCAACCTGCGCATAGAGACAAGGAAGATCCCTTGGTCACCATTGGGCTGGTTACTCTGAACGAGGAGAAAGTAATCGCCAGGTCACTGGGCGCCCTTATAGATGAATCTCGTCACATCAATTCGGAGATTGTCGTTGTCGCTGGCGGAACGGATCGAACCATCGATATTGTCAGTGACAGTCTGCTGCGCGCGAAGAAATCCAAGCTGCTCCTCGATTCAACGCCCCGAGGAAAACCTGCAGCCCTCAACTGGCTTGTCCGAGAATCACGCGGGGAAATCCTCGTTCTCTCAGATGGCGACGTCACAATCCGCAAAGGTTCAATCCGAGGGCTAGTCGACACATTCAGTGATGACGGAGTTGGATGTGCGACTGGAAAGGTCATCGGAGCGGGGAGCGCCTACAATACGGTCCAGAAGATCTGTGATGCGACAGCTGAAGCCATGGATTTGTCTAGGTATGAACAGTATCTTCGGACGGGCTCCGTGAGCCTTGCTTCAGGCTACATCATCGCTGTCAGAAGGTCGTTGATGCCAATCATCCCAGAAGATACGAATTCAGATGATGGATACATCTCGGCCTACGTCAGGTCCAAAGGTTTCAGAATTGCATATGTGGAGAGTGCGATTGTAGAAATCAAGTTCCCGCGCACGCTCTCTGACTATATCAAGCAGAAATCGCGCACTCGTTACGGCCACTTGCAGGTGCGGCGACAATTCAGAGAAGAAGATGCAAGGTCCCCGCTCAACGACTTGAAAGACTTCGCAAGGAATTTTGTTGGTGGAAGTGGACGGAAGCATCGTGCATACATATCTGTCCTAGCACTCATCCTGACGGGATTCGTGTGGATTGTCGCCATGCTGCGAATGAGGGTTCCTTGGCTTTTCAGGAGACACGTCTGGGAGGCAGTTAAGTCGACAAAGGTGGACCTCTAGGATTCGCGATACCATGATGCGTTTCCAGGAGTAACCACTGATATGTGTGTCCGTGCCCATCTTCATCTGCGCAGCGGATATAAACCAGCCCAGTTATTCTGGTGATGGTCGGGTGCGGAATGGTTGCTGTTTCGGGAGACCAAGATGACGGCAGATCTTGCCCAGATCGCGTAGACGGAGCCCTGACAGTTGACTTGGAGGATTGGAAATGTGCTCTCGATCCAGCACCAGACGCGAACTACTCCGAGAGGCCAGAGGTTGACGAGGATTATCTGAAGCGCACAGCGAAATCCCTCCTCGAGGCTCTTGATGCAGCTGGTTCGAGGGCTACCTTCTTCGTGCTAGGCGAAGTCGCTGCTGCAGTACCCGAAGTAGTCAAGGACATCGCCCGTCGTGGGCATGAAATAGCTAGCCATTCACCAGTGCATCTGCCTCCAAGGATGGTTCCGAGAAATGAATTCAAACGGTTGATGATCGAGGATATGTCGCTGCTGGAGGAGCTGTCAGGGAAGAACCCGTTGGGTTTTCGTGCACCGTACTTCTCTGTATCCAGGAAGGGGGAAAGCTGGCTCATGAAGACGCTGGTAGAAGTGGGTCTGAAATATGATTCAAGCGTCGTGCCGACGAGGACTCCCTACTGGGGCATCCCATTCGCACCAAAATCACCCTACTTTCCACGTCATGACGATCTGTCAAAGTCTTCATCGAGCGGGCCGTTGCTGGAGATTCCGGTAACCGTGTGGCCGCACCTGGAACACATTCCCGGGCTTCCAGTCGGTGGAGGATTCTATATGCGAGCTTGGCCATCTTTCTTCCTCTTATCTGTTCTGAGACGGACAATATCGTCTGGCTACCCTCTCGTGCTCTATATCCACCCAGGCAATCTGGACTCCGAGAAGGATTTCATTGCGAAGCGAACGCTGAGAGACAGGATCTCTCAGAATGTCGTTGCGAAGAAAGGGGCGCCGATTTTTCGCACAATTCTTAAAGAGTTCAGGTTCGGCACAATTGCGGAGGTTTTCTCGAACGAATTGAGCACTGTGCGACAGGTCAAGTGATAATCGATATCTCATGTCCAGCCGCCTGCGTACGCGCTGATGGTACACTATCTCGAGTAGAATTTGTCCACTATTTCCTCCGAGGCTGCATAACGGGCCAATGACAGAATCGCAGCGATTGTCGGCTTTGGGTCACTGAATGACTCCACATCATAGCATCTGCTGTTTAGACACTGTTGGAGGAGTGCTACTGACCTCCTGAAACCGCCTCGTGCTGCAAGAGATGCGATTCCGTGAGGCAGGAGGTTGACGCATCGTACATTAAGCCGATAAGGCGTCATCGTTGGCATGTCTCTTCCTTCATGAAGGTCGCACAAGAGCTTCGGGAAGTCCACTCCACTGGCAACTGCGAGCTGGAGTGATCCCCAGAATCTTGGGTTGATTTCGATGAGCTTTGGCTTGGAGGTTCTAGCATCGATTTTGAACTCGACCATCGCGACGCCATGCCATTTCAGTCCCTCAAGGAGCAGGCGTCCGATTCCCTCGGCTTCTGGGTTTCTCGTCGATTCCCTGACTGTGCTGGGTCCTCCAGTCTCCGGGAACTCCATGAGTCTTCTGTGCGTGAAGAATGCCTTCATTGTGCCATGATCGAACAGGTAGGAAACACCTATGGAGCCGCCATTGGGGACAAATTCCTGTGCTACCACCGGGCCGGTGCGGTTTATCATGTCGCTCAAATCCTCAGAGGAGAACCCCCTCTGTACAATCCTGAAACCTCTTGATCCCGACCCCTTGGCTGGTTTGATCACTGCGGGGAAGCCAATTTGCTCCCCAATCGCTGATGCTGAGCTCCCGTCTTCCAACAGAATCGTCTTTGGGGCGTCAATACCAAGCTTGTGTGCCAATTGCTGAGTCCTGAACTTGCTTCTTGCTATGCAATAGGAGTCACCAGTCATGAGTGCGAGCTTCGCGCCCAGTCTCCCGCACTTGACGAATTCGTTCATGAGGTCGCATTCTGGATCGTCCATCGGAATAACTATGTCTACATGCCATCTATCTACGAGTTCAATCAGTTCTTTGAGATATGCACGTGGTTGCGCTATCGGAGATGGTAGCATCTCCTGTCTAGTGCAGTGACGTGAGAGTGCGGCAATCGACCAGCCGATGTCGTCTGTGACAGTCACCTCCCGTCCGCTCCTGCCTAACGACCGTACGACGGCCAAGGTTTTCGGGTGTCTCCCATAGGTGACTAGGACGTTGCGCAAGCCGTTCCTATCATCCGTCATCGTCCCTCGGACCGCCCAGAGAATACTTCAAGTTTCCCGTTTGTGGGCATCTGTCCCTGGGCAATGCATGGTTTCTTCTGACTGCGGACTCAAAGAATTAATCTACATGGTAGCGTTTGCACGAACTGTGAAACGGCATCTGAGTGGTGTGTTCAGTGGCGAATCTTGGCTGCGAGCTTCCAATGGAGCCCGGGCTATCGCCGTTCTTGGGATGGTTGCCATCCTTGCTTTCACCACCCGCGTCCTCCCTTTTCACATCTCGCCTCTGCCGTTCAACAATGATGGACTCAGCGAATGCAGAATCGCGGGAGATATTCTCGAATCCCGTCACCTTCAGTATCCTGAAGGAGCGTTCTACCTGGATACTCACTCAGTCATCACTCCCATATACAATGTGATGTTGGCCTTCTCGGCCTCGGTAACAGGCTCGTCAACATACTCAATTGCTCAGATGCTAGTCGGCATAATGTCAATCCTCTCAATCGTCGGGGCATTCTCCCTCACATTGCGTTTCACAGGGAGCGTTAAAGGAGCCATCGCAACCGCCGTCGCTCTGTCCCTGTTTGGCACGGCCGTTTTCCTCACAGGATCTACATGGAAGGAGTCGCTCGGGTTCGCACTGCTGGTCTTCTTCTTCTTTGCCTATGCTCACAGGTCTGAGAGAAGATACTTGGTCCTTGAGGTAACAATACTCTTGCTTCTGCCGTTCGTGCATCACCTCGTTACGGCCGTGGGGTATCTGTCTCTTTCCTTTCTGACAGCTTGGTCTCTGTATTTCGCGATTGTCAGAGCCAGATGGAGGTGGAGGCACACGATCGACTTCCTAATACTCGTTGGCCTCTCAGTGGCTGCATACGCCTACTATGAGTTTGCTTCTCTAGACAGACTCTCCATGATGTCCGAGGGGTTAGGCATCCTCCTGATGGCGGTCCTGTTCATCGCATTCGTGGCAGGTTTGATTGCGACGCTACGTAACCGAGTTCACACCCGTCTGACGTTCGCTCCAATCCCAGCGATTGTGGTACTGGTTCTCGCGACTTGGGATTATTTCGACCCTATATTTCCGTATGTGCCAGGGGCTCCGCATTATGTTTTGATTCTGATAGTTGCCATCTCAGTTGTTCTGTCAATATCGTGGTTCGGTCATGAGGTGTTCATCTCGGGTTCTTCGCCCTACAGGGCACTTCCGCTGGCTATGATGCTCCCGCCCCCACTGCTAATCGTCTTCTCACTGGTCTCAGGGTTCGATATTCACAGTCACCAGGTATTCTACAGGACTTTTGATTTCGTAGACCTCTCACTGGCCGTGGGCATAGGTATCTGTCTGTCTAGTCTCCGAAACAAGCCGCGTCTGGAACTTGGCATAACGCTCGTTCTGGTCGCCGCACTGCTGACCTCATTCCCATTCGGTTACGAGTCAAAGTCGCTCCTGGGTGTAAGGCACGATACGCAGAATTACGAGGTCGATGCAATCGATTGGATAGATGCTGTGTCTGTCGGTGAGGTTGATATTCAGAGTGATGAGAGGCTGTCTTACATTGCGATGGCGCTGTACGACGTCGAGAAAGTCCCTTATCTGCCGGATAGGCTGATGCGCGAAGGTCTTCTCGGCGTAGGGGCGTACTACGTTCTAGAGGAAGAGTGGATGACTGTGGGAGTCAACGACTACCCCAGGGGCCATCCCGTGTTGAACGAAACTGAGATTGTCATGGTTCTTCAGTCATCGAACGTGTTCTACTGTGGCGGTCCATCGAACAACAACGTAATCGTATTCGTCAGCACAACCTACGGACAGGACGTCGTGTTCGGATACCACTGAGATAACGAGCTTCACACGGCCAGGTCTACAGTGACGACGGCCAGGCACAGAATCGCTTCCAGAATCCAGATGGAATTTACAAGCGTCTTCTCGCTCAGCTTGCCGCTCCTCATGATGATGTGGGTAATGGATTCAATCGCCCCATGGAACTCGAGATGTCCGTTGTCTGCATTGGTGCAGTAATTTTCAGCCTTGAAGTGGCCCCTTAGCTTGAGGAAGAATTCAGCAATCATCGGAATGAAGATTATTGTGGTCTGGATATACAGTTCCGAGAGCATCCCTGCAGCGGCAATAGTTGCCCCCATGAACAGCATCAGTGTGTCGCCCGGGAACACCTTCGCAGGGTATTTGTTGAGCCACAGAAAGGCCACCAGGCTCCCCATGAGCGGGACCAGCAGGTACGCTCCGTCCAACCTGTCGTGCATGAACGCGAGCATGATGAGCGTTCCCGACATGATGATTCCCAGGCCCGTCCCGAGTCCGTTGAATCCCTCTAGCATGTTGCCGGCATTTGCGGCACATGTTATCGCAAATGGAGCCGCTAGAATCATCCATATCCCAAGGTCCAGCTCTCCGATGAACGGTATGTAGATGATCGGGCTCAGCGCCGCCCCGAGAGGTAGCGCAAGCAGGAACGGGAAGAACGCCTTCTGTCGCTGCCTCAGCTCGAAAAGGTCGTCTATCATGCCGACGAACCCCGCTCCGAGGACGGTCGACAACGAAACGTACAGCAGTTCCTTGTTGGTGACGCCGTCAAGCGCGAGAAGAACACCGACGCCCGCGAAGAACCCCATGATGACAGCGATGCCCCCCATCTCTGCCACTTCTGGCTTGTGAGGCTTGTTGAGGTCCTTCCCAACAATCCCCCTAGCCTTGAGCTTGGGGATGATCCACGGGATTGCGAGGTAGGTCATCGCCAGGGCTATCGCGAATGCTGCCCCGAACGCTATTTCGTCTCCCAAAGGGTTCCCCATGCATCATTGGCAAGGGCTATTATTAGGTTTCCAGCCCCCGCTGTCTAATTTCGTACAAACAACACCGTTATCGGGGTCGGGGGTCACTCGTCCTCCACGGTCGCCCGTCCATCGTCCAGGCGTATCCGTTTGGACGACCCCCTGCCCAGTTCACGGTCGTGGGTGGCCATCACGACGGTGGTCCCGAAATCCCGCCTCACGAACTGGAAGGTGTTCAGAACGGTCGCCGCGTTCTCCGAGTCGAGGTTCCCCGTCGGCTCGTCCGCGAGTATGATCCTCGGCTCGTTCATCATGGCCCTCGCGATGGCGGTCCTCTGCGCCTCCCCCCCGCTGATCTTGTTCGCGGTCTCGTCCGAGAGGTGCTTGATGTCGAACTTCTCCAGGAGCTCGTCCACCCTCCCCGCGTCCTTCTTCCGGGAGAACCTCAGGGGGAGCGCGACGTTCTCCCTGACCGTCAGGTCCGCGAGTAGGTTGTAGTCCTGGAACACGAAGCCTATCTTGTCGAGCCTCAGCCTCGCGAGCCCGTCCTCGGAGAGCCCCGCGAGGCTCTCGCCGTCGATGAGCACATCGCCGGAGGTCGGCCGGTCCAATCCCCCGATGATGTTCAGAAGGGTGGTCTTGCCGCAGCCCGACTTCCCCTGGACGACGACGAACTCCTTCTCCGTTATGTCGAACGTGACGCCGTCGAGGACGGTCGTCCTACCGTTGAACTTCCTGACGAGGTTCTTCGCGGAGATCACAGGGTCGGCCATCTCGGGATGAGAACCCACCACAGGGGTAATAATCATTCGGTGTAATGCCGTTAAGCCCTGCGAAGCAATTTCTACCCCCTTCGCATATGGTCGCCCCGGGAAGTGCGCGAGGTTGCGATTGGGCATCATGGTCGGTCTAGATGACTTCAAGACGCTCAGGATGCCTGAGGCCGACTTCTCCGAGCTCATGCTTTTCGACGGCGACCTCGACAGGTGCACCCAGGCATGCATGGACGAGGTCCTCCGCGAGACAACGCCATCCCTCAGGTACGTCCATGTCCAGGAGTTCGTGACGCACGGTTCCGACCAGTGGATGGTCGACCTATCCTCCCAGGACGACATCGTCAGGAAGGCCTCGGTGGACGTCGTCAGGAGCACCCGCGCGCTCGCCGCGGCCCTCGGGAGGCTCCCTGTGGTGGTCCATCCCGGCGGGATCAGGACAGAACAGGTGGACCGAAACAGGCTCATGCGCAACCTCGAGCGCTCCCTATCCGAGCTGGGGCCTTCGAAGCTTCTTCTGGAGAACATGCCCTGGCACTACTGGTACAAGGACAACGAGCGGATGGTGTCTAACATATGCTCCTCGATCGAGGACATGGCCCGGTTCAAGGACATGGTCGAGGGGTTCACGCTCGACATCTGCCACGGATACCTGTCGAAGCCGGAAGGGGACCGCGACTATTGCAGGCGGTTCCTGGAATCGTTCGGCCCGCTGACCAGGCACATACACGCCTCAGACGCCAGGACGCCCGACGCTGAGGGGCTGCAGATAGGCGAGGGTGAGGTGGACTTTTCCATTCTCCAGGGCAAGAGGC
>Ga0315274_10005743_pt1 | contig 18129 bp, 17 predicted proteins | sample YL17G02_20_MG_FD_203700 | JGI IMG/M metagenome (GOLD analysis project Ga0315274, IMG submission 203700) | Sediment microbial communities from Yellowstone Lake, YNP, Wyoming, USA - YL17G02_20 | ecosystem: Environmental > Aquatic > Freshwater > Lake > Sediment | place: USA: Wyoming | collected...
TCTTCACTACATCGACCTTTTCGCTTGCCCAGCTCTTCGCCCTATGGACCCTGTTGGACTTACAACAGATTCCCCCCTCAAAAAAACTCAGATCACCTAAACGGACAACCAAACTGCGGAAGTTGGGTTAGACGTTTATGGCGCAGAATTCACCTTCTTGAAGTCTACCTGAGGGTGAGATGGGGGGCATCCGTGCAAAGTTTGCAGTGGGAACGGATGGAATCCGTGAAAATCACGGACCTCTGCGCATTTTCCCCTGGTTGGTTGCGGAATACATCAAGTCGCCGCAAATGCCAGCGCGGGGAATCAGGAAAACTACTCGGTTTTCATTAGTCCATTGTCAATCGCGAACCGCACGAGTTCCGCTCGGCTGTTGAGTCCAAGCTTTCCCATGATGTTCGTGCGGTGGGTCTCAACAGTCCGGTCCGAGATAAACAGCTTCTCCGCGACTTCCCCATTCGTATAGCCGTACGCCAACAAACGGCACACCTCTTGTTCGCGGGCGGTGAGAACGGCAAGTCTCCCCGGGGTCTTGGAAGGGGGTTTTCCGACATACGGGGAGATGACAAGATTGGCGAGGGAGGGATCGATGTAGTTATCGCCACGGTATGCGGCGCGTATCGCGTGGACCAACTCGACGCCGGAGGATTTCTTCAAGACGTACCCGCGGACGCCAATGCGCAGCATTTCCTGGAGATAGTACTCATCTTCGTGCATCGTTAACACGACGATTGCCAGCGAAGGGCGTTTGCCGAGCAGTTCCTGAGCGGTTCGGGCGCCGGACAAACCCGGCATGCTGATGTCCAGCAGGAGCACGTCAACCGGCACTTCCTCGACCGCTCGGAGCGAATCGACACCCGAGGCGCTTTCCCCTGCGACAAGCATGTCCTGCTCCCTTTCGAGCAGCGCCCGGAGTCCGTTTCGGATAACGGCATGATCGTCGACCAGGAATACCCTAATTGGCATGTTGGCGCCCTCTTTGACTCAAGGAAGAGAGGCTAGAGGAAGTGAGGCTAGAGGATGAGAGGTTAGAGGGCCAGAGACCATGGGCGCGATGGGTTCTCCCTCGCTTCGCCCGCCTTACGCCTTCCTCTCTTCCTCTTTTCCTCTCTTCCTCTAGCCTCTTCACCTCTAGTCTCTCTTCCTCTAGTCTCCGGTAGGTATTCTGACACGGACGGTTGTGCCTTTTCCAGGCTGCGAGTCCACCGCGAACTCTCCACCGACTAGGGCCGCCCGTTCCTTCATCCCAATGAGGCCGAGAGAAGGACGGCGTTCCTGTCCGGTCCGCAGGCCCTTCTCAGCCGATGCGACGTCGAATCCGATCCCGTTGTCCTCGATGATGAGACTCACCTCGTGGTCTTGTACGAGGAGGATTACGCTGGCCTGGGTTGCCGCCGCATGTCGCATTATGTTTGTGATGCCTTCCTGGGCGATGCGGTACAAGGTCACTTCAATGTGATTGGGCAGGCGCCCTGTCTCGGGAGAAGGCATGCACTGGTAGTCAATCGGGAAGTTTGCGCGCCGCGTAGTTTCCTCGACGAGCCGCGCCAGCGCCCTATCCAAACCATAGTCGTCCAGAATCGACGGGCGAACCTGCCATGCGAGATTGCGGACGTCGTCGATGATCCCGCGGATGTCCTGTTTCAGTTTTTCACAAGACTCGCCAAGCTGCGGAGCGTCCCGGCATACCGATTCGACGGTCAGCAGCGTGTTATAAAGCGACTGGCCCAGTTGATCGTGCAACTCGCGCGCGACACTCTTGCGCTCGTCCTCCTGGGCCTGTACGATCTTCCCGATGAGCGAAACCAGGTCGGCGTCTTTCTCTTGGACCTCGCGTCGATAGCGCTCCAATCCTTCCGCCATCTGGTTGAAGGAACTGGCCAACTGTCCGATCTCGTCGCCGGAGTAGACCTCCGCTCGTGCGCCGAAATCCTCCCTGCGAAGGCGGTGCGTGGCTTGGACAAGGTTATGAACCGGCTGGACCAGAACGAACGCCAACGCCAACGACATCGACAGGCTTACAACCAGGCACAGGGCAAGACTCCAAAGCAACGAGCGCGTGATGCTGGCGATCTCCCTTACGATTATGGTGTCGCCGATGCCCAAGCGGATAGTGCCCGCATGGCCGCCGCCTATCGGGGTGGACACTTCCAGAACGAGGCCGCCGGGGCGTTGGTACGCCTGGACGTGACCCCTCGGAAGCGCCATCTTCAGAGGGGCTTCGAGAAGATCCGAGGGGATCTCCGTCGGGGACAGCGTGGTGTGACAAGCGGCGCACAAGTCCCCCTGATGCGCCAGCAAATCGGGAGGGGCTTCCTTTGGAAACGTGAAACCATGAGACAGGATGCGCCCGGACGTGTCCTGCACCACGATGTAGCGCACATCCGGAAACGAACTGATGGTCTGGTTTATCTCCGCGTCCAACGCAGGGATGTCCCTGTTGTCCACCAGCGGTTCAATCCGCGCTGCCAGGGACGTGACAATCGCAAGCGCCGTTTCCCCGTGCACCTGATAATGCGTGTGGAACATCCCGATGCGGATCTGCAGAAACGCTACCGTGCCGAACAGCACCGTCACCAGCAGACCGATCCCCAACACCTTAACAAAGATCGGCACCGACAATAGCTGCCAGAGCACGGCCGAAAACCACTTTTTGACTACACCTGCGAGTTTCACGTGATATTTCCTCGCAAATTTCAGCAGGCAATACGCCTACCGGCGTCGTTATGAGAACCTTCTACACGGTCTTGCCGACACGGTTCCATACACAGAATGCCATGCTGAGACTTACGCATGTTTGAGCAGACCCTGCATTCACACTATCCCACGCTTTTCGCGCCAAGTCAAACGGGGTCCACACAGACGGCTCTGCGGACGGCGGGGAGTTTCGTGCCCTGCGAGAAGAGAATCGCGCTTTTCCTACATCCACTGAGAGCCGTACCCGGTGACAAGCGAACCCTAGCCGCACGGTGGGTTCAGCGAACGGAAAAGACATGAGACTCCTACGCACACCAGTGCAGCAGGTCATCCTGTTGGTAATCCACCGCAAAGGTGGCCGCTGTGCCATTCTCCTCCTCTGAAGGGGTATGCTCGTTCCCCCGTTGAATCGCTGCGCAGAATTCCCCCTTTGAAGGGGGTTAGGGGGATGTTGTTCTTGGCACAGGAGAAATCTGTACCGCAGGCTCAACATCCCCCTAACCTCCTTCAAAGGGGGAATTTAACCCGTTGCCCTTTTCGCATAGGAGGTAGGGTGGGTGGAGCGAAGCGGAACCCACCGGAAAAGCATCCGCCCGCGTCTGTCCCCGAACCGGTGCGTTCCGCTTCGCTCCACCCACCCTACAACTACACCTTTCGTTTCTTCGCCGCTTGGCGTGTGGGAGGCTTCTGCTGGCCTTCCGGAGGCGGACCTTCCGACGCAGCGGTCGACAACGGGGGCGTGCCAGAAGGAAACATTTTCGGGACCACCCAACGCAGCATACCGATGACGGCAATCAGGAAGCTCAAGTATGCTACTAGAGGTGCGTAACGGGAGAGGAGAGAGGGATTGGATGCGCAGAGATAGAAACCTGCGAACACGTCAGCAAGGGGAAGCATGTAGATTATGATAAACCCAATGCACCCTAGAAGCATAGGAAGAATGCGAGGCTTTTTGTCTTCGACAAAGGCGAACACCAAGGGGACAACCAATAGAATTTGGAACGGTAGAGACATTACACACCAAAGCACTGCCCTGATGAATGGACCACCAAACTGCGATGAAAGTGCGAGCAAATCACTCTTAAGCGTCGCGTACACAGCATCCACTTGTTCAGCAGATTGGCCGTCTATGACGATACGTCGCGCGGAATCATCAAGGTAAAGGATGACCGTGGCGACAGGTGCTGGATCGAAAGAATACGCATATGCGCGATAGAAAAGCTCAGTTGAGAATGCAGGCAACTTTGGGGCAAAACCGTCTAATCTGTGCCCGTTGACCTGGAGTTTAAGGTCTCCATGGCCCAAGGTGAGCGTTTCCGTCAGAGGCTTCGTGGCGTAAGCTGCGTTTGCAGAAGCCATTAACTTGATCGACTTGTCGAGAGTCGACTGCAGGTCCTCATACCGAGCTCGAATTGGTGGGAGCGACGTGGTTCTAGTGTAGGTGTAATCTCCGGCTTGGGCAGTGCAACTAGGCCCCAGAAGAGCCGCAAGTAGCAGCGGAAGACTATGCGCTAATCTGGCCTTCTTCCGGCGTGGACGTACACTACTAACAAAGCTCACTGTTGTCGCAGTCGCTCGACTAGCCAGACTGTTGACGTATGCCATGACGGGTTCTCATTTCCTGATTCAATGAGACAAGCTACACCTAGCGTACCTCGGAGACAGGCATAAAGCAACTTCGTGTGATGTGACTAGGAATAACAGGCAGTCCAGTTAGTGAACAAGTACGGATCTTCTCTGTCCCCGTGTTCGAGCCCACTCGGCGGGTGTTGAAAACAAACGGGTTGCGAACTGGCATCAAGCCTATAGTAGCGGCGCCGTAGGCTTTTTCACCGGCTCCGCAGTTCCCGTTTATTTGAGAAACTCCGATCGATTGCGAGGTGTGCTCTCTAACCCCATCATGTGCCTTTCCTCCCCGCCGGCAGTTTTGCCAACCGCTTCCGCTTCGCTGCATCCACCCTACGGCTGTTTTTTGATGGTAAGGTCCGGATTGTCGGGGCCGAAATGCTTCAGCATGACGAGGGGATCGGCCTTGCTGGGATTGGTGATCACGATGCCTTTCTTGGCGGCGGATTCTGAGACGAAGAACTCGTCGTACGTGAGTTGGCCGAAGCGAATCAGGGCGGGCGATTCGATGTCCCACACGCCCATCGAGCCGTGTCCCTGTAGCACGATCAACCCGTAAGCGGCGCTATCCTTGATAGTAACGGTATGGCCGGGAAGGACAGTGAGTTCCTTCGCACTGAAGGCGGTGGACTTGTAACAGATCCACTTGTCGACGTAACCTGCGGCTTCGGTTTCGCTAAGGTCCGACCTGGAGATCGGACCAACGTGGATGGGACGGACCGGCTTGGGCCGCATGAACCGTTTCTTGCCGAAATCCGGGTCCACATTCATCCCCCAGTTGATGACGTCGACCAGATAGTCGAAGTCGCCCTTACGATCCGGGGGCGTGTCCTTCCAGAGCAATTCCTCGGGCACGATCTGATCGCCGGTGAGCGATTGGTACATGGCAAACACGTCCGATGCCTTCTGCGGTTCATATGTGCAGAGACTGCCGGGCGCGTGAAGGACGCCTGGAGGCACGTCCCACCCGGTGCCCGGCTCAAGCCGATACGCCACGGACAAGTTCGTCAGCTTATTGTCGCCCTTCACGTAGTCCATGAGGGCTTGACGGACCTGCTCCTTCGTGACCCCGGGTTGAAGCCCGAAGAAGGTATAGGGGAAGTCGCCGCCGTGGTTGTTCAACTGTGCGGGGAAGTAGTACGCCTCTGGTTTGCCCAGTTGCCCCACGAGCGCGGCGTGTTTCTCGTCGTGATGGATGTGGTGGGGGAGAGCGCCTTTGTTGTCGAAGAACTTCGAGTAGATGGGCCACCGCCCGTACCCTTTCCATAAACGATCCCCGATCAGGGCGCCCTTAAGCTCACTGATCGCGTCCCGCAACAGGAACTGCTGTGTCTTGCCGCCGTCCTCGAACGCCACGAAGCTGAGACCTTCGTTCGGGCTTGTCAAAGGCCCGTTGTCGGCGGGCGTTGTCGACGAAAACCATCGTTCATCAATTCCACCCCGGTTGCCGCCGAGGGCGTAATAATCGTCCGGATGCAGTTTGATGCGCCGGCCCGGCACACAGAAAACACGCGGCACCCACGCCGGCGCCAACCGAAGGATGCCTTTTCCTTGTTCTAATGCTCGTTCTGCAAGCGCCTTGACGTTCATTCGTTTTTCCTTTCTTCTCTTAGGCTAGAGGAAGAGAGGCTAGAGGAAGAGAGGCTAGAGGTATGACGCTAAAAAGCAAATTCACCTTCTCCCTTTCTCTCCCTGTTCCTGCCATCCTCTTTTCCTCTTTTCCTCTCTTCCTCTTTTCCTCTAGCCTCTTCAACCTGCGACATTCTGCCAGGACTCGGTCTCGGCGGATCTGAGGACGGCATCGCATACGTATTGCGTCTCGAGAGCGTCGCGGAAGTTTGGCCGCGCTGGTTTGCCGGTTTCGAGACCGGTGAGGAAGTCCGCCAGCGCGTTGATGAACGTGTGCTCATAGCCGATGACGCAGCCGGGCACCCACCAATGCTTCATATACGGGTGGTCGGAATCCGTCACGAGAATCGTGCGCCAGCCGTGGACGTGCGAATCCTCCTTGTGGTTGAAGTATTGCAGTTGATGCGCGTCCTCGAGATCGAAGTACACCGAACCGACCTCGCCGTTCACCTCGAACGTGTTTTGGTTCTTGCGTCCGCGGGCATACCGGGTCGACTCGAACGTGGCGAGCGCGCCGTTCTTGAACCGCGCCAGGAACGCACAGGCATCGTCGATCCTCACCGGCTTAACGGTTCCAGGTTCGTCCTGCAGCGCGCGCGACTTGATGAACGTTTCCGTCATGGCGCAGACTCTGTCGACGCCGCCAATAAGCCAGATCGCCGTGTCGATGCTGTGCGCGAGCAGGTCGCCTGTAACGCCGCTGCCGGCGACGTCCGCATCCAGACGCCACAAGCCGGCGCCGCCCTGGGGAAGGTCCGGACTCATGGTCCAGTCCTGCAGGTACTTCGCGCGGTAATGGAACACGCGGCCCACGCGGTCTTCGTCGATAATCTGTTTTGCGAGCGCAATAGCGGGCACACGGCGGTAGTTGAACCATACCATGTTGGGCGTCCCGGCCTTCTCGACGGCCTCGGTCATCTCGAGTCCCTCGTGGGCATTCATGGCAAGCGGTTTCTCGCACAGCACCATCTTCCCCGCCGCGGCTGCCGCGATGGCGATATCGTGATGCGTGTTGTTCGGGCTGCCGATGTCGATCACATCGATATCTTTGCGCTCGATCAGCTTGCGCCAATCCGTCTCGACGCTTTCCCATCCCCACCGTTCAGCAAAGGGCCGCACCCTTTCCTGCTTGCGCGCGCACACCGCCTTAAGCACCGGCGCGTATGCAAGGTCGAAGAACTGATTGACCTTCCGGTACGCATTCGAGTGCGCGCGCCCCATGAACCCGTAGCCGATGAGACCGATGTTAAGCTTTTTCGTGGCCATCTGTTGTCCTCCTTCAATCTGCGAATAGCTAGGTGACCGCCTCGTCCTCCGTCCGTAACGCATCTTGTGCAGCCCGACGAAAACGACGGCACCGTCGCCGGGCATCCATAGCCGATTCCCTGTCCGCGGAATCGCCCGGATACCGAAAGGCTACAGCGAAGTCTGACAAGAAAGCTAGATCCTCTCGGTGACGCTCCCACGCCGGCTTCAGGGGGAGCAACTGCTCGAGAAGCGCAACCAGGTCGTGGGTCCTGGGAAACGAAACGCCCGCTTCAGATGCCAACGCCTTCAGGTATTTCTCCGCGCACTGCTGCGCATGGAAGCAAAGGCCGTCATAGTTGGGATCCCTTCGCGCACGGGCTTCTCGCTCGACCATGGCGAAATCCCCCTCGGCTTTGGACATCCACTCAGCCGTCATCGGCTTCATAGAGCACTTTTCCCTCTTCGAGGAGTTCCCGCATGAAGTCATCGCCCATAGCCACGCGCTCACGCACGTTCTCGGGCGTCCGCACAACAAGGTCTACAGGGAAAGACGGACGGAGCTTGAGACGGATTTCGACCGACTTCTGCACCGGCTTGCCCTCAAATGGGAGAACGATCAGCAGGTCCACATCGGAGTCGGCCGTGGCCGTCCCGCGCGCATAAGAACCAAAGAGCAGCACCCGCTCTGGCCGGAACTCGCGGCCAATGTCGCGGCCTAGTTGCCTTATCCGTTCCATCGATGCCATCAGCAATTGCCCACTGTCAGCATCCGCTTCACAAGCCCATGCCCGGCGAAACCGACGTTCAGCCTCTTCGTGACCAATTGTTATCTTCCGTATCTGCGGCAGGACTTCCCCGCTTCTTCACAGAGGGCCCGACTGCCGATTTGTGAACATAGTGTACCCGACTCCGTGGCGCTATCCAAGAGAGTTGTAATCTTCCGGGGGGGCTTGACTTTTTTCCCCGGCGATGATAGGTTGGGGATGAAGAAAGTAGCCACGCGAAAGGAGGTGCACAGAAAGAAATTGCGAACCGGGCTAAGGGAAGTACGGTGAAAGTCCGTCGCAGTCGCGCTGCTGTAACCGGGGACGAAAATCGCTACGGGGCCGGTTTCGGAGAAACCACCCCTACCAAGCCACTATCCCACGGGATGGGAAGGCGCGGTGAGTAGAAGGATCCGGGAGCCAGAAGACCTGCCCAAGATCATTTTTACATGCGGCAACTTCGCGGAAAAAGTTGCGGCAGGCGCCAGCCTCCAGCAAGTTCCTGCCATCTTTTTCCCCTCTTTGACAACGTAACAGCGGTTTGGCACATACGTCAAAATGCCCGCTTGGGGCGGCTTCCTCGAGAACCCCCGGGGCAAGGGGAGTGTTTGGAAATGAGTATCACAATTCGTTTTGCCGTTGTTTTTTTCCTCTTCTTCGCGGTTGCAGCGGTAAGCGCAACCGGAACTCAGTTTGAAGTATTCGATGGATTTCCCAAGGCTGCGCCTGGTGCATTTGGAATCAGGGCCGAGGGCCTGCCGGACGGCAGATTCATCGTATGGAACGGCGACGCAGTGTTCTTGCAGATCATGGCTGGCGGGGACACGTTCAAGGAGGTCGCCTCAGGCTACGCTGGAGAACCGGGGTTCGTAGCCGTCGCGCCGGACGGCCATACGGTGCTGCTCGGCGCGGGGTCGAGTTTCTCGGGGAAGCTGTACGTGTTCGACACGCGGGCGCCGGTCAATTACAGTCCAGGTTCCGAAGTGGCTGCGGTAACTCATTACTACGGCGTGTATCTCACGCAGGACTTGGTGTTGCTTGATCGCCTCACGGACGACTCCGCTACGAGTGAGCTTGTCGTCTTGGATCTGTCATCGCCTTCGCCCGTGCCGGTGCGCGTCATGCTGAAACCTGATCAATTGGAGCTCACGGGCGAAGAGCAGGGCGTGAGCGCGTGTCTCGCTGTCAACGGCTCGCGCGCGACGGTTTACATGATGGGTCTTGTTTACGACAGCGGGGTGCCTGTGAGCAGTGAGTTGAAAATGATCCCTGCGAGCGTCCTCATCAGCGCATATCAATCGAAGGCCCTTCTCGACTGGGACTCGGACGCGATTGCCATCGGCCTTCCCGGCTCGTTCAACTCGGGCGGCCCCGCCGGGGTCATGGCGAACGGAGACCTTATCATCGGCGGTTTTGGAGGCGTTCAACGCGTCAACCCATCTACGGCTACGATCGTCGAGACCTATGCGCCGCCCGCACTTTTCGATTATTACGGTGTTGCGACTAACCCATACAGGGACATCGTCCTTCCCATCGTTTTGGACCCGGTCGACTACTCGATGGACATCGTGTACGCTCCGGAAGGTGCTTTTGCGGCAATGCCTGTTCACGGTGGTATTGGACTAGCTGCGATGACGGCCATGATTCTGTCAGGCGGCGCCCGGAGTTTGACTGGGCGATCATGGCGTGTCCGCCTGCGCAGGCGAATGAGGTGATGACGATGCGTGGAGACAGAACCGTTCGAGTACGATTACGAGTACGATTACGAGCACGAGCACGATCTGCGACTCTCTTTTTCGGCTTGAAATCCAAAATCCAAAACCCGAAATCCAAAATACCTCTACAGACACTGTGTGCCGCAATTCTGGCTGTTGCTTTGACCGTTGCTCCCGCCCGCGCATATGCCGAGGATCCCTGGGCCGATTCGGTTGTGTCTTACGCTCCGGGCGCAGGCGCGTTATTGCGGGATTCGTTGAGGGCGGTCGGCGAACCATTCGGGGGTGGTCCTTCGTCGCCCAATAACGGTGCAGTAGTGAGTCTGGGCGGGCAGGGCGGTGTGCTGGTTCTGAAATTCAATACACCTGTAACCGACGATCCGGGAAATCCCTTCGGATTGGATTTCATCGTCTACTCGAACGCTTTCTGGACGGGCGGGAATCCCCAGGTGAAGTTTCAGGAACCGGCCATCATCGAGATCAGCGAGGACGCTAATGGGAACGGCGTGGCAGACGATCCGTGGTATCTCATACCCGGCAGTCGGGCGTATCCGTATGTGCCGTTTCCCCATGTGGACGAGCCCAGCGGTCAAAGCAATAGTGAAAGCGATCCATACCTTCTAACGGGAAACATCAGGAATCCGAACCTGTTCGACGCGAATCCCGCCAACGATACGAAGGAATACAACTGGGGCTATTGCGAGATGACCCCAACGATGACGCCTTATCTTGACAACTATGTGCGGCCCGACGACCCGGTCACGGTGGGCCTTACGCCGCGCAGTGGGGGAGGAGACGCTTTCGACATTGCCTGGGCGGTCGACTCGGACGGCACTCCGGCGGGGCTGACTCAATTCAGCTTCATCCGCATTACCGCGTTCATCTCGCGCAATTTTGGCGCGCTCGGCACGGCTTCCCCCGAGATCGACGCGGTGGCGGACGTCGCGCTGGATATCGACACCGACGGCGACGGGATTCTGGACGAGTATGAGGTGCGCGTAGCCGGCACGGCTCCGCTGCGTCGCGAAAGTACTCTACTGCCGCTGGAGATTCCGCCGCTCGAGGGCGGGAGTCCGCCCGGGGCGCTCCTCGGGACAGCCGAGGATGAGCGGGGTACGAAGCTGCGCCTCTATGCGGCACAGCAGCGTACCGAGGCCGGCCGCGCATATTCGGTGAAAGTCGATATCCTTGAGCCGGCGGCGCCCGACTTTCCGCTGCTACAACCGGACCTCATCAAGAGCGGTTGCGTCCGCGAGATCGTGTCGAGTGAGTCAGACTTTGTTGCGGCGGGAATCCAAGCAGCGGAAGTGACGGTGCATTATCGATCTGAGGAGATCGCGGGCCTCGATGAAAACGGTCTCCAGCCCTTCTTGTTCGCCGGCGGCGCTTACACGCGAGCCGGAATTTCCGAGGTGCAGGTTAATGCGCCCGCGAACCTCGTGACGTTCCGCAGTCAGTATGCTGGATTGTTTCTCCTGGCCTCGACTGAGGGTTCCGGGGACACTGGTTCGAGCGAAGGACCTCAAGGCGCGATCTCCTTAAGCGTGTCGCCGCCGGGCGGCATTGCAGCGAATCCCGCAAACGTCGCAACAGTGACGAGCGGGGTCATCCTGGACCATCTGGGCGACCCAGTTGCGGACGGCACTTTGATCACGGTGGCAGCCTCGCGCGGGACGATTCTGACCGCGGACGCGGACCCAGGCGTACCCGGAGTTCAGGTTCCGGCGGCGGGAGGCGTGATTGCCTTCGACGTCCGAGCGCCTATGCAAAGCGGCAGCGTAAGAATCTCCGCCACCTCGGTGGAAGGTTCGGCTTACGGCGAGCTCGAGTATGTTTTCCTTCCGGGTCCGCCGGTGCAGCCGGTCTCCTGGACGGTGGGGCGGCCTGAGGACGATGGCACGGTGAGCGTTGTCGTCACGTCGGGCCTCGTGCGCGACGAGTTTGGAAATCCAGTGCGCGACGGCACAATGCTTACGGTTGAGATTGAGGGCGGGACCCTATCCTCGGGCGATGCTGATCTCGACGCGCCCGGCACGCAGGTCCTCGTAGCAAATGGCCGCGCAACCGTGATAGTCACGGTGCCGTCGAGTGATTCGGTGTTCCAACTAGCCACATATGCGGACGCCGCGGAGACATTGCTCTTGGGTCATGGCGCCTATTCGCCCGCGCAGTATGTTCCAACGCCCCTGAACGTGGCGAGCTGGCTATTGGCACTGTTCCCAGGGATCTTTGCTCTTGTCATATGGCGCAAGAAAGTGATTGAACGTGTGCGCGCGTAACAAGGGCTTCACTCTGATAGAACTGCTGGTCGTGATTGGCATCATCGCGATCCTGGCGGCGATCCTGTTGCCTGCGCTGGGCCGTGCGCGACAGAAGGCGCTCTCGGTGCAGTGCGTCAACAACCTGCGCCAGTTGTTCCTCGCAAACGCCATGTACGCCAATGAGAACCGCGGCCGTTACTGCCCTGCCGCGCCGGATATCGATGTGGGGTTCGGCGGTCGAGTCCGCTGGCATGGCGAACGCGCCACGGCGGACAACAGCACGGGATTTGATCCCAAGCGGGGGCCGTTGGCGGAGTACTTGCCGGATGCGCGCGTGAAGGAGTGCCCCGTGTTCACGGAGTTCAAGCGTACCGGTCAAGTTCCGAACGCCTTCGAATCCGGAACAGGCGGATACGGATACAACAAGGCGTACATCGGCGGAACGGACTATATGAATCCATTTCCGGAATCGTGCCGCGCGACTACGCTGGACAACCGGGTCGCGAACCCCGCCGAGACGATCATGTTTGCCGACGCCGCAATGCCGCAGGAAGGTTACCTTGTCGAGTATGGCTTCATCGAGCCGCCGTACTTTCCGACGGTCGACAAGCCGCACGGCGAGACGGACTGGGGTTTCAGTTCGCCCAGTATCCATTTCCGCCACGATGGGCGCGCCAACGTGCTGTGGTGTGACGGGCACATCACGAGCGAGCAATGGGAATGGGCCCCCTTGACCAACATCTATGACGGGAATAACAACCTCTGGGCGGTGGGATGGTTCGGCCCGAAGAGCAACTATTACTTCGATTGTGCCCCGAAAGAGGAATACGGAAGGTGATTAGGCTCATTCCTCCGTGATCAACACCGGCGCGTTGAGCGGGATGATTTCATAGGCCGCGATGACGTCGTTATTTGTCAGGCGGACACAGCCGTGTGAGACCGGTTTGCCGATGTTCTGCTCGTCGTTCGTGCCATGAATGTAAATGTTGCGGTCAAACGAGTCCACATCGCCGCCGCTGTTCTTTCCTGGTTCCTCGCCGCGCAGGCTCAGCACGCGCGTGAGAATCAAGTCCTCCGTGACGGGATCGCCGCGCTTCCAGGTTTCATCGGTTATGTGCTTCTCACGAAACACCCGGCCCCATGGCGCCCCCTCGCCGAATTTCTCGGCGATGCTGTGCCATCCCAAGGGTGTTTGAAAGCTGTTTGCCTTGGAACCCAAACCCTTGGCCGCCGTTGAACACGGCGCTTCGAAGAGGACGGAGGTCCCTTGTATCACGCGGAGCATCTGTTCTTTCACCGAGACCCACACACCCAGTTCCTTGCCCACGCGGTCGGTCCAACCCTTTGAGGCCAACTGGCTCCACTGCTCTGACTTGAGGCGATGAACCATGATCTCTTTCTCTTCTCCGGCTGAATCAAGGGCTTTATCGCTCTGAACCTGCGGCGTCTCGGGAAGTCCCTGTCCCCATCCGTTGTCCGTCAAATCCGTGTCACTTGCTCCGCGCACCTCGATTACGACCACGACTGCAAGCAGGAGCACGAGCACGATTGCGCAAGTGCGCGTCTTTTTCGCAATCCACAATCGGCAATCGGCAATCCGCAATCGGCTAGCTCCGTATCTGTTCGAATAGGCGCCTTGCATTACCGCCGAGGATCTTGGCTTTATCCTCGTCGGCGATGCGGGCGTACAGGACTTTTCCAACTGCGCCTGCGGCGGAGATGAAGGGCGTGTCGGACCCAAATACAATCCGGTCGGCCCCGACTTTCTCGACCGCATGCTCGATCATCCCGTAGCAATGGTTGGAGGTTGTCAGGTCGAGGATGACTGACGGGAACTCGGAGGCCACCTCCGCCGCTTCCTTGAATGTAGCATGAAACAGGGCATGGCCGAAGATGAGCTTCACATCGGGATACTGTTGCATAACGCGGCGGATTGGTCCCGGACCGCAGTAAGCGTCGCCGGTCCATGCGTGCGTAAGGACGGGGCAGTTTCGCGCGCGCGCCATCTTCCAGACGGGTTCGTAATTGGGGCCGTCGATAGGGTACGTAGCGAGTCCCGGATGAAGTTTGATCATCTTGAATTCCGGCTGCGCAAGCCTCCGTTCGAGTTCAGGGCGGACTTCATTCGGATAGTTGGGATCGACCGCCACGTAGCCGACAAAGCGGTCCGGAAACGCGCGGACGGCCTCGGCCGTCTCATCGTTACCCAGCGGGGCGTCGCCTTCGATCGCGAGATGCGATGAAACCCATCCCTGTCGAATGCCTAGGCGGTCCATTTCGGCCACGATCCCCGCAGGATCGTGGTGGGCGATGTGGAAGTTGAAATAGGGGCCGAGGTGCATGTGCACGTCGATGATGTCAAACCTGTGAATCATTCCGGCCTCCGTGTACCAACTTCGGTGCATTCTATGGTTCAGTTTCTCTCAGTTCAACATGCGGAATTCAAAACTCGAGGTCCTTTGTGCCATCCAGCATTCGCCATTCCATAGGTCTAACCGGTTCCGAGTGGGCAGCGCTCGATTCGGTTGTGGTAAAATAACACGCCAATGAAACATAGAGATGATAACGGGTGTCCCCCTTGCGGAGGTGCAAGACGTGCGGGTGAAACCACGTTCTCGGTGGAATTGGGATTCGGTGTCGTGATTGTGCGGCACGTGCCTGCGACGGTATGCACCCAGTGTGGTGCGGATTGGATCTCTGACGAGGTCGCCGCGCGGCTGGAAACTTACATTGACGATGCCCGACGCAAACACAGCCAAGTCGAGGTGGTAGCATTCGCCTGATATGGTAACGTGCTGCTCATTTCAATGAATGAACGCAAGTGGGGATTTAGTTACACCTGGACGGAGGATGCTGGGCATGCTGCACACTTTGCTGTTCCCGCTGATGATATTGGCTGGGGGATCGACGTTTGGGTTGGCTCCTGATTTCGTGAAGGAGCTTCTGCCGACGCCGCAGTTGGTTGAAATGCGAGACGGCGTCTGCGCTTTTGATCTGAGGAGAATGACGGTTCTTTTGCGAACGCCTTCGGAAGAGGTTGCCGCTCGCATGGGTGATCATGTTGGGGAAGTGGAAAAGCGCCTCGGAATGACGGGGACGTCGCTTATCAACGAGTGTCCTTCCGCGAAGGGGCTCGCGCTTGCGGCGTTTTCCGGGGATACTGCTCCTGAAATCGGCGAACCCACGTTCTATGATGAGGCGAAGGCCGAGGGGTACGAACTGACGGTGTCCTCGGAAGGCGTTTCGATCTCAGCGGCGACGGAACAAGGCCTTTTCTACGGCCTGATGACTCTTGAGCAACTGTTCACGTCCGCCGAGATCCGCCATGAGCGCGAACTTCCATGTATGCGAATCGCGGACTGGCCGAGATTGGGCATGCGGGGGTTCCATGAGGACTACGGCCGCGACCAGTTGCCCACCATAGATGATCAGAAACGCACCATACGGACACTCGCGCAGTATAAGATGAACACGCACCTGTGGTTCATTGAGCCGGACCATTTCGTCTATAAGTTCGATCCCGAGATCGGGAAAGACTATGACCGGTTCACGTTTGAAGAGATCCGCGAGGTCGTCGCGTACGCGAAGAAGTATTACATCGAGGTGATTCCTGTTGTCGAGTCGCTGGCGCATATGGAGAACACGCTGAATAACCCGAAGTACGCGGGCTTGGCGGAAGTCCTCGGTTCTGGGACGCTCTGTCCGACCAGCGACGAAAGCTTCGCTTTGATCCGCAACATCATCGATGAAATCGCGGAGGCATTCGATGGAAAGTATTTCCATTGCGGCTTGGACGAGAGTTCGGTGGTTGGTGAAGGCAAATCGGCGGACGCCGTGAAGGAAAAGGGGATCGAGCGGGTATACGCCGATTATTACACACGTCTGGATAGCTTGGTGAAAGGGCACGGCAAGACGATGATGATGTATGCCGACATCGTGTTGAATCACCCGAAGGTGATGGACTTGCTGCCGAAAGACATTATCATGATGTATTGGGACTACGGCGACGCGGTCCGGCATCCGGGGTTCGATACGTTGGCAACAAGCGGCTTCAAGACCGTCAGCCTGTCCGCCGTCTGGGATTGGGTGAACCTTTACCCCGTGTACGGCTTTGCGTTCAAGAACATCGAGCGGCTGGCGGCTCAGTCGGCGGAGGTGGGCGCGCTGGGTACGTTCACGGCGGACTGGGGGGATCCAAACCTTGGGGCGGGAGGGGCCAACCTCAGCGAGTTGAACTATTACGGCGTGGTTTATCTGGGCGCACAGGCGTGGCGGCCGGAGGCGATCCCATTTGACGCTTTCTCGAAAGCATTCGCGGTTCAGTTCTTTGGGTTGCCGCTTGCGGACTCAGCGGAGGCATTCACGCTGCTCGCGAAGTGTCAAGGCGACACGGCCACGTGGGTCCGCCGCGCACGGATGATGTTTCATGGCGCGCCCCACGAGCAGATTCCGGTCATGGCGAAGGCTTCGGAGGATGAACTGGCGTTCTGGCGACAACTCAAAGCAAGTGCGGCTAAGGCCCATTACCTGCTGCTGAAAGGGAAGGCGCAACGGAACGCCGACTATGTGCGCAGCTACGATCTTACGGCGCGGATGCTCGAGTTTGCCGCGGACATGGCTCTGGAATGCCGGGCGGTTGCCGATGCCATGCGAGCGCCGAGGTTCGTGGCCGAGGACTATGCCCAGGCGTTTGAAAAGCTTTCCGAACGACAGCAGGAGATGTGGAAGGAGTACCGCGAGGTCTATGTCGCCACGAATCGCCCGATGAACCTGAAGTACCTTGCGATTGCATGGGAGAAATCGAGGAAGGACCTTGCGGATTTTGCCGCGGACCTTCGGAATGGAGAGGCGCTCAAGCTCGTTGCCAAATAACGTCGGACTGAGTATTTGATTGGAGGAAGGGTTTCGGATGGCGCACGTGGTGGTGATGCCCAGGACGGGCCAAACAATGGAGGTGGGGGAGATTGTGGAGTGGATGAAGCGTGAAGGAGAGGCTGTTGCCCAGGGCGAGATCCTTCTGACAATACAATCGGACAAAGCAACGATCGAAGTGGAATCGGATTACGCCGGGATCCTCGTGAAGATACTTAAGACTGCTGAAGATGGGGAGATGCCTTGTCTCGAACCGATAGGCGTTATCGCCGATCCGGGCGAGAAGGTGAATATCGAGACCCTGCTCGCCGACTTCAACTCGAAGCGTCAAGGATGACGTGCTATGACAGTCGACCTACATGGGAAAAACGCTATCGTGACGGGTGGGGCGCAGGGTATCGGCAAGAGCATCGCCGAGGCCCTCGTGAGGAACGGGGCGACCGTCGTGGTGGCCGACATTCGAAAAGATGAGGGCGAGTCGACAGTAGAATCATTGGGGCCGAATGCCCATTTCGTACCGTGCGATGTGTCGGATTCGGATCAGGTGCGCTCGTTGGTGGACGGCGAGGTCGAACGATTCGGGCGGTTGGACGTGATGGTTAACAACGCTGGCATCAACTCAAACCGCGCCGAGGACCGCGTGACGGTGGAGAGGTATCCTGACGAGACCTGGCGCAAGATCATCGAGGTGGATCTGAATGGGACGTTTTACGGCTGCAAGGCCGCGGCGGCGCAGATGGTCAAACAGCGGTCCGGGTCCATCGTCAACATCGCGTCGATTGCTGGAGTGGTGGCATTGCGGCTGCAGATCGGCTACGTTGCCGCGAAGGCGGCGGTGATCAAGATTACTGAAGCCATGGCGTGCGAGCTGGGTCCGTACGGCGTGCGGGTGAATGCGGTTTCGCCTGGGTCGACGTTGACTGAAGGCACGCGAGAACTCTTTTACAATGATAAGGAGAAGGCTGAACGCGTCGTATCGTTCATGCCGCTGCGCCGCCCCGGCGAGACCTTCGAGATCGCCGACGCCGTGCTCTTTCTCGCGTCCGATGCGGCCTCGTACGTGAATGGCCACAACCTTGTGGTGGATGGCGGTTGGGTCTGCGGGTTCAACCGCGATTTCTAGAGGCTAGAGGAAGAGAGGCCAGAGGAAGAGAGGCTGGAGGGGGGACGCTGAAACAAGAGGCATTGCTTCTTATTCCAATTTGCAGTCAAAGTGAGCTAATGGTACAATATGGCCATGGAGGAAAGCAGCCATGGCCAAACCGACGAAACTGAGTGATAAGACGATTCGAAGGGCTCGTCAACAGGTGGAAACGG
>Ga0315274_10005747_pt1 | contig 18125 bp, 21 predicted proteins | sample YL17G02_20_MG_FD_203700 | JGI IMG/M metagenome (GOLD analysis project Ga0315274, IMG submission 203700) | Sediment microbial communities from Yellowstone Lake, YNP, Wyoming, USA - YL17G02_20 | ecosystem: Environmental > Aquatic > Freshwater > Lake > Sediment | place: USA: Wyoming | collected...
CCGACGGCCTCAAGCCGGTCCAGGTCTGCCGTGACTCGGGGTTTCTGGCGACGGCCCTTTGCCCGTCGGAGACGATTCGGGTCCCCGAGGAGAGCCGCTTCGACAAGATGTGCCCGTTCCACCAGACGGTCCATCTCGACGGCGCCGGCCGCTTCCGGATCGACAGCCGATGCGAGTCCGTGGACAGGATGCGGCACGAGGCTTGGTTCGTCCTGCCCCCGGTTCAGGAGTTTTACTACCGGATCGATCATCCGGAGTACAAAACGCTCCCGCCCTATCGCCCTGACTGCGCGAAGCAGATCGCGGCCGAGGAAGGCGTGCGGGTCATGAACCTGATCTACCCCGAGCCGGATACTTCGGTCTATGTCCCCGTGGACCTCGACGGCCGGATGGGGGAAGTCGTGTTCGAAGCCGTCCATCGCCAGGAGGAATCGGTCATCCACTGGCACCTGGACGACCGCTACATCGCCTCGACGAGCCATTACCACCAGGTTTCGGTCAACCCGGATCCCGGCGAGCATCTCCTGGTGCTGACGGACGGGGACGGCCGCCGGTTGGAGAGGCGGTTCAAGGTCATCAGCCCCGCCCGCCGCGGCCGCTGACCCCGGCCCTTATCCCGCGAATGCGCGCTCAAACCTTAGCGGGCCGGAAGACCGCAATGTCTAATTCGCGGCTGGGGAAATATATGATCAGGCCGATGGTCAAGTTCTATTAAATCTGAATATGCATCTTTTTTTATGCAATTTCAGTTATAGAATATACTTATAGAGGAAAATGCGAATAATCTTCGCCATTGTATTATTTTTAAATACGACCGCAAGTTTGCCTGCTTTTTTAGGTCCTCACAAACAGGGTGCTTATATTGAAGTCCAAAAACAAGATGGAGCTATAATCAAAGGGGAGCTATTGGCCGTCCGACGAAATATGATTATTATCCAAGTGTCTTCCTATGGATCATACGAATTTATTGATTTGTCCGATATCGCCTTATTGCAAATCCAAAAGAAGTCACGATTGTTGGGCGCGAGCCTGGGCTTTTTGCGAGGATCGATAACAGGAACGGTCATCGGAGATTTAAGCGCGACATCGATTTCTCATAGAACGAAAAAAAGGACGATAACGATAATGGGCGGGGCCGTCGGCGGCTTAATCGGGGCACTATTTGGCCATTCCAAAGGGACGCCGGTTAACAAATCTGAAACATATATTTTCAAGGGAAAATCACAGGTGGAAATATCGGCGATCCTAAGCGAAATAAATTCGAAAGCGCGGATCCGAGATTAAATATAAGTAAAAAAAGAGGAGGGACGGCATGTTCAACCTGAGGAAATCCGCGCGGTCGATGATTATGATCGGAGGGATCGTCTTTTTCGGCGCCGCCATTCCTGCCCGAACGCAACGAACCGAGATCCAGATCGAAAACGGGGTGACCGTAGTCCGCAATGCCATTGCCCCGGCCCCCAAGCCGGGCGGGCCTTCAAAAGTCATTCTCACCGAGGATTTGGTGATCGGCCGGGAGGCGACGGAGACGGAATATCTCTTTGCCGAACTGCGGTCGGTCGGCGTGGACGACGAGGAACGGATTTGGGCCCTGGACTGGGAGGATATCAAGGTCCGGATTTTCGACAAGCTCGCCTTCTACGCGGCCGACGGCCGTTGTCTCAAGGAGCTATCGACCGCCCGATCCAGGATGGCCCGCTATTCATCAAGCGCTACGCCCTAACCTGGAAATAAGCGGACCGCCGAGATCTTCAAGCAGGATATCCTCCTCCCAGTCATTGACGTCGGCGGGGGAGATGAAGATTTTTTCGATATCGACTCCCGTCTTGTTCCTCACCTAAAAATCGATCAAGAGTCCGATCGAGGCGTAGTGGATGAAGGTGAAATTATAGACCTCGGCATTATCCGCGCCGCCCTCGACGAAACGATAACCGGCCTTGAGAGTCAGGGCCGGCGAGATCCGGAAGAGGGCGGCGAACAGGACGTCCTCGGCCCGGCCCTGGGGAGCGGCCAGAGCATCGGCCTCGAGGAGCAGGCCGAATTTCGGCGAGAACCGCCGCTCGACCCGGGCATTCAGAAGAGGCACGAAGCCGACGTTGGTCTTCTTCGCGCTCGTGGTGCCGCTTTCCAGGCCGACGGCCGCGTCGCGGATCTTGGCCGTAAATCCGACGCCGAGCGTCCATTTTTCGCCCGAGACGAAATCGTACCGGTAGGTCAGCCGGTAAGAATTGAACATGAAGGAACCGTTGACGGGAGCGCCTGCCGGGAAATTCGCGCCGAAAAAGCGGATCGGAAACGGGGAAACACCCGAAGCGGCGAGCTTCAGCGGGGCATAGAGGACGGACAGGCTATGGCGGGCCGAGAGCCGCCAGGTCAGCCGCAAACGATAGAAATATCCGGCCTCGGTCTTAAAGTCCCGCGAGAGGGAAAAGCGGGTGCCCGTGTCGCCCGGGATGGCGATATTGTTGTAGCCGCTGAAGACCGCGCCATTCTCGAGATCGAAACGCCAGCGGTCATCCGACCCGAAGGCCGGCAGCGCCGATAAAATCAGCGCGGCCGCGGCCAGTCCGAACACGGTCCGGCGGATCGGCGAGAGCAGGATCATCGGCGGTTCTCCTCGTCGGCCAATATCGTCGATTTGCCGCTTATTCAGGAGGTTACTTGATTTCGGCGATCGGCTTTTCGTCGACGATCTTTAAGGTCAGGATATTGACCTTGCTCAGGTCCAGATTCTCCCAGATAATGGCCGTGCCCTCATCGTCTTCGACTTTGAGGTCCCAGATTTTCGTTGTTTCGCTGACGTTGAATTTGACTTCGATCGTCGCCCCGTCTTCCAGGATGTCGAGATCCAGGATGTCCTCCTCCCAGTCATTGACGTCGGCGGGGGAGATGAAGATTTTTTCGATATCGACTCCCGTCTTGTTGACGAGTTTAAAATCCAGGACTTTATTCTGGCCGGCGAACAATCCCAAACCCGCGACCAGTATCATAAAACTCGTAAAAATCGCCCACGTGGTTTTTTTCATCATCCTTACTCCTAAAAAAAATAGCCGCCCCATACCAGGAGCGGCCTATTTTTATTTTATCTCGGATCTTCCGTTTTGTCAAGAAAGATCCGCGTAGGACTCCACGGCTTTCCCCGCCCATTCTTTGTGGACGGGAAGCCGGAACGTCATCCCGCCGAGTCTCTCATTCTTGATCCAGGAGCAGTTCCACAGGTCACTCATTTCAGCGGGTCCTCGGAAAGGATACGGTCAAGGGCATCGACCAGGAGGTCGGCGTCGGCCTCCGAAAAGCACATCGGCGGTTTGATCTTGAGGACGTTGTGGAACGGGCCATCGGTGCTGAGCAGGACGCCTTCCTCGCGCATCCGATTAGCGATGTAAGACGCCTCGACGCCCGCCGGCTCCCGCGTTCCGCGGTCGCGGACGAGCTCGACGCCGAGAAAAAGCCCCAGGCCGCGGACATCGCCGACGATTCGATGTCGATCCATCAAACCCGACAATTTTTCCTTGAGATATCCGCCGACGCGGAGGGCCTTCTCCTGGAGTTTCTCTTCTTCGATAACATCCAGCACGGCCATCCCGGCGGCGCAGGACACCGGATTCCCGCCGAAGGTGTTGAAGTATTCCATGCCGGTGACAAAGGCTTCGGCGATTGCCGGAGTCGTGACCACGGCCGCGAGAGGAAAACCGTTTCCGATGGGTTTGCCCATGGTCACGATATCCGGCACGACGTCCTGAGTCTCGAATGCCCAGAAATTGATCCCGACCCGGCCGAATCCCACCTGGACTTCATCCGCGATGCAAACCCCGCCGGCTTCGCGGACGTGGCGGTAGGCTTCCTTCAGATAATTCTCCGGCAGGACGATCTGTCCGCCGCACGAAAGGATCGGCTCGCAGATGAACCCGGCGATCTCCCGTCCTTCCTTCTTCGCCCGATCGACGGCGGCCTTAACCTCGAGGGCATAGTTGGCCCCCGCGTCGGCGTCACCGGCGCGGAAGGCGCCCCGATAAAGATCGGGTATGACCGCCACGTGCGTATGCGGCGGCCGGCCCGTCCCGCCGGGACCGTCGAACTTGTAGGAGCTGATCTCGATGAGGGAGGTCAGATTGCCGTGGTAGCCCCCCTCGAGAACGACCATATCGCGCCGTTTGGTGAAATTGCGGGCAAGCCGCAGGGCGAGGTCGTTGGCTTCACTCCCGGAGTTGACGATGAAGGCGACGCGCAACGGGTCGGGCAGGAGAGACGTCAACCGCCGGGCGTACCGGACGATATTGTCATGGAGATATCTGGTGTTGGTGTTTAGAACGGCCAACTGACGCCGGGCGGCCTCGACAACCCGCGGATGGCTGTGGCCGACGTGCGGGACGTTATTCACCGCGTCCAAGAAAAGGCGGCCGGTCTGATCGTAGAGAAATTCCATAAAGCCGCGGACGATCTTGATCGGCTTGCGGTATGAGACGCTCAGCATCCGGCCGAGATGGGCCCGCCGGAGATCGAGGATTTCCTCAGTTTTCAACGAAGAATCCGCCAAGTCCTCTTCGGGGATCCCCAGGATGACGTTCGGATCGGGGCAGAGGCCGAGCCAAACGCCGCGTTCGCTCGACCGGGCGACGCCGGGAAAATCGCCCTCTTCCCCCAGCATGTCCAGAATGATCTGAAAGTGGAGGTGCGGAGGCCAGTCGCCGTTTTCCGGGAAGGGCCCGACCGCGGCGATCCTCTCGCCCTTTTGAACGACGCGACCCGGTTCGAGGCCGGCGAGAGATTCGACGCTCAAATGGCCGTATAGAGTATAAATAGAAAATGGCCCGTCCGCGTCCTCGAGGCGATGTTCGAGGATGATCGTCGGGCCGTAATCCTGGCGGGCCGCGTTGTTGCGGGCGCTCCACACGACGCCGTCGAGCGGCGCATAAACCGGCGTGCCCGCCTTGGCAAAGACGTCGAGGCCGAGATGGACCGTCCGCCCCTCGGCGAGCGGGCGCCCGGCGGGCCGAAAAGCCTCGGCCGTGTAAATGACCCGCGCCTCGTCATAGCGGCCGATTCCGAATTCGGCGTCTCGACGGGCCATCTCGCCGAAAAGAAGGGCCGTGAACGCGCCCGTGTCCTCGATCGATTTAGGATTGTCGGCCAAGAGGCTTCCGATGCTCAAGTCGAAAACGGTCTTTTTGGCGTCCTTTAGCGGCGCCCCCATCACCGGCGCAAATTCGGCCCGATGGGCGCCCAACCAGGCGGCCGCCCGGGCCGTCGTCCGATGGGCCGGAAGCCCACAGGCTTCCCGGAAATGGCCTTCGGCCAAGCGCGGGTGGACGCCGCGCAGGCGTTCGAGAAGCTTCCAAATCGGGGCGTTGGAAATCGTCAGATATTCGTTGTCGGGCCGCAGGCTCGTCTGATGAGCGCAGATCGCGACGCTCATGATCAACCGGAGGACGATCAGGGGGAAAAGAAGTTCCAGATCGAGGTCGCCGAGCGGTCGCTCGGCGTGATAGCCCGCCGCTACCCGGGCGGCCGCGGCGAGGGGATCATCTTTGCCCGGCGTGATGTAGGCGCAGGCGACGGCGAGGTCGGCCAAGGTGTAGGAATGAACCATGTCCCCGAAATCGATAATCCCGGCGATCGACCGTTCGCCGAACGTCCCCTCCCCCGCGTCCGGCCGGGAGACGATGACGTTGTAATCGTTGGCGTCGTTGTGGACGACGCTTTTCGGCAACGCCTCGGCCTTCGGCCCGGCCGTTTCCTCGACCATCTTTAGATAATGATCGACGAGCGCGCGCCGGTCGGGCTCCCCGATGAGATCCCGGTAGCGCCGAACGATCTCGGGTCCGACACCTAAATCCCAATAGAATTCTCGTTTGGCCGCCGGATGGTTGAACGTCGCAAGGGCGCTCGTCAGCCGGGCGATAAACCGGCCCAACTCCGTTAAAAGCTCGGGTGTCTGCGGCCGGGCCTCGGCCAGCGGGACGCCTTCGATATAAGAAACCAGGCGTATGGCAAAAACGTTTCCCGCGTCGTCTTTCTCTTCGGCGATCGTCCTCCCCTTTTGATCGCGGTAGAGATGGGGCCCGAGGGCCGTCCCTTCGCGCCGTCCGAGGTGGAGCATGGCCTCGTTTTGAAATTCGAGCACGGCCCGGTCCTCGGCGGGATTGGCGATCTTGAGAACGAATCTTCGCCCTTTAGGCGTCGTGATCAGGAAGTTCTGGTCGCGTTCGCCGGCCAGTTCCGCCGTCTCGCCCATCAGGCCGAAATGTTTGTGGGCCAGGACCTTGGCTTGAGCCCGGGTGAACCGGGGAGCGGTCGCTGCCGTGGACATTATCGGACCAGGATCAGTTCTTTTTGGGGATGGGAAAGCCAGTCGGCGCCGGTATCGGTCACCACGACCATCTCCTCGATCGTGACGACCCCCTTTCCGGGCACGGCGAGGCGCGGCTCGATGGTAAAGACCATCCCGGGCTCGAGCGGCCGGAACGGCTTCTGGGCGTATTTCTCCCAGGCCGGGCCGAGGAGGGCCGTGCCGTCGTGGGGGAAGCGGCCGACTTGATGGCCCAAGGCGTGGGGGAATTCCTCATAGCCCGCGCCGGTGATGATCCCGCGGGCGACGGCGTCGATCTCGATCCCCCGGACGCCGGGCTTCATCGCCCGCCGCGCCGCTTCGACGCTCTCGACGATCGTATCGAAGCCGCGCCGGACTTCGGGAGGGGCCTCGGTCTCGTTCTCCCCGAGAATATAGAACGTCCGCTGGAGGTCGGAGCAATAATCGTTGACCTTGACGCCGAAATCCATGTTGAGGACGTGGCCGCGCTCGACGAATCGGCCGGTGGGCGTGTAATGGGCTTGGGCCGTGTCGGGGCCGGTGAAGACGGCGGGGCAGGTCGCTTCGCCCCAAGCCAAAGGGAGCCTGCGGCGCTCGACTTCGGCCAGGATGTACGCGGCGATTTCGCGTTCGGAACGGCCGGGGGCGATGAAGTCCGCGGCGAGGCCGAAGATCTCCTGGGTATGCCGGATCGCCTCTTTGATATGGGCGATTTCGGCCGCCGATTTCCGCTCCCGAAGAGCGCTGACGATCCGCTCGGACGAGGCGAGGCGGCCGGCCATTCCGATCCCGGCCAGCGTTTCTTCGAGGGTCAGAAACATCCCGTGGGTCAGGCCGTCGCAGATTTCGCTGCCTTGGGAATAATTGACCGCGATCGTCCGGGGATTCAAACTCTTGAGATAATTCTGAAGGAGCTCCTTGAAGCCCGTGACGAAGGCCTCGACCGCGTCGTAAGCGCCCGTCTCCTCGATGAGTTTCCGGTCGAATTTTCCGACGATCGCGTGGGCCCGCCCGTCGCGGCTGATGATGAAGGCCGAATGCCAAGTCACGTCGCCGGGGGCTAGAAAAGGCAGAACGGGATCGCCGTTGATCGCGCTCTCGCGGGTGAAGGTCAGCCAACAATCCACGTCGAATTCCTTCAGCAGTCCGACCGCCTGCTTGATTTTTTCCCTGATGAGCATGCTTGTCCTTCCTTAAGACCGAATCCAGGAGATCCGGACTTCGCTTTCGACCGCCCGAAATTCGCGGTCTCCGGTGACGACCTCGCCTTTGCGAATTTTCGCCAAGGCGGCGGCGAAACAATCGGCATAGGACATTTTTTTTACGGCCTTGAAGCGGGCCGCTTCCCTGGCCAGCTGGACATCAGCATCCACGAACTCGATCGGCAACGTTCTGATGGTGTTGTCGATGTGTTCGATTTTATCCCGGCCGCATTCTCTCAGGATAATGTAATAGACTTCACCATAATTGACCGTCGTCATGAGGAGAGGTTCGTCTTTTTCGACCGCCGAAACGAAGAACGACTTGACGATTTCGTAACCGGGCTCTCTTTCCAGAAAAGCCATCAAGGCGTGGGCGTCGAGAATCCTCGTCACGCCTATTCCTCCCTCTTTTTATCTCGGGCGCGCTCGTCGAGCAAAGCCTTGGCCAATCGGCCTTTAGTCGGCAAGATCCCGGCGATATTTTCGAAATAGGCGGCCGTGATGGGGCGAAGGACGATCTCCTGTCCCTTTTCTTCGATAGAGAGTTTTGTCCCTCTTTTGATGTTGAGTTTGCGGCGGATGCGCGAAGGAATGACGACTTGCCCTTTAGACGTGACGACGGCCATAACCATAGGATCCTCCTGACGCCACAATGGATACCATGAATAAAAAAGTATGTCAATATCAATATTGTCTTACATATATATTTATGGGGGAGAAAACTGCCAACCGCCACCGTACTCTCTCCATTTGAGTTTTCAAGTATTTTAACGGCGCCCCTGGTCGATCCGGTCGATTTTTCTTGACAAAACGAAAGGATATCCCTACTCTATTCGCATGCTTTCATCGGAAATCGTCGATTCGGCCCGCCCGACGGGATCGCCGTTCTCCGTGAAGAGCGCCCTTTCCGCCTCCTTCTATTACTTCTATTTCGGGCGATAAGCCCGAAACAACGCCCCAACCCCCTCCCCTTCGTTTTTCCCAAGGGAAAAAACCGTCAGAACAAGGAGCCGTCATGGATGACCTTCGATTGTGCGGGCGTTTCGATCGGCAAAAAACCGTGGTCCCCGTCGGGCCTCTGCGATTCGGCGAATCCTTCATCGTGATCGCCGGCCCCTGCAGTGTTGAGAGCGAGCGCCAACTTTTGACCGCCGCCTGGATGGTCAAGGAGGCGGGCGCTCACGCCCTTCGCGGAGGCGCCTTCAAGCCCCGAACCTCTCCGTATTCCTTTCAGGGGTTGGGATTGGCCGCCCTGAAAATTCTGGACAAGGCCCGCCGCGAGACGGGGCTTCCGATCGTGACCGAAGTCCTCGATCCTCGCGATGTTCCCTGGGTGTCGGAATTCGCCGACATGCTCCAAATCGGCGCCCGCAACAGCCAGAATTTCTCGCTTCTCAAGGAGGCGGGAAAAGGGTATCGCCCCGTTCTCCTCAAGCGGGGAATGTACTCCACTCTCAAGGAATGGCTCAGCAGCGCCGAATATATCCTCAGCGCCGGAAATCCCCACCTCGTCCTGTGCGAGCGAGGCATCAGGACGTTTGAGGTGTACACCCGTAATACCCTGGATTTGAGCGCCGTTCCGGCGATCCGGGAACTGTCCCACCTGCCGGTTATCGTCGATCCCACCCACGGAACCGGCCGGGCGAGCCTCATCGAAGCGATGTCCCTCGCGGCGACCGCGGCGGGCGCCGACGGCCTCATGATCGAGACCCATCCCCATCCGGAGGAGGCGTTGAGCGATGGAGATCAAGCCCTCCCGCCCGACCGGTTTCGGACGCTGGTCCGCAAGGCCAGGGCCATCCGGGAATGCTGGGAGCGCCTGGAATGAAACCGGACGACCCGAGGCTGTCGAACCTTCATGATATCCGCAAAAACATCGATGCCGTCGACGCCCAAATCCTCCGGTTGTTGAACCTGCGGTTCGAATATGCCCTGCAGACCCGGCGGTTCAAAGCCCAAGGAGAGGACCCGGAACGGGAAGAGGCGGTCCTCCGGACCGCGCGACGGCGGGCCGGTCGGCTGGCCGGTCCGGAATTCGCCGCCCGGATCTATGAAGCGATCCTGGGCGAATCCAAAGCCCTGCAAAAGAAAGATTTGAAGCTGGCCGGCTTCCAGGGGGAGCCGGGCGCTTACAGCGAAGCCGCGGTCGAAGCCTGGAATCCGGCCTGGGTGCCGGTCGCCTGCCGCGAATTCGGCGAAGTCTTCGAAGGCGTCCGACAGGGGCGGCTCGATTATGGGGTCATTCCCGTGGAGAATTCGCTGGAAGGGCCGGTGACCGCGGCGAACGAGATGCTGATCGAGACGGACCTCTCGATCGTGGGCGGGGTCCGGCTGCCGATTCATCACTGTCTACTCGCCCGCCCGGAAACCGACTACCGGGAAATCCGGGCGGTTTACTCGCACCCGATGGCTTTGGCCCAGTGCCGGGGTTTTTTGGCCCGGAACGGGCTGGAGCCGCGGATGGTCTATGATACCGCGGGGGCCGCCCGGAAAGTGGCCGAAGACTTATCCCGGACGGCGGCGGCGATCGCCGACGAGCGGTGCGCGGAATTGTACGACCTGGAAATCCTCAAAGCGGACATCGAAGACCACCCCTCGAACGCCACCCGGTTCGTCGTCCTGGCCAGGGAGCCCGAAGAGGGCGACGGGGATAAATGCTCGATCGTCTTCGCCGTTCCGGACAAAGCCGGCGCCCTGATTTCGCTCCTCAAAATCTTCGCCGAGGCCGACATCAACCTGACCCGGATCGAATCGCGCCCCTTGCGGAAAACGCCCGGGCAGATCGCCTTCCTGCTGGATTTTCAAGGCTCGCCCCGAGACGGGACCGTGGCCGCCGTCCTCGAAAACGTGAACAGGCATTCCGCCATGTCCAGGTTCTTAGGCTGTTACAAGGAGATTCGACCATGAACATCGCCATCCTCGGCGCCGGAAAAATGGGAGCATGGCTGGCCCGGGAGTTGGCCCCGGACAACATCGTCGCCGTCCATGACCTCGATCCGGCCAAGGCCGGGACCGTTCGCGGCGTCGCCTGGTTGTCGTCGCTCGCGGAATTGGCCGAGGTCCGGCCCGACATGCTCCTCAACGCGGTCAGCCTTCCGGAGACCGTCCACGCTTTTCAAAGCGCCGCCCCCCGGTTGGCCGAGGATTGTCTCCTCGCCGACGTGGCTTCGATCAAGGCCGATCTTCCGGCATTCTATGCGGGCTGCGGACGCCGATTCGTCTCCGTCCATCCGATGTTCGGACCGACGTTCGCCGATCTGGGGAGCCTGAAGGACGAGAACGCGGTCGTGATCGCCGAATCGGACGAGGACGGAGCGCGTTTTTTCCGGAGTCTCTTCGCCCGTCTCGGCGTCAAGGTTTTCGAATACACCTTCGCCGAACACGACCGGATGATGGCGTATTCTCTCACCGCCCCGTTCGTCGCTTCGCTCGTCTTCGCCACGGGCTTGGACGCGACGGCCGTTCCCGGGACGACGTTCGCTCGTCATCTGAAGATCGCCCGGGGGGTTCTCGCCGAAGACGATCACCTGCTGGCCGAGATCCTGTTCAATTCTCACTCCTTGCTTCAACTCGAGAAAGTGACGGCCAACCTGGAGTACTTCAAACACGTGATCGCAGCCCGGGATCGCGAAGAAGCCGTGAAGCTTTTCAACCGGTTGCGGCGAAACGTCGGGTGACGGGATGGGCTTCTACGAGCCGGCCGAGCACGTCCAGCGGCTGGAAGACGCGGGCCGGAAGATCGTTCGGTTGAACGTGGGGAATACGAATCTCCCGCCTCCGGCCCGGGCCATCGCCCGGGCGAGGGAAATCATGGGGGGAAGCAATCCCGGGTACGGGCCGGTGAAAGGGCTTCCCCGGCTTCGACGCCGGATCGCCGAGAGGGAGGGCTGCGGCATTGAAAACGTCGTAGTCGGGCCCGGATCCAAGCTTCTTCTGTACGGACTCCTGGACGTTCTCTGCGACCGGGGGGAGACTGTGGCCACGCCGTCGCCCTATTATCCGGCCTATGCCCTCGCCGCCGGCCGGCTCGGCTTGAAGTTCCGGCCCATCCCGACCCGGCTCGAAAACGGCTGGTCCGTCACCCTCTCCGACATCCCCAAAGTCAACCTCCTGATTCTCTGCAACCCGTTGAATCCGACCGGGACCGTGTACGACGAAAACGTCATCCGCGACGTCCTCGAACTCGGCCTTCGGTCCGGCTTTCGGGTCATTCTCGACGAGGCCTACAAGGGCCTTTCCTTCCGCGAAATTCCCCGTTACGAATCGGCCATCCGCCTCCGCTCGTTTTCCAAGGAATTCGGCTTGGAAAGCTGGCGGCTGGGGTACGCCGTCACGCCGAAGGATGTCGCCGACAAGCTCGGCTCGTTTCTCCAGGCGACGATCACCTGCGTTCCTTCTTTCATCCAAGAAGCCGGCTTGGCCTGTCTTGAAAACGAAACGGAGATCCGCGCGGCGAACGCGGCTATCTGGAGATCGCGCTCGGAGACGGCCCGGCAGGCCCTGGCCGCCCAGGGTTTCCGATTCGTCCCTCCGGACTCGGGGATGTACTTTTTCGTCACGCGCCCGGACATTCGCGACGCCGATATATTCTGTCGGGAGCTTCTCGACCGGACCGGAGTGGCCGTCGCCCCCGGGGGATCGTTCGGAGGGTTTGGCCGATTCGTTCGGATCTGCGCCAACCAGCCCGAGGATATCTTGAGAAACGCCCTCGCACTTTTAAAACGGGGGACGTGATACCCGTTTCCTAATTTCCAAAAAATCCAGTTCTCTTCCGTTTTGTGTGGGTTCAGGAAGACGAAGGGACGGCCTCCTGTCTTCCCTCTTTTTCTCCACAACAAATGGAAGAGAACCATAAACCTTTCAAACCGGAAAATCGAGGGACGGGAATGGGATATCACGTCCCCCGTTTTTCGCGTTTTTCGAAGAGAAGCGAACAGCAGGTTACGGCCCCTTCGGCCTTGGCCAGCTCGGAGACGTCCACCGGGAGAACGCGAAAGCCGGCGGCCTCGAGCCGGGCCCGCGTTTTCGGGAAGGCTTCCGGAAAGAGGATGTCCTCACCGACCCGGACGGCGTTGGCTGCCGCCGGCTCGGAAGGATCGACGTCGATGAAACGAAAGTCGGAGAAATCGTCCTTGCGGGCCCAGGCCGGATTGATGAGCAACAGATCGTCCGCGACGGCCGTCACCGCCGATTTGAGGTGGAGACAGCCCTCGATCCGAAGGCCGACGACGCGGTATCCAACCGGAGCGAGAAGCCCCTGCATTTCGTCGACAGCCGCGCGATTGCTCCGGTCGCTCAGGCCGATGAAGATCGTCCGGCCGATCCGCAAGACGTCTCCGCCGTCGAGCGTCCCGGGTGAATGAATGAACGACAAGTTGCGGTAAGGGGTGAGGGCGGCGGCCACGGATTCGGTCTCGGCCCGTCGCGAATCGGCCCCCGGCCGGGCGATGACGGCGCACTCGTCCAGGACGACGGCCGCGTCTTCGACGAAGACGGAGTCGGGAAGCTCGGGCTCAGCGGGAAGAGAGATGACCTTAACGCCCAGCCCTCGCAAAGCGTCCTCGTAGGCGCCGTGCTGTCTCCGGGCTTTTGCGACGTCGATCGGGACCCGGGGAATATGAGTCAGCTCGCACCGGCCGATCGCCGGGCTGACGGCGCGGGTGATCGCGATAAGCATCGGGTTCCCATTCTACCTTGACGATAGTCCGCCGTCGAGGATATCCTCATTAAGTCCCCTTCGCCGTCCTCTCGGAAGATCGGGAAACATAAACCGGTCTACGCACTCCTCCCCCGAAGGGGTGCGAGAATTGTCGAAGACATAGTCCGTTCCGCCGTCCCAAGGGAATGGCCGGCCGGAGGGCGGGGCGAGGGGAATGGCTGATGTGGAACGCCTCTTGAAGGCGAAAAAAAGGAGGCGGTTTCAACAACCGCCTCCCTTTGTTTGGAGGTGCGGGTCCGGCCCGCCGGTCACCCTTTCTTCTTGGCGCCGTGCTTTCCGCAGCCGCAGTTGCCCCTGCTCTTCTTGGCGCCGTGCTTGCCGCAGCCGCAGTTGCCGCCGCAGGTACCGTCGCAGGTTCCGCCGCAATTCCCATTGCAGATACATGCGCCCGGGTCGTGTCCCGTGCACGTGCCGCTCTTGTGGGCTTCGAGGCAGGCCGCCGATCCAGCTTGATGGGCGGGAGCCTTGGCCGTTACCTGGGCTTTCTCCTTGGCCGGGGCCTTCTGGTCCTGGGCGAAAATATCGCTAAAGGCGACGAGGGAGACGATCGCGACGAAGGCAATCAGAACCCGATTCCACGTCGATCTCTTCATCCTTTTCACCTCCTTCCGTATAAGGATTGGTCACTCATTAAACCCGGGAAACGGGAGAATCCTTCGCCCGAAGGATTTTTTTATCTTTCGTGTTTATATAAAGTAGAGGAGAGTCTATACGAAAATCGGGAGCCGTGTGGAGAAACAAGCCGCAGACCCTGACGATAGCCTGATCCGGGAATTCATATCCGGACAGGAAGAGGCGTTTTCCGAAATCCTAGGTCGTTATAGGAATCTTGTCTTGAATGTGGCTTATCGATTTCTCAGGGACCGGACCGAGGCCGAGGACGTCGCCCAGGACGTTTTTTTAAAAATCTACTGTTCGGCCCGAACGTACGAACCCAAGGCGAAGTTCTCGACTTGGGTTTATAAAATCACGGCCAACGTCTGCCTCAACCGGCTGAGGAACGAAAAAAATGCGGCGAAATCCGTACCGTATGATGGTCAGGACCAGGCCGATATGGCCTCGTCGCCGGGGTTCTTTTCGCCTTCCGAAGAACTCGAAAGAAATGAGCGGATGACTGTTGTCCACGATGCCCTTCAATGCCTGCCGGCCAACCAGCGTCTTGCCATCGTCCTTAAGAGATACGAGGGTCTTTCCTACCGGGAGATCGCCGAAATTATCGGGTGTTCCCCGGCTGCCGTCGACTCGCTGCTCCAGAGGGCGAACGGCAAACTCAGGAAATATCTGGAGCCATATTTCGCGAACCGGGATGCTTTCAGGAAAGGGTGAGAGCCATGATCAGAAAATGCCGACGAATCCAAAAACAAATACCGGCCTTCTTGGACGCCGAAACGACTCCGAAGATAATGTCCGCAGTGAATCGTCATCTCAGCGTTTGCCCGGATTGCCGCCGCTTTCTGGCTGAGACGTCGAAGACCTGGGAAGTCCTGGCCGAAAGCGGGAAGATCACCCCGCGGAATGATTTCGACGCTCTATTTTGGGAAAAAGCCCGAGAATTTTCGGTCCCACGGAAATCCCAGCCGGGCGGCATTTGGGCCCGGGTTCCGATCCCGGCGATCGCCGCCGCGGGATTCTTTCTAGGGATCGCGGGCGGTTTTTTCCTAGGAAAGGCCGCCTTTATCGATAAACGAGCGCCCGCGATTCAGGCCGATCGTCCGCCGATAAATGGAATTTTCCCGTACTTGGACACATTTGCCGATTTTCCCGAGGATTCCGTCGGAGGGGCGTATATCGCCGTCGCGACTCAACCCAGCGGCAGCGCCGGGAGAGGAGGGGACAAATGAGGAACAAATGGCTTGCCCTAGCCCTTATTCTTTCGGTAGCCGTCAACGTCGGCGTTTTCGGCAGCGTCGGTTATCGCCTCGCTCGAGGAAAGCCTTCCGCCGCCTGCGTCGAGGAATCTTCCGGATCGGCCATCGGTCGCCTTGCGGGCGAGATTGGCCTCTCCCCTGAACAGACGCAGGCCTTCGCCGACCTGAGGAATTTGTTTGCGCCGCGAATCCAGCGCCTCAGAGACGGCCTTTCGGAAAAGCGCACCCGCCTTCTCGAGGCTTTAAAGCCGCCGGAGGCTTCGCTCGGAGGGCTTCTCCCTCAGGTCGAGGAAATCGAGGCTTTACAGGCGGAGCTCCAGAAACTCGTCGTCGACCAGATGCTCAAAGAAAAAGCTCTTTTAACCGTCGAGCAGCAGAAGAAATTCTTCTCCATGATTTCGACGAGGCTTTGTCCCGCGGGCCGCCATCCCCTGTAGGGAAAAGGCGTTTCCGCAATAAAGCGGGCAACAGAAAGAACCGCACGGCGGGCGGGACGCAGCCTCCTGTCATGAAGATATTATCAAGAATGATCGTCCCGATCGTGCACCGCGAAAAAGCAAATCCTTATCCCTCGTTTGTCTAGAGGGAACTTGGCAGGTCCTTTACTTTCTTTCCAAGGGCTATTTCTTCAGGGGTTTGTTGCCCACAGCTAACGAAGATGCGGATGTCACTCATAATTGATCACCTTTATTAAAAAGAGAATGTCATAAAGAGGCCGGGCGCCCATGGCAATTAGAGCGCCATTGTCCGGGCTATCAAACGTGAACAGCGGCTTGCGCCATTCAAGGATTCTTCGGCAGAAGGTCTCGGTTTTCCCTCCGGGCACAGCGTAGGCGGCAAATATCCTTTCCGCTAGTGCGGCCACTAAATCGTTGCGAACGCCGGCGATCTCTACGGTCGCTTGTTTGATATTTATTTCGAAGGGCGACAGCATCAGAAGGCGGCCATCTGACAGCGGCTTGGCATACTCCTTTGGAATCCGCGTCGCGGCCAGGCGCCGGGCCGGGCACCAGATAACCGGTTGCTTTCCCCGGAGAAGAAGGGCTAGACATTCCTTCTCCATGGGCGAGTGAAAACCGCTTATGACCGTGACGCCTGCGTCGCGCAATTCACGGGCAAGGTCGTAAGTCCTCAGGATCAGGTTGCCCGGACACTTGACCGAACAGAAAAGTCCGAGCGCCGCCTTCCGCAAGATGCCCAGATCCCCGAGCGCGTATATTCGCCTCGGGGCTTTCTTTTCAAGGTAGGTTGGCAAAGAACCGGGATATGACGCATCGGTCTGTTCAAGGCTCACAATTTCCATATCTTGCTTCCGAGTATGTTCAGTACGCCCTCGGTTCTTTACCCGCCGCATCCTTCCGATCGAACTATTAAGTATTCCTTAATAGTTGCGTCAGCTAGTAACTCTCGTTCTTCCAGGATGTTACGAATATGAATGTTAATATTCGGCACCGAGGTCTGAAAAAGCTCTGCCATCATCACCTGCGTCAGCCAGACGGATTCATCCTCCAGGCGAACCTCGATGCGCGTGCAACCATCTTCAGTCTGGTAGAGGATAATTTCGGATCTTTTATCTGAAGGCTTAGGGGGTCGAATGCTCATTTCTCGGTCTCCCCTTCGACTCGTTGGCCCGTGCGGTACTTGCTATCATCTTAAGAATCGAAGCGAATTGCAGCGGTTGGTTCTTGCGCGATTAATCTTATATCTATATACATTACAAGAAGTTTCCGCCTCGCTCCATATACTCTCAGAATATTCAAAAAAAACCGCTTGACTTCTGCGGATATGCTTGTATATTAATATTAATGCGAGATTTCGCAGGTGGACAGCCCGTAAGGGCTGGCGTGGAGAAGCCCCCTCAAGGGGGCTTTTCTTTTTAAAGCCATACTTTGCCATAGCCTTCTACCTGTCCTTTCCAATCTTTAATGTTAAACTTCTCTTTCGCAACCTCATAGATCCGCTTGCCGAAATTTTCTCCCGGGTCCTGAATTGCGCCCATATCCAACTGCATAGCTTGCCTTACAGGATAGGCAAGTATGTCAGCGAGTTGGAGCCCAGCGATGTTAGCGATCTTAGGCTTCAGCTTGATGTCCTTGCTCGTCAAGGCCCGCTGATGATGATCATGACCGAACATCAGTGTTCCGCTTTCATACACGCGCCGGTAAGCCTCGCACAATTGCAAGTCTTCCTCGCGGCCACGGGACTCGGCCAATACGTCGCCTACAGTGTTCTTGTAGTTCAGCCAGCCGCTGTACCGGTCGAGCATGGCCGTTAGGCAGTAGTGATACGGGTGAAAGGGACTTGCGTAATGCTTCAAATGGCTGCGCTTGTCAATCATTACGCATACCATCTTGAACTTCGCCTGTTCGATGACATTCAACAGTCCGGCATTGAAATTTTTCTCCACACTCTCCTGGCACAACAAACCGAACGGCCCCCTGCGGTTAATGATGTCAGAACGATGAAGGATAACCGGTTTGTCGGGACGCGGGCCGAAGATTTCTCGCTTGAACCGTTCGAGGTTGTCGGCAAATGCAAGATATTCGTCTTGCTGCCGCATCCATACACCGAGGATTGCCAGATAACGATGGGAAGGATCATCGAGCAGCTTATACGTATGGTCACCCGACTCGTCAATATAGAGCCGATAACGTGGTCGTTTAATAGCCACTATTTGGCTCATACGCCTAACTGATCTCCAGCTCGGAGAATCGGCCTTCCTGGCTCGATTTTATTACGAAGGGGGATAAAGAATTCCAGATTCTTGCGAACCGCGTTGTTGGCGTCATTGCCATAGTACTGTTTTAAGCATTCGCCGAGTTCCCAATGCTTGTAATCACCATCAACTTTCTCGTAGCGACTTTTTGGATTCTTCTTATCTCTGTGGTAATAGGGCTTGATCTTGCGGCGGAAGAAGATTGCCTGAAACAGTGATGTCCACGCGATGGTCATCAGCGTAATATACGCAGCGGATTTGAACGTTACAGCCGGTTTGTTATAGACCTCGACGCCGAGCAAAGCGGAAT
>Ga0315274_10005748_pt1 | contig 18122 bp, 14 predicted proteins | sample YL17G02_20_MG_FD_203700 | JGI IMG/M metagenome (GOLD analysis project Ga0315274, IMG submission 203700) | Sediment microbial communities from Yellowstone Lake, YNP, Wyoming, USA - YL17G02_20 | ecosystem: Environmental > Aquatic > Freshwater > Lake > Sediment | place: USA: Wyoming | collected...
TTTCGAACAGGAAGGGAAGCTGACGGCCATCGGGGTGAAGATCAAGAGAGAGGCCAACATCACCCTGGTCGAGCAGAAGCTCTACGACCTGCCCGACGTCCAGGTCGTCTCCCTGGCCCAGGTCAAGGAGACGATCATGAGCCTCATTTCCACGGCCAAGATGATGGTCTTCTCGATCGCCCTGATCGCCATCCTCATCGCCATGCTGGGCGTCGTCAACACGATCCTGATGTCGGTCTTCGAGAGGTTCCAGGAGATCGGCATAATCAAAAGCATCGGCGCTATGCCCTGGGACGTCTTCAAGCTCGTCTGGGTGGAGACGATCATCCTCTGCCTGCTCGGCGGGGCGCTGGGGATCGGCTTCTCCTTCGCCCTCTCCAAGATTACCGAGACGCTGATCCGGAGCCTCCTCCCCTACACTCCGACGGGAAGCTTAGTTGTGATTAGCGCCGGCCTGGGGCTTCTGACCATGGCCATGGTCCTCGGGATCGGAATCGTCAGCGGGATCTATCCGGCCTGGCGGGCGGCCAGAGTCCGGCCGCTCGAGTCCATCCGCAGCGAAGGAGAATGATATGAACGGCCGAGAGTGGGCGCTCGAAGCGACAGGAATCACGAAGATATACAAGCGGGGCAGTGAAGATATTCCGGCGTTAGATGGCATCTCCCTGAAAATCCGCCGGGGCGAATTCGTCTCCTTCGTCGGTCCTTCCGGATCGGGAAAGACAACCCTGATCAATATCCTGGGCTGCCTGGACAATGCCACCGCCGGCAGCCTCATCCTCGGCGGGCGGACGATCTTCACGGAAAGCCAAGAGCTCTCTGAGTCGGAACTGACCAGGATCCGGCGCTCGGTCTTCGGCTATATTTTCCAGAAATTCTATCTCCTGCCGACCCTCACTGTCCTCGAAAACGTCGTCCTGCCCTTCACCTTCTTCAGGAAGGAAGGGGCGGCCCAAGAACCGCTGGAGATCCTTCGTTCTCTCGGCCTGGAAAAACGGATGAATCACCTCCCGGGCCAGCTTTCGGGGGGCGAGATGCAGCGCGCGGCCATCGCCCGGGCCCTCATCAACAACCCGGACATCCTGCTGGCCGACGAGCCGACCGGAAACCTGGACAGCAAGAGGAGCGGAGAGATCGGCGAGGTGCTCAAGCGGCTGAACGAGAAAGAGGGACTGACCGTCCTTCTCGTCACCCATAACTTGGCACTGGCCAAACTCGCCGGCCGCACGGTCGAGCTCCGCGACGGCCGGATCCAGGGCGGGGCGCGCTGAATCTCTGGAATAGTCAATCCGACTCCCGAGGCCTTCCCTTAGGCTTGACAGGCCTTCTCAGCCGGGCATATGATTCTAAGGAGGGATCCGCGCCGGCGGTCCAAGCGATAAACTCAGGGAACAGAACAATGAGCGGCCATCAAAGGCGAGCCCTGCTGGCTGGTTTCATTTTCATCTCCCTGGCCTTCTATTCCAACCTGAGCCTTCCAGGAGGGGCTTCTTGCCGGGAACAGGCAGACCAGTCGAGCCTGGCCGCGATCTTAAAAAAATCAGGGGAGTATTGCCAAAGGCTTTCTAACGCCGCTCTCGATTTTGTCTGCCTTGAAGAAGTGACCGAGATGACACGCCATTATACCCCGCAAACCGATGTCTATCTCTATGACTATCAATTCGTACGCAAGGGCCAGGAGACAAGAGAAAAGAGAAACCTCATCGCCTTCAACGGGAAAAAAGCCAACATCCCCGACTCTCCGCTCAGCTCATTCATGTTCCAGTATAAAAACGTCCTCTTCGGACCGGTCGGACTGTTGAGCCAGGCCTGGCAGGCCTATCATGATTTTCAGCTCGTCGGAGAAGACACCATCAACAAGGAAAAAGCGGTGGTGGTCGAGGCGACACCGAAGCCTTTTTTCACCACCCCCCATTGTTACGGGAGGATCTGGATCAAAGAGGAGGACGGGAGCGTCTTGAAGGTCGTTTGGGACCAAAGATCACTCGGAAATTTCCAGAGTGCCGAAGAATGGGCCAAGATCCACGAGGCCGAGCCTCAAATCACCGCCTATTCGGAATACGGGTTCGAGAAGAACGGGCTTCGGTTTCCCAGCCGGAGTTATACAGAAAACGCTTTTATCGAGAAAAACAAACGAAAATTTGTCAGCGGCGAAATATCCATCCTTTACAAAGAATACAAATTTTTCACGGTCGAGACCGAAATCAAATACGAGTCGACCAGCTATTAGCCCTCAGGATTTGACCCGCCTTCCTTCTTCTTTGTCCCGATAATCCCGAACAGCACCGGCAGCACGAGGAGGGTCATGAGGGTTGAAGTGGCGAGCCCTCCGACGACGACGACGGCCAGCGGCCGCTGGATCTCCGATCCCGGACCCTGGGCGAAGAGAAGTGGCGCCAGGCTGAAGATCGTGATCGTGGCGGTCATCAGGACCGGGCGCAGGCGGTTTGCGCAACCCTGGAGGATCGCTTCCCGAAGCGGCCGCCCCTCCTCCCGAAGCTGAGTGATATACGAGAGCAGAACGATTCCATTGAGGACGGCGATGCCGAAAAGAGCGATGAAGCCGACTGACGCCGGGACCGAAAGGTACAGCCCCGAGATATAGAGAGATGCCACTCCGCCAATCAGGGCGAAAGGAAGGTTCATCAGGACGAGAAGTGCCAGGCGCAGCGAATCGAATGTCAGGAAGAGGAGGAGCAGGATGAACCCGATCGTCGCCGGTAGGATGACGGCCAGTCGCCGCATGGCCCGCTGCTGGTTCTCGAACTGGCCTCCCCAGGTTAGATAATAGCCCTCCGGCAGGCGGACGTTCTGCCCGATCGAGCGCCTGGCCTCGGCCACGAACCCACCCAGGTCCCGGCCCGTGATGTTGCATTCGACTCCGATCCGCCGCTGGCCGGATTCACGGCTGATCTGGACCGGGCCCTCGGACATACCGATAGCCGCCAGCTGGCTGAGTGGAATCCTCGCCCCATTCGGAGCGGGGACGAGGATGTTGCCGATAGTCTCGACTGAATCGCGCCGGCCCTGGGGATAGCGGAGCTGCAGGTCGAAATATTTCTCACCCTCGTAGATCCGGGTTACCGTCTTGCCGCCGACGGCCGTCTCGACAATCGCCTGGACAGCGGCGACGTTGATGCCGTAGCGAGCGATCTTCGCCCGGTCAGGCCGGATAGAGATGTAGGGCTGCCCGACGACCGTTTCGACGACGAGGTCGGACGATCCACGCATCCTCCTGAGGACGGCCGCGATCTCGGCTGCCTTAGCCCGCAGGACTTCCAAGTCCTCGCCGAAGAGCTTGATGATGAGCTGGGCCCTTGTCCCGGCCACGATCTCGTCGATGCGGCAGGCAATGGGCTGGCTAAAAGAGAAGGCGATCCCGGGAAAAGCGGTCATCGCCTCGCGCATCTTTTCGGTCAGCTCCCCCCTCGTTCTCGCCGTACTCCAATCCCGGCGCGGCTTGAGAACTCCAACGTAGCCCGTTTTTTCGACGCCGCGGGCCTCGATGGCGATCCCCGTCTGGCCCGTCTTCCCGACGATGGTCACGAGCTCGGGGAAGTCCATGAGCCTCTTCTCGACCTTGCGGCTCACCTCGACCGATTCGGGCAGGGAGATGCCCGGGAGGAACTGGAAATCCATGTCGAAAGCCCCTTCGTCCATGACCGGCATGAACTCGGTCCCGAGACGGGGGATGAGGAGAAGCGCCCCGGCCAGAAGGGCGGCCGACACCAGGAAAAGGACGGCCCTGTGACCCAGAGCCCAGCGGAGGAGTGGAAGGTAGACTTTCTTGGCCGCTTCGATCACGACGATGCGCTTTTCCCGGTGGGCCTTGAGCAGGAGGAAACATAAAGCCGGGATGACCAGAAGCGACAGGACGAGCGAGCCGAACAGGGCGATGACATGAGTGAAGGCCAGGGGGAAGAACATTTTTCCCTCGATCCCCTGAAGGGCGATAATCGGGATGAACGTCAGGGTGATGATCGTCTCGCCGAAAATGCTGGGCTTGCGGACCTCGAGAACGGCTTTGGCGACTGTCGAGAGCTTCCTTGCGGCCGTCTCCGGCTGCAAGAGATGGCGCTGGACGTTTTCGACCTGGATGATGGTCGCGTCGATGATCATTCCGATGGAGATGGCCAGGCCGCCCAGGGACATGAGGTTCGCCGAAAGGCCGAAAAGACGCATCATGGTGAAAGTGAATAGGGTCGAGAGGGGGAGGGCAAGGACGACGATAAAAGCGCCCCGGAAGCTGCGCAGGAACAGGTAAAGGACGAAAACGACGAGCACGGAACCGATGATCAGGGCCTCGGAGACCGTGTGGAGGCTGTCGCGGATGATGTCCGACCGCTTGTAATAGGGGACGATCTTGACTCCCTTCGGGAGGAAGCTGCCGGCGTTGATCTCGGCCACCCGTTTTTCGACGTCCGCCACGACCTCGCGGCCGTTGGCCCCCCGGAGCATCATGATCACGCCCCCGACAACTTCCCCTTTCCCGTCTTTGACCGCCGCTCCCTGGCGGACAGCCTGGCCCGGACGGGCCTCGGCCACGTCACGGACAAAGACAGGAGTGCCGTCTTCGGACTTGAGAATCACATTCCCGATGTCTTCCGCGGACTGCAGCAATCCGATGCCGCGGACCATGTACTGGACAGATCCCTGCTGCAGGATGTTGCCGCCGACATTGAGGTTGTTTTCTCGCAGGGCCTGGGCCAGGTCATCCAGGGAGAGGTCGTACTTGAGGAGCTTGTCGGGGTCGGCCATTACCTGGTACTGGCGGATGTAGCCGCCGAAGGAGTTGATCTCGTTAACACCCGGGACAGACTTCAACATGGGCGCCAGGGTCCAATCCTGGATGGTCCTTAGGTTGGTCAGGTATTCGATCCGTCCGGCTTCGTCCCCGGGGATTGGACCCTCCAGAGTGTATTGGTAGATCTCCCCCATCGCCGTCGAGACGGGGCCCATTGTGGTCTCCACTCCCGGGGGCATGGTATCCAATGCCTCGCTCAGCCGCTCGTGGACGTTCTGGCGGGCAAAGTAGATGTCCACGCCGTCCTCGAAGACGGCGGTGATGACCGAGAGACCGAAGCGGGAGACCGAGCGGAGCTGGGTGAGGCGCGGCAGGCCGCGCATGGCCATCTCGAGCGGGTGGGTGACGAATTTCTCGACCTCGAGAGGGGACATCCCGGGCCCAGAGGACAGGACCTCGACCTGGATGTTCGTCACGTCCGGGAAGGCATCGATGGGGAGTCCGACGAACGACCAGATGCCCAAAGCAGCGATTAGGAGGACTCCGACGACGACGAGGCTGCGGTTGTGGAGCGAACGATCAATGAGTCGCTCAATCATGCTCATCTTCGTCCCCCATGGCCTTCTTCAACATCTCGGACTTGAGGAGGAAGCTTCCCGACGTGACGACTTCGTCCCCTTCGGCCAACCCCCGGACGATCTCAACGCGGCCTTCGCTCCGGTCTCCCGTTTCGATGAGCCGGAGTTCATAAGCGCCGGGTCCGGTTCGGACAAAGACAACCGGCCTGGACTGGAAATCCTGAAGGGCCGACTCGGGGATGACCAGCGCCCGTCGCTTGTCTCCCGCCGGGATGGAGGCTTCGACGTACATCCCCGGCTTGAGCCGCTCCGTCGGGTTGGCCACTTCCGCCCGGCCCTCCACGGTGCGAGTCTTCTCGTCCATCACCGCTCCGATGAGAACCAGTCGGCCGCGGAAATCCTCTCCGGGATAGGCCTGGGTGCGGAAGACGGCCTCGACCCCAGGCCGGACAGCCGCCAGGTCTTTCTCGTAGATCCGGATGCAGGCCCAGAGCGTCGACAGGTCGGCCAGCCGGAAGAGCGAGGCACCCGGCTCGACTCCGTCTCCCACGACCGCGGCCTGCTCGATGATCCGGCCGTCAAAAGGCGCCCGCACTGCCAGAAACGGCCGGACCGATTTTGCCGAGATCAAAGTGTCGATTTCGGCGTCGGTCATCCCCAGGGGAAGGAGCTTGGCCCGGGCCGCATCAAGGAAAGCTCGAACCGCCTGGGCATCCGAGGTGTCCCGCAGTCGGGCCGCCCGTTCTGCGGCCTGGATGAGTTCGGCCTGTTGCGCCAGGTAGCCCTGACTGTATATCTCGGCTAAAACCTGGCCCTCGACGACGCGATCGCCCCGGAAGGCCGCGATGCTTTCGACGCGGCCCGAAGTCCGGGCTGTGAGGTGGGCCAAACGCCGGGCGTTGAATTCGAGATCACCCACACCGGCGATGCGACGATCCGTCTCCACGACTCGGGCGGGTTCGACGGCGATGCCGCCCGTTCGAACGGCCTCGTCGGTGAGCCGGAGGGAGGTCGGCTCGGCCGCCACCCCTTCCGCTGGTTGCGCTCCACTTTCGGCGGGGGGAGAATTCCGACAGCTGGCTCCCGCCAAGGACAGGATAAGGATCGAACTGAGGACAGTCAGTGTTCGGAGATGGGGCATGGCGATTCTCCTTCAGTTTTCTTCGCCCGCGGCTTCGAGGTCGGCAAGGCCGGAGAGATAGAGGAACAGGGCCCTGAGCCGCTCGAGCTTCGCCGCCGCGTAAGTCCGGTGAAGGTCGAGCAGGCTGTAGGACTCGATTTTCCCATACTGGTATTGCGTCAAGCCGGAGCGGATCTCCTCCTCCATTTCGGTCAGAAGTTCCCGCTCGAAAAGATTGACCTGGTCTCCCGCAGCACGGACAGATCCATAGGCTGTTTCGACCAGCGCATCGAGCCTTCTGGCCTGGGCCTCGACCGCGGCCAGGCTGGAGGCATGCTGGGCCGCTGCTTCTAACCGCTCGCCCTCTGTCCTGGCCTTCGAGAGGGGCAGGCTGAGGCCGAAGGCGATCCCCCAGGCATTGAAGCGGATGCTGGGAAAAAATAGACCGAAAGAGAAATCTGGGAGACGGTTCTTGGCGGCGAGCGCGGAGGCGGCCCCGGCTTGTTCGGCCCGAAGGGCGGCGATCCGAAGAGACGGCCTCGATGCCCGGGCGGCCACCTTCAAATCCTCTAGAGTCCAATCGAGGGGAACGAAGACCATATCGGTAGTCAAGATGACAGGATCGCCCGATCGGCCGCCTAGGAGGAGGGCGAGTTCGGCTTTCGCGGCCTCTCTTTCCCGGAGAACCTCGATCGTCTCGTTCTGAAGGCGAGCCTTTTCCACCCGGACCCTCAGGACGTCTCCGTACGCAGCCGTGCCGGCTTGGTAGCGGATGAGAGAGGAGTCGATCATTTCGTCCAAAAGACCCGTCAGCGTCTCGAGCGAAGTGACGGTTCGTTCCAAGAGGACAGTTTTCCAGTATGCTTTCTTGACTTGGGCCGTTACAAACAGACGGCTGTGCTCGAGTTCCAGCCTAGCGATGTCCTCGCCATAACGCCCGACCTTCGCCCGAAGCGGCCGCTTGCCGGGGAACTCGATGGGCTGCTCGAGGCCGAGGTTGATCTCGGTCGTATCGGCGGTCTTCAAGCTGAATGGAATGCCCTCTGTGCTCAAGGCGAGATGTGGCTCCGGCCGAGCCTCGGACTGAAGGCGGCGACCCTTCGCTTCTTCCAAGGAATGCTGAGCCCGGACGATCTCCGGATTGTGCTGGAGGGCGGTGGAAACGGCTTCCTGGAGAGAGAGAAGCTTTTCCTCCCCCGGGAGGGGCCGGAGAAGAACGCCCAAGAACAGATAGAATATGACGGTTTTATTCGGCATATCGGACTCCTCTGAGAAAATAGACGGGGATGTTATCAGGGAGCGACGGAGGCTCAGCCCGGCGGGGGATGGAAGATCTCGAAGGCCAACAAACGGATATGCCGATCCGGAGACGGCTCATCCGCCTGGATAAATACCTGAGTGATGACCGAAAAGCCGACTTCAACGGGGGAGTAAACGGCATGGAAAAAGCAGAGACAGTTCATCGCCCGACAGGAGAGAGTCGATTCGAGGGCCTGGGCCGTATGCTCAGTGTGGAGCAGGCAGGGATCGCCAAGGAAATGAACATGGAGGAGCATAAAAAGGATAAGCAGGCTGAGGCTGCCGCTGATCCGCGTTCTCAGATGTTTGGCCACTGGAGAATGTCATGTATAGCACTTCAGGCTCGTCTCGTCAACAACATCGTTCAGCCGGAAAGCCACGCCTTATCGGTGATGAACCCATTCACCCGGGGCCGTAAAAGGAGTTTACAGGCCGACAAGAAATCTTACTTGCTGCTGGAAGCGGGCCCCGCAGACGGACTTCAGCAGGTTTGAGGCGCTTGTGAGAAAGAGGGAGTCCCTGCTGAAGTTTATATATGAGAGAAGAAAAGGTGAAGGTTGTTCTGATCTGGGGAGAAAATACGGTCCGTTCTCATGGTCATCCCTTTATTATCAAGCCAGAAAGTAGAAGAAGAACATCAGGAGAGCCAGCAAGAACATGAGTTTTGACACGGATCAGGCCTCCTTCGGCATATCCTTCGCTTCTCTAGCAGCAAAGTTTATGCCAACTGCGGCCCGGGCCTATTTTAGGCGCGGTGGGCGGCGAGGGTACGGACCCCCTCCACTAGGTTTTCGATGTCCCTTCTGGTGATATAGATCGGGGTGGAAACACGGACCGCCAGGGTCCCGGAGTCTTTGTTCCCGATCGTCCGGACAACGATGTTGTATTTCTCACGGACATAATCGACGATTTTCGCCGGGTCGACTCCCTCCAGAGAAAAAGCCGTCAGGCCGCCCGAAAGATAAGGGTCTTCGGGCGTGTGGATCTTGACACCAGGGACCTTGCGCAATTCCTGCTTCAGAAACCCGGCCAGGGCCTTGATCCGGCGTTCGATCCGCGTCCGGCCAATCGCATTCTGGAAGTTCAGAGCTTCATCCAGGGCAAAGATGAGCGCATCGGCGTCCTGGCCGTGGGCTTCGAACTTGCGGGCGTCTTTGTAGGTGTCCCAGCCCCCGGTGACGATCGTCGGCCAAAGCTTCTCCTGAGCTTCCTTCCGGACGAAAAGGAGCCCGATCCCGGTCGGCGCCCCGAGCCACTTGTAGGGGCTGGAAGCGAAGAAATCGATTCCCAGCTCCTTCATGTTCAGGTCGAGCATGCCCAGGCCATGGGCGCTGTCGGCCAGGACCAGAAGCCCCTTCTCATGGGCCATCCGGCTCAGCTCCTTGAGCGGCGTGATGAGCCCGGTGATGAAAACGGTATGGCCCAGGCTGATGATCTTGGTGCGGGGGGTGACGGCGGCGGCGATGGAGCCGACGATTTCGTCGACGCTCTTCGGCGGCATCCCAAAGGGTACTTCCTTGATCACGACCCCGTACCTTTTCTGCTTGAGCCTCCAGGGATTGATGGCGCCCGGATGCTCCATGTTGGAAACGACGACCTCATCTCCTTCTTTCATGTCCAGCCCGGCGGTCACAAAGTTGATCCCCTCGGTGGTGTTGTGAGTCAGGACTACTTCTTCGGGTGAAGCCTGGATGAAAGCCGCCAGTTTCTGTTTTGTCTCTTCCTGGAAGGTCGACAGGAAATTGTAGACATCGTAGGGGTTGGTGGCCTGGACCTTGAAGTACCGCATCAAGGTGTTGAACACCGGTTTGGGCATGGGGCCCACTGTCCCGTTATTCATCATGACCAGGCCGTCCCCGAACAGGAACTGGCTTCGGACCCCGTCCCAATAGAGGCCGTCGGGCGATTCATCGCCCAGGTATTTCTGGTTGAGGGCCGTGATGCTTTGATAGACTGCGGCCGTGGCCTTATCGAGCGCCGCCAGAGAGACAGCCGAACCGGCCAGAAACTTGAAAAAATCCCGCCGGGTCAGGCCAGTGGAGCCCGTCTCTTTCTCCATAGCCGGCAATTGTTTTCGCTGGAATGCCATGGATTGCCTCCTTTTGCCGTCTATTCTATTTGCCAAAGATGCACCCTGTCAAACTTTATAAATGGAATGCTCTTTATTACTTATTGATGAAGCGAGGGGGAGTCCCTCAGAAAGCCCTCCGCAGCGGAGCGGGCGTCGCGAGGCGCCGAAGACGCCGTGGCGATCCCGTGGAGATTGCTTCGTCACCGGGTTCCTCGCAACGACATTCCTCGCTGGGGAAACGAGCGGGCTGACGAATCCCATACCATGAGCCTTCCTGAGCCTAGGCGACGGCTTCTTTTGTCTGCAGGAGATAGTCGATCGACCGACTCAAGACATTCAAATCCAACGGTTTGGAGAAGAAATGGCCGATAGCATGACGGCTGAGCTCGTCGATGGAGATCCGGTCGGGATGGGCGGATATTAAAATTGCCTCACCGCGATAGCCCAAGTCGCGGAAGCGGGCGATCAGCTCCAATCCGCTGAGCCGAGGAAGTCTGAGATCGGCGATGATCAGGTCGAATTTCAAGCTCTTGAAATCGCGCAGCGCTTCTTCCGAATCCCTGGCCAAAAAAACGCGATACTGTTTCCTGAGCAACAGGTGAAACGTCTTCCGGATGGATTCGTCATCGTCCACGACTACGATCTTCTTCTCGGCCATGCCTGTGACCTCTTTCGTCCCCAAGGAAAGCAGGTTTTGTGCCAAGTCAGCACCGCCTTCTCCCCAGAGACACCGGGCGGAGATGCGCTTCCCCCCTGGGCCTTCCTCAAAAATGTTTACAGCCCGTTAAGTTCGTTTACAGAGAGGGTTGGTTAGGAGCCGGGGAGGGTAAGCCGGAGCCGGTATTCCTTTATTTTCTTGTCCAGGGTGGGTCGGCTGATCTGGAGGATCTGGCTGGCCCGGGTCTTGCTTCCCTGAGCGGCATCGAGGACATGCTGGATGTAATTGCGCTCCACCTCGCGCAGCGGGACCAGGTCGCTGGGGAAAAGCTTTTTCTCCGCCGACTCCAAGGGGAGGTTCTCCTTGAGGATGACATCGCCCTTGGCCAGGATGACGGCCCGGGTGAGGGCGTTTTCGAGCTCCCGGACATTGCCGCGCCAAGGCAGGTCCTGGAGGATGGCCATCACCTCAGGGGGGATTTTCCTCACGTTCCGGCGCAGCTCACGGTTGATCTTTTCCATCAAATAAACGACGAGCTCGGGAGTGTCTTCTTTACGCTCACGCAGCGGCGGCAGGAAGATTTCCACCACTTTCAGCCGGTAATAGAGGTCCTCCCGGAACTGACCCTTCTCGATGAGCGCCATGAGGTCGTGGTTGGTGGCGGCGATGATCCGGGCCTCCGTCTTCAGGATTTTCTCGCCGCCCACCTTCATGAAATCCCTGGTCTCGATGACGCGGAGGAGCTTCGACTGGAGGTTGGGCGAGATGTCCCCGATCTCATCGAGGAACAGGGTGCCCTTGCCGGCGATCTCGAACTTTCCCTTGGTCTCGGAGACGGCGTCGGTGAAGGCGCCCTTGGCGTGGCCGAAGAGCTCGCTCTCGAGCAGTGTATCGGTTATAGCCGAGCAGTTGATGACGATGAAGGGCTCGTCGCGATAGGGGCTGTTGTAGTGGATCGCTTTGGCGACCAGCTCCTTGCCCGTCCCGCTCTCGCCCTGGATCAGGACGTTCGCCCGCGTGTTGGCCACCGACCCGATGAGTTTGAACACCTCCCTCATCTGCGGCGAGCGGCCAATGATGTTGTCGATGGTGTATTCCTTCTGTCTCTCCTCGACGAGATAGCTGACCTTTTGCTCCAGCGCCCGGACCTGGAACGCCTTGGCCACGGTCAGGTCGAGGTCGATGTAGTTGAGCGGCTTGACCAGGTACTCGAAGGCGCCGAGCTTGATAGCCTCGACGGTCGTCTTCATATCGTCATAGGCCGTCATCATCAGGACATAAGTTTTCTTGTTGAGGTCCCTGATCTGCCGGAGGACCTCGAGCCCATCGAGATCGGGAAGGCGGACGTCCAGGATGACGACGTCCGGACCGAACTCCCGGAATTTCCGGACACCCTCCTCCCCTTCTTCCGCCAGCTGGACGTCGAAACCCTGTTTGGAAAGATGGCCGGACAGCGTCTTGCGGATCAGCGGGTCATCGTCGATGATCAGGACGGATCTCATGTTTCCACCTCGCAGGGGATGCGGACCTCGAAGGTCGTCCCCTTCCCTTTTGTCTTGGTGACTCTGATCGAGCCTCGGTGCTGCTCCACGATCTTCCGGGCGTTGGACAAACCCAGCCCGAACCCCGACGGCTTGGTCGTGTAGAACGGCTCGAAGATGTTTTCCCAGTCCTTTTCCGGGATCCCGCAGCCGTCGTCGGAGATCCGAACCTTGATCTTCGCGACTCCGTTCTCCTTGACTCGGGAAAGCGCCAGTCCGATCTTGCCGCCCTCCTCCACCGCCTCGACGGCGTTCCGGAGGATGTTCAGGAAGACCTGCCTTATCTTGTCCCCGTCGACCACGACCGCGGGGAGGTCCGCCGCGAAGTTCTTCTCCAGGACGATCCTCTTTTCCTGGAAGGAGTTCCGCATCATCTTCAGGGACTCCTCGACGATCTGGACGACCGAGAACCGCTCCGGGTTGAGGTCGGAGACGCGGGTGAAATTGAGCAGTTCCTTGATGAACTTCTCGATCTGGCCGATGCCCTCCTGGGAGATGCTGAGGTGCTCCTTCTCCTCCTCGTCCAGCTGCTCGTTCTGCATGAGTTTCTGGATGTTGAGTTTGACAGAGGTCAGGGGGTTGCGGATCTCGTGGGCGATGGAGGCGGAGATGCGGCCGATGGAAGCCAGCTTCTCGGCCTGGATGAGCTTCAGGTTAGCGTCCTCCATCCGCCGGCGCGTTTCCAGCAGATCCCTAGTCATCTCGTTGAAGCTCCGGGCCAGGTCTCCGATCTCGTCCCTGGAGCCGGCGGATATGGTCTGCGTGAAATCTCCCTTGGAGATCCGCACCGTCCCATCCACAAGCTTCTGCAGCGGTCCGGTGATCCTCTTGGCCAGGACAACCGCTCCTATCAACCCGAGGAGAAAACCGCCGCAGCCGATGAGGATGAGCATCAGCCGGGTCCGGCGGATCTCTTTCCGGTTTTCCTCGAGCGAGAGCCCCACCTTGACCGAGCCCCAGTAGTCCGGCGTCCCTTCCGCAAAGACAGGCACCTCGATCTCGATGATCGGCACCGTCTTGCCGTCCAGCCGGAAGTCCCGCCTGCCGGCGGCCGACATCTCTTCGCTCACGTTTTCCGGCAGCCGGCTGCAGCACTTGATGTCCTCTTTGTCCCGGATGAGATCGCTGAATACATAGGGGCTCCGGAACTTGTCGTAGATGACGACATAGATCAGGCTATCGTCGATCTCCCGCTCTATGTTGCTCTTAATCCCGCCCGCATCCCAAAAGGTGAGGCTTTCCAGGTTCAGACTGGCGATGTATCGGGCCCTCAGGACACCCCGGCTTTTCGATTCCTCGAAGATCGTCCGGACTTCTCTCCGCTCGATGAGGAAAAGGATCGAGCCCACGAGGAAGATCAGGATGAAGGTGATGGCGATCATAAATCGGGTGTAGAGAGAGATTTTGAGACGCGTCTTAAAAATTCTCATTTATCGAGCCAGATGTCCTTGGCGTCGAGGTAGAAAAAACCGAGCGGAGGGGGCTTGACACCGCGCACATAGGGCTGGAGAGCCAGACGATGCTGTCTGGAGAACAGCGGGACGGCCGGCATGTCGGCCTTGAGAAGCCCTTCGATCTTGTGGAAGATGGCGATACGTCCGGTCCGGCTCTGCTCGACCTCGGCCGCCTTGGCCAGCTCGTCCAGCCGGGGGTTGGAGTATCGAAGCAGGCTCTGATTAAGCACCGCACCCGAAAAAAAGAGCGGCAGGACGATGTTTTCGGGGTCCGGAAAGTCCAGACTCCAATGGACGAGCGCCAGGTACGGATCTTTCGAGGGCCTGATCTCCTCCCAACTGCCATACGCCTTCAGACGGAGGCTGATTCCCAAGCCGGACAGCTGCTCTTTGAGGACTTCATAAATCCTCGGACCACCGTCCCTCCCCTCCTCCTGGAGGAAGAGGGTGAGCCGAGGAAAAGAACCCTCTCCGGAAAAGCCTTCCTGGAGAAGGATTTTCTTCGCTTCCTCCAAGTTAGATCCCTGCTTGGTTTCGGCAGGATAGAACCCCGGCAGCCTCGGCGGGATGAAATTGTCGGTTACTTGAGGATTCGTGTCCATCCGGAAGGCCGCCTTGGCGATCTCCTGTTTGTCGATGGCCAAGGAAATGGCGCGGCGGACGGCGGGATTGTTCAAAGGGGCGAGCTGGCAGCTCATCATCAAGAAGGTCGTGGTGAAGGTCTCCCCCTCCAGGACCTGGATATCCCGTCCCGCCAGGTTTTCGGACGTGTAGGGGATGATGTCGACCTTCTCCTCCAAGAAATCCTCCGGAGTGTAAAAGGGGCTGAACTCGATCGCCTCCAGATATGGCTTCCTGGAAAAATAATCGTTGTTCCGTTCCAGCCGTACGCCGACGACATCCAGCCTCGGGTTGCGCAGCCAGTAGGCGAACTTGAAGGGGCCTGTGCCGGACGGTTTTTTAAAGAAACCGCGTCCCTGGATCTGGACGAGGTCGCGGGGAAGGATCTTGCAGAAATCCATGCTCAGGAGATAGAGGGCAGAGACATAGGGATTCTTCCAAAGGATCTCTAAGGTGTATTTATCACGGACCTTGAACCCTATCACCTCCGGAGCCTTGCCATCCCGGTATTCCTGGGCGCCAACTACTTTAGTGGTCAGGAATTGGTAGTAAGCGCCTTTCGTCTCCTTATGGACCAGCCTTTCTAACGAAAATTTGACGTCTTCGGCATCGAGCTCCCGGCCGTGATGGAACTTCACCCCTTTCCTGAGAAAAAAAGTGTACGTTCTGCCGTCGTCCGAGATCATCCAATAATCGGCCAGGGCGCCGATCGGGCTCAGGTTCTTGTCCAGCCTGACCAAACCGTCATAGATCTGGTTCAGGATGAAGACATGGGTCCCTCCGGCCGGGTCGAAGTCGGGCTTAAAAGGGTTGAGAGTAAACGTCCGCACGCGCAATGCCCCTCCCGACTTGGGCTTCTCGACCTGCCGGCGCGGAGTGCGGCTCTGCAGGAACAGGGCGAAGATAAACAGAGCAAAAACTAGGAGGAAGCCAATCCGGGATCTTCGAATTGACATCAGATTTTTCTTTATCATAGGAAAGAACACTTTCAAATGCAAATTGAGCAAGATTTATGCCAGATGGGTAGCTATCTAAATGTTTGAATTATAATCAATTAGCTTACCTCAAGGAGGGATTGGTTGACCTTTTGTAAAATTTCTTTACGTGACTTTATCGGCGGGACTATCCTAAATCTTAACTTCCAGCTTGGATTCTTCATTAAGCATTTCCCCTCCCCTGGTGGGAGGGGATGTAAGGGGAGGGGGATTACATAACTTCTTGCGTTTATGAATGGTCCAGGCTAGATGTCTCTGGCTGCGGCTATCAGTAAGCCACCTCAATGGCCAGGACGCCCCGGGGAGATTGGAGTTCGACGGTATCGTCATTGAAGCTCCGGATCGGCCGGCCGTTGACTTTGACCGTAGCGACCTTCCTCCCGGAGGGCTCCCTCAGGCGGAGGACCACGGCTTTCGGGGTGCGCCGCGGCGGAGCGGTCAACTCGACTTCGATCCGGCCGAGGCCGGGATGAGGCCGGATTGAGAAAGAGACCGGGCCGAAGGCCGTCGCCGCCTCCTTGACTTCGATCGTGTTCCCCTCCTTCATCCAGTGTCGGGGAACGGCCTGTCCGATCCAGAGCCGGTCGCCATACTCCCGGACGAGCATCATCCGCAGCAGCCGGAGGCCGCCCTTTTCCTCCAGGGGGCGCATCACCCAGCCGGTGCGCTCGTCCGCCGCCGGCAGGAACTCGCTCTCCAGCATGCAGCTGGCGATGAGCCCGTAATATCCGCTGGCCCGGCCGTTCGAACCCTTGAGGAGACGTTGAGTGTCAGGTTCCATCGGAAGAACCTTCATTCCCCAGCGGTCGAGCACGCCTGCGTCCATCGAGGCCAGGATGTCTTTCCGGTAAGCGGCCGCCTCCCGGGCGATCCGCTTGGATTCCTTTTTCAATCCGATGGCGGCCAGGACTCGGGCCGTCTTCTCCAGGCCCACCGCACAATAGGTGTCGCCAAAATAGTCGAAAGCCGGGTCATGGTGGTCGCAGTAGGGCCGGAACTTGATCAGGCCGTAGGTAACCGGTCTTGCCTTGCCCGGCGGCTCCTCCCTCAGCCGGTGGTGAATTTCTGGATCAGTGGGTTGAGGCGAGTGAGAAGCTCGTAGTGGGAGACGCCCGCCCGGCCGGCGACTTCGTAGGCCGTGATCTCTTCGCGGCCGTCCCGGCCGATGACGGTGACCACATCGCCGACGCGGGCACCCTCCACTTGGCTAAGGTCGATGACAATCATGTCCATGGAGACAGCCCCCAGCACCTTGGCCCGGCGGCCCCTAACCAGGACCTCGCCGACACAGGAAAGGCTCCGCGGAAAGCCGTGCCAATAGCCGATAGGACAGACCCCGATCGGGCTGCGCCTCTTCAAGGTCTCGGTCAGGTCGTAGCCGATGCCCATCCCTTTCCTGAGCGTCTTGACCTCGGAGATAATGGTCCGCCAGGCAAGCGCCGGCTTCAAGACGATCCTTGTGTCCCAGGCCCGTTTCGTCGCGGAAGACGGCCAATAGCCCATGAGCCCGATACCGACCCGGGCCAGGTCGTAGGCGGCCTGCGGATAGTTCAGTACCCCGGCCGTCGCGTTGGCATGGCGGATGGGACTCAAACCGGCTTCGCGAAATCGAGCGACAGCTCGCTCAAACTCCCCGATCTGCTGCTCTGTGTATTCCCTTTGGACGGGGTCCTTTGCGGAGGCAAAGTGGGTGTAGATCCCTTCGACCTCGACTCGGCGTCCGCACTTCCGGACAAGCCCGAGCGCCGCTTCCCATTGGGACGGAAGAAAGCCCTGCCTGTGCATCCCGGTATCGAACTTGAGATGAACCCTCAACCGGCGCCTGCTCCGCACAGCGGCCAGGGCGCGGAGGTTCTCGAGGTTGGAAATGGTCAGGCTGACCGTGTGCCTTGCGGCTTCGGCGAACCGGCTGGGCAGGGTGTAGCCCAGGACGAGGATCGGCTTGCGGATTCCCTTTTCCCTTAAGGTCGCGGCCTCGACGATCGAATCTACGCCGAACCAGTCCACATCCATTTCCTGGAGCGCCGGCGCGAGGTCGTAGAGCCCGTGCCCATAGGCGTTCGACTTGCAGATAGCCATGAGCCGGCAGTTCAAAGGCAGGAGGCAGCGAAAAGTGAGCACGTTGTGGGCAAGTGCGGTCCGGTCGATATCAACCCAGGTGCGCAGCGAACGGCGGTCGACGGCTCTGCTCATCCTTATTCCGGTCTCAGTATATATCGCAAAAAAACCGGAATGGCAACTTCGGCCCGCGGCCTCACCGCTTATTTGACTTTTGGGGGGAGGAGCGATATAGTGACCCTCACTTTTCGGCGCACACCGTGAAAAAAATAGTCATCGAGCTGTCCCCGGATCTGGGGTTCCTGAAGAAGGAGCTCGAAAAACAATGAGGAGCGTGCAGATGAAGGAAATCGGCCTGTTCCTGCTGGTCATCGCCCTCTGGACATCGGCCCAGGTCCTGCTCAAATGGGGCCTGGCCGGTTTTGCCGGCCAGAAGGTCAACTTCGGTTTCTTCCTCCGGGCACTGAGCTCCTGGCCGGTGCTGACCGGAACGCTGCTTTCGGCCACCGGCGCCCTATTGTGGCTTGTCGTCCTCTCCCGCTTCGAGCTGAGCTACTCCAACCTGATGGTCAGTTTCATGTACGCCTTGATCGTCGTCGCCTCGGCGATCTTCTTCAAAGAGCACATCTCAGCGCTCCGCTGGCTCGGGGCGTTCCTGATCGTGCTGGGCGTGTTCCTGGTATCCCAGACCCGCTGAACTCGCGTCCTGGCTAGCCTTCCCAAACCCTGGTGATCTCGAAGACCACCGGGTTGGCGGCATCCGGGCAGGCATGGGTTTTCTTGTCGGGATCGGACAGCCAGGGGAACCGGGCCCCGTACATCATGGCGAAGACCGCCGGGAGCATGCTGTAGAGGGCGTGAATGCAGATTTTGCCCTCCACCCCCTGCTCGGTGACCCGGGCGATATCGCCGATCTTGTAGCCCGCGCCGCAGGTCCCCTTGATGCTGGCCACCTTAACCTCGATGGTTTTGACCTTCTTTTC
>Ga0315274_10005750_pt1 | contig 18120 bp, 21 predicted proteins | sample YL17G02_20_MG_FD_203700 | JGI IMG/M metagenome (GOLD analysis project Ga0315274, IMG submission 203700) | Sediment microbial communities from Yellowstone Lake, YNP, Wyoming, USA - YL17G02_20 | ecosystem: Environmental > Aquatic > Freshwater > Lake > Sediment | place: USA: Wyoming | collected...
TTACTATTTGCTCGGGCACCGGTTGCCATGTCCTTGGCTCTGACAAGGTTGCTGAAGCCTTTGTAAGCGAAATTTCAAAGAATGGTCTTACAGCCAAAGTTGACGTGCGCAGGACAGGATGTCACGGATTCTGTGAGCGAGGCCCTGTTGTTGTAATGTTCCCCGAGGGGACTTGCTATCTTGGTGTGAAGCCAGCAGATGTTCCCGATGTCGTCTCCCAGACCCTTGGGAACAAGCAACTGGTCGAGCGCCTACTTTACAAGGACAGCGCTGGAAAGACGATAGCTCATGAAGGCGAAATACCCTTCTACAAATTCCAGAGCCGTGTCGTTTTTGGCAATAACACGCGTATTGACCCGAAGAGTATCGACGATTATATCGCCCTCGGCGGATATTCTGCCCTGGCAAAGGCTCTGTTCAAGATGAGCCCTGAAGAAGTGCTGGGCGAGGTAAAGAAATCGAACCTGAGGGGCAGGGGTGGCGGCGGCTTCCCGGCCGGCGTGAAATGGGAGACCACCCGCAATGCTCCGGGCGATATTAAATATGTAATTGTGAACGCCGACGAAGGCGACCCGGGTGCCTTCATGGACAGGAGTTTGCTTGAAGGCAATCCCCACAGTGTTTTGGAGGGCCTCATCATCGGTGCCTACGCCATTGGCTCTCACGAGGGCTTTATCTATGTCCGGCAGGAATACCCCCTCGCAGTCGAAAACGTCTCCATAGCCCTGGAACAGGCGCGAAAGTACGGCCTATTGGGCAAAAATATCCTTGGCTCAGGCTTTGACTTCGATGTCAAGATACATCGCGGTGCCGGGGCTTTTGTTTCAGGCGAGTCCAGCGCGTTGATGACCGCTATAGAAGGAAAGGTTGGAGAGCCCCGCCCGAAGTATATCCGCACCGCAGTCAGCGGCGTATGGGAGAGGCCGAGCAACCTGAACAATGTGGAGACCTGGGCTACAGTGCCCTTGATAATCAACAAGGGTGCCGATTGGTTCACCAGCATCGGGACCAAAGGCAGCAAAGGCACGAAGATATTCTCCCTGGTGGGCAAGGTGAATAATACCGGCCTGGTGGAAGTACCCATGGGGATGGCTCTTAGAGATATCATCTACAAAATAGGTGGTGGTATCCGTAAGGACAAGAAGTTCAAGGCAGTGCAAACAGGCGGGCCTTCCGGCGGCTGCCTCCCAGAAAAGCTCATTAACCTCCCCGTAGACTTCGACGAACTGACGAAAGTCGGCTCCATGATGGGCTCGGGCGGCATGATTGTGATGGATGAGGATACCTGCATGGTGGACGTCGCCAGGTACTTCCTCAACTTCCTCTCCGATGAGTCCTGCGGCAAGTGTGTGCCCTGCCGTGCAGGCATAGACCAGATGGTCAAGATACTGAACAGAATTTGCGAAGGAAAGGGACAGCCGGGCGACATCGAACTATTAGAGGAAATATGCGAGACAACCAGAGACGCTTCGCTGTGCGCTCTGGGTCAGACGGCGCCCAATCCGGTTCTAAGTACCGTTCAGTATTTCCGCGATGAATATAAAGCTCACATCGACCAGAAGCGCTGCCCTGCGGGAGTCTGTAAAGCGCTCGTTTCCTTCTACATAGACCCCGACAAGTGCCAGGCCTGCCAGATTTGTCTCAAAAACTGCCCGGTGCAGGCAATCAGTGGCGCCAAGAATATCGTTCACATTATTGACCAGGCTAAGTGCACCAAGTGCAGCACTTGCTTCGAGGTCTGCCCACAGCGCTTCTCTGCCGTGGTGAAAGTCTCCGGTGAGCCTGTTCCAGCGTCTCCTCCTCCAGGCACAGAGGTGATACGCAAGAAAGGAAAGCAGGAATGAAGACAGTCAAATTGACCATAGATAGCAAAGAGGTTAAGGCCGAGGAGGGGAAGACTATCCTTGAAGCGGCAAAGTCTGCTGGCATAACTATACCAACCCTCTGTTACAATGAGAAACTTGCCCCTTATGGGGGCTGCCGATTTTGCACTGTTGAAATATCAAAGGGTGGTAGATCCAGGCTGGTCGTTTCCTGCGTTTACAATATAGAAGATGGTCTGGTGGTAAAGACAGCAACCCTCAAGGTCATAAAGATACGAAAAATGCTGCTGGAGCTGATGCTGGCCTCCGCCCCGGTCCTGTCAGAGCTCGCCAAACAATATGGGATAGAGAAACCCAGGTTCCAATCCGAAGTAACCCAGTGCATACTCTGCGGGCAGTGCGTCCGTTACTGCGCCGAAGTCAAAAAAGCCAATGCCTTGACATTTGTAGGCAGGGGTGTAAATCGGCGGGTAGCCTTTGTTGACGAGGTGGTAGGCAAGGGAGTATGCATGGATTGCAGGCAATGCTATGGACTCTGCCCTACAGGTAAGATTCCCAGGGAGACCGATGGCGCTTACTTCGAAGGGATCAGAGTAAGCGACGTTCTTGCCCAAAGGCGAGCTAAGAAACACTAAGCATCTTATATCTTAAGAAAGCAAAGAGGGAATCCGCAATGCGGATTCCCTCTTCTATTTCAGCATATTTGGTTAACCCCAAACGGTTAACCAGAATGGCTTACCCCGCCAGGAAATCACCTCAACCTGCATCTGCTCAGCCAGGTTGACTTGCCAACTGTAGGATGTTGAAAAGGGTCGCTAGATGCCCTGGAACAAATCTATTGCGATATTCCCCGTGGATTGTAAAATGTGGCGAATTAAGGTAAGATAAGTCAAGAGTTTTGGCATGACCATGTTAATGAACATTCTGGAAAGCCGTAGAAATATAATGATTTTGCAAACTCTCAGACCCAAATTTTATGACTTGTTAATCTTAGACCATTACAATCATCATAGATGCGCGATTGTAAAAAAGCGAGGGGCTGGGAAGGATTGAAAGATGAACGAGAAAGAAACTGAGCACGAAAAGAATGCGTTGACCATCATGCCCCTGCCTGTGAGAATCCCGGCCTTATGGTATGACATACTGCCAAGAGTATTGCCGCTGATAAGCCGCACCGCAGAACGAACTGAATGCTGTATGCCCGAAGAGACGATCCAGATTTTTCTTCAGAGGTGGAAGCAGATGCTTATACGCCGCGAACGAGACTTCGTCTGGCTACATCTAGGTGGTGTGGCGTGTTATGAAATCATACCTAATTTCGTAAAGAATGTCAGGGACAAAATCCTGCACAGCGACACGGAGATAAAAGGAAAACATGGCGTGAAGGCGGTAATTCAGCACTGGCGAACCTGTATTCAAGAGATAGAGCAGCTTGATGATGACGCAGTTTTGAAGGTGCGAAACGAAACCTTGCGTATTCTCCACCCCGACTCGTGGCATGAAGGGCTCGGCAGAGCCTGGAGTTTTGCTGCTGAGAGAGCCGATATAAACTTCTGCAATATCCGTCCCGTGATTCAAAGGTGGATCGCCCAATACGAGAGCCAGTGCGACCTCGACAAGCCTTTCAGCGGGAGATTATCAGAGAGCGGAATCCCTGTTACAGGCCATGCTGCTCTCTGAGCTTTAAGTAGAGCCAAGGTATAGGCAGAACTTTTGAGCTTGAATTCAGCCTCGCAATTTAATCCCTAGCTCTTATCAATGGTTGCTAGATTGGCTCAACGGGCGCGCGGATGCTGATTTTTACCAAGCGTGCACCAGGCAAAACTCTATAGCACAGCTTTAATCTAAGAGTTCCTCTCACATTGCGACAAAATCCTCTTGCGCTTTCAAAGTCACGCTGATATAATCGCAGTTGTAGTACATATGTTCTCATTTTGTGGAATAACTACCTATAGTTATTCTTTCTTGAGGTAATGTAATGCTTGAAGTTAAGGAAATCGACTTAAAAAATTTGCATCCTTGGGAAGATAATCCAAGAGTGAATGACTACGCCGTGGATGCTGTAGCTCAAAGTATCCGCTCATTCGGCTTCAATGTACCTATTCTATGCGACCAGAATCTGACTATAATCGCTGGACATACACGGTGGAAAGCTGCTCAAAAGCTTGGCATGGAGAAAGTCCCAACGATCGTAGTTGAGATGAGTGAGACTAAGCGGCGTGCCTTCGCTATTGCTGATAATAAGACTGCCGAGATAGCCGATTGGGATTTCCCAAAGCTGAGAGAGGTGTTAGAAGAACTCCGGTCTGAAGATATTGACATCAAGAACTTGGGGTTCAGTGACGAGGAGATAAGACGGCTTATATTAAAAGATGATGATGAGAATGTAATTCCTGAAGTCAGCGATTCATCTGTAGTGACTCGACCTGGAGACCTTTATGTTTTGGGAAATCACCGGCTACTCTGCGGTGACTCAAGAGACAAGGACTCTGTAATGTTGCTTACTGAAGGGCGCACAATGGATCACATCTTTGGCGGTCCTCCGTATTTCAACCAGAGAGCTTATTCTCACTGGGATGAGTACCAAGCATACCTTGATGATATGCGGCGTATTATTCAGAATTGTTGTGAAATTATGAAGGATGGAGCGATATGTGTCTGGAACATTGCCAATGGATGCAGTACTCACCATGACCATATCAGCCACCACTCCAGACTCTTTGAGGAGCACGGTTTCCAGTATTTGGATACCATCATCTGGAAAAAGACGGGAGCGAATTACGCCATACCAAGAAATTTCCATATCTTACGTAATTCATGCTATTATCCAGCATTAGAATGGGAAGCGCTATTGGTTTACCAGAAGCCAGGCGACATGCCTAAGATGACACGAGAGGGACGGGAGTATATGTCTATATATCACACTGACGTGTGGGAGATACCAGCAGTCACAAATCAAGTGAACCATTTTGGTCATCCGGCAGTTTGCCCGGTAGAGATTCCATATCGTTCTATTCAGGCGTACACAAGCTCTGATGCCTGTGTCTTTGAACCCTTCGGTGGCTCAGGTACCACACTTATTGCTGCCGAAAAGGCGGCAAGAAAAGCATATTTAATGGAACTCAATCCCGCATATTGTGATGTCATAGTAAAACGATGGGAGACACTAACCAGCAACAAAGTGGTTCTGTCATCAATTCATGGTGATTTAAGCTTATGAATAACGATTGCGACCAAAAGGATTTGTTTGGGGAAACCGTTGAAGGATTCACGTTACCGACACAATATGAGCCGGTTTGCCCAGACCATGTCGAGTTCTCACAAATCTACCTTGCTGCGGGTAGCATTTCTACTCCAGAGCGCAGGCAATTTGCAGACCGTATCTGTCGCCTATATCCCAAAGCTGAAATAAAAGAGTGTCTGGATACTCCCCATAACCGGATCAGACTGAACAAATCCGATGTACTTACGCTGCACCGAACCGGCAAGCAGACGCTTGTTTTCGGTGAGCTTAAGAGTTCAGTACGTTTCAGCCAGGAAGAAGGAAATGCTTGCCCCAATTACTGGCATTTCTCACCTTATGGTTTTTGCCCATACGGATGCAAATATTGCTACCTTGCCGGGACGGAGGGTGTGAAGTTTTCTCCCACTGTAAAAATATACGTTAATCTACCAGAAATGCTTGTTGAAATTGACCATATTGCCCGACGTTTGGGTAAACCAACCGCCTTTTATCTTGGGAAACTCCAAGACCCATTGGCACTTGACCCTTTAACGGCTTACTCGACTGTTTTAGTGCCCTTTTTCGCTGAACACCCGTTCGCTCGTATGATGCTTCTTACTAAGAGTACTAACGTTGACCGGTTGTTACAGCTTGAACATCGGGGACATACCATACTCTCCTGGAGTGTTAACCCTTCGGAAGTTTGCAAGGTTTTCGAAGAGAACGTTCCAAGTATCGAAGAACGCCTGAAAGCGATGCGCCAAGCAACTTCGGCCGGATACCCGGTCCGCGTTGTCATGATGCCCATCATACCAATTGACGGTTGGGAAGACATCTACACTACATTTACCAGGCACCTGATAGAGAGTGTTCCTTTGACGCGCCTTACTCTCGGTGGTATTTGCACTTACAAGGGGGCGCGTAACCTCATGGAGCGGAAGATGGGCTTGGACAATATAATCTCTACTCATATTGAAAATGCATACGGAAGACTAGGGGATGGCAGAGCACGCTACCCAAAGGCACTGAGAAGCAAAGCCTATTCTCTTATAATCGGGACTGTGCGAAGGCTGAGGCCTGGACTCGAGCTTGCCTTATGTTTAGAAGAAAACGAACTATGGCAAAAAACTGGGCTCGCAAATAATATAGGACGATGCAATTGCGTCCTGTGAATGATATTGGACTGATATGAATAATGATTTATATACCGAGAAGCTAACTTGGTTCAAGCAGAATGAAAAGCCGGAAGTGGTCTTGATGATGGCTGATAATCTAGAACTCATCAAAATTGTCATTGCCTGGACCAGCCTCGAAGTGAAGCGTGTTGAAAAGCTGACAGAGCTTAAAAGTAATACCGAGAATGGGGTATGGGACTGGCTTTGGGAGAATTCCAAGTTTTCTCTTCCCGAGCTTAAAGAAAAGATCGGCACCTCTTTCTCCGAGTTTGCCCTAAAAAATAAGTTGAAGCCTCTTATCGGGAATCGCGTTCTTTATCCTGATGGCACTGCAAATTCGTTCGTGCAACGCTACTTGCGTGAGCAAGTGGTGAAACTCTTTGAGAGGAAACAAAAAAGACCTGTTAAGAAAGGCTAATACTGGCCAAATTTGATTGTCAGTTTTACCAAGGTTTTGGTGGGGAAGGGGGGACTCGAACCCCCATGGGTTGCCCCACATGATCCTAAGTCATGCTCGTCTGCCAATTCCGACACTTCCCCACGTTCAGAGCCAGTGCATATTATAGCACGTTGCTTTACATTTTGGCTAATCTTGCTTAGTACTTTATGTGAAGCAGGCCTCCTGCCATGCCTCACTTGACTCAAATAACTAGGTGATACCCCAAGTTCCCAAACCCCTCGGATTTCGACCACAGGGCTTATGAGAGTGGGGCTTTATACTGTGTCATGCTATACATACAGAAGCATCCGAGACTAGTCTCGCAATTACACCCTAGATATAGTCTAAATAATATATGTATTAGGTGTAAGTGCGAGATAAGCCACGATATATGACGGTATAAATGCGAGAATGGCCGGGGTAGGCGACTGAAGTTAAGCTGCTTCACAAATATGAGTGGGAAACTGATGAATTGCTAAGCAATTTCAAGGCAGAAACAGGGATTCGAATTACCTTGGGGGCACCAAGCTCCTACACATTGTTTCAGCTATTCGCTCCAACTAGTGCAACCAGGATGTCTCATATCCTAGAGGGTTAGCTCCCGCTCCAATATCCTCGACGTTGGCCTTCCCCGTTGATTTGACGAAACTCCTTATTTGAACGCTTTCTACGCTGACCATGTTCCAGGCATGAGCCCGGATATTGAAATCGGCAGCAACCTTCGCTAAGCCGTCTCCTGCGCTTACTTCGTCTGTAAACGCTGCCAGCGATATCATTTCCAGTGTTATACTGTTTATCTTCTCAATCGTGCTGGCAGTGGCTAAGAGCCCTGAATCACCATCATGGCCAATGTCCACGCGCAAAGGATTCAGCGGCAGTTTAGCTATAAGGCCTTTAACGCCTTCGTTATCATACAAGGAGTCCCCCCATCCCTTAATCACGCTAATACATGTTTCTGCATCCTGGCGGTCTTTCGTCACGAGCACGCTGTTTGGTGATAGCAAAGCGACCACGCCATCTTCAGGGTCTGAGCTATCCCGAATTTCAGTGTCCAGGTACGTGCTCTTGTCATAGTTCTTGCTGTCTAAAACTTGTCTTATACTGTCAAGGTCCAAGCGACCAGTGTAAACCGCAGCATGCCCCCCAACGAAGCTAACATGGTCGACCTCATTCAGGTCGATGCCTATGTTGCCAAGGCCCTGTCCTACTGCCTTGCGGCAGTCTTCATAGAAAGATGTGAAATTTTGGTCTTGTCTGAATGTCGCTAGGTCTATGTATCGCCCTATCTTCCACTCTACGGGAAACCTTTCAAACGCCTCGATGGCATACCCCATGCTGTTCTCGTGTACCGTGGGTGTTGTTTGAGGTGTGGATGCTGGCGTTGGAGTCACCTCGGCTGTCTCTTCGCTGGCACAGGCGACCGAGCCCAGGGTGATGGCGAGTATTAGCAGGGGAATCAATGAGATCAGCAAGCGTCTTTTAGTTTTCCTCATCACTGTTCCTCCCAACAGGATTCGCAGCACTAATTATAACACTGTCGTAGAGGGTTTCTAGCCCGAGCTTCCATAATGCCTTGGCTGAGTTACTTGATACAAGCAAAGTGGAAAGAATACCGATTTTGAAGAACAGAATGATGTTAAGGTTGAAATAAATGTCTGAAGCTAGGCACTATATAGAAGACCATACGATTGTATTTTGAGAACCATGCCATGTTTTTTATCCCCTGTATTTTTAGTATTTTAAATAATTAACATGTCAGAGTTTAACAAAAAGCCACCGCCCTGTAGTGCTTCAGGCTGTCCTTAACTCTATGTCTGGCAGCCTGACTGCTGAACTTTGTAGTATGCTGCAAACCTGTGCAGTAGTCACGCTTCCCATGTTGTGATAGGATATGTGGGAATCTGGTTCAGCTATGCTTGTTTGGAGGTGAACAAATGGAGAGGACGATTGCAGCATTGTCACTCGCGCTATCAATCTTCGCCTTCTCAGTAGGGACCTTGTGTATCCTCACAGCTCTCATAACATCTTTGACGCACACGCCACTACTCGCGCTTACCTCTACCTATATCCAACTGGGGATAGCTGGCTTCCTTGGTGGAGTCTGGTTTGCGCTCCTGGCTCTTGTCTATGATGCGAGAAGCAGAGGAACAAGTAAGACCTAGGGTGCGTCATTCAATGACTTTACGCCCTCTTGGTTTCGCTTGACATGGCAGCCTGATAGTGTGCCAGGCAATCATCGAAAGTCAGGCCGGGCCTACACCTTGTGAGCGTCTACGTACCAAATATTCTTTCCGTAAATCTGAGGCTACAGAGTCTTGGCATTATCGGCGCAAACGCTTATAATATAAGGAATCCATTGAGGTAAAATGTGTATAGTGTTAAAGAGGCTGCCAACAAGATGGGTTTATCTGAACAGCATCTACGCGCCCTCTTAGCAAAGGGCGAAATAAAGGGGAAGAAGCTTGCCCGTGACTGGGTGGTCCTCAGCCTTAACTACAAGCGGAAGAGGAGACCAAAGACAAAGAAGGAGTCAAAGCAATGAAGCAAGAAGAATTGGCGCAGATGTTGCGAATCAGCAAATCATATTTGTCTATGATATTGAGTGGACAGAGGAAACCAAACCCCGAACTGGCAAGGAAACTTTGTGGACTTTCTGTGAGTTTCGAAGCTAACTACCAAATCCTAAGTCATGCTCGTCTGCCAATTCCGACACTTCCCCACGTTCAGAGGCAGTGCATATTATAGCACTTTGCCTTGCGCTTTGCTCAGTTCAGCCTCATACTCGCACAGCTCAGGTTTGTCTGTATGCCAATCTGTGTTAAAATGTGTTTATGAGACTGCGTGCATTCGAGCTTTATGAGCCTGTCCCTAGACTCAACGAACCACATGCCTTGGCTGTACTTAAGCCATGGATCGATGTTAGCAATGTGGGAACTCTCACCTTATCTCGTCTGGAGTCTTATCTAAAAGCCGTGCCATTGGGTGAGATAGCCAGGCCAGGGAACTTTTTCGACTTCACACGCTATCGTCCGATGCTGGATGTCAAAGAAGGCCGCCGTCAGGTTCAGATCCCCAATACAACTATTAGTTATGCCAAAATGGAAGGAGGTCACGACTTTATATTTCTGCACCTTCTGGAGCCACACATGCTAGCCGAGACATATGTCAACTCGGTATTCGACCTCCTCAAGAGTTTTGGAGTTAGAAGGTATTGCCTCATGGGAGCGATGTATGACATGGTTCCCTACACCAGGCCACTATTGGTCACCGGCTCAGCGAGCAACCTCAGGCTACAAAAAGAGCTGGAGGTAGCGCATGTAGTATCCAGTGACTATCAAGGACCTACGACAATTACTTATCTGATATCACAGCGAGGACTTGAAATAGGCATGGAGACTCTTAGCCTCATAGTGCATCTACCTCAGTATCTCATGATGGAGAACGATTACAGGGGCAAGAAAAGGCTCATGGAGGTGCTCTCCATTTTGTACGACTTCCCCCTCTCTGAAGAGGATGCTGATAAAGCTAAGGAGCAAGAGGAACGGGTTAGTCAGATCGCCGAACAGTTCATTCAGCAGGAGCCAAGCTACAGGCTTATTCTGAACCAACTGGAAGCCTACTATGACTCCCGAGTCGGACAGGCCAAAGAAGAAAGCAAACTATCGCCAGAGGTTGAGAAGTTCTTGCGTGACTTAGGCAGGCGATTCCAATAAGGTTAAAAGGCTCCCCCAGCAGCGCTGTCACCCTTTAAGATATCCTCAACGGAAGAAGATTCTTCCCAACATCGGACTCTCAAGAAGAACCGCTCCCTCAGGGCAATTTTCCTGACAGCAATAGCAGCGGATACAACGGTCATATTTATACGTCGGCGCACTGGATTTATCTCCCGTGTACCAATCAACAGCTTTAGGGTCAACCGGACACATCTTAACGCAAATGCCACACTTGTTGCATTTTGCTTCGTCTATAACTGGTCTCTCGCATATACGATTTTTAACGAAGTTCCTCACCCGACTACGGGAGCAGGGCGTCGGAGGTATTCGAATTACCTCAAAACTCCGATCAAGGAATGATTCTATAGCCTCTCCGACTATGTCAATGTTTTCACTGTGATATGTTCCCAAGCGTGCTTTCTCGCCCGGCTTTGATGTCGGCACGATTTCCGGGTCAAGGTCAATGATTCTGCAAGCTGTGGCATCTATCGCAACAGGATCGCTGGAGAGCAGCAAAACATTCATTTTCTTCGGTTTCCCGCTTCTTGGCCCATTGCCCTCCATAGCCATGATGCCATCCATCACACATAAACGTGGTTTGACCAGCGTATTCAAATCAACCAGCATCGTGCAGAAATCATACGGATCAGGCAACTTGACATGAAATTGGCCTTTAAGAAAGCCAGGAATGCATCCAAATTGGTTCTTTATCGCCCCTGTAAATCGGGGCAACGGGTGCGTTTTTAGTTTCGGAAGATTGACCAAGCCGTCTGAGTCCAGGACGCCACTGGCAATGACGAAGCTTTTTACCAGCAGTGCCTCCTTATGACTTACTGACCTGCCGGAATCAAAATCAGCGAGGCTCAGCCCCAACTCGTCACCAACCTGTTTGAGACCTGATTTCCTCATATTGGGTTCGCATTTACCCAAGCTTGGCGAGTCGCCATAAGACACGCTGGCACCTGCTTCTTTGAATATTCGGCCCACAGCCCTAAACACAGCCGGGTGTGTGGTCACACTTTTCTCAGGCTTTGAGCCTATCAGCACATTAGGTTTCAGTACTATTCTCTCGCCCGGTTTTGCGAACTGAGAGATCCCTCCCAGAAGGTCGAGCCCAGACCTGATAGCTTTGTACACTTTGTCATCATCATATGTCTCGCATCTCACCAGAGCGACTCTACTTTTGCCCATAGTTCCTTGTTCCTCCGCACCGAGACCTGTTTCATCTCACAATTCTATTATAGCCACATGCAGTAGTAAAGGACACCGCAGGAACCACTAAATCATCTAATTTGAGACTTTTATCACATAAGAGATCCGCTTTTTACACTATCATGTCCATAGAGGGAACAACGTGCGAAGAACACTTCCAGTCGAACTTCCGAGAGTAAAAGGCAGATGCCCTGGATGCATGAGGCCAGTCTACAGACGCTGCATCAGGCATTGGGGTCGAGTGTGGCACGAAAGTTGTCTCAGGAAATCGTGAGATACCTGAAAGCATTAGTTCATTGCCAGCGTGCCTTACCTTAATTGTGCCCGCATTGTCTTACACTGTCCTAAAATGTAACTGATTGCTTCCCTATCTGGTTTTTATGCCCCGGTCTCTTAACTCATACAAGACAGCCCAAATAGCAAAAATGAAGGCCGCAATCGCTATCTGAACCCACTCAGCCGGGTGGGCCTTCAACTCGTGATGGGTCACGCCAGTCACCACGGCCATAACCATGCATACTATGCCCACGAAGCCAGCTAGCCTGGATACCCAGAAATACAATGTTGTGGGGACTCTTTCCATAAATTTACCTCCTCGGGAAAGCGGAGCACCCCGCGATCCCTTTTAAAATCCTTGCATTAGTATAGATATCGCAATAGAATATCTCAACTGGCGGGAGTTGACAAGTAAGCCTGCCCAGCAGATTCTGGAGGCAGCGAAATGTATTACTTCGCCTATGCGTCCAATCTCAGTCACAAGCGTATGCTGCAGCTCTGCCCCGACTGCAAGCCCAAATTCACCGCTACCCTTCACCACTACAAGCTGATATTCACCGGGTGGTCCAGAAAGTGGCATGGTGGAGTTGCCACTATCAGGGCTTCAAGAGGTAGCAGGGTCCTTGGCGGTGTTTACGAGATATCCGAGAGATGCCGCAAATCGCTGGACGAGCAGGAAGGATACCCTACGATCTACGATAGAATAAACGTCTCGGTAACAACAAAGGACGGTGACCTTTTGCAAGCGGTAACCTACATCAAGCGCGAGCAGGCCGAAGAGACCAAGCCTTCCCAGGAATACCTGGCGGTTATCAGCGAGGGCTACAAAGACTGGCGGCTTGTCTGAATTTGGCTTTGATTGAATCGCCTTTTATATGCTAATCCTCCGCAGGCTCACTTGATTCAACAGCTTCGTTTGCCCAACAGTCCACTGTTATTATCACTGGGGAGAGTATTGCCGGATGTGGAGGAATTCCCAGATGGTACCAAAATGCGGGTGGAGCCTTTTCCAGCTCCTTAAATTGTTCCTGCAACAGCTTTATGTGTCGCCGTACAGTCGCCCTCTCGTGGGGGTCTGTAATTGCCCTATCGGCGACGCTGGGGTTGGACACCACGTACTTCACCCATAAGCCTTCACCCGAACACTTGAATCTGTTGACACAGGTCTCACATTCCTCTTCCTTACAAGGTACACTTTTGGCAATACACCACTTGCCATAAGAGATTAAAAGAGGGGAATCTATCTCCAGGGTGGAACATCTGGCCCTTTTGTTCCCGCGCATTATGAACAGCCACATAAGGCTCCAGTTGTGCACCATTCCCCCTCTTTGTTTTTTCGCTTAGTTACATCTTACATCAAATTGTCAAGCCCGCAAGCCCGGGGACAGATCCTATTCATGGCCCGTAAGGATTTACCATAATGTATAAATCCTGTGGAGACTCTGTGGACAACTTTGTGGATAAAGCTCTTGACACATAAGGCTCAGCCTAAGCTACCATAGTCCCAGCTTACTATCTAGGGCGTGTACAGTTTAAGCTCAATACTGTCCTCTAGACTGGGGGTACAAGATGAGCAAAGAGCGGGAACCACCCGCCCTTGTTGAATGCAAGGGAGAAGCACACTACTGGATACTCAATGACAAAAACCTGGGTGTCTGCAAGAGGTGTGGCGCCACGAAGCAGTTTGCAATCGAGAGGTGGGTGTGGCAAAAGCGCAAGGTTATCACTAGCAAGAGTAAGGCAACCGGGTAGCTTTCTGCACCCAACAGCAACCTGCATCGATCTATGCTGTCCTGCCTATGACTTCTTCAACATTACCAGTATTTTTTGTTCATCGCTGCGCTTTGAAGAGCGCAGAGGCAAGTTCTCCTTGACAAAGCGATTCATAAGGTCAGAAGCCAGCAGTTCCTTATCTATTTCCAGTGCTTCCTCCACCACGTCTATCTTTCTTAAATCAGAAATAAGGGAAGCAGGCTTCTCCGTGAGGGCAAAAATCGAAGCCCCACCATCCGCAGTGCCCCACATCGATAAGATGCTCGAATTAGCGAGTTGATGCAACGAAATACGCAGTTTTTCCAACTGAACGAAATCTACCGGCGGTATTATCACTAACTCGACTCGCTGCTTATGAGCGGCTTTTCGCTTCTCCTCTTTGTCTTCCCTTTCCCAGGCAATCTCTGTCGCGGCTTTCTTCTTCGCTTCTTCGATAATCTGGCGCGCTTTCTCTTCGGCCTGAGCTACTATCCTTTCCGCATCACTCTCAGCTACCTCTATGGTCTCATGGATAATCCGACGAACCTTTTGTTCGAGCTCTTTAAATGTCTTGCTTGCTTCCTCATTAGCCGCTGCCCTTGCATCCTCGATAATCCGGTGCAGCTTTTGCTCGGCCATCTCCAGCATCTTGAGTATCTCAGCCTCTGCATTCTTCCTTAACGCTGCTGTTCTCTTGTCTTCCATGACATTTCCCCAATGCAGCATTGTCTCATTACCTGCGCCAGCAGTATAACGCCTTAAAAAGAGACAAGCAACACACAAGGTTCAATAAATAAGGCGCACACCCCATGGCGGTGTGCGCCTTATTTTCTCAGGATACCAATCTACTCAGTTTTAGCTCTTATTGCTTCAGCGCTAGGGTACGGTCAGGTTCACCGGTTTGTTGAGCCCGTCAGTCCAGGTGCTCGTCTGAGTTGCCATCACATTATTTACCATAAAGGTTACAGGCTTTCCTTCATAGGTAAGCCCTGCCGCCTTAGGAACCACTATATAATAGTGAGAAACACCACTCACCGTTGTCGTAGTCGTAGGATAGCCATATCCTGCTACAATCGCCATTACGGCAGTGTTATTGGGGGCGTTAACCCCATTGAGTAGTACCGAGCCATGGAAGCTACAAGGCCGAGACTCAATATCCGGTGTGGGCGCTGGCATGGGTGTAGCCGTAGGCGTTGGAGCCAGGGTAGGGGTTGGTGTAGGCGTTGGCGTTGGCGTAGGCGTTGGCGTCGGCGTTGCCGTCGGTGATGGTGTCGGAGTGGGAGTCACATAGACTGTCTTAGTACAGGTACAGCCCAGAGCCCCGAAGACGAGCACCAGCACCAACAATGGGATCAACACAACCGCTATCTTCTTCATTTTACCTCCTTCGCTAAATATAACGCCCCCGATTATACCACAGAAAAACCACTAGAGGAATAGTTATTTAAGGACAATTTTAGTTAATTAAAGACATATCAAAAATAATTACTTTGAAGATAGACTTTTTATGGTTCGCCTTGAGTCTGTCGAAGGATGCCCCTAAATCCCCCAAGATTGGGGGATTTAGGGAACTGATGATAGCGTTTATAAAAGCTACCCTAATTCCCCATTGACACAGAATCTCTTTGATTGTATCTTGTGTCCTGAGATGGCTGAAAAGGTCGTTTGTCCCAAGTGCGGTGGCCTCACATCTGATGCCAGGTTCTGCAAGCATTGCGGAGAGCCTCTGCACACCTGTATCTCCTGCGGCGCTAAAATATCGAGCGATTCCCGATTCTGCATCGAGTGCGGCATAGAGCTTAAGCCAGCGGACACAGACTTTAAAGCCGGGGCGAAGGCATACGCCAGATACGGGCCCAGCATGATCCCCCGGGGCATTCTAATTGAGGGAGAGGAGCCTCTATTCGAGACACGTCCGGTGCTATGGCTACGGTTGATGCCCCCTATAGCGTTTATCATCGCAGGGATAGCTATCCTTGTTATCGCGTATTTCGCTTTCGACCATAATGATATAGGGATCCTCTATGGCTGCGCTGTATTCTTTCTCCTAGGCGCACTGTGGGCGCTTCTGGCATGGTTGCAGTGGAGGCATACCATCTTTGCCGCGACCAACCGCAGGGTATTGAGACAGGCAGGACTGATAAAGAGAACCTACGTGGATTGCTTTCTCCGCAACGTGCAGACCATTAACCTTGATGTTTCCCTATGGGGCAGGATCAATCACTTGGGCACACTGCGCATATCGGGAAGCGGGGTAAACATCGAGTGGGAAAGCATAGACGAGCCCAGAGAGGCACACAAAATACTGAATGAGATTGTAGAACAATACAGGCGTCAGCCAGGCTAAGCCCGTAATTTAGATAGTCGTAGGCCAGAAACCGAGTTGTATCAGTTTCTGGCCTATCCGTTTTCTAGTTGCTTTTTAAGCTCTTGCTTTTCTGCCAGCAGCTCCACCAGTACGCCAGAGCCACCTCTGGCCTCAGCCTTGCTTCAGCGTCACATTGCTTACAGGTGAGGATAATGGAATCCAGGGCGAGCTTCACTCCGAAGTTCTCACAGCCGCACATCCCGCAACTGATTCGGTCCGACATGGTGATGTCAGCCATCTAGCTTCTCCCTCCTTTTACTGTCTTTCCGTTCTCCCCAGCCCCCCACCCTTCCGCAGTATCCGATGATACGGATAGACTTAGTGGAATTCGTGAACATTGTGCTTGGGTGGCAGAGAGGGGGCAATCCCTTTATGGTACTATTTGGTTTAGTACTTTACTCCTAATTCTGCCGAATTGGGCCAGGCTTGACTCAATCGTAAGCAGATACCCATAACAGGACGCGCAAAGCGGGAAAGACTCTACCACACCTGGGAGGAATTGTCAAGTTTGATGAGGAGATATCGATTGACTCATAGACAGAATTGTGCTATCATTTGCTCAAATTGAAATAGTCTCAAGCGAGTAAGAAATTATGGCCAAACCACGCGTTTTTATCAGCTCAACCTTTTATGACCTTCGACATGTTCGTGCGGACCTCGAAAGGTTCATCAAGGATATGGGATATGAACCAGTTCTGAATGAAAGAGGAGCAGTAGCTTACGGAAAGGACTCCGCTTTGGAGGAGTATTGCTACAGAGAAATCGAGTTGTGCGATATTTTGGTTTCGATAATCGGTGGGCGATTCGGTTCTGGGTCGGGACATGAACCATACTCCATCTCACAAATGGAACTAAAACGTGCGTTGGATGCGCATAAACAGGTTCACATTTTTGTTGACAAGAATGTACTAGCTGAACACTCAACCTATCTGGTAAACAAAGATAATGAGAAAGTAAGGTTTCAGCATGTTGATAATATAGCCGTTTATAAGTTTCTGGAGGAAGTTCACGCGTTACCTGGCAACAATCCGATTGCTCCTTTCGAAACAGCAGAAGACATCGTTTCCTATTTGAAAGCTCAGTGGGCTGGAATTTTTCAGCGCCTCTTGAAAGAAGAAGGAAAGAGGGAGGAAATTCATTTTGTTAGTGAGCTTCGTAACTCTGCAGAAACTATGAATCGGCTCGTCCAATACCTTACTGAAGAAAGGAAAGACCGCGACGAAGCAATAAAGACAATCTTACTTACTACTCATCCTGCGTTTGCGGCAATAAAAAAGGTGCTAAATATTCCGTACAGAGTGTATTTCACAAATATTGAAGAGCTGACAGCACTCGTAGGAGCGAGGTCATGGTTGGCTACAGCTAATGATAAAAAAGATAAGAATTGGCTGCGATGGTCTACGAAGGACGAAAAGAAGAACATACTAACACTGAAAGTTTCGAAATCTATTTTTGACAGCGATGGCAAACTCAAAGTGATTACGAAACAGGATTGGAATAAGGACTTAGTGAAAATCGAAACTGAGGAAGTAAAACCAGAGGACATACCTTTTTAGCAACTTTATGTGTCAAACTCCTGCCAGAACAATGTTGTCTGTGTAAAAGCCGCTTACCTAAGTATGGCGCGAGGCAGCCAATCAATCCAAAACACTGACCTCGAAAGCACCACAAATCCTCTGCCCACATAAACGGCTAATATACTCCGTATCCGCATCGTTCATGTTTAGCTCGTTTCATTCCTCATAAGATAAGTACCCAAAATGGTGTCCGCATAAACCGCTTATATGATACGCATCAGCGCGAGGCAATTAAAAATCCACCACTGCTTAACTTGGCATGGTCTAACTACGTTTATTGAACAATAGCTTAGCTTCAAAGCTCGTACGCAGTAAAATCGTGCAGTTCGAGGTTATCGGAAAGTAATAATAAAAAGTACCCTGGCGGAGACTCGAACTCCGAACCTACTGATTAAGAGTCAGTTGCTCTGCCAGTTGAGCTACCAGGGCACGCTCATCAACAGCGTATCATTCTATCATCTAGAATACGTGGAAGCAAGTAGGATAGGAGTGAAATAATCAACAGCTAACTTAGGCCGTCGAGGAAGGCCTTGACGTTCTTGCCCAACACACTGTGGTTGTA
>Ga0315274_10005751_pt1 | contig 18120 bp, 9 predicted proteins | sample YL17G02_20_MG_FD_203700 | JGI IMG/M metagenome (GOLD analysis project Ga0315274, IMG submission 203700) | Sediment microbial communities from Yellowstone Lake, YNP, Wyoming, USA - YL17G02_20 | ecosystem: Environmental > Aquatic > Freshwater > Lake > Sediment | place: USA: Wyoming | collected...
ACACCAAAGTCGTCGTAGATGCCAAAGGCCGCGTCCAAACAGCGACGAATCTCAGTGCCTCAGACATCCCAACCTTGGCAGCAAGCCAGATCGGCACGGGTCAACTCATCGTAGCCAATGGTGGTACCGGTGCTTCTAGCTTCACTTATAACGGTGTCGTGATCGGTGGATTGGCTGGTACCGGCGCACTTTCGTCGACAGCGGCCGGCAGTCTCAATCAAGTGTTACGCGTCGGCGCAACTGGTCCTGAGTTTGGTGCGATCGATCTATCCAGTAGCGCTGCAGTTACTAACACCTTGCCTACTCTCAAAGGCGGTACTGGTGTAAGTGGCTCTGCTGTGTTCCCAACCTCCGGTACAGTGGTAGTTCGCGACGCGACAGAAACTCTTAGTAATAAAACTTTAAACAGCACAGTGATGGCCAGCGGCACTATCAACGGCGCTTCTCTGATCGGTGGCTCAACCACAATCAGCACCAGTGGCTCCATCGATACCACTTCGACCATCGCCTCAACTGGCAACATCACCATCCGCGGCAATGTCAGCGCAGCTAATAAGTTAGTACTGAACACCAAAAATAACGGCCTATCAGTGTCCATGAAGGCACCTGATGATCTCGCGCAAAATGTCGTCTTTAACCTACCAAATAACTACGGCACCGCTGGCCAACTGCTAACGACCAACGCCTCAGGCACACTGAGCTGGGTCAGTGGCGCAGCCCCAACCGGCAGTGCGGGTGGCGATTTAACTGGTACCTATCCAAATCCAACGTTGACCACACTGCTCGGCTCGGCCGGCACCTTCACCAAAGTTGGTGTCGATACCAAAGGCCGGATCATCGCGGGATTGACGCTTAGCCAATCTGATTTACCAAACCTCACAGCCAGCATCATTACGTCGGGTACTTTAGGGGTAGCAGTCGGCGGTACCGGAGCAGTCAGCTTCACCAATAACGGTGTCATGATCGGCGGCGGTACAGGCGCTCTTAACGCAACCACAGCGGGAACGGCAGGCCAAATATTAACAGTACCAAGTGGTGGCGGTGCTCCATCGTTCAGCGCTGTCAACCTAGGCACGGCAGCATCCGTCACCGGCATACTACCAGCAACTTTGGGTGGTACTGGAATCTCATCGACGGCTGTTTTCCCAACCTCCGGTACAATCGTTACCGAAAATGGAGCTGGCACTTTAACATCGAAAACTCTAACCAGCCCGATTATCAATGCCGGTACAATCAGCAGCACGTCGCTTATCACAGGCGCAACTACGATTGACACATCTAGCTCGATCACGACAAGCTCGACCATCAGCTCAACAGGTAGCGTCACAATCAAAGGTAACGGCACGGTCTCAGGCAAACTCGTACTGAATAATCCTGGTAACACCGGTGTTGTTACGCTGCAAGCGCCTACGACTCAATCGACATCACCTCTGAACTTCGTGCTACCAAACAGCTACGGTACAAGTAATTACTTATTAAGCACCGACGGTGCCGGTAACCTTAGCTGGGCTGCGGGCGGCATTCCATCCGGTACGGCAGGTGGCGATTTATCCGGCAACTATCCTAACCCAGTACTCGCAAATACTTCCGTTGGTACGGCCGGGACTTACACTAAAGTCGGCGTCGATCTGAAAGGTCGCGTAACCTACGCAACCACACTAACAGCGGCAGATATACCTCCGATTCCGACAACAACCATTACGGGTACCTTCGGTGTTTCGGCCGGCGGCACTGGTGTAACTACATTCGCTAATAATAGTGTTTTGGTTGGACAGGGATCGAGTCCGATCTCGGCCGCTTCTGGCTCTCAATACCAAGTACTCACCATGAGCGGCTCTGGCCCATCCTTCAGCGCTTTGGACTTATCGCAATCGGCAGCAGTCGCCAACATACTGGGCCGAACAAACGGTGGTACTGGCGTCAGCTCCACCGCCACCTTCCCAACCTCGGGCGTGGTGGTGACCCAATCTGCGACGGAAACTTTGACCAACAAAACGCTAACCAGCCCGATCATCAACGCCGGCACGATTAATAACGGCCTAATCACCGGCACAGCGACCATAAATACGTCCGGCACGATTGGCTCTGGAGCGATCACCGCAAGTGGCGACGTCACTGTGGCGAACAACAATAAGCTGGTCTTAAGCTCTGGTGGTGCCGCTACTGTTGCCCTTCAAGCACCGCTAACACTAGGCAGCTCAATCATCTTTACCTTGCCAAATTCGGCAGGTACCGCTGGTCAATTACTGAAAGCAACTGGCAGTGGCGGACTCGACTGGGTCAGTGGCGCAGCACCTACGGGCGCGGCATCCGGCGACTTGACGGGCAGCTATCCAAGCCCAACGCTGACAAGCATAGGTACCGCCGGCACCTATACTAAAGTATACGTAAATGCGACGGGCCGCGTTAGTTACGGCACTTCGTTATTATCCACTGACATTCCGGCGCTCAACGCATCAACCATTGCCAGTGGTGCAATCGCTGTTGCCAACGGTGGTACTGGTTTGACCAGCACACCTACCAACGGTCAGTTGTTAATTGGTAACGCCTCTAGCGGCTACACACTGTCAACCTTGTCTGCAGGTAGTTTTGCCGGTGTCTCCATCAGTGCTGCTTCAGGGAGCATCACCCTCGACACGGCGCAAGACATTCGTACTTCCGCCAGCCCAACCTTCAGTGGGCTGAGCGTGACAAACTTCACTGCTTCGTCCTTGGTAGCAGGCACCTCTGATGGCACGAGCACTCCGGCCGGGGGAACATTGCGTTCCACCAACGCTGCCGCAGGTAATTCTGACAAAGTGGGTGGTAACCTCACGATCGCCGCAGGTACCGGTACAGGCACTGGTGGATCTGGCAGCATTAACTTGCAAACGGCCACAGCGGCAGTATCGACAGCTAGTACTGCGAATGCTCTCTTAACGCGCATGACCATTACCTCTGCCGGTAACGTTGGTATCGGCACAACTGCGCCAGCAGCAGCGCTAGATTTGGCTGCTACTTCAACTAACGCAACCATTAAATCTGGCACCCTGATGTTGCAGGGATACTCCACCAACAACAACTTTATCACCGACAACATTTACTACAACGGTGGCTATAAATACGGTGCCAACGGCTACGGTAACTTGATTCAGTTCACTAACGGCGACATTATGTTCGACGTTGCTGCTAATAACGCCAGTGGTACTGCTGCAGCCGCTACTCCAACTGTAGCTATGACTGTTAAAAACAGTGGTAACGTCGGGATCGGTAGCTCGTCACCTTCGTCTCTATTCCAAGTACGCGGCGGCGCTTCCATCGGTACTTATACGACCACGGCGCCTACCTACGGCTTGATTATCGAAGGCAACGTGGGTATCGGCTCTTCCAGCCCAAGTGTCGCCCTGGACGTTGCTGGCGTAGTGAAAGCTACGAGCTTCCAAGGTACGACTAGCTCCAATTGGAACAGTCAAAATATCAATAACCTTCTAAGCATCGGCATCGGTACCACAACTCCAGCAACCGACGTCAGCTTAGGCGGCGACATCGCACGCACTATCCAAGTCGACCGCAGGACCACTGCGGCAGCGGGCAACAGCTTGACCATCAATGCTGGTGATGCTGGCGCAAGTGCCACTGACGCAAATGGCGGCAGCTTGATTCTGGCCTCCGGTAACGCAACAGGAAACGGCAGCTCCGCAATTCAATTCCAGACCGCAACAGCTAGCGGCACATCTGGCACGACCGACATCGCTCCTTCAACTAAAATGACTATCCTTGGCAACGGCAACGTCGGTATCGGCAGTACCAATCCAAGCTACAAACTCGACGTAACTATTGATGCAAATCCCATTGGCAGCGTCGTGACAAACTACGGTAACGCTCAGTTCCGGGTTGGTGGAGCGACCGATGCCACCAAACGTACAGTCATCGGATTCGATACCACTGGTAATTACGGCATGGTCGCGGCCTCGGCCTCAGGTGCCGCCACTGTACTTGCACTTAACCCAGCAGGCGGCAACGTCGGTATCGGCACCATTAGTCCACTTGGAATATTTGATGTTAGCGGCAAAATGACCGTTCTCAGCGGCGGCAACGTCGGTATCGGCACTACATCCCCTGCTGGCCTCTTCGATGTAAACCAAAAAATGACTGTTCTAACTGCCGGCAACGTCGGTATCGGCACTGTACTGCCTGTAAACAAACTCGACGTTAATGGCACGATGGCTGTTGGCTCTTATGCTGGCACCAACACTGCTCCAAGCAATAGCTTCGTTGTCTCTGGTAACGTCGGTATCGGCACTCACAGCCCGGCCACCAAATTGGTTGTGGGTAGCGATGCGGCTGGTGTTGGCACAAATTACGACAATGCCCAATTGCGGATTGCAGGTACCGCGGACCCCCTGGAGCGCACTGTAATCGGCTATGATACCACCAGCAACTACGGCGTTATTGCCTCCTATATCTCTCCGAGCACTTACAGCCCACTTGCGATCAACCCGCTCGGTGGTAACGTCGGTGTTGGTACCACAAGTCCAACATCCAAGCTGACTGTGCTGGCATTAGGTGCAGGCTCGCTGACTGTTGAAAATCTCCAGAACACAGTGACTGCAGCCGCCAACTCCGGAGCTCAAACCGTATTCTCAGCCAACCGCACGACAAACGGCATGACCGATGTTGCTGGCGTAGGCGGCATCATCACGGATATCACTTCAGCCGCCTATAAAGGCGCTCTCGTCCTGTCGACAGCCAACAATGCGGCACCAGCTGAGCGCATGCGTATCGATAGCAATGGCAACGTCGGTATCGGCACCACCAGCCCGGTTGGCCTATTGGATGTGAATGCTAAATTCAACGTCTTAAGCAGTGGCTCTGTAGGTGTCGGCACCACTAACCCAGCCAACACCTTCAGCATCGGTTCAGGATCTCCATTCCAAGTTAACTCCACTGGTAACTTGGTGAAGATCAATAACGTCGGCTACTCATGGCCAGGGACAGTTGGTGTAGCCAATACTGTATTAACGAGTGATGCAAGCGGTAACTTGACTTGGACAGCAGCGGCCACCCAATTCGTAAATAGTGGCTCGGACATATACCGCAATACCGGCAACGTTGGTATAGGTACCACTACATCGCCAACTCAAAAATTAGATGTTTATGGCAACATAAATATCACCAGCGCCGCTGGATCGACCATATTCATGGGAGCCAACGGATCAGGTACTCCAGGCACTGTTGGTGAAAAAATCCAACTATCCGGCACTGCCGGCACTAACTCAGTAAACGATTTCTCCATCGGCTACGAGTCAAACAATTTATGGTTTAATACAAACAGCGCCATGAAATGGTATAAATCTGGTGTACAAGAGATGGCACTGGATTCTGCTGGAAACCTGGGCATCGGCACAAGCACGGTTGGCGCTCGACTTCATGTCGATGGCTCCACGGCAATCTTCGGACCCGGTGAAGGTGGAGTTGCTACTGGCGGCCAAAACTTCACGATCAAAGGTGCGAGCGGTGGCGGCAGCAACGTCACCGGTGCCAACTTGACGTTCCAACCTGGTAACGGTACCGGCAGTGGTAAGTCCGGCTCAATGATCTTCCAAACCGCTCCAGCTGGCTCGACCGGTAGTACGGCTACGAGTATGGCAACTCGGATGACCGTCACGGCCGAAGGCAACGTCGGTATCGGCTCGGCATCGCCAGCTGCAACTCTAGACGTCGCCGGCACCACCAAACTTGGTAGCTCTGGTACTGCATTTACCAACATGGGTGTTTGCAGCACGTCCGCTAGCGTTCTTTCCACGGCTGCGACCAACTTGACTTGTACTGGTGTCCCCGCCTTGACTACGGTGGCTCTGTCTTGTACCGCTAGCGCGGCTCTCTCCACTTCGGCTGGCAATGGAATCTACTGTCGACCCACGGGGACGCTGAACCAAGTAGCATGTAATACTATCGCTGCTAACACTACGAGCATCGCAATCAACTGTATGTGGATGCAGCCATAATCTCTTTGCAGGCGGTACTCAAGCAACCACGGACCATATTGGTGACCTTTGCTGCCCCGTAACCCCTCCTATATAATCGAGCAGATACGCTTCATGCGCATGCTTTACAATTGGTGCGCCGTAGCAGCGATGCAGCACAACTTAAAATAGCCTTACCGCTCTTTGAGGAAGCCTTAACGCTAGCCCCGGACGACGCGGCAATCCGGGCCAACCGCGACAGAGCCCGTGCGCTGCTAAAATCGTAAGCTGAAAACACTGCAATTCAAGGCTAATTTGATGCCGTCGCCCTGCACGGCTACAAACACAATCTCGACATTGTCAAAATTCCGAGTTATAATAAGAAGTTGAAGATTCTGTTAAGGCCCTCTGAAGTTGGCGAACATGCGCAACAGGAAACCAAAAGCCCTAAGGATATTATTTCCTTACCTAGCCCTCCTGCTGATATTGGGCTTGGTGACCGGCCATTCCGCAGCCAAAGCATTAGCCGACTACACTGAGACCGAAGACACCGAGAATTCCGAGACCTCGGGCGCCACCGCACTTCATGACGATAACTTCTGCAGCAACTTAAAGCAGCGCGACCACCAGCCGCGACATGGTCGCAAAGTCCGACGCAGTTCGCACTGGCGCCAGCAGTTTAATCCGACGGCTTTGGCACAGTTTAATGCGTTTGCCCGCCTAAGCCCCTCGCTGGGGCCACCTCTGCCACTAAAGACGCTACACAAGCGATTGCCTGCCGAAATGGCTCTCGCTACCGTGAACTCACCCATGCTTTGCTGAGCTGCTTGCGCGACAGCACTCGGGCTAGAGACGCTGATTTCACGCGCCAGCTCCATCAAGTCTCAACTCCTTGGCATGGCTAATAGGTATAAGCAATGCACGCAACGCTCAAACAAGCCCTGCGGCACCGCGTGTAACTTCAAATCTAACAAATCGGAGATACCCAGATGCAAAGGCTACTAAGTGGTGCCCTCAAATTCGGCAATCATGTATTCCGCGGCAAGCGCTACCTTTTTGAAACACTGGAGAAGGGTCAAAAGCCTTCAGCACTTTTTATCACCTGCGCCGACTCCAGAATCTGTCCCACTCTAATCACCCAAACCGATCCGGGTGACCTGTTCGTCATCAGAAACGCCGGCAACATCGTGCCACCAGCAAGTGCTGCGGGTGGTGAGGCGGCAACCATTGAATACGCTATCAACGCTCTCGGTATCCGCGACATTATCGTCTGCGGCCACTCACACTGTGGCGCGATGGCAGGAGCACTAGACCATCCCGACGGGATCGAGGGACTGCCGTTTCTCACCGGCTGGCTACGCAATGTCTCGGCAGCTAGAGGTATCGTACTTGCAGAGTACGCTAATGCCCCGAGGGAGCAGCAGCTCGACATCCTTTCAGAAGCGAACGTACTGCTACAAATTGAACACCTCAGTACTCATCCAGTCGTGGCTAGAGCCCTGGCGAATGATGAGCTCGACATCCATGGCTGGATGTACCGCTTTGAAACCGGCGCCATTTCCAGCTTTGATCTGAACACCGGCAAATTCAGGCCAATTGCTGACCTGCTCCAGGAGCTACCGGAAGATGGCGGCCCCTTACCAGGATTAGCTGCAGACATACGCCGCAGCCCGATTATCAGAGCCATGCAAAAGTTATGATCGCTTAAACTACTCTTCTCTAACGCAGGCAACTGCCGGGCAAGCGACGGCTTCGAGTTCGAGCTCAACGGTGACGTGAATGTTACCGTGGGCTGCGACCAGCCTGCGCACATCTTTTTTAATCACTTCAAGACCACTGAGAGAGAGGTCTTGTTCGACCACGACATGCACGGTCAAAACATGACTTTCGCCGTCTAATGACCACATATGCAAATCATGCACGCTGCGCACTGCGTCCAGCGACGTGATGTCGAGTTTTAATTTCTTTAAATCGATATCCTTCGGCGCGCCTTGGAGAAACAAGTGCAACGTTCCCCAAAGAGATCGCAGTACATTAAAAACTATAAACAGAGTAAATACGATACTAAGAATGGGATCGATGATCGGCAGATCTACGACCATCATCACCAGTGTACCAATCAACACAGTCAGCCAGCCGAGCACATCCTCGATCAGGTGCCACGAGATCACACGTTCATTCATCGTGCCGCCGCCGCGGAGCAAACGCCAAGCCGCGTAGCCATTCACCGCCACGCCGAGCACGGCAAAACCAAGCATCCCGCTTAATTTGGGCGTGGTTGGTGCCAACAGGCGCGGTATCGCCGCCGACAGGACAAAGGCAGAGCCAACTAACAAAAAGGCCGCTGTAAACAGCGCACTTAGCAAAGATAAACGCCTGTAACCATAAGAAAAACGCTGATTCGGCTGACGCTGCGCTAGACGTTCAAAGACATAGGCCGAGCCCAGAGCAAAAGCGTCCCCAAGATCGTGCACAGCATCCGACAAAATCGCGACGCTACCCGTCCAAAGGCCACCAAAGATCTCCAGGATGGCAAAGCCCAGATTCAAAAACAGGGCGACCTTGATGTTACTCACGGTTCCATGATGATGGTGATGTCCATGATGACCGTGGTGCCCGTGACCACCTTTTTTATGCTGATGAGCGTGATCATGTTCATGATCGTGGTCATGATGATGCTCATCCTCACGACCATGGGTATCAGTAGGGTGATGTTGATCGCTCATCACGGAGTCCTTAGCGCGCAAAGGAAACAAAACCGCCATGAACGATCTTGCCACTTTACCTCAAGGAGCAACAAGAGCCGATATGGCCGCGCGAGCAATTTTCGTGTGGCCCGCTATGGACAGATGAAAGCAATCCTCACCAACGTCATCGCCGGTGAAGGTTAATTTGGTCGTCGCATCGACGTAGTGAAAGCGGACTTTCGCCTTTTCCACCTCTGCTCTCACATTTAACCGCTCAACAACCTGTGCCGTTTGCTCACGGTAAGCGCGAATGTGATTGGCTAGTGTGTTGATTTCCGCCTCGCGTTCGCGCTCCCGCCCCCCGCCACCAGCAAAAAGGGTAGCGCAGAATCCCGCTGGATTTGGCGGCATCAGCAGCGAGAAATACCAAGCAACTGCATCTTGCCCAGTTCTAGACTGCGCTCTTGCCTGCATCGCCTTTTGTTGTTCTGCGTTCGGTAAAAAATTAGCGGTGCGCAAATCCTTACAAGTCGTTTCACTAGCAAAGGCATGCACCTTCTTGGCCAAAATGCTTTCTGTAGTTAACAGCTGCAGGATGCCCATGTAACCAAAAACATAGACGTCCGCCCCCTGCTCCGGCGCCTTTCCATTGCGCAGCAGGTAGAGCAGACCGCGTTCTAAACCACTGGCATAGTCTGCCGGCGCTGTAATTTCATTGATGTTCGAACCGCACAGGTCGTTGCCCGTATAAAACACGGCAACCCGCTGCGGCAGAATGCCGCCCGTAAAAGCCAGCAAACGATCGACGTGGCGCGGAATATTTGCCACGCGCGCTCCATCTTCCCCAACAAGGGCGATGCTGCTTGGCGCAAGTTTTAGGCCCAGACCAAATTGATAGCCCCACGAGTATTGCGCCGTATCGAGGTAGCTGCGAGAAATAGCCTGCAGCGCGTTGCGCCACACCCAATCTGGCCCACCAAAAAATTCCCGCACTCCCGGCCACATCCGCTGCGGAGCTGGCGGCGGCTCGGGCAGACCAGCGGCCAGATCGTTAGGCAATGCTGCAGTAGTCGGCTGCACCGAAATCTTGCCCGTAAACACATCCCAGAGCACTTGCCCGTCAAATTGCAGAGCCGGATGAGTCGCCGCTCCCGTGGATAAGCTATCTCCTAAGATAGCTAGGGCCGGCACTTCAACCGCCAGTGCTTTGGGCGCCTTCGCCACTAGCAACATCAGCGCTGCCGTGCCCGCCGCAGTCAACATACTGCTTTTTGCAATTCGTGCGAAATATTCCATCTGCTGCCGCATCCAAAGTCCCATGCACCTAGGCCTTTCTCATCGGCAGCGTCTCAGTTCGGACTGTCACTTCACTTACTGAAATGACTTACGCACTAGCCCAGGCAATCGACGACTGAAGGCTACCACTTCTTTCCAGCCGGGCTTAGCAGCTTTGAATAACACCGGCGTCGCCACCCGGGCTAGCGAAACCTGCGGATCGATACCCCGTGCCAGGCCCTCAATAGTCACCAAACTCTTTGCCATCAGCAGTAAACCGTCTGGCACTGGAATCCCCAGCCTGCCCGCGCTGTTCAGGCAGGACTCCAAGAGTTCCTGCAACGACGCCTTCTTAGTGGGATCATCACGACCACGCTTAATCATAGCTGCGACAGACTTTAGCTCCCGACGCACATCTTCGCGGTCGACATCTCGACCAGCATCCTGGCCCATACTCACGAGCGCATCAATAATTTGCTCATGATCGAGAGCAATCACCGCTTTGAGTATCGCTGCAATATAGCGACGGTCGCTTTCGAAAAGCTCGCCGGCAAGCCCCCAGTCGAAGAGCCCGACTTCGCCATCTTCCGTCAAAATCAAGTTGCCCGCGTGTGGATCGGCATGGAAAAGGCCGAGTTCAAACACCTGCACGAGTAGTTCAGAGAGCACACTTTTGGCCAGTTTCTGGCGGAATTGCGGCGGTAGTTCGACCTTACCGCTGACCACTTCCGCGAGCGATACACCGACAAAACGCTCGACCGTCAGCACATGCTGCGAGCAAAAGTCCCTATTTACCTCTGGGATCATCAGCACACCTTGACGGCGGCTTTGCAGCTTTTCGCGCAGGCGAATGATGGTATCGCGCTCACGGATGAGGGAGGTTTCCCGGCGAAAGCTGTTGATCAGCTCGCGCATCTCTTTAAGCGTGCGCTTTGCTACTTGAGTTAATGCCAGCGGCTGCACGTAATTTATAAACTGCTCCAATGCCGCAGTGGTCTCCGCCATTCTTTTCTTAGCCTGCGGCTTCAGGACCTTGACGACCCACTGCCGACCATCCGCCGAAGTCGCACTGTGTACCTGGGCTAGCGATGCCACGCCTAATGGAAAGGGCTCGACCGTGAGACCCGTCCGCCACTGAGGGATTTCCGCATCGAGCAGCTTTTTCACTTGCGACCACGGCATAGCCGGCCAGTCCTTGTAAAGCCTCGTCAGGTGCAGATTATCCGCAACTGCATGGGCACTCGGCGACATACGGCTGAGAGCCATTTGGCCAGCCTTTCCGTAGATCGGCCCTAACGCATCAAATAGACGCAGCGCATTGTCGCCAAAGATTTCATACAACCGCTTCTCATTGAAGACCGAATCAAGGCTTGCGTCTTTGAGTAGCGACTTGGTCAGGCTTGACGGCAGGCCAAACACGCCGTATTGCCACCAAGCCTGCGTCAAACGAGTGATCTCGCGTGGTATCGCCAATGGACCGACTTTGGCTTGGCGAGGGGCTGCTTGCGCCTTCATATAGGGTCTCCGGACTTTGATGGTAGTCGCTAATTTTGTTGGGATAGCTTATCATCTACCATCATAAAGGGACATTTTGATGAAGACCAAGGCCGAGATTGTAAAAAATTGGTTGCCTCGTTACACCGGCACCCCACTAGAAGAATTTGGCGAATACATCCTGCTCACCAATTTCTCAAATTACCTTGAGAAGTTTGCCAAACGCTTTGACGTGCCGATCATGGGTGTCGGCCGCGCCATGCAGACTGCCACTCATAAAGCGTCGGGCCTGACCATCATCAACTACGGCATGGGCTCAGCCAATGCCGCGACCATTATGGACCTACTCAGCGCCGTATCGCCCAAGGGCGTGCTTTTTCTCGGCAAATGCGGCGGCGTCAAGGAATCTGCCGAGCTGGGGCACTTCATCTTGCCCATCGCGGCGATCCGCGGTGAGGGTACGTCGAATGACTACATGGCCCCGGAGGCACCGGCCATGCCGTCGTTCAAACTGCATAAGTTTGTCTCGGAGAAGATTGTCGAGTCCTCGATGGATTACCGCACGGGCGTGATCTACACGACCAACCGCCGGGTCTGGGAGCACGACGAGGCCTTCAAACAGAAGCTGCGTGAACTCCGTGTGATCGGCGTGGATATGGAGACGGCCACAATATTTACCGTGGGTGTTGCGAACGAAATTCCGCGCGGCGCGCTGCTCCTAGTCTCCGACCGCCCGATGACGCCAGATGGCGTCAAGACTGAGACCAGCGACAAAATTGTCACCGAGCGCTTTGTCGACTTACATCTGGATATCGGCATCCGGGCGATGACGGAAATTGGCGTCAAAGGCGAACCCATCAAGCACTTCACGTATTAAGGTCTTGCTTGTAGACGATCCTTGGCGGATCATTATTGCTTATGTACCAAGTGTGCCAAGTAAAGGCTGCTCCGGAAGGACCATAAAATGCCCGTGCAACTGTTCCCAGCCGCTGCCATGACCGTGACTGTCGTAGCTTCAGGGATTGCCGTCTATCACTGGCGGCGTGCCGCTAGCCTGTATGCTCTGTTGGTCGAAGGCGCCAATCGCTACGAAGAATTACGCCAACGCGGCGCCACACTCGAGCAGTCTCTGCGGAAAAACGACGAGCAGTTAAAGCTCCAGACCGAGGCGAATAAGCGCCTCAACCTCGGGCTTGACGAAGCGCGGGCGCAAACCGCCACGCTGACCCAGCGCCTTGAGCAAAAAGAGCACGAGATTCGGCTTGTTACGGAAAAGCTGGAGTTGCAAAAGGGCCACTTGGAAAGGCAACTGACCAAGACCCAGGAGCAGCTCGGCATCGCGGAAGAGCAGCGCCTTAGCACTGAATCACAGGTCAACTCACTCCGCGTCGAGCTGACCAACGTCAGGCGTTCGGCGCAGGAAGATAAGTCCAGACTGTCGCAGGAGCTCAGCCTGCGCGAAAAAGACTGGCAGGCTCGGATGTTTGAGTCGGAAAAGGCAAAAGCTGCGGCAGAGAAGCAGGCTAAGGTCGGCGATCCTCTCGAGCTACGCCGCCTCAAACGCAAAGCAGCTCAGTACGAGCGCCTTTACAGCAGCATGAAGGGCCTACGCGAACTCAGCGACGAGCGTAACCGCAACTGGGAAGTGGCCCTGCGCAAACTGTCGGCTTGGATTGTCGAGGAAAAGGGCCTTGAGCCCGTACCAACAGCCATTGGGCCATTGGTAGGCACCGCTATGCAAGCCATCGGCGCACAGCTCATCGACGAGATCGAGACCGACACCCGTGACGGTGCCGAAGCTCGCATCCACGAGATCCCAGATCTAGCAGACCATGAAGAATCGCAGGCTCATGCAGAGAGATAAAGATCGGCAAGTTTCTGACACTGAGCTTGTGGACATCGATACTCTAGGAGTGCCTCAGGACCAGACAGAGTACCCAGATGACGCCTGGGATCTGCTAAACCCGCTCCTAACCGATGCCCGCCGGGCACGAATTATGGCGGTAGCATCTGGTCGTACCGAGCGCGTTAGCCTAGTCCTACAAGATATTCATGACTCGCATAATGTCTCGGCATGCCTGCGCTCAGCGGATGCCTTTGGCGTGCACAGTTGTCACGTCCTTAGCGTCAAACAAAGATTTCGCACATCGACCGTTGCTCGCGGAGTTGGAGCGTGGCTAAAGATCAAGCGGCATCAGAGTGTCGAGGAATGCGTGGCCGACCTACGCGCCGCTGGCTACCGCCTTTACGCCGGTGTACCGGCACCCACCGCAGTGCCGCTGGATAAACTCCCCGTCACAGAAAAGATTGCCGTCGTCTTTGGCAACGAGCACGCTGGCATTGACTCTGCCTGGCTGCCGCACATGGACCAGCTGTTTACCATTCCCATGTTTGGCATGGTCGAGAGCCTCAACATCTCTGTCGGCGCCGCCATCACGATGCAGCACTTAACTCACCGCGCCCGCGAGACGCTGCCTACCGAGACTTATCACTTGGCAGAAGCCGAGCGTCGCCGGCTGCTCAATCAATGGATCTGCGAGCAGTTGCGAGGATGGCCGACGATTCTGAAAAGGATGCGTGGTTAAGATTGGTGATGCTTAGGTGGAGTCCCTTGACCCTACCCAATAATTGGCGTTAAAATATGGATTATGATTCCACGACTTTGCAACCTATCAAAATCAAATAGCTTTTTTCTATTCGGTCCGCGCGGAACCGGCAAGACAACGCTCATTCGCAACCAGTTTCCGAACGAAAACGCGGTCTACGTCAATTTGCTCGACAACGCCCTGATGGACCAGCTGCTGCTGGACTCGACTCGATTTATAGATCTCATCGATAGTGCGGAAAACCGACTGAAGTCGGTCATCATTGATGAGGTTCAAAAAATGCCTCAGCTGCTGAATATTGCACACACGCAGATTCAGGAGCGAAAGCGTCAATTTATTCTGACGGGATCAAGCAGTCGTAAATTGAAACAGGCAGGCGCCAATCTCCTCGCTGGGCGCGCATGGCTCTACCATCTTTATCCGCTCAACACCGCCGAGATGAAAGATGACTTCGATTTAAAAAAAGCTCTGGAATTCGGTGGGCTACCGGAAGCATTTCTAAGCAACAGAGATGATGCCAGAGAATATTTGAATTCCTATGTCGCCACCTACCTGCAAAAGGAGATTCAGCAGGAACAATGGGTTAAAAACTTGGCACCGTTTAGAAAATTTCTGGCAATTTCGGCCCAAATGAACGGCAAAATTGTCAACAAGGCGGCGATTGCTAAACAAGTTGGCGTCGACCCAACGACCGTCACAAACTACTTTGAAATTCTGGAAGACACCCTTTTAGGATTCATGCTCCCAGCCTTTTCTCGGTCTGTTAGGAAAGCTCAGCGTCAACTCCCTAAGTTCTATTTCATCGACACTGGAATTAAACGTGGACTTGATCGCACCTTATCAGTTGAGCTGTTGCCGCAGACTTTTGCTTGGGGTGACGCATTTGAGCATTGGGTTATTCTTGAGTTTATCAAAGGGTGCCAATACAGACGACTGGACTGGAGTTTTTCCTACATTAGAACGAAAGATGATGTGGAAATTGATCTCGTAGTCGAGCGCCCTGGAGATCGTGACCTATTCGTCGAAATCAAATCGAAATCTCTAGTAGATGCCTCAGACGCCAAAGCTCTTGAAACACTCGGCGCCGACACCAATCCCAAGGCTGAACGCTGGCTACTGTCGTGCGATCCCTTGCAAAGGACTTTTGGCAAAACTACAGCGATGCACTGGCAAGACGGGATTCAGCGGCTATTTAGTGGGGGTCAGGCACTTCCAGCAACAGACTGAAAGTACTGACAAACCCTATTCAAAACCTCTTGCGTCTTGCGAAGAATCGCGCGGCATTGCGTGCTATAAACCGGGAGCTGATTAATCTCATTGCCTAATTACTTTTTAATTTACCTCTTCAGCTTCAAGCACCCAGCGCACTGAATTCCAACCTGTATAGCAGCTTCCTTGCGTCCAGCCTGGTACAGGACCAACCCACAGCGTTAACGTGTGGCTACCTACACCAAGACCGTCGCAATAACCCACTAAGGTTTGTGGACGATGGTGATCGATGTAAGCAGCTCCGCCCATGTAAAATTCGTATACCATCGCGCCACCTGAGCATGAAGATCCATCGACTTTGATCTCATACCTGCATGCGGTATTATCTGTGCCAAATCCGACTCGCACTCCATCTGTCCAGCCGATGCGAATAGATGTCGAGGATTTTGATTTTGTGAAAGTCAGCGTGCGACCAGCTATCTGAGCCGGCGCAGTGTTTGATTGGGCCCCTGTTCCACTCGCGTGGGCAATCGCTCTGATAAAGCCACCATTCACTTCTAATGCTGCGGCGGGAGATGTGGTTCCTATGCCGACGTTGCCGCCGTTCTGAACTGTCATCACTGTTGCGGCCGTTTTATTGCGGAAGTAGGTGTTTCCACCACTGCCATTTTGTAAAAAGAGGTTTCCGCCGTTACTCATGAGTCTAACCGCAGTGGAATCGGCAACTCCCGCATCCATGAAACTGAAATCACCTCCGGATGTCGATAACGCCCCGCCTAAAATTGTGGTTCCATTGACTTGCAATGCTCCGCCTGGGGACGTCGTGCCAATCCCGACGTTGCCATCGGACCCTATACGCATAAGTTCGTTCGTTCCAATACTTTGAAGGTCCCCACCTTTATTAAATGAAAAATGAGCCGCGGACGTTGTAAAAAATTGTGTCTCATTGGTGTTGATGCCCATCCCAACTCGTGATCCAACGCCACCGTCCCAAAGGTGCACTGCTGCCTGGCCTCCGCTCGAATTGCCAAAGGACAAATGAGCGGCTGATACTGTTGTGCCTATCCCAACATTCCCACTCACAGTCAAAGTCGTAAATGCTGCGGTGTTCGCCGTCGTCGCACCAATAGCTCCGGGAGAAGCCCAATTCGTGGTTGGCGTTGAACTTGCCCAAGTCGTGCCATTTGACATCAAAACATTGCCGCTACTACCAGGCGCAACAGTCAGTGGAGAGCTGGTGCCATTACCTAACAGCACATTATTAGCGGCAAGAGTTGTTGCACCGGTACCGCCGTTAGCGACAGCCACAGTTCCAGTGACGTTAGCCGCCGTACCCGAGACATTACCGGTGACGTTGCCGGTTAGATTCCCTGTTACCGTGCCAGCCGCAAAATTACCGGACGCATCGCGTTTCACAATCGTTGATCCAGTATTGACACTGGTCGCTGCGTTAGCCAATCCAGCACCAGCCGCGACGTTGACTGCAGTGACACCACCAACATTAGCAACCACTGTCGCGCCCTGAGTACCAGTTACATCTCCAGCAAGCGAACCCGTGAATGATCCAGCCGAAGTAGCAGTGGATGCGTTGCCATTTAGAGTACCAGTGACGGTACCCGTTAAATTTGCTGTAATTGTGCCTGCCGCGAAATTACCGGACGCATCTCGTTTCACTATTGTCGATGCAGTGTTTGCGTTGGTTGCTGCATTAGCCAAATTAGCACCATTAGCGACGTTAGCAGCAGTTACCCCACCAACATTTGAAACGGTTGGATTAGGAAAGCTCCCACCAAGATCACCACCGGCTACGCCGGTTGGCGCGAGTCCAGATGCCCAGCCTAAGGTTCCGGAGCCGTTAGTAGCAAGGACCTGACCACCGGCTCCATCTGCAGATGGCAGCACCCATGTGGTCGATGCTGCCAGAGTGTCGGGAGATTTAAGCGCAAGGTAATTGGTGCCTTTATCATTCAACACAAGTTTGCTGGCGTTAGTCCCGTCGCCTTGTATCGTTACGCTACCCTGAGAAACTATAGTCGCGGCCGTCAGAGCACCGGAGGTTATTGCTCCTGACGTATTTATTGATGTCGAGCCAACGATATTGGACGCGCCATTGATAGTCGCACCCGTCAGGGTCTTATTGGTCAACGTCTCCGCCGCCTCCTCAGTGACGATCACGCCAGTGCTTGGGAAAGCGGCCGTCGAGCCTATTCCTGTACCACCATTGGAGGCTGAAAGAGTTCCCGAGGTAATAACGGCTGCACTAAGTGGTGGGATATCTGCTGCGCTCAGCGAGGTACCCGAGGTCACGCGACCTTTCACATCGTAAGTCACTTTAGTAGATGTCCCAGGGACGGCAACTGCAGCAAGCGTAGCCGCGGCCGATCCAGGTCCATCGGCTGTGACGTCGCCAGTCAATGCGCCGATATAGCTACCAGAAGATTGTTTACTATTAAACGCGGTCCAGTCGGCCGAGCTTAGGTAGCCGTTGGTGCTGCCGTTTGCTTGCGACATAGAAATCACCGGCGTTGATGTGCCAGTAGCGACTGAGATTGGAGCCGTACCTGAGACATTCGTAACGCTGGCTGGCAGCGCAGTGCTTTGCCACATCGTTCCGTTTGAAGTGAGGACGTTACCGCCAGTGCCAGGGGCCACGGTTTGGACGGCGCTAGTACCGTTGCCGAGGATCACGCTGTTAGTGGCTAATGTAGTTGTGCCGGTACCGCCGTTAGCTACTGTTAGGGTACCTGAAGTTATAATTGCCGCACTAAGTGGCGGGATGTCTGCTGCGCTCAGCGACGTACCAGATGTCACCCGGCCGTAAGCATCCGTAGTCACTTTAGAGTAGCTACCTGCAGTCCCGGCAGTCGCAAGATTAATCGTCGCAATGTTGCCGGTGGTCGAGAC
>Ga0315274_10005752_pt1 | contig 18120 bp, 16 predicted proteins | sample YL17G02_20_MG_FD_203700 | JGI IMG/M metagenome (GOLD analysis project Ga0315274, IMG submission 203700) | Sediment microbial communities from Yellowstone Lake, YNP, Wyoming, USA - YL17G02_20 | ecosystem: Environmental > Aquatic > Freshwater > Lake > Sediment | place: USA: Wyoming | collected...
AAAAAATATTGTGATAAGAGAGGACTTAAAATGTATAAATTTTTAGAAGGACTTATTTTGGAAAAATGTAAAGAAAAAAAAGACGTATACGGTGAAGATTAATTAAGGGACTCAACGTATACTAAACTAGCCACTTGTGTTGCGTCTAGTCTAACAATTTGAAATAAAATTGTATCACTTGTGTTAATTTGTATTTCAGTTAAATCATTTCCGTAGTAATCCCCATTTATATAAACTTGGAATGAACTAATATTGTTCGATTCCATTAAATTCATTTTAAATGTATAATTAAACAACTCCTCAACCTCATCTGTTGTTACTGGAAATACAACGTCATAGACTGTTGGTTCTGGTGGTTGTACCCTTTTTTGTCGTCTTTTTTTATACGGAGTTTCGGTTTCAAACAACTGGAATGACCTAGTAATAGCAGGACTAACCTCAAATTGGTCTTCATCAATTAAAAACCCCATCAGTGTAAATTCATACTTTTGTATATAGTATTTTCTTTTTTCCAAATCCATAACCGACTCATCCGTTATGTTATTCATTTTAATTGGTATGTAATGTCCTTTAATTGTTTGATACGCTTGAAGCGATGAAAATTTTTCAATAACAATTTGATTAAATTTATTAACCTCACGCATTCTATTACAGATAATAGCAACAGTATAAGTTATATCAACTGGGACTGGTTGTGGTATTTTATAAATGTCATAACCATTTTTATTTCCATCCCAAGTTGGTACCTTAGCATAAAAATATAATCTCCTATTAGGTATTGTGTAAACTATCGATGGGTTATTGCCATATTTAACTTCTGGGGTTCTAATTACAGTTATAAATGGTGGTTCGGTATTTTTATCAATATTTTGAAAGTCCCAAGTTTCAACAAACTGGGCCCAATTTTGTGTTGTTATTAAAATATCTATCATTGGTATTGTTTTACCTTCGACAACACACTTTAATTCATCACGAACAAAATCTAAAAATCCGCGATCTAAATCTGCGTGTAATAAACTTTTAGGTAAAAACGTTCCATCCGCCTCTATCATATCACGAAGTTCTCTTCTTCTTGGTAAAAGAGTTTTAGATTCGGTTAACGGAATATATTTTTTTATTTTTTTTGGTAATGCCATTATTATAATGCTCTAAATTCATTAGGTCCGACTGGTGCCGCAACAATAGTTTTATAAAAAGGACGATAACCTTTATATGTGTGTTTAAAATCAGACACTACTCTACCGTCATTAACAACAGTGTAATATCTTACAAAATTTTCTGTATCGTAATAACCAACGTAATCTCCAAGATCAATATCAATATCTAACTCCTCCAATGTTTTTAAATAAACCGAAACAGTGATATTTCCAGGTTCTAATTGAACATTTTTAGTTGACCCAACATTTTTGTTTTCAGGTGTTGCAATTTGAATAAACGCATTAAACTCAATAGGTGGTAAAAATTTAACACCGTCAGATACGGTTTCACCATAAACATCATCGGTTTTAGTTTTTAATTTATCAACCTTATAAAGAACACAAGTAAAGTTCATATCACCAACTAACCACTCCTGACCCATCTCAATTTCAAGATTAAAATCACTGTCACCAAAAAATTTACCTAATCTTGTTATTGGAATCCTACTTTGCATTTTATTGTTTTATTGATAAATATTGTTTTTATTATTATTTTTAATTATAACTTGGAATTTTGGAATTACAAAAACAATTAATAGAACATAAAGCACTTGATTTATTGGATTCATATAGTGGAGCTAACAATCATATTCTTTATATGAAAACAAAAAAGGACACTAATAAAAAGTTTTATCCTACAAGAACACAAGCTGAATATGTTGTAACGTATTTTGATACAAAACCTAAAGTTGCTCGTAAGTGGGTTGAGTTAGATCCTTATTTTGCTAAAAAGTTTGCACAAGAAAGGTCTTTGTTTGAAACTCCAGAAAAAATTTACATTGAAAAGTTATTAGTTGAAAAAGATAAGTCTTATCATATCTGGGGTAAATTTTTTGAAAAAGACAGTTTATCTGAATTTTGGGTACCTAAGTCGTCTTTGATTAAATCACAAACGGTAGATGAGGTTAACATTGATTACTCTAAATACGATCATAGACCACCGCTATCACATCAGAAAGAAGCAATAGAAAAACTTATTGGGTCAAGAAGATTTATATTGGCCGATGATATGGGTCTTGGTAAGACAACTTCTACAATTATTGCGGCTCTTGAGACCGGTGCTAAAAAAATATTAATAGTATGTCCTGCATCACTTAAAATAAACTGGGAAAGAGAAATTGCAAATTATTCGGATAGAACTTGTTATATTGCTGAAGGTAAAAAATTCTCAACTGAAGCCGATTTTGTTATTGTTAATTATGACATATTAAAAAATTTCCACAACAAGGAAGACAAAGAAAATTCTTTATTATTACAATCAAAATTTGAACTTGTAATTTTAGATGAGGCACATATGGTCTCAAATGCTCAAGCACAAAGAACAAAACTTATAAACGATTTTACAAAAAACATTAAACGAGTTTGGTTACTTACCGGAACACCAATGACATCAAGACCTATTAATTACTATAATCTATTAAACATAATTGAAAGTCCTGTTGCTCAAAACTGGATGGCTTATGCAATTCGTTATTGTCAGGGATTTCAGTTTAGAGCTGGTAATAGAAAAGTTTGGAACGTAACTGGGGCGTCAAACCTAGAAGAGTTAAGGGATAGAACATCAAAACAAATTTTAAGAAGATTAAAAGAAAATGTTTTAGATTTACCGGACAAGATTATTACACCAGTGTATTTAAGAACCTCATCAAAAGAATACAAAGATTTAATGGGTGAGTATTACGAATGGTTAGAAAATAGAAAAGATGAATCATCTTCACTTACAGTCCAGTTTTCAAAATTAATGAAAGTAAGAAAAGTAATTGCAAATGAAAAAGTAAAAGACACAATTGAGTTTGTACAAAACATTGTAGATCAAGGAAAAAAAGTAATTATTTTCACAAACTTTACCGATACACTACAACTAATACACACTCACTTTGGGAAAGAATCTGTCTATTTGGACGGCAGTTGCAATAAAGTACAAAGGCAGTATGCTGTAGACCAGTTTCAAGAAAATGAAAAAATAAAAGTGTTTGTAGGAAATTTAAAAGCGGCAGGTGTTGGTCTTACATTAACAGCAGCTGAAGTTGTAATAATGAATGACTTATCATTTGTTCCTGCAGAACACGCACAGGCCGAAGATAGGGCTTATCGTTATGGACAAAAAAATAATGTTCTTGTTTATTACCCAATATTTGAAAATACAATAGAGGGGGTTATATATGATATATTAAATAAAAAAAAGAAAGTGATTGGTACTGTAATGGGTGATGAACTACAAGAATCTGGTGATGTTGTAGAAGAAATACTAAACCTAATAAACAAAAGAAGTTAACCAAATCCCACCCAAAAGTGGGGTTTTTTATTTTATAATGTATTTATAGTTAATGAAAGTTAAGGTAAAACATATAAAATGTGATATGTCTGAAAAAGACAGAAAATTAGCAAACGATTTTATAAAATTTCTACAAAAAAAGTATCCATTAAAAAACGAGATTACAATTATTTTTACTGGTGAAAGATTTGGTACAATGACATCTGGAAGTAGGACTCAAGATTCTGAATTAAAAATATTAACTAAAGGTAGAATGAATAGAGATATCTTTAGAACTTTAGCCCACGAATGGATACACGAATGGCAAATTAATGTAAAAGATAAAACACCAAAAGAAAATATCGGTGGACCATTAGAAGATGAAGCAAATGCTGAAGCTGGTTCTCTATTAAAGAAATTTGAAAAAAAGTTTCCAGAAAAAGAAGAAATGATGTATGAAAGTATAAATAAAAAAATAAATTTATTAAAAGAAGATATTTTAATTACTGAAAAACAAAACATTAAAGAGGATTTTCTTCTTGAAATGAAAAAAATTGGTATTGAAAAATTACCGTATTCATATTCAGCAATGAAACAATTTGTTGATCCGGAAACAATGGATATTCATTACAACAAACACTACAAAGGGTATGTTAAAAAATTAAACGACGCACTTTCAAAAAAGAATTACAAAGACGTTGATTTAGAAGATATTATAAAATCCATTAGTAAATACGATATAAAAGTTAGAAATAATGCTGGTGGTGCTTTTAATCATGCTTTATTTTGGAGAATGTTATCACCAAAAAAACAAATACCAAAAGGTGAGATTTTTGAAAAGATTACCAAACAATATGGTAACATTAAAAAAATGAAAGACGAATTTAATGAGGTTGCTAAAGAAAGATTTGGTTCTGGTTGGGTATGGCTTGTTTTAACAAAAACAAATAGACTAAAAATTATGTCAACACCAAATCAAGATAACCCTTTAATGAATATTATTAAAGATGGTGGATACCCATTACTTGGTCTTGATCTTTGGGAACACGCTTATTATTTGAGATATAGAAATAAAAAAGATGAGTATATTAAAAAATTCTGGAACCACATAAATTGGGAATTTGTTAATGATCTTTATGCTGGAAAATCTAAAAAAAAATTAAACGAATCTTATTTAAAAGTTTTATTAGAAAGTGAGGAATTTGAACCGGATATTAAACGTGCGATGAATCGTGAGTTACAAAAAATTAGATTAATTCCATTAGACGCTGAAGCAGCAGAAGTTGCAATCAATAATATAATAACAACAGAAATTGATGAACGCGGTTTAAAATTTGATAGGTCAATAGTTGGTTTAATGTCTTTAGATTTAAACAATACTTCCGAAAGAACTAGATTTAGATTTAATAATTATTATCAAAGATTCATTAGAAGTAGGTCAAGGGGTCTTGATTTTGAGGCGTTAATTTCTGGCTTATTAGGTGGCAATATTTCTTCTGGGTTAAACACCCCTTATGATATTATTACGTCAGATAATTTAAAAATCTCTTGTAAAATTGTTAGAGACACAAGTGAATCACCAGTATTAAAAGGCGTGAAAGCTTCGTTAAGTAATTATATTAATTCATACACGGGTAGTGATGAAAATAAAAACTTATTACAAAGCATTGAGTCTGAACCAAATGTAATCGCAAAATTAATTAATAGTGAAAATCAGGATATGAGAAATGTTGCTGAAGATTTAATTAGTTATTTATTAGTAGATATTGACGGTATGTTGCTTGGTGTACCAAAAAATGATTATGAAATATCATTATATTATTACGATAAAAATGCGCTTAAAAACATTCTTAAATTACCTGGAATGACAACCGCACCAAAATCAAAAGGTTCTCAACAAATAAGGTTCTCAACAAAAATACTTAAATTAACAAATTCTGAAGTTACACCATTAAGGGGTTTTATTAAATTTCCAGATATATCTATGCAAGAATATTCCGAATTTTTATTAGGTGATGATAAAACAAAAGAAGTTCTTGATTTATTTAATAATTTAGGTCAAAAATATGGTGTAGGTAAATTAGGTGATAATATACCACAGGACGTTATTAAAAATCTTTCTAGAAATGAAAGATTTAAGATAGACATGAGAAGGATACTAAAATAATTTATTATGATATTTATATAAAAAATCACGATGGCAATTATTGATGAACCAGAAAGAAGTAAATTATACACAAAAGTAAGACATTTACTTGGCGCACCACTTAGAAGTGTTGAGTTAGAAGATGAACAAATGGATACTCTTTTAGAATTTTCTATTGATGAGTATTCACAATATGTCCAAGATTGGTTAATTGAGTCACAATGGACGGCACTTTACAATCTAAATCTAGACACACAATCATTAACAAAGGCTTTTACAACTAGAAGTTTAGATTATGAAACTAGATATACTTATGCTTACTCAAAAATTGTGGGACTACAAGCAGGTGGTGATTCTGTATTAAAAAAGGATTATATACAATTGGTACCAAACCAACAAATATATGAAATTCCGGCAAATAGAGAACTCAATGAATTACTTTGGTTTACTCCCCCAACATTGAATAACACAATGTTTGACCCTTGGTCTTTTGGTTCTTTGGGCGCTGGTGGCGGTCTTGGTGGTGGTGGTGGTCTAGCACAAATGGGTAATATGGCAGGTAGTTACTTTATGATGCCGGCTTTTGATATGTTACTTAGAATGCAAGAAATTAATATACAAAGAAGAATTATTGCCGGTGAATTAACATATCGTGTAACAGCATTACCAGAAGGTAAAAAAGCAGTTCATTTAATGAATACACCTGGTGGTAAATTTGACTTTGGTAATGGGACCTTAATGAGAGGTAGGGTTTGGTATTGGTATTACGATGACGGTGGTGATAGAGATAGTTGTTTGGCAAAAAATCCAGATATAATAAGACTACCATCTGATGTTCCATTTGACAAAATGAATTGGTTAGAGTTAAATAATCCGGCGCAAGTTTGGATTAGAAGGTGGTTTATTGCATATTGTAAAGAAACACTATCTAGAGTTCGTGGTAAATTTAGTGGAAACTTAAAAACTGGTGAAGGTGGTGATCTTACGATGGATTATACATCACTTGCAACTGAAGCTAAAGACGAGAAGACAAAACTAATTGACGAACTTATTGGTGCCGAAGGTAGACTTACTAGGTTAAAACCAGAGAAAGTTATGGAACGTGAAGCATTACTTGCTGAAAACTTAAATAAACAGCTCAAGTTTAGAGCTATGCCAAGACAAATTTATGTAATATGATAAGAGTTGAGAACATAACACCAAGAAAAAATATTGTAAAATACCAAACACAAACTGTTGTTGAACCAAGAATTATTATTGAGAAACCAAAAGAGATTCATAAAATAATATCTGACTCTGTTTACACAACTAATGATGAAACATTTTTAATTGTAAAAAATGTTGAGTACTCAGAAGTTACATTAAATTCAAATGTGACAAATAAAATCACAATTAAATCGTTAACTAGTGTTTTAGTTAAATCTGATGTTGGTTCAATAGACGAAGAATGGGACGAGCTCCTTTTAGAAAGAGGTGCTTGTGTTCAGTTTCAATTTGTTGAGGGTAACTGGTATATTTTATCAAGTGACGGCTTGAAGATGAGTTAATTTATTAAAGTTTCACTTTTATTAAAAATTTATGAAATAAATTTTTGCATATATGAATCAATACCCTCATACATATGGTAAGGTGAGGTGTTAATGTTTTCCCAAAAAGTTAATTCTTCTTGGGATATTACCATAACATCTTCTAGTTTATCTTGGTCTCCATCGTCAAACGGAACACCATTTATTAACTCACATTGGTCCTTGGTAAAGAAAGGTCTATCCTCTGGATTTTTAACTAAAAACCCTTCTCTGACTTCTTGTTTAAAACAAACAAGCAGTGGTTCTACTCTTTTGTTAAATGTTGCAATTGCTCTTTGGATATTATACTCACCAGTTAACCCTGGGTTACTTTCTAATTCTTGGGGGTTAATTCTATAACAATTAAGTTGTATTACCGAATCTGTACTAACAAGTCTATACGCGACATCGGTTGGTACACCGGTATTAGCTTCTTTATTTTTAGAGTTACTACGTACCCAGTTATCTTCTGACCAAGATTTTTCCCAACCATTATCAAGTAGGAATTTTTCTTTTTCCTTGTATGAACCTTTAATTGTTGTAGAATCCGAGAAAAATAATTCCACTTGTTCATCATTCCATCCAACTTTTGGTTTATTAACCTTTTGAACATCACCGTGTGAAGCTTTTGTTCCATTATTAACATAGTAAATAACATCACCAAGACTAACATTTAGATTTTCTTTAATTACAAGCTCCATATGTGCCTGTCTTGACATTAAAGAACCAGCCTTAGTTGTTGTCTTACTTCGTTTAATGTAGTCATCAATTGTTTGCTTAATCTTTGCTTTGTTTGCTATATCCATTAAAGGAATTTTTTGGTCAAATATCCTTTGTACATATTCGTAGTACCACTCAACAAATCCTTGACCATCACCATTAAGTAATAATTTAACACCTTTGTCTAAAAATAACTCAATATATTTTGGCATTTTTTTAGATTTAATTGAATTACCAGTTAGTTTGATTTTACCTTTATCTGTAATTAAAGCATAATTTTTACGTGCAAGATTAATACACGCAGGCCACTGGCCGTCTGTATCTAATGCCATTTCACCTTTCATTGCTAAATCATTAAACTCCATAACATCAGCTTCTTCACCAAAATATTCTTTACCTTCCGTTACTTTCCAATTAAGACCTTTACCAACATACCGTCTATTCTCAACACCGTCTGGAATAGAAAAATTAACGCCGTCTGTGTCCATTACGGTCGCACTATAACCTCTTTCTGTGAAAAAATTTATCATCATTCGTAGATATTGTCTTCCTGTTGTTGTAATCATTTCCCCTTTATCCATATCCCCCCAAGGAAAAACCTGTGGTGCGGATAAAGCGCCAAAAAGTGAATTTATGAATATCTTAATTGGTAACTGCTTAGTATCAAAAGATTTTGATTTTTTTGGATCAACTTTACTATATTCTTCAGCCAAATTTTTATACGTAATTCTGGAATTTCTAAAATAGGATAATAGACCCTTCATAACACCTGTTATATCCGATTCTGGGAATACATTATGAACCAACTGAATAGAAGGATAAAGTGACGAATAATCTAGTTTTAAAATATTTTTAGAATACCCAACCCTCAACAATCTTGATAATCCACCAACAAAGTTTCTTTTTTCTTTTTTTGCGGGAATTGCAAGACCATTCTTATAGGACCAAGCAAGCATTACAAGTTTCCAGATTGTTGCTGTTCCCATTGTTGATACTCTTTCATAAGTTGTTGGAAGAAGTGATGCAAGAAGAAAAGATCCCTGGTTAAACTCTTCGTCAACAAGTAATGTTTCTTCTAAGTCATCGTCAAGGTAACGCTCAACTATGTCGTCCCCCGTTGTTTGAATATAAATGTCAGTTCTTCTTTCACATACCTCATCAATTTTTTCACTGACACCAACTTTCTTATATTTACCGTTTTCTATGTTTAACCAGTACAAGTTCTTTTCTTTGTATAAAGAACCAATCTTATCGTGGTCTATGTACACTCGGTCTTTAGCTTCACCATCAATAAATTTTGTAATATATTTAAGTCCGGCCTCTTTAATTGATGAATTAATTGCTTGAGCTCTACGAACTGAATGGATAATATCTATGATGTTATAACCCCACATTTGAGTTTGAGTGAATTTCTCAACCTCGTTACCAAGTTTTAACATTGAATCTTTTTGTGTTATTGACCTTTCTCCGTGAAGTGACTTGGCAATTTTTTTAATATCAAGATTTAACATCTTACATCTTTCGTAAATCCAAAACCAGTCAAAGTTTGCTGAGTTATAACCTGAAATGATTGATGGTTTTAATTCGTCTATAATTTTAAAGAACTCAACAAGACCTTTTCGTTCTTCATCTTCGTTTGAACACTCAATTACTTTTCTATAACCTTTATTTGTTTTAATCCCAATCATAAAGATACGACCATCCTTTGGTTCTAAAGATGTGGTCTCAAGGTCAAATACAAGTCTATGAATATCGTTGTATTCATCAAATCCTTTAAATAGTCTTTTTTCTTTTGATATTAGAAATTGTTCTGTTGGGGTTAACATTAGAAATTTATCTTTTGCCTTTTCACCCCAGGGATCAATACCACCATCACGGAAAAATTGTGAAAGAGCTCTATACCCTTTTAATGATTTAACAAGAAATGTTAAACCATTTTCTAATTGTTCATTACCATCGGTTCTTAATTTTTCAATTACGATACCGTATTTAGACATCGCTTCTTTTTGTAATGCTTTTGATCCTTGATAAAAATTAAGACCACGTAAATCACCAACCCACGCAAACGCAATTAGACTATCTCTAACGATTGATTTTCCTTTTCCCGGTACTTCTTTGATTTTATAAATGTGGTCTTTTTGATAGTCAAATTCTATCGCCACAATGTGTTCTTCTGGATCATTCCCTTCCAGAAAGGATTTAATTTCCTCTGCTGTAATCATAAATATATTTTTTTGAGTGGTTTATTTGCTTTCGTATTTTACGAAATTTACCTTACCTCAATAAATATATTGATTTAACCAACTAATGTCAAATAAAAAACCCTCCTTTATTTTGGGGGGAGGGTTTTAATTTATTAATTTAATAATAATGTGTGTAATTCTTCTTCGGTCCAAGTTTCTTTAAATGCAACTTCTTTAAGGATTGGTCCTTGTTCAGTTCTAAATCTAATTCCTCTTGGTACTTGCCTAATTGCAATTACCTTGTGTTCACCAATTGTTTTTGGTTCTTCATACTTAAATAATAATTTAATTTCCATTTTTGTTTTTATTTTTGATTTATTGTTTATACAATATTTAACACACCACCATTATTCCAAACTGTTCCTGAAACAAGGCCTGCTGAACTTGTTGGTAAATTACTCAAATGTAGACAGTTCATATGTGCCGTATTTGCCGCTGTTGTTGTAATACCATTACCAATAATAAAAGAACAATCGTGCGATACTGTATTTCCGGACCCACCAAGAATACCAGAGTGAGAATTTGTTATAGTGTTTTGAATACCACCAACAACAAGTGAATAACATCCACTTGATACGTTACAAGCACCACCACCAATAAACGAACAACCACAATTTGTCATATTACCAAAACCACCACCTATTGTTGAGTAAACTCCACTACTAGTGTTGGTTCCACCACCACCTATTGTTGATCTATCACCAAAAGCACGATTAAAATAACCACCACTAACAGTTGATGTATCACCACTTGATGTGTTTTGACAACCACCACCAATTACAGAATAATCACCTAATGCTAGGTTACCGTTAGTACCGGATGATGAACCACCACCACCAACTGTTGAGTAATTACCGCTTGCGGTATTACAACGACCACCAAGAATTGATGACGCAAAACCTATTGAGGTGTTACAAGTACCACCAACAACAACTGATTCGGGCGAATCCGCAACATTAAACCCACCACCACCAATAAACGATGCGAGTCCGTTTGCTGTGTTTACATAACCACCACTTACGGTTGATCCGGCACCGCTTGATGTGTTAAGCGCACCTCCACCTAAAAATGATATTAGTCCGTTTACTGTGTTTCCGTAACCACCACTTATAGTTGAGAATGGATAAATTGTTGTATTTCCTAAACCACCACCAATAAAAGAAAATTCTGAAGTTACAACATTATCTAAATCAAAGGTTAAATCATTTGCGGGTGATGACCCACCAATAGTATTACCAGAAACTAAAACTTGTTCTCCTTGTTCATATCTTACACCTGGATTTATGATTATAATGTTGCTAACCACACCACTATTAACATCAAAACTAATTTGTAAATCTGAACCATAACCAAATAAAGAAGTTGGATTAACAGTATATGTATTATCAGGTATTGCTGAAGCGTCACCTGAATTAAGACTAATTGAGGTTACAAAACCACCATAATTTGTATTTTGTAATCCACCACCAATTGTTGAAAATTCACCTAGTATAACGTTTTTACATCCACCACCATTAAATGTATAGTAATTTCCTGATGTGTTACACTCACCACCACTTATTGTTGCGGCACCCGTTGCACCACCACTTAATATTGTTGTATTACCAAGCCCACCACCAATTGTATCAAATTGGTTTTCGGAAACATTATAACGCCCACCACTTACGGTTGAAATATTACCAAAAGCACGATTAAAATAACCACCACTTACGGTTGATTGATAACCAGATGATGTGTTTCTACGTCCCCCACTTACTGTTGAATAACAACAACTTGATGTGTTTTCAAGACCACCTCCTACGGTTGAAGAATTACCACTTGATGTGTTATTAATACCTCCACTTACTGTTGAACTATAACAACTTGATGTGTTACCACGACCTCCACTTACGGTTGAGTAATCCCCACTTGATGTGTTATAATAACCACCACTTACGGTTGTATGTGTACTATTGTTTGTTTGGATGTTTAACCAAACATCATCTAAAGGAGATGAACTACCAAATAATCCACCGTTAAAATATAGTGTACTACCATTAGAATAACCAGACCCTCCGTTTTGTATTTGGATACCTTGTAATACACCAAGAACAAAATCAAAACTAAATAATGCTCCAGATCCAGTACCACTTGATGTTGATGTTGGTGAGATACCACCATAAGTATTATTCAAAGTACCACCAGTATATACAGAACTATTTATTCCGTCAACAAAATTATTTCGTCCAGAAACATTATTTTCTCCACCACCAATAAATGATTTGTAACCACTAGCAGTGTTATTGCAACCACCACCAATTGTTGCATCAGAACTTGTTATTATATTATTATAACCACCACCAATAAATGAATAAGTTCCACTTATCGTATTATTATAACCACCACTAATTGTTGCAACATCACCTTGAAGGATTGTATTATCGTCACCACCACCAATAGTTGAATAGTCTGAATTAGTATTAATTGTGTTATTTGCGCCCCCACCAATAGTTGAGTATTCACCGGATACTGTATTTTCATACCCACCACTAATTGTTGCGTATTCACCAGATGCTGTATTTCTACATCCACCGGCAACTGTTGCATAGTTATTTATTGATGTATTAACTTGAAATGTAACATCATCAACACCGGTTGTTCCACCAGGAAATAAATTACCATTAAAAAATAAAGTATCATTTCCAATGTATAAATTACCACCGTTAAGAATATTGACACTAGATAAAGTGCCAGAATTAAAAACAAAACCAAATAAGGCATCAAAACCATAACCAGATGTTGTTGATGTTGGGATATACCCACCAGAAAAAGTTCCGTTTAAGGTACCACCGGTGTATACTTGGTTGTATGTACCACTTATTGTACCATAGGCACCAGTTAGGTTATTTCTACCACCACTAATTGTTCCATAACAACCATATCCAGTATTTCTTCTACCACCACTAATTGTTGAGTAACAAGAATTATTTGATATAATGTTACAACAACCACCACCTATTGTTGAGCAGTTTGCGTTACTTTTATTTATATAACCACCACTTACAGTTGAGCCATAACCACTTGCCGTATTACAACGTCCACCACCAATAACGATGTCTGAACCACTTAATGTGTTGATTTGAACTGTAACATTATCAACCGGCGTTACACCACCAAAATTTGAACCGTTAAATGTTAATGTATCACCACTAACGTATCCACTACCTTGATTGTCAACATAAACATTACTTAAAGTTGTTTGAGTTGAAAAATAAAATGAAAAAGTTGAACCAGAACCAAGACCGGAAAGTGTTGATGATGGTGAAATTGAACCGTAAAATCCTGATGAAGGTATATTACCTGTAAATGTTTCATTATAAACAGAATTAACGCCACCACTAAAACCAGCTGTATTATTATAACCACCACCAATAAATGAAAAGTCTGATATTACGGTGTTTCCAGATCCAGCTAAAACAGCAGAACAATTACCGATTGCAACATTATTAACACCAATCCTTTGTGTTGAATCTAAACCAGAACCAACTTCATATAGTTGTGTTGATCCAGTTGTAAATCCAGTTACACCAAATGACGTTCCATTATTATCTTTTAGAGTTAATGTACCAGTTGTGTTATCATAGGTACCACCAGTAACAAATACATCGGTAGAACCAGTGTATAAACCGCTAATTGATAAAGAACCGTTTTGTCTTCCTAATGTTATTGTACCATTAGAATATGTACCACCAGTGACATAAAAATCTGTACCACCAGTATATAAACCATTAACGGATAAAGAACCATTTTGTCTATTAAGTGTTATTGTACCATTAGAATATGTACCACCAGTTACGTAGTTATCTGATACACCACTTAATACATAATTTTTAAATTGTACTATTGGTGTTTGTTTTGTTTCACCAGTTATACTACCCAAGTAATTTACAATTGGGATAATGTCGTTTGTTGTATAACCTGAATTACCTAAGTACGGTAACTGTGAAATTTTCTTATCTGCCATTTTTTTTATATTATAAATAGTTTTATTTTTTTTAAATTCATTACTTTTAGTAAATTATTTTATCATTATTTTCTGTGTTTAATACATCTCCATTTTCTGTTAATACATTGAACGTTTCAGGAATTGGCACGGGTTGTATACATATTGTTGTTGTGGTTCCTATAATAACTGGACTTGTATTACAACAAGGAAATTCACTAACGTAACAATTGTTATATTCTAACGAATCACCAATAAAACTTTCTTGTATATTAATATATAGTTTGTCTCTTAAAGGTAATATTAAAACACCATCATCATTTCTAAATAAAAATTGTCCTTCATATCTACCAACTTTTCTTGTATCTGTATTTGAAAACTGATAATAAACATAATATTCTGGTTCGGCGTTTGGGTCCAACATTTCTTTTGCGACAAATCCTGCTGGTCTTGTGATAATCTTTGGTATTCCAGTATCAATATCTACCATTGAAAAGAATATCGCAGATTCTTCAATAAGGCTCGTCATTTTATTAAAATCACTTCTACCATCTTTAACCACGGCCATCTTTAATAAAGGAAGAGTTGCGTTTTTCTTAATAAAGAATTCCATTTATAGTTTTTACTATAAATATACCAATCAACATTCTTTTCTTAATTCTGTACTATAAAAATCAAAAGATCTATCACATCCTTCGTTTAGATTACCCCTACAAATATTGTCATAGTTAGTTAAAAATAACTAACACTGATAAAAATTAAATATTTCACAATTGTTTGAATCAACAAGTTTTACAAGTAATGAGCCTACATTGTTTAATGGGGGTGGAACTTCAAAGGTGTATGTTGAAATGTATGTACCACCAGAAACCAAATAACAATATGTGTTTGTGATATCACAGACATAGACATCATAAGGTGGTGTACCAGTAGTTCCAGATATTGTAACTTCGTGTAACATATTAACTACATATTGAACTTAATGTTAAGGTAGGTGTCGGTCTTGGTACGTTTAAAAAGTTTGTACAATTACCACCGTCTGTTGATATTGTATATGTTCCATAAATTTCTTGTGGGGGTGTTAATAAATCTGGTTGAAAGGTGTGTGGAAGAATAACAAAACCAATATTTATAGTAATATTACTATTGTCTGGTTTGAATAGTATTTGAGCGCTTTCGCCGCTAAAATTTACACTTTGTATTGTAATTATCTGACTCATCGTATTTTTTTATAAATACAATGAAATAGACTTATTTTTTGATTTTAATCATTTTATACCACACTCTTTCGTGTAAGAAATAAATAATTGGTTTTATTAATAATTCACCTAAACCAATTAATGAAGAAACCTCTAAAGACGCACCCAAGTATAAAGCCGTAGCAATTGTTGTTAAGGTTGCAAAAAATCTATATGTTAATGTTTTTAATATGTGTCTTTTTAGATCAACCTGCATATGATGTTAAATAATTTAAAACGTCATCTTGGATTAATGGGTCCACTAATTTTCTCCAATACTCGTCTTTATTTTTTATACAATTTCTAATTCCTGTTGCCGAAATACTAGCAACATCTTTTGGTGGTATATATTCATTAATTTCATAACCAACACCTCTACCAAAATTAACTGATTCAATATCTGGTATGGACATAATAGTAACGTCAACATTTTTTGTGGAGTAGTACTTTTCAAGTAAAAAAATTGTTTGATTTGTCGTTAAAGGATTTTTTTCATCTGGTTCAATATCCCTAACCATAATTAAAATTGGGATATTATCTTTTAATTTTTGATCCATTAACTCTATATGTCCTTTATGAGGCGGTTGAAAACGGCCTATAAAAATTGCATATTTTTTACTTTCGTTATTTGTTGGATCTCCCCCGTGATTTTTCTTTTCCCAACTCATATGTGTTTAATTATTTCGTTTAATGATATTTGTGGCTCAACATTTGTTGTATCAATATCTATAAAATTTTCTGTAGGACCTTCATATTCATCCGTGTGAAAATGTTCTCTACCTCTAATGTCTGTTGTGTGAACATAAAACTCAACTAATAAATTTTTTAAATCATACTTAAAATTTTCCCTTAATTCTTTGTAAGGTGCAACAAGACTTACAATTACATCATACCCTTGTGCTAATAAAAATTTAGCAATGTCTTGTGCTCTTTTGATGTTTTCTTCTCTACCTTCCCTACCGTATTTTTGGTTATTAAACAGTTTTCTTAATTCATCACCATCAATGTGAAACACATTTTGTCTATATTCTTTTTCTAAAACCGTTTTTAACATTAAAGCTAAAACTGTTTTTCCAGCACCTGGTTGTCCTGTAAACCAATAAATTTTTTTCTCTTTCATAATCAAAAGTAACCAAATTGGTCGTAGAACCATTGATGTTTTTGTTTTATCCAGTTACAAGCTGCCGTCCCAAGAACTTCTTTATAATCTAATTTTAATGGTTCTATTTTTGATTTAATTGTGTGGTCACCATAAATTCCATATACAGAATCATCTTCTTGTGTTATCTGTTCTACATTATTAAAATCGTGTTCGTAGTATGGTAGTTCTAAATAATTGTAGATCCTTTCCATTTCTTTTTTTGGGTTTGAGGTAAAATCCTCAAACTTAACAAACAAAACTTTTGTGTTAATACCTTCTTTAAACATTTGGTACAACCTCTCAATAGCAAGACCAACTGGTTGTGATTGAGCCCAAACATCAATTCTTTTTTCTGTTGTCGTTCCCTGCATTTGCGCGTGGTTTACAACACCAGAATCCATATGTTGACTTTTTCTAAAATTCTTTTCCATTGATGCAAAAATTCCACGTAAATCCCTTACCATACAAATAATTTTTGGTTCTGGATAAAAAGAATTTAAAAATCCGTAATGAATACCCCAACCTCTACTTTTATCTAAAACGTATGGTTTATCTGTTACACCATTAAAAAAACCGGTAACACCTTGATTACAAAAGTTTAAAAACCCTTGTTTCATCAATTCCGAATCTTGTGCTTTAAATTCTGGTGATGTAGTGTAATTTGCTCTTGCGGCATATACTAATTCTAGAACTCCAGATGTTGGTGTTACATAAAAATCTGGGTTTTGACCCATTACATTTTGAAGTAATGTTGACCCAGCTCTTGGTAATGAGCTTTGAAAAAATATTTTTTGTACCATAAATTAATTTTTTAGTGATTCGATTATTTCGTTTATATTAAAGATGTTTGTATCAAATAAAGGACATTCGTGTATTGTACCATTAAAGTTGTAATCAAATAAGTAACTATCTGGTAACTTAACTGTTGTTGGTAGTTCTGCTATAATGTTTGTATGTAATGGATAACCAAATACTTTTGGTGACGTTCCAATCCACAATATTGTTGACGGTAGGCCCATAGCGGCGGCAGCATGTTGTAAACAAGAATCAATTAATAATCTTTTTTGAGCATAAGCTAATAATGAAAATAATTCCATATTAGACATTGGTTCTACGTGAGCCTCCACATTTTGTAAAACATTTGTTTGATCTCTACATATTTGTATAATGTGATAATATTGTGAAAAGTTGTCAACAATTTTTTGCGCAACATCAAAAGGAATATCTCTTGTCCAAGAATAAGGATATGGTTGTTCTTGTAATGGACCACCGTTTGTTTGAATGACCATTACAGGTTTTTCTCTCTTCCATTTATTAAATGCAACTTGTTGTTGTCTTAAATTAAATGAAAGTGTTGGCATTTCACCATTATATTCTAAACCAAAAAGTTTACACCAATTCATAATTAATGGTAACTTTTTTTGAATGTGGTCTGTTGTAAAATAAGGTTCGTGTTTAAAAATTAAACTATCTTTATCTTTAATGTAATCATCATAGAAGTATGGTGTCATACCAATTCTATACACTCTATCAATAAAATCTAAATTTAAAAATATTTCTGGATAAGCACAGACAATTATTAATTCCCTATCAGGGTGATTGTTTTTTATACATTTTGCAACGGCAGTTGATAGA
>Ga0315274_10005753_pt1 | contig 18119 bp, 21 predicted proteins | sample YL17G02_20_MG_FD_203700 | JGI IMG/M metagenome (GOLD analysis project Ga0315274, IMG submission 203700) | Sediment microbial communities from Yellowstone Lake, YNP, Wyoming, USA - YL17G02_20 | ecosystem: Environmental > Aquatic > Freshwater > Lake > Sediment | place: USA: Wyoming | collected...
AGATGATGTTTGTCAAAGACAATAAAGGTCACGCAGAGGAGATGCAGCGACGCAGGCCAGGCGAGGGACTTGGGTTTATCCGGGCCGGGTAAGAAGTTCTATTTCATGGATACCCAGTCTATCCCCAGGGTTTAGCTTCAATCCTTACTTTGTCAGCTCTCTTTGTGGAAAAATTTTTTGGGTCGAGCGTGAGCCGCGCTGTATAGAAGGTAGAACTTTTAGCAAGAGGTTTGAGTTCATCTTCAAGAGTAACGCTAAAAGGTCTGCCAGCGAAAATATTAGCAAAATAGAACATTGGTGAAAGACTACCGCAATGACCATTACAAGTCGCTTTGCCTTTGAAAAAGGCTCTTGAACGAATTCTTGAAATCTTTATCATCCTCAAGTTTTATGATATCTACAGCATAGTTGCAACAGGTAAGAAGACGCTCGTTGATGAAGGACTTCTTGCCTTGGCTGTCCTTAAAATCAAAGTAGGCAGCCAGAACGCGGATACCTTGTTTATTGAGAGCCCTTACAAGGGGAACAAAGTCTGCATCGCCAGTAATAAGAACGGCTACGTCTATCTTGCCGTCAAGTCCAATCTGAAGCGCGTCGACTGCTATGGCCACATCTATTCCTTTTTCGCTCCGCTGTTGTGAAATTGGTAGGTATTTGGGCTCTATGCCAGCGTGCATGAGATCGTGGTAGAGGTTGCGTTGAAATCTCAGCTGTTCCTCAGTAGTATTCTTGGTTGTAAATAGCCCCTGATGCCATGAGGCGTATACAACTTTGTGGTTGGAATATCCTTGTTCTTTCTGCCTCAAAAATGTCTCGAAGAAGGCATGCAGTGGCTGAAATGCTAGCCAACCAAGTTGCCTCTCGTGGAAGAGATACCGTTGGGCGTAGGCGAAAAACGAGCCATCATAGAATACGCCAATTCTGCAAATTGAGTTGGTGGTTCTCATTAGTCACCTCGCTGATTTTGCTCCTTAAAATATCTCGGGTAGGGCGTCTTCGGGTTAAGCTGTTTTGCTAATCTGGTTAGTATTATAGGATTGAAACATCGCCGTTGCAATACCACGATCGAGATTGGGAAGATGCCAGGCTTTAGTGAGCCGCACAGGAGTCGAACCTGTAACCTGCTGATTAAGAGTCAGCTGCTCTGCCAGTTGAGCTAGCGGCCCATATGTCTACCAGGCAAGCTTTATTTTAGCATTCGCCTGTTTTCAGAGGCAAGAAAAGCCCTAAAGTAATGAAGCGCGATAATTAGGTTACTTTTGCCAGGTCTTTATTTCCTCATACTGCACGCGCCACTTGATTTCCCACCCGCCTTTCTTCCAGGTCTCGTTCATCTCGGCCCGGGCATCAGCCAGCTCCTTGCTTTCTGAATATGACTTATATTCGGATGGGTTATCAAATTCGTATATGCAGAGATAGGTGGAGAACTCATCGGTCTTGTTCAGTATTTTGTATCTGGTTACCTTCTTCATCCCTTTGTACTTGAAAAGCAGCGGGATATGAATTTCGTTATACCATTTGTTGAATTTTTGTTCGACCTCTGGCTTACATTCGGTGGCGACCATGTTGATTACTTTCGCCATGGTAATGTCCTCCTTCAATAATTTTTATTTAAACAACCTGAACACCGGAAAAGAATTTATTGGCAATAAGCCCGGAAATCGGCGGGAAGAAAAAGACACAGGCCAGTCGAATCAGGGCGAATTTCCAGCCCAGTAAGCCTATCTCCGTGGGAAGCCGGGCAATCGCTATCAACGACCAGGAAGTTATCAATGCTACCATCGTGCCGATACTGGCTCCGGTACGCAATAGTCCGGCGGCTATGGGCATACTGATATAAGGCCCGCCGGGCATAAGGCCGCCGATCGCGGAACCAATGAGGAGACCACGGAAGCCGGATTCGGCACCTACCCACTTGGATATTATTTCCTGTGGAATCAGGATTTGAATCATGCCCCCGACGACGAAGGCAAAGATAAGCAGGGGGAGAATCTGCGCCAGCAGGATACCCGCTGATTTTAAACCGACAATGTGTTCTCCACCCCCTCTATGATAACCAATATAGAGCAGGGCTATGGCAATCACCCCCATGATGAGCGTTGGGATAAGCATTGGCGGGAGCCTCCTCCTTTGTTTATTCCAGTCGCAGCGTCGGTTCATTATAAATGATCCGGATGGCATGCGTAGGCAACTAAGCTAATAGTATAGCGGCAAAGCGGATGATTTGGCAAAAACTGAAGGGCTGGTCCGTTTACTGTCTTCCTGGAAACTGCCGTTTAAACTTGTCCTGGAGTGCCTTGATTTCCTGCTGCTTTTGAAATTCCTCTTCGGTGAGTGGTTCGCAGGAGGTGAGCTTGTCTTTTTCAAGGGTGATGGTGAAGAGCGCGCGGCATTTCCAGCATTTGTACGGGCCCTGATAGCTTGACTCAACCAGTGACAAACTGCCCTCGGTCTGGCAGGCGGGGCATTTGATTTTAACTATCATGTGTCTATCTTACACTATTTTGGCGGATTGGTTAAGTCTTCCTCAGCAGGAGGCAGATATTTCGGGAAAAATATTTTATGGGGAATCGATAGCCGTGTTCGGGGAAGGATTTGAGCACCGTCAGTCCCGCCTCTTTGGCCAGACTTTCCAGCTCAAAATAGGTGAACAGGTAGTAATAGCGGTGAAGGGTCTTCTCTCCGGTACGCCACGGCACCGCAATCTCTTTGCCTTTGCCCCAGAACCTTGGCTGCCAGCGATTCCAGACGGTAACCAGGGCTTCACCGCCGGATTTCAGCACGCGTTTGAGTTCATGTAGCGCTGCCAGCCTATCAGCTTTGCCCTTGACATGGTGATACGTGGCAACCGAAATGGCGCAGTCGAACGTGTTATCCCGGTAGGGCAGGGAACGGACGTCGGCAAGGGTCAGGTTTACCCGGAACTCATATTTTTGCGCGTATTTCCGGGCAAACTTGAGCATCTCCGTGGATACGTCCACGCCATATAGCTCAAAGTCGGGTTTGAAGGGCAAAAAGTCGGGGCCGTGGGCACAGCCCAGATTGAGCAGCCTGCCTCCTGTCCACCGCTCTGCCAGGCTCTCAAGCTCTGGTTTGAAGATTGAGCGGTGCCGGAAATTATACCAGCCCGGCGCAATCTGGTTGAATACGTCCTTGATTGTGGCCATCAGCGTAAATCTGATAAACTGAAATTGTACTATATTATAGCAGGGCAGAGATGAAAAAACTTGCCAGGACAATATCCGGCGTGACGCCGGTGGCGGCGATGACCCGGCCCATCAAGTGCCCGGGACAGTGCCTGTACTGCCCGACTTTCGCCAATACGCCACGTAGCTATACGCCGGAATCGCCGGCTGTCTTCCGGGCCAGACAGTGCGATTACGACCCCCGTCAGCAGGTGGAGATAAGGTTGCGCGTGCTCGAGGAGATGGGCCATCCCACCGACAAGGTGGAGCTGATCATCATGGGCGGGACTTTTCTGGCGCAACCGCTGGACTATCAGTATGAGTTCATCAAGGGCTGCTATGATGCTTTGAACGGGCGGGAGTCAGCAACACTGGAGGAGGCGAAGCGCTTAAATGAGACAGCCAGGCATCGCGGCACCGGACTGTGTATCGAGACCAGGCCGGACTGGTGTGGTCAGGGGGAGATAAAACGCATGCTCGAGTTCGGCACCACGCGGGTGGAGCTCGGTGTGCAGACCCTGAGCGACGATATCTACCGTCTGGTCCGGAGGGGACATAGTGTGGCGGACGTAATTAGCGCCACCTCGCGGCTCAAGGAGCATGGCTTCAAGGTGTACTATCACTGGATGCCCGGGCTGCCCGGTTCAAGCCCGGAGCAAGACCTGGCGCTGTCCAGAAAATTATTCGACGATGCCAGTTTCCGGCCGGATGGGCTGAAGCTGTACCCGACCATGGTCGTGAAGGGGACCGAGCTGGAGAAGTGGTACCAGGAAGGACGCTATGTTCCGTATGATTTCGATACCATGGTTGACCTGCTCGTGGCGATAAAGGCGATAGTGCCCAAATACGTCAGGATTTCCCGGGTGCTGCGCGACATACCGCCACAGTTCATAATGGGTGGCCCCCGAGACTCCCTGCGCGGTCTGCTCAGAGAGCGGCTGCAGGCGCGAGGGCTGGAGTGCCGGTGCATTCGCTGTCGTGAATACGGGCACCGGGCAAGGGATGGCTGGGAAATAGGTGAGCCTCACCTGGTTCGATTTGACTACCAGGCGTCCGGGGGCCGGGAGGTTTTCCTCTCTTTCGAGGATGAGAGGGAAACGCTTTTTGGCCTGCTGCGGCTGCGCATTCAGGATAGACCGGTACTGGAACCGGAACCCGGGGGAAACCTGGCCATAATCAGGGAGTTGCACACCTTTGGCCCCGAGGTGCCGCTGGCTGAGCAGCGACTGGATGCGGCGCAACATAAAGGCATCGGCCGGGCGCTCCTCCGTGAGGCGGAACGAATCGCGGCCGATGAGTTCCAGGCCAGGCAGATTCTGGTGCTGAGCGGGGTCGGTGCCAGGGAGTATTATCGCATCGAGTCGGACTATCAGGTTCAGGGCGAGTACATGGTAAAGGCACTAGCGCCGGGGCGTTAAGGGCGTTTTCGTCTTCTCTCCAGTTGTCTCAGCTTGGTATCATCGATGCCAAAGTGGTGGGCGATTTCATGTTTTACTACCTGCTGTATTTCGCGCTGAATTTCAGTTTCACTGCGGCAGATGGCCTCAATCGGCTTCTGGAAGATGGTTATCTTGTCCGGGACTACCATCCCGTAATGCGGGCCGCGCCGGGTGAGCGGTACCCCCTGATATAGTCCCAGCAGCGTTTCGCCGCGCTTCAGTCCGGTATCCGCCAACTGACGGGACGTCGGCTCGTCCTGTACCACGACGTCGATGTTGTCCAGCCGTTCCTGAAACTCTTCGGGCAGGTCAGCCACGGCTTTGGCCACGAGCCGCTCGAATCTCTCTCTGTCCATGGTTTACTCTTTCCGGTGTTCCTTTTTCCAGAGCGACCAGACGAACCAGAGCAGCAGGCAGTAGGCATTGAATCCGGCGAAAAAATAGAGCAAGGTGATAACCAGGCTCCAGGGCAGTTCGGAATGGGGCGAGGGCAGAAAGCGTGTGAGGTGGATGATGCCACCGACCAGGCCGCCGGTCGCCATCACGGCGATGGCAATCCATATGGGGAGGTGGCTCAGCATTTTTCGGTTCGGTTTGAGGACCAGATAAAGAAGAAGGACATACAGGCCGATAAGCCCCAAAGTGACCAGGACTGACATGAGCAGGCCGCTGGCTGAGAAGTTGACCGACAGTTCCCAGCCGATGCGGATAATTATCGCCACGAAAACGGGCGTTACCGTGACCAGAGACCAGAGCCTGAGCGTCCGGAGTTTCATCGTTCCGAATGTAAGGCATCCCGTTTATTATTTGCGACCGGTGGATTCGCGCCATTCGTCATGGCTTGCCCAGAAGGCACCGAGGTCAGTAAATTTATAGGGTCGTTTGCTGAGCGCTGACTCATCAATCTCTATGCCCAGTCCGGGCTTGGTCGGCAGCTCGATGTAATTGTTATCTTTTATCACCGGGAAAGGCTCTTTGAGCACCTCTTCATAGAACGGGATATCGATGGAGAAAAACTCATGGATGAGAAAGTTCGGTGTGGCTGCTTCCATCTGTATGCTGGCTGCCGTGAGCACCGGGCCGCTGGCGCTGTGGGGAGCGACACTTACATAGTAAGCATGGGCCATATCGGCGATTTTTTTCGTCTCCAGGATGCCGCCCTCGTGGCTGATGTCCGGGTTGATGATGGCCGCTGCCCGCTTCTCAAACAGGTCGCGAAATCCCCACCGCGTGTAAATGCGTTCGCCGGCAACGACCGGGATATTGATTGACTGGGCCACCCGGGCGAGGTCATCCAAGCTGGCATCGGTGGGGATAGGCTCCTCCCACCAGTAGGGGCGGTACGGCTCCACCGCCTTGGCCAGCCGTATGGCGTTGTCCGGGCTCAGCCGGCCGTGAACGTCTATCATGAGCTCAACGTCATCCCCGACCGCCTCCCTGACCAGCTTTATTGCCTCGACGGTCCGGTTGAACTCCTTGGTATCGATGAAGGTATCCATCCCCTGCATCGGGTCGAATTTCAACGCTTGGGCGCCTTTGTCGGCCATGTCTTTGGCCAGACGTGCGTAGTCATCGTATGATTTGGCACCGAACCACCACCCGTTATGATAAATCTTGAGGCGGGGACGGCAGGCGCCGCCGAGCAGGGTATAGATGGGCACGTTAAGGCTTTTGCCCAGGATGTCCCACATGGCCATCTCGAGGCCACTGATGGCGCTGTATAACACGAATGAGGGCTTCCAGTAGCTGTTCCGCAGCATGGTGCTGACGTGGAGCTCTATCTGCCGCGGGTCTTTGCCCATGAGATAGTTTTCGCCGATGGTATGGACATGGGCCTGCGTGGCCGGCTCGGAAGACTGCGTGGTGGCCTCGCCCCAGCCCTCGAGGCCCTCGTCTGTCTCCAGCTTGACCAGCAGCCAGTTAAAGTGCCCGTGATAGATATATGTTTTTACTCCGGTTACCTTCATTGCTTTCCCCTTACTTAAATTAATGATAAGGTTAAATTTATTTCTGTTTCGGTGTCCCCTTGAGCAAAACGCGCAGCTCTTTGGCCTTGCTTTCACTGAGGGTGCCTTTGGCAGTGCCAATCGGTATGGTCTTGAGTCCTAGTTCCCGGTAGAGCGGTAATATATCGGGGGCGTATTTCTCCAGTGCGGCTAGGTGCCGTTGTATCGTCTTTAGGTCCCCGCGGGCGATCGGTCCAGTGAGACAGCCGGGGAAGCCGACCTTGGCGATGTTGTTCACCGAGCCCTGCAGGAGCGGGATGTACGCCCTGGTCGCCTCCTCGCTTGACTTGCCGAAGTTCTGCCAGAGGTCGGTGGCGATTTTCACCAGCGTGTAGAAGTAGTTACAGGCAATGCAGGCGGCAGCGTGGTAGAGAGCCTTGTCCTCGGAAGTGAGATAAACCAGGTCGCCCCCCAGCGCTTTGGCGATTTCAGTGAGCGTCGTTTTCAATGGTTCCTCGGCCTCAACGGCAAAGGTGGACCCGGGCAGATTGGCGATGGCCTGTTCCCTCCCGGCGAAGGTCTGACAGGGGTGAATGGCGCCCACCATGGCCCCCTGCTCCCGGGCGTGGTCCAGTGAGTGTACCGTGCTGGCGCCGCTGCAATGGACCACCGATTGCCCGGCGCGCCATTTGAGCTCGGCGGCAACCTTGGGAATGATATCATCCGGCGTGGTGATAAAGACCATATCGGCGCTATCCGCCAGCTCCTGAGCCTTGGCGTAAATCCGGCACCCGGATACCGCATTGGCAAATCGCTGCGCTGCCTCCGGGATGACATCAAAGATGCCGACGATTTGATAGCCGCGCTGTGACAGGTTTACGGCAAATGCGGTGCCCACCGGTCCAGCGCCAATAAAACCGATTCTTGCCACGTCCGTTACCTCCTTGTGAGCCAGTTTCGAACGCTATTTCATGGCGTATTTCTTCACCATTTTCGGGTTCAGTTCCAGCCCAAAGCCAGGTTTTTCCGGAATCTTGATGTAACCGTCTTTGAGTGGCAGCGGCTCCTGGTAAAGAAAATCCCACCAGGGCATATATTCCACAGTAAGTCCGTTCGGGATTGCAGCCACCAGATGGGCGGAGAATTCGTGGAAAACATGGCTGGCCACGGGCAGGTTCCACGCCTGGGCCATCGCGGCCACCTTCATCCATTCCGTTACCCCGCCCACCCGCTGCAGGTCGGGCATCAGCACGTCCAGCGCCTTATGTTCAAGCACGCGGCGGAAATCATGTTTGCTGCTGAGCGTTTCGCCCCCGGCCACCTTCATGTCCAGGGCACTGGAAACCAGAGCCCAGTCCGCGGGGTCGTTGCTGGTCAGCGGGTCTTCCAGCCAGTACATATGGTATTTCTCAAGCTCTCGCCCCATCTGAATTGCCTGGGGCACCGTCCACATCCAGTTCACGTCAACCAGTATGTCAATATCATCCCCCACCGCCTCTCTCACCGCCCTGACTCTTTCCAGTTCCACACGGAGCGGCTTAACGCCCACTCTCATTTTTATGGCCCGGAAGCCCTGCGCCACCAGCGAGGCGGCATCTTTCTGCAATTGGTCAAGGCTCCAGTTGCGGAAAAGGAGGTGGCTGGCATAGACGGGCACTTCATCGCGGTATCCGCCGAGCAAACGGGCTACCGGCAGGCCAACGGCCTTCGCCCGCAGGTCCCAGAGCGCGGTATCGATGGCGGAAAGGGCGTAGATGGGATACCCCTGGTGCCCCATCCACATGGTATCATTCCAGAGCTTCTGCCAGTTCTCAGCCCAGCGGAAAACGTCCTGTCCCACCACCGTCTCTTTTAAATCATCAATGCAGGCTTTGAGCGATTTCACCCGCTGGTCATTAAAGGTGGAAGCCAGGCCAATACCCTCCAGCCCCTCATCGGTGAATAACTGGACGATAACCGGGTTAGCCTTGTTGATGGCAACGCCGTTTTTAAATGGCCACTTGAGCGGTATCGATAGCAGGGTGCTGACCATATCGGTAACTTTCATCTTACCCTCCCTTCGGCCAATATTATTTGACGGTGGCGAAGTTTGTCAAGGCGGGCATTGCCTGAAGACGTTTTGGCTTTATTTTGACAGTCTGGAAAAAGTTCTGTTAGAATGTGGCGGATTTTGGCAGAATGACCGATAGATAGGAGGTAATTACATTGAAGAATCCCCTGAAGGAGAAACTGATGAGGGGGGAGGCGGTAATTGGCACATTCATCGAGATTGGACATCCGGATGTGACCGAATGGCTTTCACGTGTGGGGTTTGACTGGCTGATGCTCGACAGCGAGCACGCGCCGACAGGCTACGAGACACTGCAGCGCATGATGCAGGCAATGAACGGAAGCAACTGCGTGCCCATTGTGCGGCCACAGTGGAATGACCCGGTGGTGATTAAGCGGGTGCTGGACATCGGTGCCTACGGCGTGCTTATCCCCTGGGTGAACTCAAGAAAGGATGCCGAGAACGCGGTGAGGTACTGCAAATACCCGCCGCAAGGTATCCGGGGTTATGGCCCGAGGCGCGCCGGCATGTTCGACCCCGACTACTTTAAGACGGCCAACGATGAGCTTCTCATTACCATCCAGATAGAGACACAGGAGGCGCTCGACAACCTTGACGAGATCCTCTCCGTACCCGGCATCGATGCCTGCTACATCGGCCCGTGGGACCTCTCGGTAAGCCTTGGATTTGGTGTGCCCCCGGACTGGAACGCCCCGCGGTATCAGAAAGCATTCGACAAGGTTCTGGAAGCCTCCGCCAAGCATGGCAAGCCGGCCGGTATGTTCTGTATCTCGGATACTATTGAATGGGCTCTGAAAAAGGGGTTCATATACAATACCATTGAGGCTGATGATTCTCTCCTCATTCGCAGTGCCCGAATGGCTGTGGAGAAGGCCCGCCAGGCGGCGGAAAGATAAGCGGAGGAACAAATGAAGATAACCGATGTCAAAACCTATGTGCTGGAAGGGCTGCTTGGCGACCAGGCATTTGGGTGGTCTCTATGGGTGACTGACCGGCGCCAGAGTGCCCTGTGCGTGGTTACCACCGATGAGGGGATTGAAGGGGTGGGGGAAGCATTTTTCGTCGGTGGGCCGTCGACTATAACTGCCGCGATGATACAGGACGGTTATGTTCCCCTGCTTATCGGGGCAGACCCTTTCCAGAGCAGCGTCATATGGGATTTCCTCTACAACCGGACTAGAGACCAGGGGCAGAAGGGCCTGCCCATCTCCGCCCTCAGCGCCATCGATATTGCTCTCTGGGATATCAAAGGAAAGGCGCTGGGCGTGCCTGTCTACCGGCTATTGGGCGGGGCCTATCGCCACCGGGCACACGTCTACGCTACCGGTCTCTATGAGCCGCAGCATGTGCCCAGCATAAAAGAGGCGCTGGTGGCAGAGGCACTTGGCTATAAAAAGAGCGGCTTTTCGGCGATGAAACTCAAGGTGGGCTATGGCATCGAAACTGACATGAAATACGTGCAGGCGGTGAGAGAGGCCATTGGTGATGAAGTGATGCTGATGGTGGATGCCAACCATGCCTACAATGCTGCCGAGGCCATCCAGCTGGCCCGCCGGATGGAAGCCTATAATATCTACTGGCTGGAGGAGCCGGTGCCACCGGAAGATATTGATGGCTACGTGGAGGTGAAGCAGAAGTCAAACATCCTCATCGCCGGCGGCGAGTGTGAATATACCCGCTTCGGCTTCCGTGAACTGATTACCCGCCGGGCGGTGGATATCCTGCAGCCAGACCTCTGCGCCACCGGAGGCTTTACCGAGATGATGCGGATACTGGCACTGGCCAGTGCCTGGAACGTGCCGGTTATCCCACATGTCTGGGGGACAAATGTGGGCCTGGCGGCGGCCCTGCAGCTATTTGCGGTCCTGCCCAACTTCCCGGAACGCCGCTTTCCGGCGGAGCCGCTTTTTGAGTATGACCGCTCTCCGCATCCCTTCCGCGATAAGGTAACGCATGAGCAGTTTGTTATGAAAAAAGGTTACCTTGATATCCCGGAACGTCCCGGCCTCGGGGTGACGCTGGACATGGATTACATTCGGAAGCATGCTATCGGTTAGCGCAATTTAAAAAGAGGTTCGGCACTTGAACATATATTCATATTTTCGGTGTCTTAGTAGAAAGATAGGAAAAATTTTCATCGATTTCAGATTTAAGTAGTGCAAAACAGGGTAATCTGTGGTATAGTATGGGTTGCTGGCTGAAAATAGAAAACTGGGCTGGTACCCGAACTGTTTGTTTGTTTTGAAACCCGGAAACCTGTGACAAAGGAGGGCTTCAAATGGTCAGGGAAGCTGGTATCCAGTTAATCTGCCGTCAGTGCGGCAATGGATTCGTCTTGACCAAGGCGGAGCAGGAGTTCTACGAGTTAAAAGGTTTCAACCTGCCTTCCCATTGCAAGGAATGCCGCTCCAGCAAACAGGCCAAAGTGCCATACCTTGTCTGCTCTCAGTGTGGCGCGGAACTGGACAGGAGTAAATCCATTTACTGTACTAATTGTCTGCAGACCGCGCATTTCGTGCTGGAGAAAGAGAACAAGCAGGTCAAGATGGCCATGAGCGCTGCCCGGAGCAAGCTGGAAGCGAGCGAGTCGCAGAAGGCGGAACTTGCCGAGCGGCTCCGGCAGAAAGAGCAGGAGCTGGCCGAGCTGGAACAGAAGGCCGAAAGCCTGACCGAAGACCTGGACAAGGCGCAGCAGTTTTACGCCGCTTCAGGCTGGCTGCAGCCGGTGCTGAATGACATTGAAAAACGACTCGAGGAGCTGGAGCGAGCGCAGCGCGAGATAACGTACAAAGTATTGCAGACCCTCCGCGTCATGCAGGAGCGTTATGACAAAATCGGGCTGGTGGACGTAATCAAGCGCAACCTGAGACAGGGTATCAAGGAAGAAGCGTAACCAGTCAAGGCAGGACAAAAAGCCCCTGAGCGAAACGCTGCCGAAATAAACCTGGCTCCCCCCATAAATTAATAAACAGAACTTTCAGAGCGGTCTTCGATATGCCTGTTGCTAAGAATCCTTGTTTAGAGCCCTTGTGGGAGCAGTGTATCCAATCTTATTTCAGCATTTAGCCCAACGACTAATGACACATGGAGAGTTGACACCTCATATCCTGCTCGCTGAATCGTTCTGACGACCTCTATCTGCTTTTTAGACAGTCGGGCATTGTTGGCCTTGACTTCAACAAATAAATAACCTTCGGAATTCAGCACAAGATAATCTATGGGAAAGTATTTACTTCGTTTATTCGAAAGTTTCAATATCAGATCAGCAAGACCTTGCGGAATTTCCGCGTATCTCATACGCAATGTGAGTCGTTCATTTAATATCTTATATGAATGAAAGAATAAAATTCTTGGGTCTTTTCTCTTTAACTCATCCTTGAGGAATCTCATAGGACCCTTTTGTGCATAACGCTCCACAATATCAGAACCCACGCAATAAATGGATGAGAAGGGGACGAGATTGTTTAAATCAGCAACCTCCCACCCGTAATTAAGGAGTTGTCTTATAGCTAACCGGGAGGCAATAATATCTACATCTCTTGTTGTTACCTTTGCAGATGAGAGAAAATTTTTGCTGATGTTATTCTTTATCATTGTTTTGTTAATGACTAAGTTTATGAAGCTCAATGACTATTGAATAAACTTTACCACTCAAGAATAAATCAGTCGAGAGGAAGTTCCGTCTATTGATAAACTTGGTTCCCGGCTGGAATTCGAACATAGCGGTTAACCAACGCCGGCTCTTTCCATGCTTATTTTGGAGCCTGCATTAACTCAATAGGAATTCCATCTGGTCCCTTGAGGAAGCATACTCCCCAGCCCTTGATATCTTCTATTTTCTGACCTCCCCAGTAAGGCGGATGGTTGAACTCCACTCCCAGGGCAGTAAGTTCATCGTATGTCTTCTGGATATCGTCCACCTCGAAGGCTAGATGCGCCACACCTGGGTTACACAATTTCGGGTCTATCCGCTCCCCCTTTGGCGAAATGTATTCAATAAGGTGGAGAATATCACCATTGGGAGTACGTAGCACGGCAAGACGCTGAGAGACTTCCTGAAGCCGGTAAAGCTTATCCAGACGCTCTCCCTTTGGCTCCATGATGGGTGACGATTGCAGACCCAGAAGGTCGCAGAAGAAGTGAAGTGCTTCGTCAAGATTGCTGACGGTATAACTGAAATGCTGGATTCTCTTGACCATGCTTGCCTCCTCAATTGTCCTGAGGGGGATTGTATCAGCCCGAATGTTGCCGGTCAATTGGCGGTGGATTGTGGCTCCCCGACTAGGATTCGAACCTAGAACCTAGCGGTTAACAGCCGCCCGCTCTACCGTTGAGCTATCGGGGAAGGCCAATTAAGACCAGCTTCATTATCGTCATTCTGACGAGCAAAGTCAAGCCAGTTATCCCCTGTTCCCGAACGACCATATGGCGAACAGGACCATCACCGCCCCGTTGCAGAACGCCCAGTTTTATTTAGCTTTTCCGGTTCGCCGTTGTTTAGCGATGGTAAATACGGTAATATGGAATAAATAGCTTCCCTGGAGGAGTACCGCAGTAAATGAGAGTGAGATACCGGAACGATTACAGTTATGGATTCAGCCCGGTGCTTACGCTGATTACCGTTAATTTACTGTTTTTTATCATTACATCTATATTTCCGGCCCTTCGCATTTCCCTCTCATTGCTGCCGATAGCAGTCTTATCGCAACCATGGACGATTCTTACCAGTATGTTTGTACACGGGGGATTCTGGCATATCTTTGCCAACATGCTGACCCTTTATTTCTTTGGCAGCACTTTGTTAAGGATGGTTGGGCAGGGGCGTTTTCTGATTGTTTACTTTTGCGGAGGCATAATAGCTGGTATTTTCCATATAGTCATAACAATTTTGGGTGGTATTTCCGGCATAAGTTTTCTTGGTTCACCTTTTGTTCCAGTGGTAGGCGCCTCGGGCGCCGTGTTTGCCCTTGCTGGCGGGCTAGTGGTAATGCGGCCACGGCTGCCGGTGATGATTTTCCCCATCCCCCTGCCCATCCCGCTCTGGGTGGCGGTCATCGGGAGCTTCCTTCTCCTCTCCTTCATGCCCTCGGTTGCCTGGCAGGCACACCTCGGCGGGCTCATTGCGGGCCTGAGCGCCGGCTTCGTTTTCCGCAGGAGAGAGAGGCACTTTCCCTTTTAGCGCGGCCAGCAGTGTCAGCTTGACTTTTATTTTGCCCGTTCTTTATAATAGCTTGCTGGTTGGTTTAAAAATCGGCCAGGCTACCGCCCGAGTAGCGCAATGGCAGCGCAACCGACTTGTAATCGGTAGGTTAGTGGGTTCGAATCCCCTCTCGGGCTCCGGGATTTGAGGTTGGGGAGGGGTGCCGGAGTGGTTAATCGGAGCAGTCTGTAAAACTGCCGCCCTATGGGCTACGCAGGTTCGAACCCTGCCCCCTCCACCATAACAAACCGTGTGGGGAAGGTTACATTTGCGTTCGGGGTAGGGACGGGTCGATTGTTGACTTTTCCTAATTTATACCCTAAAATTAGCTTTGTAATTGTGCCCACATAGCTCAGCTGGTAGAGCACGTTCTTGGTAAGAACGGGGTCACCAGTTCGAATCTGGTTGTGGGCTCGGTAGAAACGGAGGTTGAAATGGCAAAACAGAAATTCTCAAGAACCAAGCCGCATGTAAACGTGGGGACCATCGGTCATGTTGACCACGGGAAGACAACGCTGACGTCAGCCATCACCTTGGTGCTTTCTAAGGCGGTTGGTACCACTCAGTTCCGCGCCTATGAGACAATTGACAATGCTCCGGAAGAGAAGGCACGCGGCATGACCATCGCCATCTCTCACATTGAGTATGAGACGGCCAAGCGGCATTACGCCCACATTGACTGCCCGGGTCATGCCGACTACATCAAGAACATGATCACCGGTGCTGCCCAGATGGATGGTGCCATTCTGGTGGTCAGTGCGCCTGACGGCCCGATGCCGCAGACCAGAGAGCACGTGCTGCTGGCGCGACAGGTTGTCGTCCCCAGGATTGTGGTTGCCCTGAATAAAGTGGATGCCATGGAGGATGAAGAGCTTCTGGAACTGGTGGAGATAGAACTAAGAGAGCTGCTCAGCAAATACGAGTTCCCGGGAAATGAGATACCGGTGGTGCGGGTGAGCGCCCTCAAAGCGCTGGAGTGCGGCTGCGGCAAGAGGGAATGTCAGTGGTGTGGCCAGGTCCTGAAGCTGATGGATGCGGTTGATGAGTATATCCCGGTTCCGGTCCGAGCCAAAGACCAGCCTTTCCTCATGCCGGTTGAAGATGTGTTCAGCATCAAGGGTCGCGGTACGGTACCCACCGGCAGGGTGGAGCGCGGTATCGTTAAACCCGGCGATGAAGTTGAGATTGTGGGCCTGCATCATGAGCCACGCAAGGTGGTGGCGACCAGCCTCGAGATGTTCCACAAGATGCTGGACTACGCCGAACCCGGTGATGCGGTTGGTGTCCTGCTCCGCGGCGTGGAACGAGAAGATATCGAGCGCGGTCAGGTGCTGGCGGCACCGGGCTCGATCAAGCCGCATACCCATGCTGAGGCCCAGATCTACGTGCTGACCAAGGAAGAGGGCGGTCGGCATACCCCCTTCTTCAATGGCTACAAGCCACAGTTCTACATCAGGACCACGGACGTGACCGGAAGCATTGAGCTGCCGGAAGGTGTGGAGATGATCATGCCAGGCGACAACGTGACTATGAAGATCAAGCTGATTTATCCGGTGGCCCTTGAACCCGGTCTGCGCTTTGCCATTCGTGAAGGAGGGAAGACCGTAGGCGCCGGAACGTTCGGCAAAATCATAGAGTAGGTTTATGGCGAAAAAAAGTGAAGCAAGGGGCATAATCCATCTCGCCTGCACTGAATGCAGGGAGAGAACATACACGACGACGAAAAACCGTAAGAACGATTCCCAGAGGCTGGAATTGAACAAATACTGCCCTCGTTGTCGTACGGTACGACTTCACCGCGAGGTTAAGTAGTACGGCATGTTGGAGAGGTAGGGATGCCTGCGGTGGCACATAATTCAGCGACGACCAAGCGTTCACGATTCAGAGCCATCGGCGAGATTATCACCGAGTTGAAGAAGGTAGTCTGGCTCTCCCGACGGGAGATCCTTTATGTATCAACTCTGGTGCTGGTAATATCAGTCGCCGCCGGTCTGATAATGGGGGCAATTGATTTCGGTTTTGCCGCTCTTGTCGAAGGTGTTTTTCTGGGTCACTAAACGCTTATTTACGTCGATGACCGCGGGGAAGATTGCGTCAGGTGTGAGCCAAATATGAACGTTGAGGTAATTCGTGGCGGATAACGAAACAAAGTGGTACGTCATTCACACCTACTCGGGGTATGAGGACAGGGTAAAGAAAAACCTTGAGCAACGTATCAAGTTCATGGACTCTGGCAGCGAGGTACTTCAGGTGGTGATACCCACCGAGGATGAAATTGAGGTGAAAAACGGCCAGAGACGTACCGTGACCAAGAAAATACTGCCCGGCTACGTCCTGGTACAGATGAAAATGACCGACCAGAGCTGGGGTGTGGTGCGGAATACGCCCGGTGTTACCGGCTTTGTGGGGAGCGGCGGCAAGCCAACACCACTCCAGGAGAATGAGGTCGGCCAGATTTTGAGGCGGATGGAAGCCGAAGCACCCAAGGTGAAGGTAGGTTTTCGCCGCGGGCAGAGTGTGCGGGTCACCGATGGCCCGTTTATCGATTTTGTGGGTGTGGTGGATGAAATCAATACCGGGAAGGGCAAGGTCAAGGTGTTGCTGTCCCTTTTCGGGCAGGAAACCCCGGTAGAACTCGACTTTTTACAGGTGGAAAAACTTTAGACAGCTTGAGGAGATAACATGGCAAAGAAGGTCAGGGTGATAATAAAATTGCAGATTCCGGCGGGCCAAGCGAATCCGGCGCCGCCAGTTGGTCCGGCACTGGGTCAGCACGGGATTAATATCATGCAGTTCTGCAAGGAATACAACGACCGCACCGCAGCGCAGGCCGGCTCTATTGTCCCGGTGGAGATAACCGTCTTTGAGGACAGGTCATTCACCTTCATCACCAAGACACCTCCGGCCACCGACCTGCTGAAAAAAGCGCTCGGTGTGGAGAAGGGAAGCGGCAGTGCCGGTCATGAAGAGGTGGGCACCCTTTCCCGTGACAAGTTACGTGAAATCGCCCAGGTCAAAGCCAAAGACCTGAGTGCCAACAGCCTAGAAGAGGCGGAGAAAATAATCGCCGGCACCGCCCGGAGTATGGGAATCAAGGTGGAATAGGGAGATGGCTAAACACGGTAAGAAATATAACGAAGCAGCACAGGTAATCGAAAGGGCAAAAACCTATGCGCCAGAGGAGGCGATCGAGCTGGCGAAAAAGACGGCGCACGCCAAATTTGACGAAACCGTGGAGCTGCACCTTCGCATGGGCATTGACCCGCGCAATGCCGCGCAGCAGGTTCGTGGTGTGGCGCTCCTTCCCTACGGGCTGGGCAAAAAAGTAAGGGTCCTCGTCTTTGCCCAGGGAGAGGCGGTCAAAGCCGCTGAGTCCGCCGGAGCTGACTACGTCGGCGGTGATGAGCTGGTCAAGAAAATTGAAGATGGCTGGCTGGAATTTGATACCACCATTGCCACGCCGGAAATGATGGGCAAAGTGGGCAAGCTGGGCAAGATTCTGGGCCGGAAAGGACTGATGCCCAACCCCAAGTCGGGAACCGTTGTCCCCGCTGAGGACCTCCCCCGCGTTATCGCGGATTCAAGAAAAGGCCGCGTTGAATTCAAGCTGGACCGCACCGCCATCATTCACGTGCCGCTGGGCAAGGTCAGCTTTGATAATGAACAGTTGATGGGCAATCTGGCAGCGCTCGTCGAGGCGGTGGTGAAGGCCAAACCCAGTGGGGTTAAGGGGCAATACGTCAGAACCGCTGTTCTGACGACGACCATGGGGCCGGGAATATACCTTGACCTCAAGCCAACCCTGGCGGTCACCAGCAGCTAACGATAGTTTACTTTTCCGGTTAAACCGGCTAAAATACATAAGACAACTGAATAGCCTGTCCTGAGACAGCGGGTGCCGGAAACGGCTTAATCAATGTGCCTGCCGAGGATGATAGAGAATCTAGGTACACTGGATTTCAATATCCCTGTGCGGTGGCACAGGGATTTTTTATGACCTGACCGGGATGTTCAGGAGGTGATAAGAAATGCTGCGAGAAAAAAAAGTAAAGATTGTTGATGAACTGAGTCAAATGCTTTCGGAATGCCGCATTGGCATCCTGACCGACTATCGTGGGCTGACCGCCGCGGAAATAACCGGCCTGCGACGTAACCTTAGGAAATCAGAGATAAGGTACCGCGTGGTGAAAAACACGCTGGCTAGGTTTGCCGCGGAAAAGGCCGGGAAAAAAGAACTGGTCAGCTATTTTGAGGGGCCGGTAGCGATTGCCTTTGGCT
>Ga0315274_10005754_pt1 | contig 18117 bp, 27 predicted proteins | sample YL17G02_20_MG_FD_203700 | JGI IMG/M metagenome (GOLD analysis project Ga0315274, IMG submission 203700) | Sediment microbial communities from Yellowstone Lake, YNP, Wyoming, USA - YL17G02_20 | ecosystem: Environmental > Aquatic > Freshwater > Lake > Sediment | place: USA: Wyoming | collected...
GCACCATAGCGGTAGCCTTGAATATGAATGTCACTTATCTATCTTCCCCTCCCTCTGGAAGCAGATTGATTGCCGAAGCACGGGAGTTTAATCGAACTCAAAAGACCGCTGTCTATGACATCAAGGTATTCGACGAGCAAAACAACCCAATCGCATCTTGCCAGGCCCTTGTTTACAGAAAGGGAACACCCCTGCCATTTCTCGAAGAAAGAGAAGATGAATAGGGGTTTGGCCGTGGAGCTTCAGCAGAAGTTTGACAACATCAACAAAATGAGCATAGAAATAAATTAGTGTACTGTTTCAGAAAAGACTTTACACAGAACGTCATTCCGGACTTGATTAAGCCTGCCCCGTACTTGATACGGGGGAATCCAATCTTTTCAGCTTGATTCCCGTTTTCACGGGAATGACAACCCTTATTATCATTGTAAAGGAGTTTTAGAGACACTACATTAACCATTCGAAGGTAAATACCGGAGGGCCATTTAGAAAAGGTCATAAGAAATCCGAAGGCCGAAGAAGGGAAGGAGGGGAGGGGAAATGATTAATTTGGAGGCCACAACAAAGCTTTCTCAGGAAGAGGTCATAGATCGGTTAAAACGTTATTTTGGAAAAGGAGGTTTGGGCCTGAAAATCACGGATGAGACGCCTCAATGCCTCAACTTTGAAGGTGGAGGTGGGTATGTCAATGCGACGATCTGCCTGGAGGAAGGTAAAACCCGCCTCAATCTTGTGACACAGGAATGGGATTATCAGGCTAAGAAGTTTATATCCGACCTTCCTTAGCGATCTCATTGAGATTTCTGAAAAAGCCCAGAAATCTCTGATTACACGGATTATGTACGATTACACAGCGCAGCGTAGCCGCAACCGAAAAGAACCAATGAAATCACCCCCTCACCCTATCCCTCTCCCCCGCCTTCGGGGGAGAGGGGAGGGTGAGGGGGAAAATGCTGACAAAGTTTGCTTAACAAAATTTCAAGAAATTCAACGTTAGTAGTACAGATTAGAAACATATTGAAAATAAAGAAAAATCTGAGTAATCATTTTTTGGAATCTGTGTAATCAAGAGAGCGTGTAGTAGTTTTTCAGAGCTCTCTCATTATAATGGTGACGACCGGGAAAAAGATGTTAGGGGGATGTATGGAAAAGGTCAGGTTGGGCAAGACAAATTTAAACGTTGCAAAACTGGGATGGGGTGGGATTCCTATCCAGCGGGTGGGTGAGCGTGAAGCCATCTCTGTGATTAGAGCTGTGATTGAAATGGGAGTGGATCTTCTTGATACAGCCCGTGCTTACACCAACTGTGAGCGCCGGATTGGATTGGCACTTCAGAAAGTCTCTAAGCCCGTTATTCTCTCCTCAAAGTCTACAGTAAAAACAGACAAAATCTATGATGAGGTGCATGAGAGTCTGAAGCAGATGAAAGTGGAAAAGATTAACATCTACCATCTTCACAATGTTTCGAACCTCGAGGAATACGAGAAGGTCATGGCTCCTCAAGGAGCGTTCGAAGGGTTAAGACGTGCACGAGATGAAGGACTGATCGATCATATTGGAATCACCAGTCATAATCTCAATGTGCTGGAGAAGGCTCTTGAGGATGGAAATTTTGAAGTGATCATGGCCTGCTTCAGCTTCCTCGAGCCTGAGGCCGCAAAGAAAGTTTTCCCTTTGGCCAAGACGAAAGATGTGGGGGCATTGGCTATGAAGTCTTTCTCAGGCGGTGTGATTGAAGAAGCTGGTCCCGCCTTGCGGTATGTTCTTTCCACTCCTCACATTATCCCCATTCCGGGATCGGAGACTCTTGGAAAGGCTCATGAAAACTGGAAGATTTTCACGGGAGGAAGTTCCCTCACCGAAAAGGATAAACAGCGAATTGAAGCTATCAGAAAGGAAGTTGATCAGCAATTCTGCAGACGCTGCGACTACTGTCAACCCTGTTCCGAGAAGATCAATATTCAATTAATAGTTGGATTAAAAAATATCATCAAACGATTTGGTGCTGGAGCTCAGGAACTGGGCTGGATGAAGAGTTTAATCAAGAAGTCGTGGAACTGTTCAGAATGTGGAGATTGTCTCCCGCGCTGCCCCTATCAATTACCAATCCCTGACCTCATCAAAAAAAATCTGGCCTGGTATGATAGTCTGAAGAGAAAAAGATAGAGAAGGGAATTTGATAAAAACTCTGGTTGGGGAGAGGAGAATGGAAGTAGGAGTTGGGAGAGCGATATGCTGAAAATGAGATTATTGGTTATCAGGTTCGTTCTTATTGGACTTGCTATCTTAGGATATGTGGAAGCATGGGGAGCTGACTGGATCCTAATAAAAACGACCGATGAAGGAAATTTTTTCTACGATGCAGAAAATATAACTCGTCCATCAAAGAACACGGTTGGGATTTGGTTGAAACTGGTATATTCGGAGAAAATCAAGGGACGGGGGGGTCTTGATAATATGAGCCAAACAGTGGGTTTGTGGGAAATAAATTGCGCAGATAAAAAGATACGTTTATTGTCAATGTCTCACTATTCCAAGGAAGAAGAGATGTTATATCCCTCCTCTCCTCGAATTTTGATGACCCCAGATTGGGAATCTATCGGTCCCGATACGCCTTTGCAGGCTATTTACACAAAGGTATGCAAATAATACGTTTCTATTGTCAAAACCCTTTCAAATGGTTAAAATAGAATCCCTTAATGCAAAACAATTTAGGGTTTTTTAACATCACAAAGAGTGCCAAGGAGAACAACGCTGGGAGAACAACGCTGGGAGAACAACGCTGGGAGAACAACACTGGGAGATCGAGACTGGCATGAAGTGGTAGAATAGAGTAAACCCCGTTAGAAAGGTGGGGCTTTGACTCTGCCTTTACAAGGTGCTGATGCTTTCTATTTATAAGATCCCTGGCATAAATGCCGGGGTTTTCTAACGGGGTAAACTTGATGTAATTAAATTTAATTGCCGGAGGTGGAGATGAGGGGACGCCGAAATACCAAAATGAAGCTGCAAATTATTGACCTGGGTGGTCTGCGAAAGCGAATCCGCAAGATTCAAAAAAGGAAAGCAGGTATTTTCTCTCATCGGGGAATAAAACATCCCGGCAAGAATGGGTGAAGAAATACATATGAGTGACCACCTTTTCAAAAGAATTCAATAAAAAAACCAACTTTGCCAAAGATAAGATTTTATGGGAAGATAAAATGAGATATAATGGGTAAAATTATGGAAGGAGGAGACACCATGAAAAAAGTTAAGCCTAAAAAAATCTACACTTACACCGAACGAGACATCGCCAAGGTTGCTGGAGTTTCAATAGGAGCATTGCGTGTGGCAAAGGTCCGCAGAAAGATTGTGCCGAATGACTTAAAAAGTGTCGCTGTATACATCTTACAGCATTGGTTAAAAACAATCCCAAGGAAGGGCAAGCGTTAGAAATAGCCCAAACCAGAGTCATTTGCAGGGGTTCGATGGAATAACCCTTGTGCTTTCGACAATTGCTATTCTGATTCCGCCTTATAGATAGATTGATACGAGGGGAAAAAGAAGGTTTATGGTTTGTCTTAGTTTTCCCCTCTTTTGCTTTTTTCCCGTCTTCTTTAAACTTCTGGTAACGACACGTTTTAAGATTTAATGGGGTCGCTCCCCCAGCAAGAACGGGCTTCTTACACCTATTTTCGCCCTAAAAATGGTCTGGGAGAGGAGATCTGAACTCTTTAGTATCCGAAAGGAGTTACTCCCATACCTTCATTTGATAATGAGACGATCATTGACCATCTCGAAGAATTAGCTGAGAGATTTGGCATACAAATCCACTACGAAGCTATCAAACAAGATGAGGACTCAATAAATGTGGTCGGAGGGCCATGTCTGTTAAAAGGAGAATACGTCTTAATAATCAATTCCGAGGCCACGGCGAAGGAAAAGATTAAAACCTTGGCGATGGCAATAAAGCATTTCGATCTCGATCAGATTTATATACGTCCAGTTCTCAGGGAATTATTGGACAAGATTCCTGAGCAAAGATCCTTCAGTATGAGCGGTAAGCACAGAGGGATTTGAACCCCCAACCCGTCGATTACGAGCCCGAAGCCTAAACGGAGAATTGGCAAGAGGGTCTTGATTTATCAAAATATGCCAGAATACCCCCCAGCTCTGCTGGGGGGATGAATGGCCTACCTTCTCCCCTGGGGGGCATAAGCGCTAACTTAAACCGATTCTGATGCCCCGTGAGAGGGCATCGGTGACAATAGCCCGGCGATTCATCGCCGGGTGCAAATAAGATAAAACAAAAGTCCCATCGGGACGATTGAAAACGATGTGGATATATAGGCTGATGTAAGAATTCGTCATTCCTGATCCCTATTTCATTCGTCCCTATGGGACTTCTGTTGTCATTCATGTTATCCCGACTTTGAGTCGGGACCTATTATCGAATATCCCTACCGGGATCACATAAATCTGCCCCTTGTTCATAAGTTAGCGCTTATGCCCCTGGGGGGAGAGGGTTAGGGTGAGGGGGAAATGATTTAATCATCACCCCCACCTTAATCCTCCCCCATCAAGGGGGAGGAAAGTTTTTTAGAGAATTAGATGCCCCGCAGCTCTGCTGCGGGGTACTTCACTTGGAAAAAATGTGACAGATTTTTAAACATCACGCTTTCTAAGAAAGGAGAACCAGATGAGTGAATACTTTTATCCCCTCGACGGTCGGAAGCATTACAAAGACCTTGAGGAAGCCCAGAAGGACATGTTCCAAGCTTTCAAAAACTTTAACAATGAGATCTTTGAGAAGGAGAGCGCCCTTCCCAGAAAGATAAAGGAACTCATCGCTATTGGCGTAGCTCACACGACTCAATGCCCGTATTGCATCGAGGGCCATGTCAGGGCCGCTAAAAAAGCAGGGGCGAGTGAGAAGGAAATTGCAGAGGCCGTTTTTGTCGCTGCTGCTCTGAGGGCAGGGGACGCATTTGCTCATTCGACCATCTCTATGAGCGTGCTCAAGGAAATGGACGGGCTGGAAAAGGAGAAATAGAAATCTCTCATGGAGGGAAAGAGGAGAAGTGGATTTTATTATGTTGGGTTATCGAATCAAGAATGAAGAAAAAGGTAACCACAAGGCAGAGAACTATTTCGTCCTGTGTAAAGAGATTATCAAGCGATTAGTCTATAGAGAGAGGAGATGGTATTATGACCTACAAAGAATATTTAACAGACTTTAAAGGCAAAACGGGCGATTTGGATGAAACCGAGAAGAGTGGTGTTTTTATCTTTTATTATGGCATTTCGGAAGAAAGACCATCTGAAATTACCGAGGTAGGAGATGACTTTGTTGTTGTTAAAGTGATGCGCCCATTAGGTGGAATTCATGTTATAGCCATTCCTTTATCTTCTTTTATCATTCAAGTCATAGGAAAGGTAAAGTTATGACTAACCAAACATATTTGAAATTTCCCCTCACCCTTCCCCTCTCCCCTGAGGGGAGAGGGCAGGGTGAGGGGGGACATAAGTGTTAGAGATAAATTCTCAGACTTAAAGATGTAAGAATCTACGCCTCGTCCGGGACTTCGCCCGGAAGAGGTGGCCCCTTCGGGAGCTCTTTCGTTGTAGCCGCAAACTTTAGTTTGCGTGTGGTCTCGGTTGAGCGCACACCCTTTACGCAGGCTGAAGCCTGCGGCTACCAAAAATTAAATTCGATGGGATATATCGACAATCTTTTGTCGATATCGATCCCCTAAGGGCCTAAAAAAACAAGGTTAGGTTCAGACCCTCTGGAATGGATAAGGGACATAGAGAATACGGGCAAGATTGGCAAGATCTTGAAGAAAAAGATATGGCAGTAGAACTTAATGACAAATAATTCGTTTACCCCGTTAGAAAGCCCCGGCATTTATGCCAGGGATGTCACAAATAGAAAGCATCAGCTTCTTTTAAAGGTGGGGTCAAAGCCCCACCTTTCTAACAGGGTTTACTTTGAAGGACTGCACATGTTCCAAATAGTCTCACAAGAAGCCCTTACCCGGTTGCTTTTGGAGAAATGGATTCCCAATAAAAATCTGGTCGGGGAGACCGGAATTGAACCGGCGGTCCGGCCGCCTCACCCTCTCAGCGGCGTGCCTGCACGCCGTAGTGCTTCCCTTTGTTTGATATAACAACTTGACGGGCAGGCGAGTTCGGGTGTAGGCTGCCCCCCGACCCTCATTATGTTGCTTAACCCAGACCTCCACATCTTTTGCTATCCACGTGTAGAGTGACCCATCCCCGCAGCGGAGGATATAAACTGTCCAATCCTTTCGTCCCCTTCTCTTCATCCCTCGGATCATTCTCAGGTATTTAGGCTCCACATTCATTCTCTCCGGATTAAAGCTTCTTCACAGACGATTTTGGGAATTGGGGGCAATCATTACTTACGGTTGTAATACATACCTTTTTCAAAAATTAGTGGATAGAACATTTCAGGAAGAAAAAGTTGTAAAGGGCTCTCTGCTAAGATGGGAATTTTCTCGATTCTAAATTGGTGGAGGAGGCGGGAATCGAACCCGTCTTCCACTTTCCAATATTACGAAATTACAATGAATTTTTCAAGAGAGAACTTCCCGAATAGTATTTGGATAGTAACTTCCCCAGGCAGCTTCCATTGCTCCCGCAATAGGATAAATTCATTCTTAATGATATACATATCTGGGTAACACGGTGAATTAATTATAGAATTAAGTTTAATTTGAATTTTGAAAAATTATCTTGACAGTGCTTATAAAAAGTATCATAATGATACTTCCCTGATGGATCCAGAAGGAATCTAAACACGTAAAGCACGATCTTTTTTCTTATATCAGGGAATATGGTAAAGTCCCATTTATGGAAAAACTCAAACGGCATTATGAGCTCAAGAAAATTAAATCTCTCCTGTGTGCCGAAGAATCAAGGGAAATAACTCGAACAAGTCGGATGGGAGCTGCGGCTCTCGGCTACATGGCTGTGGAAGAAATGCTTACGATAATTGACACGCTGACTCAGAAGCACTTTTATAAATCAATGACCGCACAACACGACACAAGTTTGTGGCAAGACGTCTATAAGATATTAGATGAGTCGGAAAATAAAATATACGTAAAATTGCAGCTATCACCCGACAAAAAAAAGCGATTGTTATTCAGTTTAAAAGAGATAGCGGGGAGGATTAGAGCATGAAACAGAATACTTGTCCTGTTTGTGGCAAAGGAACACTTAATAAAGAATTGGTTGAAGAACGATTTGAATATAAAGGGCAAAGTGTTTCTATCCCAAATTATTTGGCATACAAATGCGATGCCTGCAATGAAACGATCGTGGATAAAGGGACGTTAAAGAGTTCAGGAAAACTATTGAAAAATTTCAAATGCAAAGTAGACGGCTTGCTTGCGGGAGATGAAATCAAAGAAATCAGGAAAAGATTGAATCTTACACAGGAACAGATCTCAGAGATATTAGGGGGAGGGCTTAAAAGTTTCGCACGATATGAATCTGGGCACATTTGCCAGAGTAAGGCAATGGACAATTTGTTGAGGATTTTAGAAAGATATCCCGATGCCATCCATTTAATCTGGAAGGAATCACCCTACCGATTAAAGGGGCAAAAAGAAAGTAGTGTGATAGTCAAAAACAAAAAGGTTATATATTTGGACGACTATAAATCTTACAAGAAAACATATGCGTCTGTGCAAGGTCTTTTTAGCATAAAGGTGGAGGATGGAACTTATGGAAGCTAAATTTTCTTTTGAAAGCCTGAGATTGCTTGAATCCCATTTTAAATTTAGTACCGATTTCAAACCAAAAAGAAAGCAACCAATAGAAATTTCAACTGAAATCAGTATATCTCATAAAGAACAAAACAGAACAGTCAAAGTTACTATTTCAGTCATTTCTGTTAATAAAAAACAACCATTTATTTTAGATACGACCGTAATGGGCACATTCAATTTCCTTAAAATACCCTCTAAAAAAGACCTTGACAAAATAGTTCATGTAAATTGTGCCGCAATAATGTTTCCATATGTGAGGGAAATAATTGCGGACCTCACAAGGAGAGCCGATATACCATCTTTTCACATGGATCCTATAAATTTTGTCGCACTTTACGAAGATCACCAGGCTTATCTCCGCAACAAAAGGAAAACAAAAACATAACTAAAAGTTGGTTTCAAGAAGAAGGAATAAAAGAAGTGAGTGAGCCTTCATCCCAAAAGCCATGAGTCGTGACCTCACGGCCGGAAGGAAATGGAATGATGGCCACTCGAAGGTAAATCTACCACTAAACCCAATTCTGTTCAACTACGGAAGGAGGTTGAACCCAAGAAGAAGAAAGAAACCGAATTTCTCACCGAAGAAGAGGCTCAGGCCATACTCAGGGTCCCGGACAGGAGAACCGTCCAGGGCAAACCTGACTACGCCATTCTCCTTACCCTACTCACCACAGGACTAAGAAAAGCTGAGATTTGCAGCCTTAAGATAGGGGATCTCAAGACCTATCGGAACCAGGCTGTCATTGATGTCACCGGCAAGGGGAAGAAGTTCAGGCGCATCCCTTTGAAGGTTGAGACCCTCCTTGCCATCAAGGATTACCAGAAGGCTACCGAAAACGGAACAGACCCGGCTCATCCCCTCTTCCAGACGTTAGGGAAACATGGACCCTACGAGGAAAAGGGCTTGACTCCCAAGGCTGTTGACTGCCTCATCAAGTCAGTGTCGAAGAAGGCGCTGATTCAGAAGAGGATTCATCCGCACGTCATGCGGCATACGTTCGCTACAACCCTCCTGGATAATGGTAATGATCTGAGGACGGCTCAATCGTTGATGGGCCATTCTCACATCAGGACGACGGAAACGTATCTCCACAGCACGGACGACCGGAAGGTGGAGGCGATTCGAAGCCTTCAGTTTGGGGTGTAAAGCAGGATGGAGGGGGGCGGAATCCTTGTTCCGAGGACAATGTCTCCTCCGAGGACTTCTTCCTGAAGTCCGCAAGCGGACATTTTGCCAAAGCATGCTTGATTTGAATCGGTAATCATCAATGGTCTTTTTGCTCTTGACAAACAACTTCCGTTTTAATACATTTAATTCATCCAAAAAGAAGTTCTTAGTGCGCCAGGCAAAGTCGGGAGAATCCAATTGGTTGAGAAGCCAGCCTGACAAAGTTAGCCGACCGTCAGAACCGATTTGAAATATTGCGGCACCGCCGAGAAACCAGGCGGCAAACAGAGAAAACAAACATCAACCTATAGTATCGGAAGAAACCGGTCTACTCGACTCAATTTTGTATATTCCACTCAATCCCAAACGAGTTCTTATCAATTTTGAATGTCTTGACCTTAATCCTCTCTTGTCTTGCAAGTTTTTCAGGAACCATCTGTTCCGCTTTTTCTGTAATAGTCTCTTTATATAAGGAGAGGGTTTCTTCATCCTCTACCGCCTTTTCTATCTTTTCGGTTTTTAATGGGGGAGAAACATCCAACTTTTTTTTATCCGGTTCTATTAATGTTTCGTGGCATCGGGCAAAGGAATCGAAATCCTCCAAGATCTCCCCTTTTGTCACGGGAGGAGGCATGACGAAAAAGGTGTGCTGACATCGCGAACACCGAACCTTTGCTCCCTTTGTTGAGATTTTAGAGTCATCTAAACAAAACTTGGTTAAACATGAGCCACAGGTGACAATCATGAACGGACCCTATATAACATTTTTTTGCCAGGTACGTTTAATTCGGGGATTCCCGTGGATACCAAATTCACTGGAAAGCTGAGCAATGGTCTTCTCCCTTTTCACGGCTTCCAGGGCAACCTTGGTCTTGAAAGCTGCATCGTGTCCTCTTCGCATCCTTTGTATCGTGCCATACCTCCTTCTCGGTTATGGCAGGCTAACATACACCTTATACCCTTGTCTAGTTTTTAGGGAGTATTATAGATCTCCCGTCAAATATCGCGCCCTCTGAAATAGAAAGTTTAGGTGTAGACATCTCCCCTAATGTCTGTCCTTTATCCTTAATCTCACCTATCTCCTTTCCCTTAATGTTGCCTTCAACCCTTCCACCGACAACAACACCCTGTTTAAAACGAAGTTGCCAATCCAACAATTCGGTCTGCTTCATCATGCTCGTTACTCTTTGATAGGCTCAGTTGTATTGCAGACCTTTACGTAACAGACTGAACCACTCCCTGGGCTTAAGCCCAGGGTTTCAGGTCTGCTGACATAATCTGGCATAATTACCGACGCTGCTCTCTTATGTATCGCCGCACGACGTCTTCATCAACGTTGCCTACTGTTTCGGCAAAATACCCATCCGCCCAAAAGCTATCTCCCCACAAAAACTCCTCAAGCTCCGGATACTCTTTTCTTATCACCCGACTCGTTCCCCCTTTCAGCCTCTGTACCACTTCAGCCACACTATCGTTTGGCTTCGTCTGGATGATAATATATACGTGGTCCTCTTCGATACTTAGCTCACTGATCCACCACTTATTCATCCGGCATGCTTCCCACAACAACTTCCTCAGGCGGATGACCACTTTGCCTCGCAGTACCCGCCGACGATATTTCGGTATCCACACCAGGTGGTACTGCAAACGGTGTTTCGTATCGGACCCAGTCTGGTATCTGGCCATAGCCAGATCATGTCCGAATTTGCTCCGCTTCGCCAGGTTCCACCTGGCTCCGCTTCGAAAGGATGCCATCCATCCCCAGGTTAAAAACCTGGGGTTTCCTGGCATGTCTTATAAAATGTTTTTGCACAAAAAATAATTTTTAGAGGAACCCTTGAATTAATCCCGATTAACAATTCAAGTTTTTCAGTATTTTTATGAACCATTATGACCTCCCCTCAAGATAACTAACGGGGTTTATAGGACGTCCTTCATGCCACACCTCATAGTGAACATGAGGTCCGGTTGAATTACCGGTTGAACCTATATAGCAAATAATATCACCCCTTTTAACCTTTTGCCCTACCTTGACGCTCACCATCTTGTTATGGGCATAAAAAGTAGAAAACTTGAGCCCATGCTCAATAACCACGAGATTTCCACTACCTCCACTCCACCCGGAAAAGCTTACAATCCCGTCTGCAGTGGCCCTGACAGGCATGCCGGAGCCTGTTGCTATATCAACCCCGCTGTGGAATTCACCATCGCTTGATTTAGGGTGTTCACGGCGTCCATAGGGTGATGTTATATGACCATTGGCAGGCCATCCCCGTGGGGTTGATCTATAGATGTCACTTTGCTGACTTAAATAATCTCTTATTTCGCCGACAGTTTCCATTGTCATTTTAATCTGCTGTTTTAAATTCTCCATATCGATTGAACCGCTGTCTGTGGTATCAAGATTTTTAAGAACCTCTTCCTTGGATTTCAAAGAAAAGAGTTTTTTAAATTCATTCTCAGCCTTCTTAAGTGTCATGATGGTCGACTTCAATTCCAGAAAGTGACCTGAATAGTAATGGAGCTTCTGTTTCATTCTGTGATATTCCAGCGTATCGATCGCAATAGACAGCACATAGACTGATCCGCTTATCAAAAATATGATAGAGGCAAAAACTCCTATCGATGGCATTTTTAACCTGATGGACCTCGTATTACTGTGGGGTATAAACATGATTGTTATCGGTATGAAAGCCTTTTTTAACAAGCCCCTAATTTTTTGCATACTGTACCCGTTTGATTCCTTTCTCGACTCTGCCTATTAAGAATAAATCAAAACCATTTTCTCTCAAGATATCAACGGGAATGCCACTTCACTGAATGGAGCATGTTCAGCCGATACTGCGCGCCCGTACTTTGCAACACTGGGGTCTGTCCTTTTCGTTCCTTAAGTTGTTCCTGCCTGATAATGGTTGCCAACCACCACCCGATAGACCCATCAGAGTAAAGGGTGGTAGGAGTGGACCCCTCGTTTGTGCGGTTGTATCCAACTTCTGCTCATTCGATAAGTTTACCATAGAGGGTAAGAACAGATGAATCGAAATCGAACAGAAGGCTATTGCCAGGTCTGGGGAGATAGAACATCTTTTTTCAGGTTATATATTTGGTATACCCAAAACCTAAATCCAACGCAGGTTTGAAACCGGCATGCATGGATGCGCCGAGAACGTTCAGGTATTCAGGATGTTCAGTAGGAATTATCAATGTCTTAGATGTCTCGATTATGTCAGAAGTAACAAAATATGCCAATCCCCCAACAATGATAACTTGTTCAAAGTCCATTAGTTCATTGGATATACCGCTTTTGATCTGACGGAAAACCTCTCTAACATATCTGTCAACTGCTTCTCTTTTTTCCTCTGCAAAACTTACCCTCTCAAAATTATAATCAGCGTATCCGTTCTTTAAGACTTCATCCAATCTGTTGTAATTATTGCTTATATCGGGAATCTTGTTACGTACTACTGGTCTGAAATATTTTTCGATCAAGTCCCTGACTCCAACCTGGTTGTAATATGTCTCATAATAAACGACTTCATCGTCTTTAATAATCTCTACGTTAACAGAATTAAAACCTCCATCTATTAAAAGTGTCGTTTTATTTTCAACGTTATTCGTTTTTACTAGATATTCAAACGCTGATATCCCCTGCCCTACCACTGCCTCAACCTTCAATTTCTTTATCAATTTCTCAGCGATTCCATCTGAATCATAAACTGAGTAAGGGAGTGTAATTGTATCAAACTTTACCTCGCATTTCATCTCGTACCACCTCAAAAACAATTCATAATAATTTAGCAGGTCATCCACGTTATATATACCTGTGCAATATCGGCTTCGCTTATTAGCATCATTGCCGACAAGAAAATGAGAATCATTCCACCCTATAGCCCTTTTCATTTCACTATGTGAAGAGGCGCTTCTAATCACTGTCGGTTCTTTTGAAAATTGCATGGCATTTTCTCCTTTCAAATATTTCATATCTTAATTTTCCCAGCTACAAGATTTAGTTCCCTGGCTGTTTTAGGCTCATTAAGTACTACGTCGAGTTCATCTTCCAGTATTGGAATCGGTACATGGTCTCTATCAAGCTTGCTCCATAATGTTATCGTTGCAATCATTGCATTAAGATTAGGAAACATCTCAACAACTCGAAGAAGATAATTGTTAAATGGCATCAATTGATAAAGTGTAACAAGCCTGGCTATGAACTCTCCTGTTTCTAACGCAGCATCGTCAGCTAAATTCTTTATCAGCTGAGCATCGATTCTTTTCTTCCTTGTTTCCATGAGTTTCATCTCCTCGTATATTTAACCTTTAATTAAACTTCTGCAATTTCAATGCCAAAATTGCTCTATGACGACTTAACTTCTTCGAGCTTAACCCCTTCGAATCTGATATTCTTAATCTTGTCAATTCTGTTCTTGTCACTCTTGAACTCTAAAACCTTTGAACTTTCATTATCGTGCTCTATTTCAGAATGGCCTTCCATACTCATAATAATCATGCCGTCTAAAATACCTCCTTCATCAACAGTAAGTTTAGCCGTTCTAATATTACCTTTCATATTGCCTTTGCTTTTTATATTGACAATCCCTTTTGCATCGATATCGCCTTCTATCTTTCCACCAACAACTACGCCGCAGGCACTGACATTGCCCTTTATGAATGCCTTTTCTCCGATTATCAGCCAATCCACATCAATATTGCCAAAAACACTGCCATCAACCCTAATGGTCCCTTTTATTAAAAAATCACCATTAAATTTAGCGTCCTCTCCTACAAGCGACTCAATTTTATTACTTCGTGAGAACATAATTTTATACCTCCTTAATAAAAACCACTTTTTTCCTCTTCGTTTCTATGAATTTCATCTCCTCGTATATTTACCCATTTGCAATTTCAATGCCAAATAATAAAAGCAAAACCATCCTGATGAATCCTGATGAATACTGATGAATAAAGCTCTTTTCAGTAGTTTTACGCTTTCCTGATACAAATTAAAGTGCCCGGTATAGGCTTTTTTTCTAAATTTGATGTCAGTAAAACACTTCTCTATACCTTCGACGGGCAGATATTCGGGATATAAACAGGGAAAAAATATCCAGTAAGAGGAATTATTTTCCCATGGCTTATCACACATTCAATATCAAGAATCCCAATGACAATGGAGGGATATTTACAAAACTTCTCAGAAAAAGCCAGTGGAAGGCGATTAGGAGGGTGGTTGGTGACACTCCTGGTTCTACCATCTATTGGTATGTAGAATCGTGGGATGGGTTGGGAAGGTATGCCAAGACCGGAGTGATGAGTTTTGTTCTAACGGATTGACGATAGATTGGATAGTCTATCCCAAGCCTCTATATTTTATCTTTATGCTTGCTTTCTATCCGTAATCCTTAACCTTCAAGGTTGGCTTGGAGTGTAGACTTGGGGGGCAAGCGTTAAATTGACATCGGGACCGGCAGCTTTTTAGAAAAAAGAGGAGTACTTCCTGAAGTCAAGGAATGAGACCCTTTGGCAAGAGGGGAGATCTCATAAAAAAGGCGGCGGGGATGATACAAGAGGACGTGGCTACGATTCGGATCTTCAATAATATAGGTGTCTATGCAATGAAGAAGAATATCCACTTTAAGCCGACACAGAAACGGCCTCTATCACGATACAGCATGGGACCCAAAAGTGGAGTAAAAGGGCTTCGGAAAACGGTCTCTTCCGCCCTCGCCGGCCTGAGAATTCCGCCTATTATCAGTGTGTTGAGGATCATTTCGAGGATTTCGAACAAGTGTAAGGAAAGATGTTGCCGTTTTATCCAATTTTTCCAAAGAGAAAATGCTCTTATCCCCGTTGAGCTACGTTTATACCTCCTAAAACCGCTCTAACCTCCATTCCTTCAGAGTTTTGACGCTTCCCTCTTTGTCGAGCTACCTCCAATCACGGAATCGATGCTATCTGGCCATACTACTTGCAATTTTCCGGAAATGCTGTACCATGCCTATATCAGACTACACAACACGCACACAAACATTTCGACAGGAGGTGTAAGATGTCAGCAAAACTGATGGAATATTTCAACAAAACGCCAAGGATAGGAACGCTTAGTACGGCGAGCAAGAATGGCCAGGTGAACACGGCCTGTTTTGGGTCTCCACGGATGATTGACGAAAAGACGGTTGTCATGTCTGTCCGGAATGTCCGCACCTTCGCCAATCTTCAGGAAAACCCCAATGCCGTCTTCATGATCATAGAACCTGGCAAAACTCCACTGGAGTGGAAAGGGGTGAGGGTCTACCTCAAGATGACCGGCTACGAGACTTCGGGTGAAAAAGTGGAGGCAACGAGAAAAGCAATCGCCCAGAGGGTTGGTGAGGAGGCAGCCAAAGCCATGTATGCCGTGATAACCCTCGAGATTCAGGAGATAAGACCGCTCTCAGACGTCGGCCAAGGATGGGAGAACTCCATCTAAAGACCGGGTATAGGCAGTCGGGTGTAGCGTGATTCAACCCATCCCGAAGCAAGTTCTTATCACTACCAGGAGGCACTTATGAAATACGGAACAATCGTTGGGATTCTGGTTCTTTGCATGGTCATTCACGGTATGCCGAAGACAAGCTTTGCCGGCGGCATCGGCCTGAGCGGCTGTAAGTCGGTTGAGAAGATCGCCAAGTGCACGGCGTTTGCCGCGAGCGAGATAGTCGATTGCCACGTGCAGGACCTACTGAACAAGAGACCGAGCCACGCCTGCCTCGGCGGACTCTGTGCCGCGGCCTATACGGGATGTTGCGCCTGCATGAAACACTCGGACATCTGCGAGGAGGCCAAGGACATGACTCCGGAGAACGTCGAAGCCTGTTGCACCGCGCTCGCCGAATGGATCATCTCCCACACACCGCGTGGTCTGGAATAGCGGTCTCATTGAGATTCGAGATGGCACGTTGATCAGCAATGCCGTGCTTACCTCCGGAGGTTGGAGGAGGTGATCACGTTGGGTCAGAAGCGAAAAATAAGAAATTAGTCATGCCTGACCCCAACCCCTACATGTGGGCGAGGGAAAACTATTTGAAAGGATAAGTAGCCATTGTAGAGAGTCCCTCTGAGCTACCAATATTAGACGAGGGGAGACTTGGTTTAAGTTTTTTTCAACCAAGGGTAATAGGGGGTGGATAAGAATTTATTGGAAAGAGGAGGAAAGTGAGGAAACCCGAAAAGTGTTGGAAGGAATGCTTGAATACGTTTTAAATCCAAAGTTTCCTGTTTTTAAAAAAGAATTCCAAAAGGAGAAAAGAAGTCAATCGAAGATGAAACAATGTTGAGTGAGTGAGTGAGTAAATAAATATCATTGGAGGCCTCCGTGGCAATCCCTCTTGACCCTAAACAGGTTGTTTCCTTTGAAGAACTCCTCATGTCCCAGGTGATCGAGCAGGAGACCCTCATCAGGCTGCTTGTGGAGGAGTGGACACTTTTGATGGTTTTGGAGTAGGGAGGGTTGTAGAGATTTAAACTTTTTACAATATTCAACTAAGGACTTTTCCAATAATTTGATAACGTTCAAAAGATGAGGCACGAATTAAAAAACCGGTTCAAGTAATCTGAAACCCACAGTATGTCTCCCTCCCCCTTTGATGGGGGAGGGAGAGGGTGGGGGTGGAAAAGTTATGAATTTCAAAGTACTTAAATCATTTCCCCCTCCCCTTTACCCTGTTAAATAGGATTTCCTATTTGGCCCTTATTAGATCAGGTTTTCCATTTAACAGGGTGAATCCCCTCCCACTTGTGGAGGGGGGATTTGCTGGATGTCTTTACTCATCTTGAAGGATGTATTGGAAAACATTTATGCCTCACCTTTTGAACGTTACTAATAATTTAAGATATAAAATGCCTAAAGAAGATGAAAAAGTTAAATGGTATTTAAGTCCCGTCAGTGTAGTATTATCCCTGTTTTTCGTATTGGGACCTTTTGGCCTGCCACTGCTTTACAGAAGCCCCAAATTCAGCAGAAAATCAAAAATAATATTGACCATTGCTGTAATTGTGTACACGTCCTATCTTATTTTCATTTCGCTGGAAATTGCGAGAGAACTTTATAAAAGGATGGAAGAAATTAGAGAAATATTAGGGTAAATACACTATCCTTTTTAGACCGAAATGATGACACCTAACTTGGCTTATTTAGAACGTATCATGGTTAATAGCATTTTGAATCTTTTTACCGCCTTTAAGCCATGGGGCTGGTTTGCTGGCATAATAACCATTTCACCCTCTCTTAGATGGAGAGGTTTGCCAGAGATGGAAATTTCGGCTTCCCCTTCGAGAAGGTAAACCAGGGCATTAAACGGTGCGGTATGTTCGCTCAAGCCCTGTCCCTCATCAAAAGAGAAGAGGGTGACCGTACCTGTTTTTTTATCGATGATGGTTCGACTCACCACCGACCCGCTTTGATAAGCAACCAAATCAACAAGTCGGTTCACTCCTGCCACTTGTCCTTCCGGGCCATTCTTTTTTTCGTCTTTTTCCATCATTTACCCTCCCTGTTTGCCTTCAACTATTTTACTTTTTTAAATGGGACTAATCAAATCCAAAACGTGATCATTTGTTCTAAAAATGATAGTAAAGGGGGTATGAAGTTCTTCCTGTAATGTTGTTTTTACATTTTTGTTCCACAATACAACCTTTCAAATGCAAATCAATGACATTTGCCTCCCCTTAACAAAAATCTCCCCTAAACCCGCGAAAAAGATAATTTTCACAATCTCATTTTTTAGTTGACTGGTCCAGATGAAAGATGTAGATTCCTTCCTGAAATTCACAACTTGCCATTTTAGAGAAGCATGCTTGATTTGAAACGGTAATCCTCAATGATCTTTATTCTCTTGACATTCAACTTCCGTTTTATATATATTCAATTCATTCCAAAGCAAGTTCTTATCATTAATAAGAAAGGAGGAATACGATGAAAAAGTTTTTTTTCACAGTTTTAGCGGTTGTTTGGATGCTTTCTTTCATTGCCGGACCAACCCTGGCTGACCAGACCATGGATCAGGTCGAGAAGACCGGAAAGATCAAAATAGGTTTCAGGGAGGATTCTATCCCCTTTGCTTTCATAGACCCGAAGGTGGGAAAGCAGATAGGTTTCTCCGTGGACATGGCCCAGCTCCTTGCTGAAAACCT
>Ga0315274_10005755_pt1 | contig 18115 bp, 15 predicted proteins | sample YL17G02_20_MG_FD_203700 | JGI IMG/M metagenome (GOLD analysis project Ga0315274, IMG submission 203700) | Sediment microbial communities from Yellowstone Lake, YNP, Wyoming, USA - YL17G02_20 | ecosystem: Environmental > Aquatic > Freshwater > Lake > Sediment | place: USA: Wyoming | collected...
GGCGCCTTCTGATAAGTGTACCGGCAACGGCGACCAATCCCGATCCAAGGGCGAGCAAGGATCCCGGCTCCGGAACCGGGCCGTGAACCGGGCCCGTGCCAGTTCCTACCGGCATTGCCCAGCTCTCCTTAACGCCGCTGCATACCCAGCCGACGTCATGCGGACCCCACCTGTGGTCGAACCCGAAGTTCGCCTGCTGCACGGCCAGACCCTGTGTGCCTGTCCACCAGAAAAGCGTGTAGGGACACTGGCCGCTATTCCCGCTGACCTGTCCGTGCGGTGTGAACGGGTCATCCAACTGCTGCCAGCCCGGCTCCCCGAAGATCCCCACTACCCAGTTGGCGGGCATTACCATGTTCGCGTAGTTGGCGAGGTTCGGGTCATGCGTACCCACACCGAAGCTGGTGAACTTCTGTATCGCCAGTACCGAAACATCATAATAGTAGTTCCGCGGACCGGCTCCGCCGCACACGTTGCCCTGGCAGAGTACGGTCGGGTTCACCTGCGCGAAGGCGGGCACCATCAGCCCCAACACGCACGCTGTCGCCACGAGCAAGAAAACGAAACGCTTCATCTTTTCCACCTCCTCCCCACGATCAGTTGCGCGGCGCATGCCAGCCACGGATGCTGGCTGCGTCGTTCGATACGATCAGGCAATTCTGCCTGCGAACTGCAGCCCGGTGCTTTGCCGGAAAGTGCACTGACACGGCCCCGAGAGCAGTTCCTCCGGGACAGCCCAAAGGGTCTGAGCTCGGATTCCACGGCTCTAACGGTCTCGCGCGCGCGTTTGGTGAAGCGCAAGTCCTGCAGGAACAGCCAGACCCAGGGAAGCCGCCGCCAGGCAGGCTACCGGAAGGCTAACCTGCGCAGCTTTTTCTGTCACCCCCTTCCCATCGCTATTGTAAAACACACCGGCGACTGGCGCCGTTTGCTATCCGAATGAGTTGCGGGAGTGCCCGTTCGACAATGTGCACGAGTCTAGACGTCTCGCCGGATCACCCACATCCTGAGCCGCACTGGTCGAGGAGATCAGGCGAACCGTAGAATAAGCTCTGAGTGCAGCAGACTGTTAGGATTACCTGGGAGACCCTACCTTCAGGTTAGCACGGGCCTTGCTGGATGTCAACGCTGCGAGGCAAAAACAGGTAAAAATACCTGCATTCCGGCGCTTGCAAGACTGAAATCAGCAGGCGACCTGCGCTCGAAATAGACACAGATGTTGCGCGAGCCCGGATTTCGGAAGGTTTCGGTTTGCCGATGGTTAGAATGGGGAATCCTGACATGTGCCAAAGGACGAGCACGTGAGTCATAAGGAAGGAGGTATCTAACGAGAGCCATGAGAGCTATTCACTACGTACTGGTCATCGGCCTGCTGCTCGCGCTGGCTGGGGCATGTGGCGCACAGATGGATCAGCCGCAGACGGAGCAGCAGCGCGCCCAGGCAACCGTGCAACTGGGTCCGGTTGTGCGGGCTGGAATGCCACGCTCGGCCGACGTGTTCGTGGACGGGCGGTTTGCCCTGCGGATTCCCGCATCGGCCGGAGGTATGTCGCCGACGCAGCGTGGGCAGATCATCGCCGACCGCATGAACCAGGCATTCGACCAGGGAATGTCCTGGGAGAACATGCGTGTAAGTCAGGTGCGCGGCCTGTGGACGGTGAGCATGAACGGCACGCTTATTGCGACGGCAGACGACGGGTCCGCACGCGCGTATCGCATCTCGTCCGGCGCGCTGGCGAGCAGATGGGCAAATCAGACGGTGGTTGCGATGGGCGGCGAGCCTCAGGTGATCGCCATGCAGCTCCGGCCCATACCGGCAGTGGTCGCGGGCGCCAGAGAAGAGCTTCCGATGAACTGGGCAGTCTCGCCCACGAAGATGGCGCCTCTGCTGAATGCCACCACCGGGGAGACGGTCGGCAATGTCATGGTCGGCGGTCCCAGCGACAGGCTGAACCTGGCCAAGGCAGTGGCCTTGTATCAGTACTCGGCGGACGGAGCCATCGTGCGCTCATTCGTGCCGATCACCAGCGCCTCGATCGGCGATCAGATCATTCGCGCGCACGGGGTCGGACTGGTCGGCATGCCGGCGAACGTCCTGCCCATGACCGGATTCAGGACGGGGGCCGAAGTCGCCCAGATGGCGACTCAGATGTCCGCCCAGTGGAACAACCTCATCAACGCCAGCATGAGAGGGCGCAATCTCCAGGTCGGGGCCAACACCAAGGTAGTGCCGCTGTACTCCATGGATGAGAAGCAGGTCATAGGAGCTGCTCAGGTCGTGGGAACAGCAAGCGGTGTGGCTCAGACGCAGTCGGTCGTTGTGGCCACGCGGGACGATATGCTGCAGTTCCGCGCGAGGACGGCTCAGTATCCGCCCGCGACCGAAACCACGGCTCTGAACGACGTGGTTGTGTCGGCGCTGATCCACGTCCCGGAGCAGGCGGAAACGCCGACCGCGGCTCCGCCGTATCCGCCAGCGATCGAACCGGAGACGACACCTCCGGAATCCTCGGAGACTTCCCCTCCGGCACCGCCGATGGAGTAGAATAGAGAAGTCAGACATACCTCCAGCAGACGACACACGGGGGCCGGAAGGCCCCCGTGTCTTTGCCGGACCTGAAAGAGGAACCTGGCGACTGCCGTCACGGTGCGGCGCCCGGCTCTGAGGCGGGCGTGGTATCTGCGGCAGGCGGTATGGGAGGTGCGGGCGCCGGACTCTCCGCCGGCGCAGGGGCAACTTCGGCAGGAGGCGGCGCTACGCTGTGGCGCTTGTCCGCGTCGTAGAGCATGTCATAAGTGCTCGTCATGAGCCTCGCCAGCGCCTGCCGATCGGGTTTGTCGTATATTGCCGACGCGTTGTCTGCAGTTTCGTTCCAGTTGTAGTAGGCCATCCCGTTCGCAGACGATGCGCAGTCCAGCCCAAAGGCCACCGCCCTGGCCGGGAACGAATCACCGAAGAACCGATAAGCGAGGATCACGCGCTTACCGTTGAGCATCATCAGCTCCTGCTCCTTGGCCACCTGGCCCGAGGATGTGTTGCCCACCGTGCGAATGAAGATAATGTCAGCGAACTCCGCGGCCATGTATTCGTTGGCGTTGTTCCATCGGTACACATTCGCATCGGGATGGTCCACGCTGAACGGATAGGCGACCTCGGCGACAAACAGAACGTCTTTGTGGCTCTTCCTCACCTGCTGAACAACGTCCTTCAGCGCGTCGTTGATCAGGCGCGCTCGGAAACCGGCGTGCACCCGCACGGCCGTGGGCATGTTATTCTTGTCTCCGAATGCGTAGTCGAATACCGTCGTATCGCACGGGTCAATCTCATCGAAGCTCTTGTAGTCAGTACCCCACTTCGAATTCAACTGGTTTAGGTCGTGGTACGAAGCCCTCATCCACTTCCGGAAGTAGGCATTTGTTTCCTCATCGAAAGACAACGGGAGGCCGTCGGTGTTGCGCCAGCCGGTTTCCACCATCAACCCCACGACGGGCCGCAGCTTCTTGCCATCCTTTATCCGCAATAGAGCCGGGTCATTGGCATAGCGGTCAAGGTAGACGGAGACGTAGTGAGCCAGGGCTTTTCTGAACTCTCCATCCCGGAATACCACGCATTCATCTTCCGCATCCTTGTGCTGGTTCACAGCCTGCTTCAACTCGCGATGCGAGAACTTCATGAGGCTGTTCCGGTCCACCGACTGGAGTTGGAGCCAGGGCAGGATGCACATATTCTGCTCGCCTGCCAGTTTGTACTCCCGGTCGAGCCAGTACCATTCCCGGTCTATGGCCTGGCTCACCTCGTGGTCCAGACACAGCGTGTTGAACCCGATGTCCTTTACCTTCCGGAGATCGGCGCTGACGGCGGCATCGTCGCTCTTCCAGGGATCCCACCAGTGCGGAAAGAAGTAGATTGCCTTCAGCGTCTGGTCGTCGGGAAGCCTGATCGGATCCTTCAGATTGACCCTTCCGGCGCAGGCAGAGCTGACCGCGATGAGCACAAGGAGAATCCATACTGCGGGTCTGGCAGGTGCTAGATTCACTGTTACCATCCTCCTATGACCGCTGCGGAGATGCAGAAAAGGTGAGTTGCCGGCCCGAACACCGGCATTCTATCACGCGTGCGGTGTGAGGTCAAGCGCCTGGTACGCGGGAAAGTTGACGATTCCGGATAGAACAGATGGAAACCCCCTATGGTCCCCCTTATCAGTGGGGACAGCTCTGCGGGGAGGGCTCCCTTGTCGAGGCTGGGAGCCCGGACAGCTCCCCTCCTTTAGAAGGAGGGGTCGGCGAAGCCGGGGGAGGTCTCCGGCACCCGCGATCAATGATGGTGTATCACATCCGCAGGCCTACGTTCATCTGCTAAGGCGCAGCGTGACTACGGAGCCATTCTTGACCGCGTCCGGCGCGATCATGAGTTCGCCGGAGGGAGATTTCCCAAGCGGCTTGCCGTCAATATCGGACGATATAACCTTGAGCCCGTCCCCCTCGAGCTCGAGCCGGAAGTCCTTGCCCGCGTAGAAAAGCGGCACCGACAGGCGTTTCAGGCCGTCCAGCGGCATCGGCTTGATCCTGAGCCCGTTGTCCATCGGCTCCAAGCCGAGCACGCCTTCGGTGAATGGGGTATAGAGGCCGCCGTAGTTCCCGATCTCCGGCGACCACTTGCCGTCAACGGAGCCGTCCCCGAAGATCGAGTTGTGGATAGTTCCGTTCTCGCGCTCGTAGTCGCAGATCACCTTGTAGAGCCGGGTCGCCTCCCGCCGCTGGAAGTTCCTCAGCCTCAGGGCCGTTGAGTGTCCGCCGAGGAAGAACCACACATCGCCGTTCGTCACCGTCTGCCTGTACTGAGGGCGCCGAGCATGCGTGCGAACCGGATGGTTCGTCATGATAGGATACGGATTCTCCATCTCCGCATGGCGCTTGATGTATCCCAGGATCGTGCCGGTTCGGAAATGGCCGGCGATGCCCCACAGCGCCGCCATGACGTTCGCAGTGGTCTCGAAGTAGTCTGTCCCGTAGACGCGGCCGCCGGTCCCATCATTGCCGTGGACGTAGCAGCCCCGCGAGCCGTCCCAGAAGCCGCCGTCTTTGATATCCTTGTTGAACTCCTGCCTGATGCGCTCGGCCGCTTCATCGTACTTACGAGCGAGTCCATTCCTGCCCTTGATCAGCTCGGCCCTCGCAAGCAGAACCAGCGTGCGGTAGAAGAAGACGTTCGCGACCGCGTTGTCTGCGTGCCAGTTCGTGTTCTCGGTCCAGTCGCCCTCGATGCCGGCTTCGAGCAGGACCGGGTTGTACTCGCCGGTAAGGCGCTCCAGCATGTAGTTGACCGACCGCTCGACCTTGGCCAGCTTCTCGTCGGTGAACCACACGTCGTCGCGGCTATACAGGTAATACAGGAGTATCATCTGCGCCCAGCAGTTCATGTTGTCCAGGTTATAGCCCTCGCCGTGGACGCCGCCGTAGCATCTGTACTCGATGAACTTCTTGCCGTCGCGGCAGCCTATCTCCTCGCCCCGGCCGATGGGAATCGAGTGCGGAAGGAGGCCGGTGCCTTCCTCGGTGAACTCAAGCCCTTTATCGAGCGTGTTCCGCATGATCTCCCGGAACTTCGGCCCGGCAATGGGAAAGAGGTCGTGTATGCCGGCCCAGGTGTTCAAGCCCCAGATGCCGCAGTGGTACTTTCCGCTACCCTCGTCAATGACCTCGCTGAAACAGTTCTTGTAGGTGAGCTGGCCGAGGTAGACCGTCTGGATGCGGCCATACACGGGGCTCAGCCATTCAAGGTTCGACTCGATTCCGGTGCTCATCGTTGACCCTCCAGCCGGAATGCACACGCAGGCAAGTAGAAGTCCCAGCAGCAAGCATGTACGTTCGCGCAGCATTTCGCGATCCCCCCTCAGGGCAGGTTCGGCTCCATACGACGGTTCACCTGCCTGCCGGGGGAAGGCGTCTTCCTGCGCGGGGATAGTGGGCGCCCAGGGTTCGAAACCCTGGGCTAGTGAGGAGCAAAGTCCTGCCGGACTGGAACGATCCTAACCCGGAGGGTTTTGCTCGATGCCAGCCCAGGAATTCACCCGGATTATTCGCGAACGACCGTCCTTTCCTGCCCGTGCGGTTAAAACCACAGCTACGAATGCACGAAGTCCCCCTACGGGGACTGGATCCATAGTGTCCGGAGGGACACTTCGTGCCTTCGTTGCCGTGAATTCATTCGCACGGGGATGAAGCACTCTGTGTCGACGTTACGCTCCTCATGAATAATGCAGGTTCATTCCTGGGGATTCCAGGCTATACAAGTTGGAGGGGTACCAGCTGCGTGACGGCTACGCGCCCAGTATGCGCCGGATATCGTCCTGGGGATCCCCGATGAGCCTTACTTCATACTTCTCGGTCAGCACCTTCAGAATGTCCTCGTTCACCCAGCCCGGGACGATAGGACCCAGGTATATGCCCTTCACACCCAGCGCGAGCAGACTCCAGAGGATCGCCACCGCCTTCTGCTCCATCCAGCTCACGACCAGGGTAAGCGGGAGATCGTTGATCCCGACGCCGAAGAGCTCCGACAGTGCCGAGGCAATGTCAATGGCTACGATGGCGTCGTTGCACTGCCCCAGGTCAATCAACCTGGGGACGCCGTCTATGCTGCCCAGGTCCAGATCGTTGAAGCGGAACTTGCCGCACGCGAGCGTCAGCACGACAGTATCCTTCGGAAGAAGCCGGACGAACTCCCGGTAGTACTCGCCTTTCTTCAGAGGCGAATCGCAGCCTCCGACGAGAAAGAAGCGGCGGATCCTGCCCGCCTGCACGAGCTCCTTGATCTTGCCTGCAAGGGACAGCACAGCGGAGGCGGAGAATCCGGTTGTGAGCACGACATCGCCCGGTTCGTCGGCAAGCTCCGGCAGGGACTTCGCCTTCTCTATCACGGGGCCGTAGTCGTAGCCGGGGATATGCCGCACGGCGGGCAGACCCGCGACGCCGGTGGTGAACATCCTGTCCCTGTAGCCGTCGCTGGGTATGAGCACGCAGTTCGAGCTGCCGAGAATTGCCAGGGGATACCTTGCGAAAAGCTGCCTCTGATCGAACCACGCCTTTCCCAGATTGCCGACGAGATGCGCATACTTCTTAAGGCCGGGATATCCGTGCGCGGGAAGAAGCTCCGAGTGAGTGTAGACGTTGATACCCGTGGCTTCGGTTTGCTTGAGGAGCTCTTCCAGAGCTTTCAGGCCGTGACCGGTGACGAGGATCCCGCGTCCCTTGACCGTCCCGGTCTGCACCTGGGTCGGCTCCGGCTCTCCGTAGGCGCTGATGTGAGCATCCTTGAGAAGCCTCATCACCCGAACATTCATCTCGCCAGCTCGAAGAGCGAGGTTCACGAAGTCTTCAGCATCGAAGTTGACGTTCGTGAGCGTGGAGTAAAGAGCATCCGCCAGGAACGAATCCACCTCAGCGTCGGAACGTCCGAGCTCTCTCGCGTGGTACGCATACGCCGATATGCCTTTGATGGCGAAGAGCAGGTTGTCCTGCAGCCTGGCCACCGTGGGCTCTTTACCGCAGACGCCCCTGACAGTACAACCTGTCCCCCTTGCGGTTTGAGAGCATTGATAGCAGAACATGTCCAGAGCCTGGGCTTCAACCATTTAACCTCTCCTTTCGTGCAATGAACGCCACGGCTTGTCGCAGGTCAAGCCGTAAGTAGTCTAGCGTATTCAGTGTACCCAATTTCGCCGCCTGTATGCTTGTTTCGCGGGAAACCTGTGGATATTTCTGCACGCACATGACTTCCGAAGGCTCGAGCGCCTGGTCCACTCGCGCGGACGAGATCAGCCAAGCATTCGCGGATATGCCCCGCCGCGGATGGCTGATTTGACAAAGCACCCTCGCGGATGCTAAATTTCAGTCAGGCAACGAGTATCAGAAACCCTGGAAACATGCCATCCCGGGATGATGTAGACGCGTCGTCCCTTTTTGTTTCGGCCCAAGAGGTGAGCGCCATGGATGAACGGGCCGCCGATGCGCGCGCCGAGGAACTCAGGCAGCAGATAAACTGCCACAACTACCGCTACTACGTGCTCGACTCACCGGTGATCTCCGACGCTGAGTACGACCGGCTGATGCAGGAGCTCGTCACACTGGAGGAGGAGCACCCGGAGTTGGTGACTCCGGATTCGCCGACCCAGCGCGTCGGCGCGCCGCCTGCAATCGCCTTCGAGTCATATACCCACCATCAGCCGATGCTGAGCCTGTCGAACGCATTCGGCGACGAGGAGCTTCTTGCGTTCGACCGCCGTATCAAGCGGATGCTCGACATGGACGCCGAAGCGGACATAGAGTACGTCGCGGAACTGAAGATAGACGGGCTGGCAGTCTCGCTTACCTACGAGGGCGGCAGGCTCGTGCGCGGCGCGACCCGCGGCGACGGCTACTCCGGCGAGGACATTACGACAAACTTGCGGACTATCAACGCGATTCCACTGACACTCTTTCAAGGAATCGAGGGGGAGACGCGGCGACGGGGAGACGCGGCGACGGAAACCATCAACCATCAACCATCAGCCATTCCCGCAATCCCCCGTATGATGGAGGTGAGGGGCGAGGTCTTCATGCTGCACGAGGAGTTCCGACGGATCAACAGGGAGCGCGAGGCGGCGGGTGAGCCGACCTTCGCCAACCCTCGGAACGCGGCGGCCGGCTCGGTGCGGCAGCTCGATTCCTCGATCACGGCCCGCCGGAACCTGGACATCTTCGTGTACGGCGTCGGCTTCGTGCAGGGCGGCGGTTTTTCCACACATTTCGAGACGCTGCAGGCGCTGAAGTCGTGGGGCTTTAAGGTAAACCCGAACGTCCGCCTGTGCCGCAGCATCGAGGAAATCCGCGCGTTCATCACCGACTGGAGCGAGAAGCGCGAAACCTTAGGCTATGACATTGACGGCGTCGTGGTCAAGGTCAACTCGCTCGAGCTCCAGAACCGGCTGGGCTTCGTGGCAAGGAGTCCGCGCTGGGCGACTGCATACAAGTACCCGGCCACGCAGGAGACGACCGTGATCCGCAACATAGTTGTCCAGGTCGGGAGGACCGGCGCGCTGACTCCGGTAGCGGTAATGGATCCGGTGGAGGTCGGCGGCGTCACGGTCAGTCGCGCCACCCTGCACAATGAGGATGAGATCCGGCGCAAAGACGTGCGCATCGGGGATACGGTCGTGATCCAGCGTGCCGGTGACGTCATTCCGGAGGTCGTGCAGGTCATCACGGACAAGCGAACCGGAGCCGAAACGCCTTTCCAGATGCCGAGCAAATGCCCGGTCTGCGGCGGCGAAGTCGAACGACCGAAGGGCGAGGCGGTCGCGCGATGCGTCAACCTCGCGTGCCCCGCCCAGGTGAAGGAACGAATCGTGCACTTCACGTCCAGGAATGCCCTGAACATCGAGGGCGTCGGACCCGGTCAGGTGGACCAGTTCACGGATAAGGGGCTGATCCGCGACCCGGCCGATCTGTACTACCTGAAGCTGGAAGACCTGCTTCCTCTCGAGCGGATGGGAGAGAAGCTGGCCTCGAACATACTCGGCGCTATCGAGAAGAGCAGGGACACGACGCTCGCGCGGCTCATCTACGGCCTGGGGATAAGGCATGTCGGAGAGCACGTCGCGCAGGTGCTGGCGGATCACTTCGGGTCCATCGAGAGACTCCAGGATGCCTCCGACGAGGAGTTAAGCTCAGTTCCGGAGGTCGGCCCGGTGATTGCAGGGAGCATCGCAAAGTTCTTCGCGCAGCCGGAGAACTGTGCCGTGCTGGAAAAGCTCCGCCGGGCCGGAGTCACGGCGAGAACGGAGAAGGCAGAGGCGGGCGCGCTGGCCGGCAAGACCTTCGTCTTCACCGGTGTCCTGCAATCGTTTTCGCGCGAAGAGGCCGAGGAGAGGGTTCGGCTGCTTGGAGGTCGGGCGGCGTCCAGCGTGAGCAGGAGCACAGACTTCGTCGTAGCGGGCGAAAGCGCGGGGTCGAAGCTTCAGAAGGCCCGGGAACTGGAAATCACCGTGCTGACGGAGAAGCAGTTCACCGAGATGATCTCCTAGCAGCCGGCGGATAGAGTGGCGCATCCGGATTCCGCCCTCACCCCTGCCCCTCTCCCAACTTTGGGAGAGGGGTGGCAAGAAGCCAGGTTGAGGCGGATCCGTTGAACCGTATCGGCATGGAGCTGGGGCGCGGCGGCGAGCCCGCCGGGGCAGATCGCTCCCAGGACACAACGCCATGACAGGACAATCCGAGAAGGCACTTCCGGGAGGCTTAAAGCGCGCTGCCGGAGCGTGGGCGCCTGTGATAGCTTACATGGCCGTCATATTCGCGCTTTCCGCCCAGCCGTACCTGCGTGCGCCGACGGCGTTCGGAGTCTACGACAAGCTCCACCACGTTATCATCTACTTCGGGCTCGGGCTGGTGACGTTTCGAGGCGCGGTGCTCCTGCCGTTAGCCGGTCGCCCCGGCGCACACGCACAATCCCTGCTCATCGGCGTCCTGTACGGCGCATCCGACGAATATCACCAGAAGTTCGTGGCCGGACGGACCGCGAGCGGCCTGGACTGGCTTGCGGATGTCGCGGGCTTGGTGGCCGCGCTCGCGCTCATCTGCGTTGTTCGGAAACTTCGTGCGAATGGAGGGAGATGATTTGTCGAAACCTGAAGAGGAAAAGGACTACGAAGTGGTAGACAAGCGAAAAGTCAAGCTCGACAAAGACGGAGAGGTAGTCGTCGAGCCGGAGGCGGAGGCCTCCGAAGCTCAACCGGAGGAGAAACCCGAGGAGGCAGAGGCCGAGGAGCAACCCACACCCGAAGAGATGGGCAGCCTTCCTCCCGTGGACGTTCGCTCGCTGCTGAAGTCTTTCATAGCTCTACTGGGCGCGCATACCTGGCAGTGGTTAGGGCTTGTGAAGAACCCGGTCACCGGGCAGGTGGAGAAGGATATGGCTCAGGCGAAGCTCGCCATAGACTCGATATCCGCCCTGATCGGCCAGCTCGAGGGCAGGCTGGATCAATCCGAGCAACTCGAACTGAAGGGCTTGCTGAGCGATCTGCAGGTCAACTTCGTGCAGCAGAGCGCGAAGGAGACATAGGACGGGATGCGGCGCCCTAGTACCTATGCAACTTGTATGGCCTAGAATCCCCAGGAATGAATTCCTGGGCTACCGTCGAGCAAAACCCTCCGGGTTACAGTCGTTTCAGCCCGGCACTAGCCCAGGGTTTTCAACCCTGGGCCGGAGTGCGGCGTATTAAGTTGCAGAGGCCCTAGCTCCGTCCGGAGTGCAAGGAGAAGCGCCACGGCCTCGGGAGACGGGATTTCTTGACCATGCGGATCACGGTTCCCCGGTCGGGCGAACTGTTCATGGATACCTGGTCCATGAGGTTCCGCATCAGGAGCAGGCCGAACCCGCCGTTTCGATCCGAGGTGCGAGGAGAGCGAAGAATCGAGGTCCTGAAGCCGTGGCCCGTGTCGGCTACTTCCATGATCAGTCGTCGCCCGCGGACACTACAGCGGATGACAATCTCCGCCGAGGCGCGATCCGGTTGGGAATAGGCGTGGCACACGACATTGGCGCACGCCTCTGAGACCGCGACCTGAACGTCCTCCACTGCGGACGCGGAGAGCGCCATCCTGCGGGCGAGATCAGTGACAAACGCTCTGACAATCGAGACGTATTCCGGCCTGCTTGGCACTCTCATCTCTATGGCATCATCAGCAAGTATACGCATTGGCGCTGAACCCCCGGTCTCCATCAGGCTTGAGGCGGACCAGCTAGGGCTTCCGCCGTTCGACAAATAGTTTACCCGCACGGTCATGGGCACCAAACTAACCAGGACTGCACAGGCGGTCTTCGTTCTGCCGCTTGATCGGCAGCAGGAGATTGGACGGCGGCCGTGAAAATTCGTAGTAGTCACATGGGCACAACATCCAGGCTTGGATTGGAGAGACTCATATGGAACGACTGTGGGCGCCGTGGCGCATGCAATACATCGAACAGAGTGACAAGGTCGAGGGCTGCATATTCTGCGTGCTGCCCGAGGAGCAGAGAGATAGAGAGAATCTCATACTGTACCGCGGGAAGACCTGCTTTCTCATGTTGAACTCATTTCCCTACAACAACGGCCACCTGATGGTAGCTCCGTACAAGCACACCGCAGACATGTATGCCCTGGACGATGGAGAGCTGCTCGAGATCAGCCACCTGATCAGATATTCGATCCGGCTGCTAACGGCCGCGATGGAGCCGGACGGCTTCAACCTGGGCGTAAACCTGGGACGGAGCGCAGGCGCAGGAGTGGCCGATCATATCCACTGGCACATCGTTCCAAGGTGGACCGGCGATACGAATTTCATGCCGGTGGTCGCGGATACCAAGGTGCTGCCGGACAGCCTCCGGTCAACCTACGACAAGCTGAAGGAGAAGATGGCAGAGCTGGGAGCGGTCTGACATGACGGACATCGAACAGCGCATAGAAGACCTGAAAGCCGAAGCCGCCGAGTGCCGGCGATGCGAGCTATGCGAGACCCGGACGAACGTCGTGTTCGGCGAAGGCAATCCGGTTACGCCTCTCGTCCTCATCGGCGAAGGTCCCGGAGCGAACGAGGATGCGACGGGAAGGCCGTTCGTCGGCAGGGCCGGACAACTTCTCGACCAGGCGCTGCGGGAAAACGGGATCACGCGCAAGCACGTCTACATCTGCAATATACTCAAGTGCAGGGCGAGCATCACCGAGAACGGAAGCGTGCGAAACCGTCCGCCCCGGTTATCAGAGGTCAATGCATGCCTGCCCTGGCTTCAGCAGCAGTTGGAGATCATCCAGCCGCTGGTTATACTATGTCTGGGCGGCCCCGCGGCGAACGTGATCATCCATAAGGATTTCAAAATGACCAAGGAGCGCGGCCTCTGGTTTGCTACTCCCTATGCGAGATACGCTATGGCGGCTCTGCATCCCGCTTACATACTCAGGCAGGACGGCGAGACGTTCCAGTCGGCACGGGCCTCACTGGTGGCGGACATTGTCGCCGCCCGTCAGAAGGTTATCGAGGCGAAGAAAGAACCGAAGCTCACGCTGTTCTGAACGGGGTGTCGGAGTGATGGGCGCCTGCGATTCGATCACTGCGATACTCCATCACCGCGTCGCACGAGGTGAATTCGCAATTGAGAATGGCCCGTGTCAAACTTGTTGAGGGTACGCCCGGGGTGCTGAGCCGCACGCTCCCCTTCTGGGTCGAGCCCGCCCACGTCTTCTCGCTCCTAAGAGATCGGCCGGGGGCCGTGTTACTGGAGAGCCAGCCCGGCGCGGTTGGCGGAAGGTATTCCATCATCTGCGTCGAGCCGTTCGGAATCATGCGGACGGCCGACGGACAGACCTCCCTGAGCCTGCCCGCAGCCACCTCAGAGAACAGCGATTCGCCGTTCGATACGCTGCGGAACGTACTGTCCGCTTGCGCCGTGCCCTGCAGCGCCGAGGTAACCTTCGCGGGCGGCGCGGTAGGCTACCTGGGCTACGAGCTGCGGACCTTTACAGAGGACTCGCTGATTTCGGCGCCCGATGATCTCGGCCTGCCCGATTGCTGGGTCGGGTTCTACAACCACGCGGCGGTGTTCGACCACGGGAATCGGACGATATCGCTGAACGGCTGCGCGCTTCCAGGTGCGCCCGATCCAGGGCCCGGACTGGCGGCGCTGGCGGAACTGATCGTCCAGACCCAAGCCGGAGAAGACGACCGGTTCGCCGGATTCGCGGAAACCGGGGTGCACGCGCCGTCGTCCGGCTTCACGAAGGCCGGATACTGCGCCGCCGTGGGTCACGTCAAGGATTACATAGCCGCCGGGGACGTATACCAGGTCAATCTGTCGCAGAGGTTTGCCGTACCGATCGAGATGGATGCATGGGACGTTTATCTCAGGCTGAGGAAGCGCAACCCGGCGCCGTACGCCGCCTATTTGAACCTCGGCGACTTCTGTATCGTGAGCTCTTCCCCCGAATGCTTTCTGCGCTATGACCCCGGCACCCGCCTGGTGGAAACCAGTCCGATCAAGGGGACCAGGCCGAGGAGCGCCGACCCTGCGGAGGACGAGCGGCTGGCCTCCGAGCTCACCTTGAGCGAGAAGGATATGGCGGAGAATGTCATGATCGTGGACCTGGAGCGGAACGACCTGGGGCGCGTGTGCGAATTCGGCTCTGTAGTAGTACCGCAGCTCGCGGCTGTGGAAAGCCACCCGACCGTGCACCATCTGGTCTCGACAGTAGTCGGGCGGCTGCGTCACGATTGCGACTCCGTGGACCTGCTCACGGCCTGCTTCCCCGGAGGGTCAATAACCGGCGCGCCGAAGATTCGGGCGATGGAGATCATTGACGAGATCGAGCCGGTCCGCCGTGGAGTGTACACCGGGTCCATCGGCTGCCTGGGATTCGACGGCTCGGTAAACCTGAACATCGTCATACGCACGGCTGTCGTCAAGGACGGCACATGCTTTCTCCACGTCGGGGGCGGGATCGTAGCGGACTCCGACCCGGAACTGGAATACCAGGAGACGCTGGACAAGGCGCGCGCTTTCTTCGAGGTGCTCGGATGTCGCTGAATGATATTGACCTGACCGAAGTCTGGGGGCAGATCTACATCGAGGGGCGGCTGGTTTCGGCTTGTGAGGGCCGGGTTTCGGCCTTCGACCGCGGCCTGCTCTACGGAGATGGGGTCTATGAAACCGTGCGAGTCTACGCCGGAAAGCCGTTCATGCTCGACGCGCATCTGCGGCGGATGGCGCACGGGTGCTCGGCGATCGGGCTGACTGCTCCGGACGCGAAGGACATCGAGGAGGGCGTGAGGCTGGTCCTGCAGGCGAACGGCCTCAAGGAGGAGGCGTACCTGCGAATCACCGTTACCCGGGGAGCGACCGGGAAGCTGTGGCATGACCTGGCGTGTGCGAAGCCCAGCCTCGTGATCATCGCCAAGCCGTACGCCGCCCCGAACTTCGGAGACGGACTGCGTCTGGTCGTCTCCCGCTTCAGAACAGACGAGCGCAGCCCCCTCAGCGGGATCAAGCAGATCGGAATCCTGCCGAAGATCATGGCTCGGGCAGAGGCGCTGCGTGCGGATGCGAACGACGTCATCCTCCTCGACACTCGCGGGTTCGTCTCCGAAGCCACGTCCTCAAATGCGTTCTGGGTGCGGGAGGAAAGGCTTTTCACGCCATCGCTGACGTGCGGGATCCTCGACGGCATTACGCGGGCTATCGTGATGGAGATCGCAAAGGGGGAAGGCATTCCGGTTGTGGAAGGCGAATTCGCACTTGACGACCTGTATGCGGCGGAAGAAGTTTTTCTCACAAGCTCCACCTGGGAGATAGCGCCGGTGCGCTCAGTGGACGGCACAGCGTTCCCTGGAGCTGCCGGTCCGGTGACACAGCGGCTCACAGAGTTGTACCGCCGCCGAACCTCCGTCTAGGCGATACCGTCGGCTCTACATCCAGTCGCTTCGAAGCCAAAGTGAGAGTCGGCCATCATTCATGGCGGGTGTCGGAGACCTCCCCCGGTCCGCCATGGCGGACCGGCCCCTCCTTCGAAAGGAGGGGATTTGGGAGGCTGTCCCCCTTTGACAAGGGGGACCATAGGGGGTTTCAGGTTTTCCCTGCTGAGAATGATGAGCTGCTACAGGGGATGGCAAATGATGACGGGCGCTGCAAATTCTGTTAGTATTACCGATTGACAAGGTGGTTGTTCCGGCGCAAAATGGTATCTGGAGGTTGCACTATGGCCGCCAATAGGCTTTTAGGGGAGATAATAATCGAGATGGGCCTGGCGTCCCGGGAACTGGTCGTAGAGTGCTTGACCCTGCAGACCGAAATCCACCGCAAGGGCCTGGACCCGGTCCCCATCGGGACGCTGCTCGTGAAAACGGGGTACGTGAGCATAGAACAGCTCGAGAAAGCGCTGGAGAAGCAGGCCAGATACCGGCTGCCGAACTAGTCACCGCGCAGCCGCTTCGACACGCCGATATCACGCACATCGTCCTCGATTGTCCTTGCCGGGGTTTCGATCACCCCCGGAAGCGCTTGCAGAGCCGGATGACGCACCAACGCGGTGAATCCCCGTGTCCCTATGTTCCCCGTGCCTATGTTCGCATGCCGGTCCGAGCGCGAGCCAAGTCCCACATGAGTATCATTCAAGTGCAGCATTCTCAGCCGCTCAAGGCCCACTAGTGAATCGAACTCCGTCAAAGTTGCCGGTACGGCATCAGGGCCGGAGATGTCGTATCCGGCGCCCCACAGGTGCGCGGTGTCCAGGCAAACTCCCAGGCGGTCGCTGTGTTCGCTCAGCGAATCGAGGATCGCACGAAGTTCCTCGAATCTCCAGCCGACCGAGTTGCCGGCGCCGGCTGAGTTCTCCATCAGCAGAGTGACCGCCGCGTCAAGGCCCCTGCTGATTCTCATGTGCGCGCCGATTCTCATGCTGTCCCGCCGTTATGATACGCGTACTGTACTCTGTTACCCGCCGCCGTGCGGTAGACCTGCCGGCCGAAACGAGACATCGAACGTCCTTGATCCCGGAGAAGGAATTGAGTCCACCAGGTATGAACACATATACAGCCAACCGGGCAGATGGACGCTCCCGGGCCACGCTCGGACAAACTTGATGCACAGGGTGAATGACCGATGGAAATCATGGAGAATCCTGACGACTTGCAGAAGGCGGCGAACTACAGGTCGCTTCGGAAGATACTGCGACCGGCCGGCATAGGAAGCATCGTTTTCGGGCTGATTGCGATTCTCGCCGGCGCGCCGGGGATGAACAAGAACATCATTGACGCTGCTCTGGCCCTGATCGGCCTTTTCCTGTTCCTGGAGGGCCTGTGGATCGTCTCGGCACCGACGCCTGCGGGGATGGCTGTGGACGGCATAGCGCTCATCGTGCTGGGTCTATACAACATATCCAGCACCGTCTATGATATGTCCCAGGAATCCGTGGGTGCTGGGCGAGGATTCATCATGCTCGGATTGTGGCAGGTCATATGGGGCCTGCAGCGCTTCGGCCGCTACAAGCATTTCGCCCGGCTGCCGATGGAAAAGCCGTCGGTCCAGGTCATGAAGTGGCTGGACAGCATAGCCAGAAGCATAACCAGGGCCGGAACAGCCGAGACCAGCGACCTCATCGCCCTGGAGATTGACGCCGAGAAGAAGAAGCAGCCCTGGCGCGGATTGCTCACCGAGAAGATGGGGATCTTCGTTGAGGGCAGCGGACACCAGGTCATCTTCGCGAGGAGAGAAAATGTGGATATCTCGATGCACGGTGAGACGGGCGCCGGCGGTCTGATGAAAGCATCGTTCCAGATCGGAGAGCAAACGAGCACCGGGACGATCTCCCCTGAGTACCTCGACAGATACGAACGATGGAAGAGATCACCGCGCGAGGAGGTACCGGCCGAGTTGGCAGGAGTCAGACTGGCGGACTCCATCAACTGGGATACGCGCGCCGAGCCGGCCAAGGAGCTGAAGATGGACTTGCAGTCCGTCAGATATGCCGGCTTCTGGCGGAGATGCGCCGCCGCCTTCGTTGACACGATAGTGCTTTCCGCCTCGGTGGGTGCGGCAATGTACCTGGTGCTGTTTGTGATGTTCGCGATTCTTGCAACACTGGGCAACGAAAGCGGCGATATGCCACCGAAGTGGGACGCGGCGGTCGACTCCATCCTACTCTTCGTGCTCATCATCGTGCCCTGGCTGTATTCCGCGCTAATGGAGAGCTCGCGCAAGCAGGCGTCACTGGGGAAGCTGGCGCTGCGGATCGCCGTCATTGACTCCCAGGGAAACAGAATCCCTTTCTGGAAAGCAACGGGCAGGCATTTCGGCAAGATCGTCTCGGGCGCTCTTCTGTTCGTCGGCTTCGTCATGGCAGGGGTCACGGAGAGAAAACAGGCGCTTCACGACATGATGGCCGGCTGTCTGGTTGTGGACAGACGGCAGCGCGTGACCGATGCGAGCGTGATCTGACAAGGCGATCCTGCTAAGCGCGCGACCCCGGGCGGTCTTCCACCGACCAAGCTCCCAGACTCGTAATTCACAATCACTGACAGCGGGTGACTGGGACCTCCCCCGGTCCGCCTCAGC
>Ga0315274_10005757_pt1 | contig 18110 bp, 21 predicted proteins | sample YL17G02_20_MG_FD_203700 | JGI IMG/M metagenome (GOLD analysis project Ga0315274, IMG submission 203700) | Sediment microbial communities from Yellowstone Lake, YNP, Wyoming, USA - YL17G02_20 | ecosystem: Environmental > Aquatic > Freshwater > Lake > Sediment | place: USA: Wyoming | collected...
GCAAGGCGGGGCTGCCGACGGACTCACCCGCGCGGATCGACGCGGCACTGCTGCACGCGCTGCGGCGCGACGCCGAGGAGGGCGGGCACACGTGCGGGTCGGTCGGGGAACTGCAGGCGACGCTCATGCGGATCTTCAGAGAACGCCCCGCGCCGGCGAGCTTCGCCGCGGACGCAGCGGGCGCGACGGTCGCAGCGGTGACGCGGTGCTTGGAGCGGCGCGCGGTCGAGGTGGACGAGTCGGGCGGTCCGACGCGCGGGAGGGTCGCCTTGCCCGCGCTCGCGGAGGCGGAGCGCGCGGTGTCGGCGGGGATCGAGCGCGTCGTGGCGTCGGTCGCGGACGCGCCGAGGATCGAGGGGGTCGAGGCCGCGCTCGCCGCGGCGGGGATCCCGCTGAGCGAGGAGCAGTCGGCCGCGGTGCACTCGGTCGCGGAGGCGGGGATCGCGGTGGTCACGGGAGGTCCAGGGACGGGGAAGTCGCATTTGACGAAGGCGATCGTCGTGCTCGCCGGGCACGCGGGGCTGAGCGTGGCGCTGTGCGCGCCGACCGCGCGGGCCGCGCGCAGGCTCGCGGAGGCGACGGGGCGCGGCGACGCGTGCACCATCCACAGGCTACTCGAGGCGGGAGCCAAGGGGTTCGCGCGGTGCGCGGAGAACCCGCTCTCGGTCGACGTCGTGCTCGTCGATGAGACGTCGATGGTGGACACTTCGCTCATGGCGGCGCTGCTGCGCGCGCTTCCTCTCCGCTGCCGACTCGTGCTGGTCGGGGACGCAGACCAGCTCCCGCCGGTCGGGCCGGGCGCGCCGTTCCGCGACGTGATCGCGAGCGGAGCGGTGTCGGTCGCGAGGCTGACGGAGATCCACCGCCAAGCGCGGGGGTCGGCGATCGTGGTCGGGGCGCACGCAGTGCTCGCGGGGAAGACGCCCGCGGCGTCGCCGCACGGCGACCGGTCGGACGGCTGCCTGCACGTGGTGGCGCGCGGGAGCGCGGAGGACGCGGCCGACGCGGTGCTCGAGGTCGTGCGCGGGATGCGCGACGAGCTCGGGGTCGACCCGTTCGAGGCGATGGTGCTCGCGCCGATGCGCAAGGGCGCGTGCGGGGTAACCGCGCTCAACGCGCGGCTGCAGGAGATGCTGAACCCGGCGCGTGAGGGCGTCGCCGAGCTCGCGTTCGGGCGCGACGACTGGGCGCGGCTATTCCGGGTGGGCGACAAGGTGCGGCAGACGAAGAACGACTACGCGCGGGGCGTGGTGAACGGCGACCTCGGGCGAGTGGCGGAGGTGTACGGGGCGCGGTCGGAGCAGCGAGTGAGGCACGACTACCTGCTGCGCGTGCGCCTCGACGACGGCGGTCCCGACGGGGAGGCGCGCGAGGTCGACTACGGGGGCGCGGACCTGCGCCACCTCGTGCTCGCCTACTGCGGGACCATTCATTCATCGCAGGGTGGACAATTTCCGGCCGTGGTGATGGTGATGCACGACTGCCACTTCGTGATGCTGTCGCGGACGATCCTCTACACGGGGATGACGAGGGCACAGCACGCGTGCGTCGTGGTAGGGTCGCGACGCGCGATCGAGGTCGCGGCGAGGAACGCGCGCGTCGAGGAGCGGCGGACGGCGCTCCCTGGACTGCTGCTCGCGATCACGACGAGGACGACGAGGACGAGGACGGCGGCGATGGTTACGAGTGCGAGCAGTCAGGTCGAGCAGGTCGAGCAGGTCAAGCAGGTCGAGCAGGTCGAGTAGGACACCCAAAGGACGGAGGACGAGCAAGATGGCGAACGAGGCGGTCAGCGGGGGCGGAGGCGCAGGCGAGGCGGTCGTCAGCGTGACGGGCAACGGCAGGTCCGAGGCGATCGATCCCGAGGCGGCGGCGGCGCGGCCCGCGGGGCGACCGACGAGGGAGCAGGAGAAGGAGCAGGAGATCGCGGCGGGCGCGGCACTGCTTGAGGCGGTGCGGAGGATGAACGTCTCCCCGGAGGACGTCATGCGCATGCTGCCGACGAGCGGGTCACAGTCGCAGGCGCAGCCCGCGCACGAGGCACCGCAGGCGCAGCCGCAGCCGCAGCCGCAGACGCAGATGCCGCAGCCGACCCAGACGCAGATGCCCGCGCAGCCGCAGCAGGCGCCGCCGCAGGCGCAGGAGACGGCGAGGCCGCGCGACCCGCGCGAGGCGCCGCCGCACTACGTGCCGGTGCTCGAGCAGGCGCTCATGTGGACGATGAGCGCGATCGAGCGGACGATCGACGGCAACGGTCGGGGGACGCCGCTGCACGGGCGGCTGCTGGGCGAGCTCGACCGCGGCAAGGAGCGCGACCCGCTGCTGATGTTCTTCCTCGACGAGCCGCTGCTCGTGAGCGACCGGACGGGGCGGCGGTTCGTAGAAGCGAGGCCGGGGCAGCGCGTGGTGGTGCACGCGTCGCACGCGCTGCGGTCGCTGCTGCCGCTCACGCGCCTCGACGGGTGCCCGATCGTGCACCTGCTGCCGACGGGGATCCTGGTGGGGGTCAACGGGGAGCGGGAGGTGGGGTTCGAGGTGAACGTGGAGCCCGACCCGCGCGACCCGCGCAACCCGCGGCTCGTGTCGCGGGAGTCGCTGCTCGGCAGGCGACAGGGCTAGGACGATGGCGGTCGTCTGGACCGAGCGGAGGGAGCCGAGCGACGCGGAGCGCGAGGCGGTCGCGAGGCTGGTCGCGCGCGGCGTGGTCCCGACGAGCGAGGGGTGCGCGGACGTGTACCTCGACCGGTTCAGCCTCGCCGAGATCGGAGGAGGGATCGAGGGAAGCAAGGGAAGCAAGCCGAAGGGAGGAGCGATGCGATCGAAGGTCCACGTCTCGGGCGACGACGGGTACGCGGCGTGCGGCGCGCGTTCGTACGTGATCCTGACGAACGTCCCTCGCGGGATCACGTGCGGGGCGTGCCGGAGGACGAGGGCGTACCGAGACCGCCGAGGCGCGAGTGGAGAGCGCGCGCGCCACGCGGACCGCGCGGACCCGCGGGGGTCGCGGTGAGCCGCGCGTGGGACGCACTGACCGATGCGCAGCGCGCCGCACTGCTGGTCGCGGGCCAGTCGAGTTTCGGCGAGCGCATGATCGACGTCCGCGTCGACGGCGTGCCGGTAGAACTGCGCGACCACGTCGATCCACGCGTGGCCGAACCGATGCAGCGCGCGGCGTGGGGAGTCGTGCTCGCACTGGTCGAGGCGGCAGAACCGTTCGACGTGCCAGAGCGCGCGGCGCAGATGGGAGAAGCGGCGGTCGTGTCGGCGATCGAGCGCGCGCGGCGTCGCTGGGTCGAGGAGCCGGGTCGACCGATCGGGATGCCGACCGAGACCAGAACGAGCGTCCACGAGGGCGACCGACTCGCGTTCGGTCCGGTCAAGCGACTCGACGGCCACGACTGGCGGCTGTGCTGCGGGGTCTGGTGGTCGACGACGGCGTGGTCGATCCCGGGGCCGGGCCACGGCGCGACGCTCGACGGCCGGTGCGGGAAGTGCAGCGTGTTCCTGCACTCGGGCGAGCGCCGTCGCGGCGCGTACGTGCCCGACGACGAGTCGACGCCCGAGGGGAAGAAGGAATACGAGGCGGTCGCGGTCGAGCGGCTGCGCGAGACGGAGGAGGGCGACTGGCTGCGCGGCGAGCGCGCGGTGGTGCCCGCGTGCGCGGGGGGAATGCCGGGCGTCGCCCGCGTGAACTTCCAGCCGCTCGAGGTGTTCGTCGCGACGCACCTCGCGATCTCGTCGGGGTGCACGTCTGTCCTCCAGATACGCGAGTTCTGCGTGCACCGGAGGATGGTCCTCGACGGGCCGCTGCCGGCCGACCTGTTCGCGACGCGGGTGCCCGACGACGTGCGCCGGCCGGTGGACCGCGGCGGCAGGCTCGCGCGAGAACCAGTAGTGATGTACCCTACGATGAACGCGTACGTCCTCCTCGAGAACCGAGCACTCTGTCCCGTCGAGGTCGACGCCGCGCTCTTCGGCCGCTATCCAAGGATCACAGACCCGACCTACCCGAGGTAAAGTCGCCATGCACGTGATCGTCCACAGGACATTCGAGCAGTCGGACCCCGAAACCGCGGTGGTCGAGCACCGGTTCCGCGGGCGCACGCGCGACGCGGCGTGGCGCCTGTACCTCGCGCACTGGGACCAGGACGCGTTCCTGCGCGGCTGCGGGGAGGAGGGCTACTACCTCTCGGTCGACGGGGAGAGCGTCCCGTGCACTGTGCAGTGGTGGTGGGAAGAGGAGCGCGACGCGGCCCCGAGGCAGCAGCAGGTACAGCAGCAGCACGTACAGCCCGCGCAGCAGCAGCCCGTGCAGCAGCAGCCCGCGACGGCCGGGCGAGGCGGGTACGGCGGCGGATACGGGTACCCGGGCACGCAGCAGTCGCAGCCGCTCTACTACTCGCCGCAGCCGGTCGCGCGGCCAGCGCCGATGGCGTTCCAACCCGGTGCGCCCGTCCAGGTGCATGCGCTAGCGTCGGCGCAGTTCTCTGGACCCGGACGAGGCGGGTTCGTGCCGCGGGTGATCGAGGGCGGGCAGGGCATGGGACGCGCGCGCGCGGAAATGCCCCCGAGTTCGTCGACGGGGGCGGCGCCGGCCGGGTGCGACGCGGCGACGGGCGCGTGATGCGCACCGCGACGGACCCGGGCGGGGTCCGAGACGAGCCACGACGAGCGCGAGGTGATCGAGGCGTACGGCGAGGAGGTGCGACGGTGAACGGCGGGAACGGCAACGGACACGGGACCGGGGTGACGGGCGGAGCACTCGAGCGCGAGCGCGCGGCCGACTCCTCGTCGAGGCAGCCGGTCGAGGTGGTGCCGCGCGCGTGGCACGACGAGGTGGTGCCGCGCGACGCGATGGTCGACTGGGTGGTGGTCTGGCTGGGTCCCGACCAGCAGTTCCTCGGCAGACTCCGCGGCTGCACAGAGGTCGAGCTTCGCGCGGAGATGGCGCGGGGTGGGGCGCCGCGGGGCACGCTGTGGCCGGTCTACGTGTTGACGGCGGGATGGGTGGCGGTGAACGGGGCGCTGCAGCGGGTGCAGAACGTGATGCACGCGACGCAGGCGATCGTGTCGAGCGCGCGCGTGATCGCGCCGCCGATGCACGGCGACCTCGGGCTCGTGCACTTCGCGAGCGAGTACGACGAGGCGACGAGGGCGTCGCTCTGCGCGCGCGCACGCGCGGCCGAGCAGGCGCGCAGCGGCCTCATCCTCTCCGCGGCCATGCGGTAGAGCGGAACCAGAACATGAGCCAGAAGATCGTCGTGACGGTCGTGGTCCAGCGCCACGGCCACGACGCACGCGTCAGGAGCGCCGAGGTCACGTCGGGACCGCCGCACGTGCGGAGGTTCATCGTCGGATCGCTCTGCGAGGTCGCGACGGAGTTGTCCGCGTACGGCTACACCTACCAGGTCAAGACGAGGTTCGAGGACGTCTCGCTGATCGAGTGGGTGGGCGGGGCGACCGACGTGCGGACTCACTACTAGGACATACTAGGACATGGTCGCGTCTCAGAAGCGCTACTGCGCGTGCGGCTGCGGTCGCAGGCTCAGGGGTAGCGCGACACTCTACAGCGAGCCGTCGCACGGGTGGCGCGTGCGCGCGTGGAGGATGCGTGCGGAGCGCGCGAGGCTGCCGCGCGCGGTGGAGGTCAGCCTGTGTCCCGTCGACGGCACGCCGTTCGAGCAGAGGCCCGCGAACAAGCGCTACTGCTCGTCCGCGTGCCGCCGCGTCGCGCGCAAGGTGATCCGCGAGTCGAAGTAGCGCGCGCAGCGCGGTAGCGCGCGCAGCGTGCGCTTCACCTCGCCTCGCCTCGCCTCGCCTCGCCTCGCTTCACTTCGCCTCGCCTTCGCTCGCGTGCGCGAGCGCGTGACGGGTCGCTCGACCGTGCGTGACGGGTCGCTCGACCACGAGGCCGTGGCGCATTCGCCTCGATCGCGCGAGTCTCACTCCTACCCCAGCAGCGCCTCTACACGAGAGCCCACAAGCGAACCCAGCGAACCCTCGCCAGGAGAACACCGCCGTGTACGACCTCACCTCGCTCAACGCCGCTCGCTACTCCTCCTACAGCCCGCACTACGCAGGCGGCGGGATGTCGCACTACGCCGGACGCAGCAACCACGCGGAGTCCGCCGCGGTCGCGCAGCTCGAGAAGATCGAGAAGCGCGACGACAAGGCGAAGGAGCGCACAGAGCGCATGACGACGATGGTCGTCACGAAGGGCACCGCGTTCGTCGCGTCGGGCCTGCTCGGCTTCCTGCAGGCGTACAAGGGCATGCCCGCGGTCGGCGCGGACGCGGCCGGCAAGGGCGGCGTCGGGATGGACGCCATCGGCGCCCTGGCACTCGGCGGCTTGGAGTTCTACCAGCTCTGGAAGGGCAAGAGCTTCGGCAAGATCGCCGACTCGGCCATCTCCGGGGCCGGGACCGGCTTCGGCTGCTTCTGGTTCGCCAACCAGGGCAACACCTACGGCGCGGCGAAGCGCGCGGCCGAGGGCGGCGGCACCCCAGCGGGCGTCGGCTTCGACTACGAGCAGCCCAGCGTGGCGGGCGAACTGCCCGCGTACGCGCCGGTCTATGCGCCGCCTCCCGCAGCGTCCAACGTGCAGGCCGCGGGCGTCGCGGCGCACCAGGCGGCGACCTACCAGGACGCCTTCCACGGCTACCGCTGATCTCCTGATCCGCGCGCAGTCCACCCCTCTCTTTCCAGATCCCTCTCTCTCGACCCCCCTCACCAGTCACTAGAACAGGAGACACGCCCATGCGTTACGGCCGCTCGACCACCGCACAAGCCGCGATCGTCCGCGTGGGCTACGGCGCCCCCGCCGCCCTCCGCAACGCGCCCCAGGGGCGAGGCCCGATGGTGGGCTACACGCCGCAGCCCGCCTACCAGCAGCCGTGGGTCGGCAACGACTCCCCCGGCGCCTGCGGGCCGCCCGGCCCGGGCGAGCAGGGCCAGCAGGGGTGGTGCTACAACACCACGAGTGCCGGACCGACCCCGATCGGCGCGAGCGTGCCGGTCCCCGCGGCGGTCGCGGGCGTCCCCGGCGTCGGCGTGATGACGCTGCTGCCGATCGAGGCGTTCACGCTCGACGAGATCGTGTTCACCGACCCGACGGGAGCGCTCCTCGCGAGCGCCATCGTGATCGGCCGCTGCAACTTCATCGAGGCCGGCAACATCAGCCTGAACTCGCTGCAGAGCGCGAACACGCGCTGCAAGCTGCTGCGCGGGATCAACATCTACCCGACCACGGGCGCGGTGTTCACCATCCTGAACCCGACCCTCGCGGTCGTGACCGCCACCGTGACCGGCTTCGGCTGGCCGGTGCCCTGCCCGCAGCCCAACCGCTGACGACGTCGCGCCTCGTGCGCGCGCGCTAAGAACGGCGAGGGGATCGACGGCCAGACAGGTCGCGGCCCCCTCACCGGCGCGCGCGCGAGCGCGCATCGTTTTCTCTTTTCCGAGACTCCAGACTGGTAGGAGGACGACATGCCGGCGCGCGGTGCAGACATCGAGGTAGTGACGCCGGACTGGTCGATCGCGTTCGTTCCGAACGGGGTCCCTGCTCAGCCGACGCAGAAGAGCTCGCACGACATGCAGGTGAGTCGAGCCTTCAATGGACCGGCACCGCTGGTCGGCGCCTACGACCTGGTGCTCGGGTCGGGCGGCATCGACGACGACCACCAGGAACTCAGCGTCCAATGCGCCAACGGCGCGGTGGCCGTCTCGACGAGCATGGAGTTCGTCGACAACACGCACCGACGCCTCTGGGTCACCATGTTCGGGGTCGGACCGACCCGCGTCCCCGTGGACCCGGTCCTCGTCACCATCGCGATCCGCAGGCTGCAGCCCGGCGGCGAGCCGTAGGAGAGAGACATGCCCAGAGGAGCAGACTCCGCCGTCACGACGCCCGACTGGTCGATCGTCTTCGAGCCCGGCGGCCCGGCGCCGCTCGTCACGAGCGCGCACGACATGACCGTGGCCCAGCTGACGCTCGGGCAGTTCGTCCTGACGCTCGGGTCAGGCGGAGCAGACTTTGACCATGCGGAGATCAGCGTCGCGGTCGAGGTCGGGGTGGGTCAAGCGCCCGAGTGGAGCATCGACTTGATCGACAACACGCACCGCGGCCTGTCCTTCCAAGCGGTGGGCGCGCCCGTCGACCCCGTCCGGGTCAAGGTCGCGATCCGAAGGCTGCCGCGAGGCGGCGAGTAAGCGTCCGAGAACGAGTAGCCGGGAAAGGAACACAGAGAAGCCATGCCCGCCCACGGAGCAGACTCCGCCGTCACCGTAGCCGACTGGTCGATCGTGTTCCGATCGGATGCACAGACGGCTTCCGTCATCCAGAGCAGTGCCCACGACATGAGCGTCGCGCTCTTCGATCCTCGGGACCTCACCCAGTTCGTGCTGACCCTCGGGTCGGGCGGGACCGACCCAGACCACGAGGAGGTCAGCGTCGCGATCGACAACGGGTCGGCGCCGCTGCAGTGGGTGGCAGAGTTCATCGACAACACGCACCGCCTGCTGCGGTGCGAGCAGAACGCGGTACCCACGCGCCCGAGCGGGAAGATCCACGTCGCGATCCGTCGCCTGCAGCGCGGTGGCGAGCCGTAGGAGTCGAGGAGTAGCGCAGGCACGCGCACGCCGCGCGCCCGAGGAGGCCGCACGTGTACCGTCCGACGTTTGCGGTCGACAGCATCGGTGAGGAGAGTCCCAAGGCCGTCGAGCTCGCGCTCCGGAACATGGGGCATCTGCTCAACGCGCTGGTCGAGATCGACCGGGAGTACATGCGCGCGTTACCGGGAAAGTTCCCGCCGCTGTTCAAGAGCGGCGTGCGGTACGACCGGATGGAACCGCCGCCAGGGAGCGCGTGCGGCGACGACGACTGGCAGGACGTGGTTGTCACCTACGACAAGGGGATGGGCGACTGCTTCCCAGCCGGGACACTGCTCCTGCGCGACGACTACGAACTCGTACCGATCGAGGCCGTCCGCGTCGGCGACCGGATCTGGGGTCGCGACGCGTGGACGACGGTGGAGGCGAGCGTCTACAAGGGCCTGCTCTCCGTCGACGCGGTCGAGATGAATAACGGCGCGGTCGTCCAGCTCACGGGCGACCACCACGTCTTCGTCGCCCGGTGCGACCAGCACACGAACCGCGACCTCGAGCACGGACGCGGCTGCTCCTGCCGCCTGTCCGAGAGGCGGGTCGAGCGAGTACGGCTGCGCGAGCTACGAGAGTACGACGTGCTCGTGACCCCAGAGCGGGTCGCCTTCGGCGGCCGAGGGGACGTCGACCCCGACCGCGCCTACGTCGAGGGCCTGTACGTGGCCGACGGCTGGCTCGACAAGAACAGCGAGTTCAGCATCTCGGGTCAGGACGGCTACCCGAAGGAGGCGCAGAAGCGCGAGGTCCAAGCCATCTGCGAGCGACTGGGCGTCCCGACCCGGTGGTACCGCAAGTCGATCGCCGTCAAGGACGGCGACTGGACGCTGCGCACGCACGGGATGGGGAGGCTCGCCCGCAACAAGAGGGTCCTCTCGCTCGACCTCGGCGAGGCCGCCGCCGCCGCGACGCTTCGCGGGATCATGGCGGACAGCAACCTCGGTTCTGGCGGCAACGCCAACGGCGGCTGGACGTTCTCCACGTCGTCGCGCGTCCTGGCGACGCAGGCGCGCGTACTGCTCAAGATGCTCGGTCGGAGCGCGCACTCGCGGTGCTACGCGGTCGAGGAGCACCAGGGCCTCGGTCAGCACCCGGTCTGGCGCGTCGGCGTGCGCGACCCGAGGGGCAAGTCGGAGAAGCTGCTGCGCGTGCGCGAGGTCGAGCGCGACGTCGCTGAACTGCCCTGCTACGACATCCAGACATCCGACCACTACGTCTACCTGCCCGAGCACGACGTGACGGTGTCGAACTGCGAGGACCTGGCGTGCATCCGAGTCGCCGAGCTGCGCGAGCGCTGGGGCGTCGCGGCGGCGGCGCCGATGGTGACGCTGCGCCGGGACGGCGACGGGGTGAGCGCGCCGCGTCACCTCTACCACGTGATGGTGCGCTGGCCCGACGTGCTGCCGCACGGGATGCGCTACCCGTCGACGGTGCGGCGAGAGAACGGGATGCTGATCGAGTGCCCGTCGCGCGTGCTCGGGATGAAGTAGTGGTAGGATGACGGTGTAGGGACGACGACGCTGACCTGACAAGACGAAACGAACCCGAGAGGAGGACGAACCCGTGGAACTGCTGCTCGCCGCGCTGCTTGGATACGGTGTCGCGCGCTTCGTCGGGGGCGCCGCGGCGACCCCGCCGACGCAGCAGCACGCTCGAGGGCTCCGACTCCTCGGAGAGGGCGGCACTCCTCCCGCTCCTCCGCCGGCCGCGCCCTCGCACCCGCTGCGCGGCAAGATCGCGCCATGCGCGGCCGGGTCTGCAGCGCCCGCGGGGAGCGCGGCGATGGCGGACCGCGCGACGGTTGACGGGTTCCGGTGGTGCTACGTGGTCGGCGCGGGGGACAGCGCCGGGTCGATCGCGGAGGGCATCGTGGGCGACGACGGGCGCTACCAAGAGGTGCTGCTCGCGAACCCCGCGGTGGCGAAGGTCGGAGTGCCGGGCGTCTACAGCGGCACGAGCGCGTGGGACTTCGCGCCGGGCGCCTTGGTCGAGGGGATGCGCCTCGAACTACCCGAGCCGTGGAACCGGTGGGTGAGCCAGACGGGGGCGCCGCGCGACCGGCACGACCCGTGGCCCGCCGACGCGCGGATCCCCGCGAGCCACGCCTCGGGCGTGGCGGGGTCGCCGCGGTCGTGGACGCCTCCCGCGCAGCAGCAGCGCGGACGAGACCAGCAGCATCAGCAGCAGGGTGGAGGGGCGCCGTACGGGCGCGTGCTCTCGATCGACGGCTGGGACGCAGCCGCGTACGGAGACGCGTGATGGGCGCGCTGTTCGCGATCGCGGTGCTGATCGGCGTGGTCTACGCGGCGACGAGGTCGAGCGCGGGGAGCGGCACGACCCCGTCGTGCCCGACGGAGGCGAAGCTGAAGGCGATCGAGGGGCAGATCGCGAGCGGGGCGTACTCGCCGGACGAGGCGCAGAAGCTCTCGGCGGTCTACGCCAAGATCCCCGGCTGCGAGGCCGCAGCGAGGCGCATATGGAAGGCCGGGTTCGACAAGGTACGCGCGGCGACGCCGCAGCCTGGCGACTGGGTGCCGGGGTGCACGCCGCCCGCGGACTTCGCGGCGCCCGCGGGCTGGGCGCTCGGGAAGGCCCCCGCACCCGGGAGCGTGCCCGGGTGGTCGCCGCCCGGTGACTACGTGCTCGGACAGCCGGCGCCGCACGGGGAGTGCCCGCCTGGGTGGCGCGCCCCGGACTACACGCCTGGCGATCCTGGCCGTGCGGGTCGAGATCCCGGCCGAGACGAGCCGCCGCCTGACTACTGCGCCGCCGAGGTCGCGGCGCTGCCGGACGCGCCCTACCCGTTCCACGTCGGGGCGTCCGACAGCGTGCAGGCGACGAGCGTGCGGAGGAACGTCGCGGCACTGCTGCGCGACAACGACCCGACGAACCCGACGGCGCTGCGGAACATCAGCGACTTCCTCGCGTCGGTGGCCACGAAGCTGAGCGCCGGGTGGGTAGACGAGTCCGGCGTGACCTGGGGACCGAAGGCGGAGCTCGCCGCGGTCTACTCGGCCGCGGCGGTGTGCATCCTCAACCGAGCAGTCGCGATCGAGACGTCCCTCCTGCACGGCGGACCGCTCGGCGGGCTCAGCTTCGGAAGGCTCGGAGGTTGAGCCGATGAGCGTCAAGGCACTGGTCGCGGTCGGGAGGGGGTCGGCGATCGCCGAGGTCGACGTCTACCGAGACGGCGACGTCGTGACGGTGGTCGGCCACTTCGACCACCTGCGCCAGACGCCGTACGGGGCGGCGAAGACGCGCGTGGGCTTCGTGTCGAGCTTCGAGACGGTCGCCGCGTACGACTGGGCGAAGGCGCGCGCGTTCGAGCGGGCGCCGCTGCTCTACACGCGCATGGTCGGCGCGCTGGGGATCGACGACAACGCGCAAAACGCGCCGTCGATCCGCAGCAGGATCGCGGCGCCTGCGTCGGATCCGCGTCATCATCTGCATCTGTTGCCGCCCGCGCCGCCCGCGCCGCCCGCGCCGCCCGCGCCGCCCGCGCGAGCCGCGCCGCCCACGCGGGCGTCGGTGGTCGCGGTGGCGGGCAGCTTCGCCGACCGGCACTTCACGCTCGGCGAGTGCGTCGGCGAGTACGAGGACCGCGACTACGAGGAACACGGCGACGGCCGAGGAGGCTGGCGATGAACCGCGCGGGTCGAGCGCCGCCGCCGCGTCCCGGACCGGGACCCGCGTGCATCGTAGGGCCGGGACGCACCTACCACACGGGGGCGAAGAAGCCCGCGGTGCCGAGGGTCGCGGCCGAGCGCGTGTTCGAGTGGTGCCTGCCGGTCTACTACCGGGAGAACGACATGGGCGCGCAGACGATCGAGGTGACGCTCGGGGTGGCGCCGCCCGCGGGGGGTTTCCAGCCGACGGACGACCTGTCCGACCTCGCGTTCCAGGTGCGGTGGGGGAGCGGCGAGAACTGCGGGCCGGACGACCCGGTCGTCGAGGTGGACGCGATCAACGGGACGACGCTCGCACTGGTCGCCTACGGGATCGAGGTCTACTACCTGTACCCGCCGACGACGGTGCCGGGCGCGACGCAGCCGACGGTGGACCTGACGGTGAGCGTGGGGGTGGGGGCACGGAGCGGGGTCGGGGTGACGGATCCGGCGCGCCGGACGGTGAACGTCGGCACCATCCCTCCGTTCTCGGTCTCGCCCTTCTTCCTGATCCCGCGGTTCGCGGTGTCGGCGGTGATGCAGAACACGGTGGGCACCGTGCCGACGCTGGTGCTCGACCAGCACCGGGTGCCGCAGGTGGCGTCGTCGCTGTCGCAGGCGCCCGCGGGCAAGCTCGACCAAGACTCCGTGCCGGTCGCGAACGGGGCGCGCGCGTTCTCGCTGTTCAACACGGGCGCCACAGCGTCGACCGGGACCCGGATGATCTTCTACCTCGCGCCGTAGGCGCGCGTCTCGCCCACCTCGTTTCGATCTCGTTTCTCAGATCCACCACGAAGACCCACCTCGAAAAGGAAGCACGACAATGGCCGCACCCCTCGTCCCCATCGCGATCGGCGCCGCGGCGCTCCTCGGGCTGCTCTACCTCGGCGGGTCGGCGAAGGCCGCGAAGCCGAAGCCGCCGGTCGAGGACAGCGCGAAGACGAAGGCGGCGCGCGACGCGGGCTACGCGGCGGGGATCGCGAGGGCCGCGGCCGACGTCGCGGCGGGGCAGCCGGAGGACCTGAACCCGCTCGCGCCCGCGGCGGACGCGAAGGCCAGCGGGAACGCGGCGGCGTACCAGGCGGGGTTCCACGACGGGTACGTGGACGGGATCGCCGCGGCGGCCGCGGCGGCGAAGATCAAGAAGGAGTCCGTGCCGGGCAGCAGCACCACCCCCGCGTGGCGTCCGCCCGGGCCAGCGAGCGGGCTGCCGGGGGCGATGCGCGAGGGGGAGACCGCGAGGGAGTACGGCTACCGTCGCGGGAGGAACAAGGGGACCGAGGACTGCGAGGGCGGCTACGAGGAGAACGCGCACTCGTACTACAGCGGGACGAACTTCAAGGCGCGGGCCGCGGAGAGCGGCGACGCCGCGTCGTACAAGCAAGGGTGGGACAACGGCTATGAGTTTGGCTACAGGCGCTGCCAGGCAGAGAAAATCGTCGATATCTTCAGCCCTGCCGCCGGCGTCGGTCGCACCAGTGCTGGCGGCGTGGTGACGGGGTTCGCGAATGCGATCGGGGGTGCGCTCTCGAGCGTGGGCGTGGGCGCGATGGCGCCGAGGATGATGGTGTCGGCGCCGAGGGCGGTCGCGCCAGTGGCGACCGCGGTGACGGAGGAGTACTGGAAGAAGGGCGAAGCCGCCGGCTACGCCGAGTGCAAGAGGTACCTGGTCGCGATGCGGGAGGCTGCGAAGTCCGGGTACGGAATCGTTCTGCCGCCGCTGGAGCCGATGACCACGGGCGACGCGCTCGGGAGGGCGTACGTCGCCGGATGGAAGGTCGGACGTGCGCGGTGCATGGGGGAGCCAGTCGTGCTGACGCAAAAAGACTTAAAGTTTCCGCCCGGCTCCGAAGTGGAGATGATCGTGCGCAGCGCGCCGCCGAACATGATGATGGCGGCGAGGACGCCGGTGAGGACGTCGATCCGAACGACGGGCGGTCTCGGGGCCATCGCCGTGCCGATCCAGCGGCACGTGGCTCATGGTGGACGCCCGTCGAACGTCCTCTACCGGTCGTACTGACGGGTCGGGCGACTTCCCCATGTTCACCGTCGCTCGCCGTCGACCGGTCGTCTTCCTCGACGCGCGCGTCGGGGCGGCTGGATCGCGCGTCGGCGAGTTCACGCTCGGCAAGCGAGCGACGGAGTACGCCCCCGTCGCCGCGAGTCCCGGCGCCTCCTCCTACACCGACGCCGACCCGTTCCCAACGGAGAAGTTCCTCGACCCGTGGTGGGGCACGAACCCGGCGGCCACGAACGTGTGGGCGCAGATCAACGACTTCCGCGACGACCCGGGCAACGAGACCGCGGTCGCGAACGACGCGAAGGCGCGGGTCGCGTACGTCGACGCGTGGCTCAGGAGGGCGGACCCGACCGGGACCGCGCTCCCGACCGACCCGATCGAGATGGCGACCCAAGCGGCGGCGTACGCCGCGGAGATGAACGACAAGTACAACGAGCACGCGGGCGAGACCCTCAAGAAGAGCGCGCAGTACAAGGGCTTGAAGTGGGCCGGCGAGAAGCTGTCGGTCTACCTGGCCGGACCCGCAGCGGGAGCCGCGACCTCGTGGTGGCTGGACAAGGCGACGGACGTCGGGGCCGCGATCCTGAGGGGGATCAACGCGCTGGGGATCCGGGTAGGACCAGCGAAGGACCTCGAGATCGCGAAGGCGCAGCTCGAACGCATGGTCTTCTGCCTGGGCGACTCAATCACGAAGGGCCTGCCGCCGTCGTGGCAAACCCCGACGCTGCCCGTGATCGTCGGTGGGCCTAACGCGAGCGCCCCGTACATGGCGGACGTCGTGTGCTGGACCCTCGCGAAGTTCATGCGCATGCCGAGGGCGGACCGCGAGGTGGTCCAGCAGTGGTGGGCGCTCTACCTGGCGCAGGCGAACGACCCGGAGATCGCGAACGCGGTCTCGCAGCTGTGGAACACCGGGGCGTACGCCGACGACACGCAGGTGGTGCTCGTCGCGATGGTGATCGCGAAGATGGCGGGTCTCCCGTGGCGACCGTTCGCGGAGAAGCTATGGAGCAGATCGATGGGGTGGCGCGGTCGTCCCGACCTGCTCCTGGACTACGACGTCGCCGCGGGATTGATCCCGATGCGAGCCGGGGCGTACCCGGTCAACGCGGGGATGGTGCAGTGGCAGGTCCTGGCGTCGGACGCGTTCAGGATCGCGGAGGACGAGCGCGTCATGCGCATAGACAAGCGCGTGGCGAAGCCGTCGTCGTCGAGATCCACGTCCGGCGGCGGGGTCGTGATGCTCGGCGTGGCGGCCGTGGTCGCGCTGGTGATCCTGTGACCTACCGCCGGCCCGCGATCCTCCGAGACGCCCTCCGCGACGCGCGCGTCGGGGCCGTCGGCAGGGCGGACGTGCGCGTCTCGAGGGGGCCGGTGCGCGTCTCGCGCGTGCCGGTCGATCGAGGCGACGGACCGGAGTGCGTCGGGGGCGGCTGCCCGTGCGAGCTCTGCTCGGCGGTGATGGCCGCGATGGGGCTGCCGCACGCGGCGAGGATGCACGCGGGAGGCGCGGGGAGCGACCCCGGCGCGTGGTCGAGCCGTGACTGGACCGAGCACATGCGCGAGGAGGACGACGCGCTCTTCCCAGTGCTCGAGCGCGTCGCGGACGAGGTCGCGACCTCGATAGAGCGGCTTCGCCAGAGCGTGCCCGGCTACCCGGGCGGGGTGCTCGACGACCCGGACGGGCGGCACGCCGCGCGCTCCCGCGAGGTCGCCGCGGAGCTGCGGGCCGACCTCGCGCGGCTGCGGACAGACCACGCGGTCTACCGCGCACTCCTCGCGGCGGGGCGACCGCTGCCGACGAGGGGGCCGAGGTCGATCGGGGAGCACTCCGCGCTCGAGGACCGGATCATAGAGCGACACTGCAACGCGATCGGCAGCGTGGTCGGGCCGGGCGTGGCGCGGCTGTGCCCGCCGGTCGTGTCCGCCGCGGCGGGGTCGGTCAGTTCGACCGGGTTCGAGTTCTCGCTGTCGAAGTCGTACGCGGACTCGCTGCCCAGCAGCGACGCGGAGCGGCAGCGAGCGATCACGGCGGGCGCGGCGGCCTACTACGACGCGAGCCCGGCGCGCGACGACGCGACGAAGCTCTCCACGCTCAGCGCGGACTATCCTGACAAGGCGAAGGCCGCCGAGAAGGAGGCCGACAGGAAGTTCCGCGAGGTGTGGGTCGGGACGTCCGACTCGGCGAAGCGGATCGCGGTGGAGATCGGGGGCGCCGCGGCGCTGCTCGCGATCGCGTACCCGCTCGCGATCATGGGCATCGCGTTCTACGGCGCGTGGGAGGTGTCCAAGAAGTTCTGGCGCTGGGTCACGGGAGCCGGGTCCGGGTTCTCGGACGAGTGGGTGGCGATCGCCAAGGAGCACGTGGCGGAGATGCTCGAATACGGCGTCGTCCCGTACGCGTTCGACGAGTCGATGTACGTCTCCCCGATGGGGTACGCGAAATCGCTGATGAAGGAGATCAACGTCGTTCGATACCTCGACGCCTACGCGGGGCCGGGGATGAAGGAGCACTTCCTCGACCTGACGGCGAGCGTGTGGCGCGCAGCGTCGGTCGACCCGGTCGTGCGCGAGGACGTGGGGAAGATCACGGCGTCCCCGTACGGCTGGCCGCTCGACGTGGCGGTGCGCACCGACTCCCCGTCGACGTACGGGGGCCTCGCGGAGTCGCGGGCGATGGTCGAGATGGTCGGCCTCGCGGCGATCCGCGACGAGGGCGCGCCGGTCTTCGTGTGGAGGCGGGTGCTCGACGCAGCAGCACGCGGCTGGAACGAGGGCGTGGACTCAGCGAAGGAGATGCGGATCGCGCGGAGGTACGCGTACGACGGCGCGGACTACGAGGACGGCGACGCGCTCGTGAGCCCGGGCGGGGGCGCGGTCGCGGCGATGCGCGCGTACGCCGCAGCGCGAAAAGAAGCGAAGGTCGCGATGGGCACGTGGTGGGAGAGGCCCGCGCCAGACGTGGTTCGAGCACTTCTTCCGGACGCGACGGAGCACGCGGACACGAACCCTCCGTCGCGCGCGGGGATGCCGAGGCCGACGATCGACGACCCGGTGCCCGCGACGCAGGCGGTGCTGGCCTCGCGAGCGAGGACGGCGAGCAAGACGAGCAGTGCGCCCGGCGGCGGCGCTGGAGCGAGCGGAGGCGGCGTGGCGACGTTCCTCGGGGTGGCCGCGGTGATCGGGATCATCCTCAAGGTGATCCTGTGATCAGGAGCGGCGCCTACGCGGTCGGGACGTTCGGCGGGTCGATCACGACGAGCGACAGCGTGGTCGTCGACTCCCTCGCGCTGTTCCTCGGCGGGACGCCGGGCGAGGAGGTCGTGAGCGCGATCGGCCGGGTCGTGGCCGGGCGAGCGCGCGAGGGTTCGTGGGTCGAACTCTGGCCGAACGCGGGGGTGCTCCGCACGGGCGAGCCCGGGCACCGCGGCTGGCACTGGACGTACGCGCACCCGACGCGCGCGGCGGCGCTCGCCGCGATGCTGTCGCGCGGGCAAGACGGCCCATTCAAGGGCGGCACCGGCAGGAAGGCGAGGGCGAGGCGATGAGCGCGAAGAGGAAGACGAGCAAGACGAGCAGGAACAGCGCCGCGGCGTCCGCAGCGTCGCCGCACCCCGAGTGGGTCGCCGCGGCGCAGGCACTGAAGGCGGTGCACGACGGGCCGCTCTGGCGCGCGCACGCGGCCTTGATCGAGGCCGGGTCGCTGCTGCGCCAGATCGACCCGAGGGACCTGCCGCACCGGCCGATCCCGGGATACCGCGACCTGC
>Ga0315274_10005759_pt1 | contig 18108 bp, 14 predicted proteins | sample YL17G02_20_MG_FD_203700 | JGI IMG/M metagenome (GOLD analysis project Ga0315274, IMG submission 203700) | Sediment microbial communities from Yellowstone Lake, YNP, Wyoming, USA - YL17G02_20 | ecosystem: Environmental > Aquatic > Freshwater > Lake > Sediment | place: USA: Wyoming | collected...
GGCGCCCCCCCCGCCCCCCCCGCGCGCCGGGGCGGCCGGGGCGGCGGGGGGGGGGGGGCGGGGGGGGGGGCCGGCGGCCGCCCCCGGGGGGGGGGCCCGCCGCGCCTCGGACCGCCCCGCCGCCGCCTCGGGCAGCCCCGGCGAGCGACGCCGGCCCCTCCGCCCCGCCCGCCGCCCCGCCCTCGGCCCCGGTCACGGACCTGCCAGTGGAAGAGGTCGTCGCCCGCGGGCCCCGCGGAGCACGAGGTGGGCGGGTCCTTTTGCAGGTCCTGCAGCTCCTGGAAGAGGGGGGGGAGGGGGCGGGCGCGTGGGCGGGCGCCCAGCGCACGGCCGCGCCCCGCCTGCCAGCGTGCGCGCGCGGCGCGCAGCGCGGCGGCCGCGCGCGCCGGGGGCGGGACCGGCGCGCCGCCCGCGGCCGCGCCGGCGCACGATGTGGGCGGGGGCGCGGGGTCGGGCGCCCCCGGCGGCGCGGCGTGCGGGCGGCCGCCGTGCGCGGATGGCGACCCGCCCCTCGGGCGGGCGCGCGACGCGGGCGGGGCGGCGGCTCACCTTGCTGATGCGCTTGCTGGCCATGGCGGGGACCGGGGTGGGGAAGGGTGGGCGTGGGCGCCGCGGGGAGGAGTGAGTCGGCCGCGCCGCGGCGCGCGACACTGCCAGGGCGCGCCCGCCGGCCCGCCACCAGCTGCCGGACGCGCCAGGGCGCCCTTGCGCGACAGCCGCCGCGAGCCGAGCGGGCGGGGCTGCCCGGGGCGCGCGCCGGGCCCACCCGTTTGCACCCCTGCCTCCACCCTCCCGTCTCTTTCACGTCAGCTTGCCCAGGTCGCGCTTGCGCTTGGCCCCCGCCCCGTGCAGCGCCGCCTCGACCGCCCCGGCCAGCGACCAGACGCCGCCGACGACGGCGGCGGTCGCCGCGGCGAACGCGCCGAGCGGTGGCCGCGCGGTGACTGTTTCCACGCGGATCGGGCTCAGGTCGTAGAAGAAGAAGACGCCGGGCGGGTCGGCGCCGTCGCCCGCGGGGGCGCGCGTGTGCTCGGCGACCGAGTAGGAGGCCGACCAGGTGGCCGCGTCGCCCGCGGCGGTCGCGAGCCCCGCGCCGTCCCTCGCCTTCACATGCGTCTTGGCCGCCACGTGCGTCGTGGGCACGACCTTGAGAAAGTATTGGGACTGCGCGGGCGCCGACTTGGCGGCCTCGCCCGGCGGCGCGCCGTCGGCGGGGACCCGCGTCTCGTCCGTCCCCTTGTGCGCGCCGTCGAGCGGGTTGGCCTGGCCCGGGAACGAGGTCCCGAACGAGAGCGAGTGCACGGTGTGCGCGACGTCGAGCTCGCCGGTGTGGAAGGGGGAGAGGTCGTGAATGTGAGACCCCCCGGCGTTCCAAGACTTGCCCGGCGCGATGTGGAAGTTGCCCGCGACGCGGCCGACGGCGAGCTCGCCCCACACGTGGCACCCTTCCGCCACCTGGTCCAGGAGGGCTTCGTGGTGCGTCTCGTCGTGGCACTGTTTGATCGTCTGAGGGTCGGGGAGCGACCAGTGTTTTGTTTTGTACGCCTCCCGCACCTCGGCGCAGCTGTTGCAGCAGGCGGCGGCGTCTTCGTGGGCGCCGTAGCAGGAGCCGCACTCGGCGGTGCCTGGAGGGGGAAGAGGGACGGAGGGTGGGGTCGGGCCGCGCGTTCCTGCCCCGCTCTCCACCCCTCAACCCCCCTCCCTCCTCCTTGCCACCTTCGGTCGGCAGCAGCTCCAGCTTGTTGGCCGGCCCGACCGGGTGCGCGTCAATGGTCTCGGCCACGGGGTTGCCCTCGGGGTCCAGGCGCCGCTTCCACACCGAGTGGCTCACGTCGAGCTCGGTCGCGCCGGACACGTCCATGACGTCCAGGGAGAGCCAGGAGCAGGGGAGGTGGTGCATGGTGACGTCGAACTGAGGGAGGGGCGGGGGGCGAGGGGGGGGGCCGCGGCGCGCGGCCGCCGCGCGCCGGTCCCTCTCCCCCCCCTCGCCCCTCCCCCCCCTCCCGCGCCCCACCTTGATCGTCATCGTGGCGTCGCGCGAGGTGTCGACCGACAGGCGGGACACGGTGTGCGGCGTGAGGAAGTGGGCTGGGGAGAGGGGCGGGGTCGGGCCGCGCGCGGTCGAATCGCCCGCCGTGCGCGCGGCGCCCGCCCAGGCCCCGCGCCCGCCCGAACGCCCCCACGCCGCCACCACACGGCCACCACCACCCCTGCCTCGCCGCTCACCAAGCTCGCCCACGAAGAGGAGCGCCATGACCGCGATCGCGGCGAGCGTCACCGCCCCGCCCGCGGCCGACCGCGCGGCAAAGTCTTCCGCCACCTTGGGGAAGAAATCCAGCGAGCGCAGGGACAGGGCGCGGGTCGATTTGCGGCGGGGAGGCGGCGGCGCGCCGACCGCGTGCGGGCCGGCGCCACCGCCGCCCCCGTAGGGCGCCGCCGCGTACGCTTGGACGGGGACGGGGGTGCGGCCATAGTGCGGGGCGCCGCCGGGGGGGGCGCCCTGGCCGTACATGGTGGGGGGGGGGCGGGGAGTGAGTGACACAAGGCGGCGCGATGGGGGCGGGCCGACCCCGGGTCCTCTAGACGCCGCCGAGACTGCACGCGCGCGCGCCCGATGGATGCCACGCCCGCATGCGACACCGTCACGGATTGGCGCCGCCCCCCAAAGCCGTCGCCGTCGCCGTCGCCCGCGCGTCGGCGCGCGCGACGCGCCCCGCGCGCGCCTTGACCGAGTCCCTCGTGGGCACCCCGTCCCACTCGTCGTCCCCGGAGGAAGGGTGGAGGGCGCCGCGGGGGGTGTCGCGGTTTCCGGTTGGGCGGCGGTGCTTCGCGCGCGGCGCGGACGGCGGCGCCGCGCTCTTGGCGCGCGACCAAGGGCGCGACGCGGCCACCGCGGCCACCGTTTCGCGCGCCGCCGCTGCGGCCAGCAGGGCGGGCGCGCGCCGGGCCAGGGAGGCGAGCAAGGGGACCACGTCGGCCGCGCCGGGCGCGGTCGCCGTGGGGCGGCCGCTGGGCGCCCGGCCGCTGGCGCGGGCGGTGGGCGTCGATGTCGAGACGCGAGGAAGGAGCCCCGCCGAGACGCGCGACACGCGCGTCGACCAGCGCGCGCCCCCACCCCCACCCCCACTCGTCCGACCCGCATCCTCCACGCGCGCCAGCAGGCAGGCGAGCATGCCCCGCGCCGATGCGACGCCAGCCTCGAGGCGGGCGGCCGCAGCGTCGGCCGCGGCCGCGTCGGCGAGCGCGGCCGAGGCGGCGTCAGGGAGGGAGATCCCGGCCGCCGCCGCCGCCTCCTCCGCGGTCATGCCGGACGAGGACGCGTCGGTGCTGGGTATCGCGTCGGAGGAGCCGATGTCGGCGGGCAGCGCGCCGCCACTCTCCTCCACCGCCCCGCGCACGCGCGCGTCGAGCGCGGCCCTCGCCTCCTCCTCCTCGGCATCCGCGTCGGCGGCCGCTTTACGCAGGCCCGCCTCCCGGTCGCCCAGCGCGCGCCACGCGGCGACCACGCCGTCCTCAGTCTCCGCCCCCGCCAACGCTTTCAGCCGGTCGAGCGCCGCGGTCGCAGCCGCCAACTGGGGCAGCAGGTCCTGCAGTGACGTCGCCTCGGCCTCGCCAGCGTCGGCGTCGGCCGCGGTGCGCGTGCGCGCTGCGAGCGCGCGCGCGGCGGCCGCAGCTGACGCTTTGGCGGTGCGGGCGGCGTCGCGGGCGGCGTCCCGCTCAAGGTCGTCGATCTAGAGTGGGAGTGGGATCGAGGGTCGGGGGTGGGAGGAGAGGCGCCCAACCCCAAAGCCTGCCCCCTCCCCCTCTTTCTCCGCTGACCTCGCGCTTGCGGTCGGCCATGCGCCTCCTCCACGCCGCGCCCGCTTGGGAGGCCGCCTCCTTGGCCCGCACCGCCCCCGCCTCGGCCGCGCCACGCGCCGCACGCGCGGCCGCGCGAAACGCGGCCAGCGCTGCGCCGTCTGCCGCGTGCCCGTCGGCGGCCGCGTTGACGGCTTTGAGGCGGGCGAGGCAGGCGTCGTGGTCGCGGCTGGAGAGAGAGAGAGGACAAAGGGGGTGTCGGTCGCGGGCCGAGACTGCCCGCCTCCTGCCCTCCCCCCTTTCTCATCGCACCGCGTCCGCTCCTCCAGCAGCGTGTAGAGCTTTTGCCGGGTCGCGTCGCCGTCGAGCGTGGCCTCCCCGGCAGCCACCCGCGCCCGCAGTGCCACGACGCGCGCCGCCGCGGCGCCCGGCGGCCCGCGCCCCGCGCCCGCGTCGGCCTCGTCCAGGCGCAGGCGGGCGCAGCGCGCGGTAAGCGCGGCGCACTCCTCGCGAACGGCGTCCAGGGCGGCGCGGCGCGCGCCGGCGGCCTCGCGCAGGCGCGCCTCGTCGGCCGCTTGCAGCGCGGCGCCCGAAGTGGCGGCACCGGACCGGGCAGCGGCCAGGGAGGTCAACAGGGCTATTTCTTCTTGCTTGACGCGGGCCAGGTCGGTCGCCGCGGCCTCGGCGTCGGAGGGGGCACCGTCGCGCGACGGCCGGCGCGGGGGGGGTGGGCGTCCGAAGGCGCCTTTGGGCGGTGGCGCCGCCACGACGCCCAGCAGGTGATCGAGCTCGGGCGCGGCCTGGGATGGGCGAGAGGGCGGGCGGAGGTCGGCCGGGTCCGCGCGCGCCCCCTCGCCTCCCTCCCTCCCCTTACTCTCTTACCGCCGCCAGGTCGGCCCGCATGCGCAAGCGGGGCAGTGCCAGGGCATCGGGCGCCGCAGCCGGCATGGTGGCGGGACCGCGGGGCGCGTCAACACAGTGGCGGGAGCCGACGAGCCTCGCCGCCAGCTCGTTCGCGCGCGCGCCGCCGCGGCACACCGCCCAGGCCTCCCACCGCCTCCCATCGCGCCTAGTCCGCCACCCCGCACCACTCTCCAACCATCGCGTCCCCCATGCAGACCGCCCCCTCGGTCGCCACCCGCGCGCGCTGGCTCGCGCGCACGTTCGAAGACTGGGCGGCCCACGACGGCCTCGACATGGTCGTGTCCGCCGTCATCGTGGTGGAGGTGATGGCGTGCGTGGGCCTGGTGATGAGCGCGTAGCAAGACGGAGGAGGGAGGGAGGGAGGGCGCGTCCCGTCCCGCACGCGCCCACATGCGGGCGCCGAACGCCGGCGCCGCGATGCAGGCGCCGCCTGGATGGAACCGTGCGGGTGCTTGGTGCATTGAGAGCACTTGTTATTTGCAAACAACGCGTCGCATTGGCGCTGGGAGGGGCGCGGCGACGCGCCGACCTGGCCGCGCCTCACAAATTCGGCCGCCCGCGCCCAGCCTTGAGCCGGCGCCCGCTCCAGAGCCGCGCCACACTCTTCCCGTCGCAATGCGGGCGGCCCATAATGCTCGCGCGCCCCAGCCGCCGCCGTTCGCGCCGCGGCGGGCCGCCGCCCCCATCCCGCGCCGCGGCCCCGCACCGCCCGCGTCTTTTCTCACGTCCGCCGCCCTGTTCCTGACCCCCGGCGCCCTGGCGGTCGCGTACGCCACCTGGCTTGGCAAAGGCAACACGGCCGACGGCGCGTCTCGCGCGCTGACGCAAGTGTCCCAGGGCTATTTCCAGCCTGACGTCGGCGGCGCCAACATCCCCACGGCGACAGGGGAGTTGTCCGACCTGGCCGGGGACGAGCCCCTGTTCAAAGCGCTGTACGGGTGGTTTCTGGAGAGCGGCGGCGTCTACAAACTCGCATTTGGGCCAAAGGCGTTCATCGTCGTCTCCGACCCGGTCGTCGTGCGCCACCTGCTCAAGGACAACGCGTTTAACTATGACAAAGGGGTGCTGGCCGAGATCCTGGAGCCGATCATGGGGAAAGGGTTGATCCCCGCCGACCTGGAGACCTGGAAACCGCGCCGGCGCGCCATCGTGCCCGCTTTTCATGCCGCGTACCTGAACGCCATGGTGGGCATGTTTGGGCGGTGCGCGCTGGAGATGGCGGGCAAGGTGGAGGAGGTGGCGCGTGAGGCGGGCGCGGCGACCCCCGCCCCCGCGCCCCGCATCGACATGGAGGCCGCCTTTCTCTCGTTCGGCCTGGACGTCATCGGCCTGGGCGTCTTCAACTACGATTTCGGCAGCGTGGAAGTGGAGTCGCCGGTCATCCAAGCGGTGTACGGCGTCTTGAAAGAGGCGGAGCACCGGTCCACCTTCTACCTGCCCTACTGGAACCTGCCGCTGGCCGACGTGCTCGTGCCGCGGCAGCGCACGTTCAGGAAGGATCTCGCCGTCATCAACGGCACGCTCGACTCGCTGATCGACGCCGCGCGCGCGACGCGCGCCGAGGACGACGCCGAGGCCCTGGCGGCGCGCGACTATGCCAACGTGGCCGACCCAAGTTTGTTGAGGTTCCTGGTCGACGCGCGGGGGGCTGATTTGGGGGACCGGCAACTGAGGGACGACTTGATGACGATGCTCATCGCGGGGCACGAAACGACGGCCGCCGTCCTCACCTGGGCCCTCTTCTCCCTGGTGCAGGCGCCGAAAGCTTTGGCGCGCGCGATCGCTGAGGTCGACGCCGCGCTGCCCGACGGGCGGCCGCCGACGCTGGAGGATGTCGCGGCGCTCCCCTACATCCGCGCGTGCCTCGCCGAGTCGCTGCGCCTCTACCCGCAACCGCCAATTTTGATCCGGCGCGCGTTGGCGGACGACGTCCTCCCCCCCGGCCTCGGCGGCGACCCGGCGGGGTACCCCGTCGGCGCCGGGGCCGACATCTTCATCTCCGTCTGGAACCTGCACCGCTCCCCGCACCTGTGGGTCAACCCGGACACGTTCCGGCCGGAGCGGTTTGAGGAGCGGAACGAGAACCCTGGCTTTGGTGGCGCGTGGGCGGGGTACGACCCCGCGCGCCAAGGTTCGTCTCAATACCCGAACGAGGTCGCCTCCGATTTTGCGTTCATCCCTTTTGGCGGCGGCGCGCGCAAGTGCGTGGGCGACCAGTTTGCGCTGCTGGAGGCGGTCGTCGCCATCAGCGTGCTCCTGCGCCGCTTCGAGTTCTCCCTGCCCGACGGCCCCGGCGCGGTCGGCATGGCGACGGGGGCCACCATCCACACGGCGAATGGCATGGCCATGACGGTCACGAGGCGGGAGGGGGCGCCGGCGACGATGGTGCCGGAGAAGAGGGCGACGACGAGCGTGCCGGCGTGACGAGGAGAGAGAGGGCGTCTGTGAGGGGGGTGGCCTGTCCCGCCGCGGCAGGGCGGTGTTCAGGGTACAGTGCGCGTTCTGGGAGTGGCAGCCAGTCTCTGCGGGCCCTGTGCGGGTCGCTGGCCGTGCGCGGCGCCCAATCGCAGCCGCCTCTCCCCACCACCACTCTGCCGCCGCCCCATCCCCCCGGGGCGGCGCCGCCATCCCTCCGCTCTCACCCCCATGTCCGACCCGCCCCCCCCGGACGCCGCGCGCGGCGCGGCGGCGGGCGCGCTCGCGTCCCTCGTCTCCAAAGCGGCAATGCGTGAGTGTGGGAGGTGATGGTTGCATGCCGGTCGTTGCTGCATGCCCAGAAGCGGAGAAAAAGGAGGCTCTTACGCCCTCGCCCTTTCCTGCAGACCCTATTGACACCGTCAAGGCCCAGCTGCAGGTGCAAGGCGCGCTCGCGCCCAGCGCGCGGGCAGGGGCGGTCGCGGTGGCGCGCCAGGTGCGCGTGGGGGGGGGCGGTGGTGCGGCTGACGAGCGACCGGGCCGCGCGCCGCCAACACCTTCCCTTCCCTCCTCTCCTCCTGCAGATCCTGGCCGCCGAAGGCCCCGCCGGCCTCTACCGCGGCCTTGGCGCCGTCATCGCGGGCGTGGGCCCCGCGGCGGCGATATATTTCGGGGCTGTGGAGACGGCGCGCACGTTTGCGTCGCGCTTCCCTCCCTCCCCCCTCGCCGACGCGGCCGTCGGCGTCGCGGCCCAGCTGGTGGCCGGCGTGGCCTTCACCCCGGTGGACGTTATCAAGGAGCGACTCCAAGCCGCGCGCCTCACGCGTTCCCCCGTCCAGTCGCCGCTCGCCGCCGCGCGCGCCGCGCTCGCGGCCGCGGGGCCGGCAGGCCTGCTCAAAGGGTATTGGATGACCAACGCGGTGTGGTTGCCGTGGGGGGGGCTGTATTTTGCTGGCTACGAAGCCCTCACACGGCGAGCACGCGAGCGCGGCGCGACCGGCGGCCTGCTTCCGCTCCCGGCCGCCACCCAGCTCCTGGTCGGCGCCGCCGCCGCCGCCGCCGCCTCGCTGGCCACCCACCCCCTGGACGTGGTCAAGACGCGGGTGCAGGTGCTGTCCGCGGCGGCGCCGGGCGTGACCGCGCGGTCGGCGCTGAAAAGCGCGCTCGCCGCGGAAGGCCCCTCCGCCCTCTGGGCCGGCGCCGGCCCGCGCGCCGTCGCCCTGGCGGGCGCGACCGGGGTGCAGTGGCTCGTGTACGAGCGGGCGCGGGCCTGGTTGAGGGGAGAGGGAGGAGCGTGACGCTCGCAAGAAGAGAGAGAGAGACCCACTCGACTGTTGTGTAAGGGATAGGCACACTGGTGTATTGCATGCGCGCGCGCGGGGGCGTGCGGTGGGACGTGGCGTTACGTAGCGGGGACGGACTGAACTCTGCGGGCAACCCAGGGGCGGGTGACGAGGGGGGGGTGCGGCGCCGGCGCCCACAGGGGTGGGCGCCAAATTGGCGTGGCGCGTGCAGGGGGTGGCAGCAGGGGGCGGGGGCGAGGGCAAGGCCGCAGGGACGGCGGCGGCGCGGGGTGGTGGGGCACAGACCCCAGCGTTGGGGAAGGGCCGCGCAAAAATAGCGCGCGCGCGCGCGCGCGCCCCGCTCGCAAACGGGGCGCGCGCGCGCCGGTGGCGCAAGCGATGGGCGTCGCGGGAGGGCCGCTCACGCGAGCAGCAGGCGGCGGTTGCCGGCCGCGGCCGACTGGACCTGCACCGGCTTGGCCGCGGCCGACGACGCGCCCGCCGGCGCCGCGGCCTTGGGCGCGGCGCCGGCGGCGCCCGCGCCCACGGAGCCCTTGTTGGGCAGGTTCTCCGGCGGCACGCCCTTGCCGGGGTAGCCCGCGCCGGGCGCGCCGCCGCCCGTCTCCTTGAACTGCTTGGTGCCGTCGCCGCCCGCGGCCGACGTGATCGCTTCCTCGATCGTCTCCCCGGTGACCGACGTCACGCGCACGGGCAGCGGGAACGAGGATTGCCAGGGGCCGGCTTCCGAGTAGTACGCCCACTGGTTGTTGGTCGTGTGCTTGAGCGCGCGCCACGCGCCGCCGAGCTTGACCTGCACGCCCGTGATGGGGACGGCGTGGTTGGAGACGACCATGGAGAACCAGTAGGGCGACGACGTCACGATCTTGTAGTTCAGCTTGGAGGTGCCGACGTTGCACGGCACCGCGTACCAGCGCGCCTTCCAGCGTCCATCGCCCGCGATGTTCATGTCGATGTCGCCCTTGGCGCATTCCGGGCACCGGTTGTTGACAAAGCCGCGGTACCAGCGGTCGCCGGCGAGCGGCGTCGTCCCGATCCCTTCGCCCGTCCCCTGGTACATGATGCACATGCCGCACGCCAAGCCGGCCTCGAATTGGGCGTCGTTGAGCGCGATGGTGGTGGAGATGCCGGTCGACCAGGGGAGCGAGTTGGTGTTGGCGAAATTTTCGGAATAGGAGCACGCGCCCGCCGCGTCTTGTCCCTCTTGGTGGCCGTAGAAGGTGGCCTCCCCCGTCTGCATGGACGATTGGGAGGTGACGGTGGCCCAGTCCAGGGCCGCGGCGGCCGCGGTGGCGAGGGCGAGGGTGGTGGCGACGCGGAGCATGGTCGAACTGGGGAGAAAAAGGGGGGCGTCGGGCCGGGCGCTAACGGGGCGCGCGCGCGGCGGGAGCCACGCGGCGGCACCCACACGGTGCGCCCACAGCGCCCGCCGTGGGGGCGCAGCGTCGACCCACCGCCGCCGGGGCTGGCGGCGGCGGCCGCCGGGAGGGAGGCCGCGGCGGCGGCGGCGCGGCCGCGGGCGGGGCCGCGCCGCGGTGGGCGCGCGGAGGCCGCGCACGCCCAGATGCGACCGCCAGATGGCGATGCAGGCATGCTGCCGTCGACCTCGCGGCGGCGCGGGTCCACGGGCGGCCCGCGGCGGCCGTCGCGGCGCCCGCAGCGTGCCACGGTCGGCCGCCCGCGCGGGGCCGCGGCGGGCGCTTCCGCGGCCTGCGCGCCCCCGTAGTCGGCCCGGGCAAGCACTCGCGCGCACCTTTGGGTGAGAAGGGGGCGCCTCGGGAGGGGGGAGGCGGTCCTCGGGAGGGGGGAGGCGGTGCGTTGTGGGCGCGAATCGGCAGGGCCGACGGGCGTGCGTCGGCTCTGACGGTCTGATCGCGTCCAGACCGACTGAGGGGGGGCTCCGTGGCTGCGCACGGCCGTCACCTGACGGGCCCGGCCTGTGTCCGACTCGGCGCCCCCCGGGCGCCCCACCCACCCTCGCCCTATCCCGCCGCGCCGCGCAGAGGCCCAAGGCCGCGCCGGCGGCCGGCGCCCGTCGGCCGCACCCTCCTCCGTCGGCCTCGACCGATCGTTTCACACTCGCGCGCGCGGCCTCGGTCGCAGTGTGCGTGTGCGCGCTCGTTTGACCCCCGCTTGCTCTCTCCTCTCTCAACACTCACGCCCCGCTATCCGGCACGCGACGCAGTCCTCGACCGGCCCCACCTCGCCCGCCCCGATCTTGTAGGCGCTGCGCAGGGCGGCGCCGTCGGTGAGCGCGGCCAGCGACTCGAGGCTTTCCACCGCGCCGTCGACCGCGGCCGCGGCGGCGGCGCCGTCGCCCTCGCTGGGGTCGAACCGGGCGACCAGGACGTGGGCCGCGTCGGGGGCCAGGCCAAAGGTGTTGAGCGCGTGCGATATCTAAGAGAGGAAAAAGGGGACAGGGATCGGCGGCGGCCTCGACCCCCACCACCTCCTCCCCACCTCCCTCTCTCTCTCCACACACATTGCGGCCCCCACTCAACGCCAGCACGAGCTCCGCGTGCTCGGACCGGGTGCGGCGGCGCGCGCGGAGGCCCGCCGCGCGAGCTGCAAACGCGGCGAGGCGCAGTGTGGCCGCCGACGCGACCAGGGCCGCGTTGAGGAACGCGAAATCGGGCTCAATCGTGCCGGCGACGACGGCGGCGCGCAGGGAGCTGAGGGGGAGGAGGGAGAGAGAGGTGAGAGGGTCGGCGTCAGTCCCCGCGAGCCCCAGCCCAACCCTTCCCCATCCCCTCGCATGCGCACTCGACATTCTTGACGTCCCGGAACAGCCACACGCGCAGCACGCCGCCCGCGGCGCCCAGGCAGAGGTCGGTGTGTGGGGGGGCGGCGGCTCCCGCCATCGGGAGGGGGGACTAGGCGGCGCGGGGCTCGCAGTCGACGCCTGGATGAGGCGTCGTGTCGATGCGCGCCGGGCGAGGGCGGCGAGGGCGCCGCGGCGCGCCGATGTGGGAGCGGCCGCGTCGGCGCCGACCCCACTCTTCCCGACCACGCTCTCGACCGGCCAGGCCGCCCTGCCGCAGCGCCTAGTCGGCGTCGTCGTTCCCTCTGCCTTCTTGGGCGCGGGCGCGCCCGTTCGCCCACCTCTCTCATGGGCGCCGCCGTGTCGCTCGCGCGCGCGCGCCGCCGCGGGGAGCCGTCCCAGGCGACCCTGGTCAAGCGGGCCTCCCTGGCGGACGACGCCAGCGTGTTGAAAGTGCGCAGATAGGGTGTGCGGCGCGGGGCGGCGCGGGCGGCGGTGCCGTTTTGACCCCCCCCCCCCCCCCCCCGCAGGCGCTGCAGGCGCGCCCTGAGCTCGCAGCCAAGCCATCGGGGTCGTTGCGAGGCACCCGCATCACGCTCCTGCACGCAACCGCTGGTGAGGAGGGCGGGGGAGGGGGGGAAGGCGCGCGGTCAACGGCGCGGGCGGGCGCGCGCCTCCCCGACGCGTCCCTCCCCTCTCCCTCTCTCAGCCACCGGCAGAGTGGACGTCCTCACCTCTGCCCTGGCCAGCCTGGCCGCCGCCGACGCGGCGCGGCCGGCCGGCGCGCCCGCGCTGCTGCGCGGCGCGCTCGACGCGCGCGCGGCGGGCGGCGCGACGCCCCTCCACCTGGCGGCCACCGGCAACCATGGGGCCGCGGTGGCGGCGCTGCTGGCGTCGGGTGCCCGGACGGACGCGGGCGACGGGTGCGGCCGCCTGCCGCTCCACGCTGCGGCCGCCGCGCGCGGAGGCGCCGCCCTGGCCCTCCTCCTGGCCGCCCCCGACGCCGCCCCCGACGCCCGCACCCAGGACGGCGCGGCCGTGACCGCCCTGCACCTGTCGGCCGCCGACGGGTGGCGCCCCGGCGTGCGCGCCCTGCTCTCCGCGGGCGCCGACCCCTGCGCGCGCACCGCGCGCCGCTGGCCCCCGTCATCCGCCTGCAACCCCGGCTCCACCCCCCTGCACTGCGCCGCCGCGTGCGGCAAAACGGGGGCGTGCCAGGCGGTGCTCGAGGGCGTGACCGCGCGCCGGGGCGGGCCGCGCGGCGCGACCGGCGCGCGGCGCGCGTGGGAGGGCGACGCGGCGGTGGACCCGCGGTCGGCGGCGGATGCCGCCGGCAACCTGCCCTATCATGCCGCCTGGGCGGCGGGCCACGCGGACCTGTCCTCGGCCCTCAACCCCGGCGCGAGCGTCGACGCGGCGCGCGAGCGCGGCGCGCGCGTGCCGGGCGCGGTGGGGGCTATGCCGCTGGCCGCGCTGGCGGCGTACGCGGTGCGGGACGGGTTACTGAAATGGCTGGGGGTGGACGGCGAGGAGGAAGAGGAGGAGGGCGACTGCGCGGCCAGCGTCGACGCCGCCTCCACCCCCTCCTCTTACTCCTCCTCCTCCCACCACCACTGCGGCATCTGCTTCGAGCCAGCCCCCCGCACCACCGCCACCGCCCCCTGCGGGCACGCGCTGTGCGCCCCATGCGCGCGCGGCCTCACCGCGGCCGACGCGCGCCCGCCGCGGTGCCCGTTTTGCAGGGCCGACGTGCTGGCGTGGGTCTTGGAGGGGCAGACTGGGTGACGGGGGAAGGGGTTGGGCGTGTGTGCAAGACTGCGAGCAGCGCCGAGCGTCGGGCGTCGGTGGCGGGGGGGCACTCTGCCGGCGCGGCGCGTTCGCACTCCCGCCCGCGGTCGCGGCCAGCCCCAGCAACTCGTGGCCCGCCCCCCGCCCCCCGCCGTCGCGCCATGGCGTCTGCCGGCGCCGGCGCGGGCGACGGCAAGGTGTCGGCCGAGCTCCAATCCTTTCTCGTGCAGGAGCAGGCCAAGGCGCAGGTGTGGTGGTGGGGGGGGCGGGGGCGAGACGCGGCGCGCAGGCCGCGGGCGCCGCCGCTGCCGCGCCCCGCCGCGTCCCTCCTCCACTCGCTCGACCCCCCCCGTCGTCCACACAACCATTAGATCCAACAAACGGTGGCCCGCGTGACGGACATTTGCTGGGACAAGTGCATGGGCAACCCCGGCCGCTCGCTCTCGTCGCGCGAGGCCGCCTGCCTCTCCGACTGCGCCAAGCGGTTCCTGGATGCCACACAGTTTTGCGTGCAGCGGTTTCAGGCCAAAGCGCGGCAGGGAGGGGACGGGATGGAGTAGGAGGGGTCGTGGCGCGGAGTGCGGGCGTTGTCGCTGCGGACTCGGGCGCCGCCCCGCCGCGCGCCCTTCGTGGCACTGGTGGGGTTGTCCGGTGTGTGCGGGCGCTGTTGCTTGTGTTGCATCTCGGGCGCCGCCGCCGCTCGCCCGTCGCCCCACGCTCGCTCACTCTCGCACGCTCAGTCGCTCCCCGCCGCCGCAGCCACCGCCACCAATCCCACCCAAGAAAGGGACGCACGCGAATCGCGCACGTCCACCACGACCGATCGCTCACTCGGCCGCGACCCGCTGCGCCGCCGCCGCGGCCTGCGCAGCGCGCCGCGCGGCGACCGCGTCGGCCCCCCCGCCCTGCACGCGCGCCAACTCCGCCATCGCCAGCGTCGCCTCCATGACGCCCGACCGCAGGAGCCCCGGCGGCTGGGCCGGCTTGTTGACCCAGGCGTCCTTGCCGCGCAGGCGCTCGCCCCACGCCTCGTCCGCGTCGGCCATCGCCTCGACCAGCGCCGCGTCGTCCGCCGTCGGCGCCCACGTACCGGCCGCGGTACGGGCGCCGCCCGCCGCCGCGCGCGCCTCGCGCGCCTCGCGCCAGCGGCCGCCGGACACCAGGAATTCTTCAAACATGCCCAGTTTCCGAAACTTGGCGTAGCGGTCGAGCCGGATCTCGTCCCCGTCGGCGCCCTCGTACTTGGTGCGGTACGTGTTGAGGATGGCTTCCTTGATGGCCGGGAACGCGGCGACCGGGTCGGAGTGCGCGGCGCCGAGCGGTTCGCGCACGATCTCGTCCATGACGCCGAACCGCACCAACTCGGACGACGTGATGCGCAGCGCCTCGGTCGCGGTGCCCGCCTTGTCCCGCGACTTCCACAGGATGGCGGCGCACGCTTCCGGGGAGGCCACGTAGTAGACAGAGTGCTCCATGATCAGGTTTGTGTTTGCGCACCCGATGGCGAGCGCGCCGCCCGACCCGCCCTCGCCGATGACGACGGAAATGATGGGCACGCGGAACCCAAACATCTCGCGCAGGTTGACCGCGATCGCTTCGCCCTGGCCCAGCTCTTCCGCGTTTTTGCCCGCGTACGCGCCCGGCGTGTCGACAAATGTGACGATGGGGAGCCCAAAGTGGTCCGCGTGCCGCATGAAGCGCAACGCTTTGCGGTAGCCGTTGGGTTGGGGCATGCCGAAGTTGCGGTAGATGTTTTCCTTTGTGTTGCGCCCTTTCTGGTGCCCGATGAACATGAAGCTCACCCCGTCGACCGACGCCAGGCCGCACACCATGGCCGGGTCGTCCAGGCCGGCGCGGTCGCCGTGGAGCTCGACAAACTTGTCGGAAATGTTGAGCGCGATGTCCAGGAACGTGGGCCGGTTGGGGTGGCGCGCGACTTGCAGGCGCTGGGTGGGGGTGAGGCGCGAGTACGTGTCCTTGCGCAGCTGTGTGTGGGGGGGGGGAGGGCGTGGAGGGGGGGCGTCGGTGGCTCGGCCTCTCTCGGTGGGTCGGGCGCGGCCTCCCGGCCTGCCATCCGCCCTCCCCGCACCTGTTTGGCGCGCGCCTCCAGCTCCTTGATGGACGCCGTCACGTCCACCCCATTTTCCTCGGCGACACGCGTGACCTGGAGGGTCGGGGAGGGAGGAGGTGGGCGGACGCGGCGCGGCCTCGGGCGGGCGGCCGGCGGTGCGCCGCGCGCGCAGGCCGCCCCGCGCCTGCCGCGCCCCGATCGCGCGCCCGCGCGCGCCGCCGACGGACAATGCACCGCCCGCGGGGGGCGCAAAGGCGAGGCGGGGGCCAACCGCCGCGCGCGCGGCGCGGCGTCGCCGCGCGGGCGACGAGGGCGGGGGTGGGGCGGGGCCGGCAGGGCGCCGCCACCGCCGCCACTCCCACCAGAAGCACGCCACGCTCTCCTTCTCTCCTTACCTCTTTGATGCGGTTGTCGAGCTCGACGAGGGGGCGCTCAAAGTCGAGCACGGTCGTGTTCTCCGCGCGCTGGGACACCGGCCCAAACTTGGCCAGGATGGACTGGATCCAGGCGCCGCGCCCGGTGGCTTTGGCGGTGGGCGCGTCGGGGGGGCCGGGCGCGGCGGCCGCCGCGGCGCGGCGCGGCGCGCGGGGCGCACCGCGGCGCGCGGGGTTGCGGGCCGCGGCCGCGGGGGGCGCCCCGGCCGCTGGGCGGGCGTGGCGCAGCATGAGGGGGGGGGAGGGGCGCGGCCGGCTCGGCGCGGGGCGCGGCGGGGCGGCGGGAGTGGGTCGCGGTCGGCCGGCGGAGGCGCCGGGGCCGCTGCGCACCACATTCTGCGGCGGCCGCTGTTGCCAAGCGACAAGGACTTCAATGCGATCGCCCCTGGCGCGCGCGGTCGCCGCCACGAGCTGCAGGCTCTTCGCCGGGGACGTGGGCGCGACTGCCTCCCCCCCGAAACAGACCCTCGTCGGCCTGCTGGCCGCGTCGCCGTCGCCGCTGACTGCTGAGATGCTGTGGGAGAGTGCGCAGGCAAGGCATTGAGGGGGTGGAGGGGCGGGGCGGCCGCCGCCGCGCGCGCCGTCCGCCCACCCTCCCTTTTTACCCTCAGCCGGCCGGCCTCAAGTCCAAGCGGTTCATGAAGGCCATGCTGGCCCAGCTGCGGGCGGCCGGCACGGCGCGTGCGGTGCCGGGCGTGCAAGGGAAGAGCTTTGGCTTCCAACTCACGGACGCGGGCAAGGCGGTAGCATCGCGGCGAGCGTGATGGCGTGGGGTGAGAGTGGCAACTTGTGGGGGGGGGGGCTGTGGTTGATCAGTGTGCAGGCGGTTGCAGGACGCAACAAAAGAGTCACCGTTCTCCATCCCCCTTGCCGCGCGAGCTACGCCGCCGCGGCTGCGGCTCCGAGGGGGCGCCCGCCTCCTCCAGCGCCCGCTTGCGCGTGGAGCGCGGCGGCGGCGGTGGCGGCGTGCCGCCGCCGTCGCTCGACTCGCTCTCCCCCTCGCTCGCCGCGCTGCCGTGCCCGCCCAGCAGGGACGACTCCTCACCGTCCGACGACGGCAGCGACGCGGAGGACGCCGAGGGCGAGGGCGACGCGGACGATGCCGACTCGGCGTACGTGTTGGCGGGGGCGCGCGCGCGGCGGCCGCCGACGCCGGCCGCGGGCTGCCCGCCCTCGCCCGCCTCCGCCGGCGGCGCCTCGTGCGCAAACTCCGGCACCTCGTCCTCGCCCAGCAGCTCGGGCAAGCCGGTGGCGGCAGCGGCCGCCGCGCGGTCGGCGTCGATCCGCTCAAACACCGCCAACTCGCCCTCGCCCCGCGCCAGCGCCGCGTTGACGGCGGCAGGGCCGGCGACGCCTTCGCCGGCACCATCCCCACCCCCGCGCAGCAACGCCTTCAGCGCGCGCGTGCGGTCGCGGTGCGTCGAGTCGTCGTTGAAGAGCCCCGCCTGAATGACCTTTGCGTCCAGCGCCCGCTTGGATGCGGCGCGGTCCAGCACCGCTTCTTCAATGGTCCCCGCCGCCACCAGCACGAGCACGAGCACGCCCCGCGTCTGCCCTATCCGGTGCGCGCGCGCGGCGGCCTGCGCGTCGGCGGCCGGGTTCCAGTCGGAGTCGAACATGATGACTGTGTCGGCGGTCTGCAGGTTGAGGCCCAGGCCGCCGGCGCGCGTGGAGAGGAGGAAGACGAAGTGGGGGGAGGAGGGGGCGTTGAACTCTTCCAGCAGCCGCGCGCGGTCATCCGTCTTGGTGCCGCCGTCCAGGCGCAGGTGGGGGTGGCCGCGGTCGACCAGGAACTCGGACAGGATGTCGAGGGCGCGCGTCATCTGGGAAAAGAGGAGGACGCGGTGCCCGGTCGCCGACAGTTTCGCCAGGAGGCCGTCGAGCAGCGCCAGCTTGCCCGAGGACCGCACCAGTTCGTCGACTGCGGGCTCGTACGACGGCGGGTCCAGGGCGGGAAGAAAGAGGTGCGGGTGGAGGCACGCTTTGCGCAGCTGCATCGCCACGTTTCTCAACCCGCCCCGGTGCTTGCGCCCTCCGCCTGCCACATGCAACCCTCCCGTCGTCGCCAGTTGTTTGTACCAGGCCGCCTGCCACGCCGACAGGCCGCACCGCAGCACGCGTGTGGCCGCGGGTGGGAGGTCGGCCTCCACCTCGGCCTTTGTGCGGCGCAGCACAAAGGGGCGCAGCACCTGGTGCAGGCGCGTGATGACGAGTAGTTGCTCCTCATCGGTGAGGGATGCGGCGGCGTCGGGCGCGGAGCCTGGGGCGGGCGCGTCGGCCGGCACCCCAAGCGGCTCGCCAAACCACTCGTCGAAACTGGCCGCCGAGTCAAACACCTTGGGCAGCACAAAGTTGAGCAACGCCCACAGTTCGTGCAACGAGTTTTGGAGGGGGGTGCCGGTCAGCAGGATGCGGTGGGCGGCCGTCAGGGCACGCAGCGCGCGCGAGAGCGCCGCGTCGGCGTTTTTGAGGCGGTGCCCCTCGTCCACGATGAGCAGGCCCCACTGCACCGGTTTCAGATGGCGCGTGTCGCGCAGTGCGAGGTCGTAGTGGGTGATGAGGGCGTCGAAGGAAGGTTGGCCGCCGCCGCGCGGCAGCCGCGCCGCGCGCAACGCT
>Ga0315274_10005761_pt1 | contig 18108 bp, 14 predicted proteins | sample YL17G02_20_MG_FD_203700 | JGI IMG/M metagenome (GOLD analysis project Ga0315274, IMG submission 203700) | Sediment microbial communities from Yellowstone Lake, YNP, Wyoming, USA - YL17G02_20 | ecosystem: Environmental > Aquatic > Freshwater > Lake > Sediment | place: USA: Wyoming | collected...
ACCGCCACCGCCGGCAACCACACTATCTATATGTGCGCTGATGCGGGCGTCGCGGGCGGAGTAGTCAGCGAATCCGATGAGACCAATAACTGCAGTTCATTGCCATTAACAGTGATTTCTCCGCCAACCGCTATTAATCTTAATTATACTCCGCCCGATTACTGTTCTCAGCCACCAGGCGGCACTTTCGCTTGGACTTTTAGTAAAGCGGGCGACAGCCAGTTGGCTTATCAAGTACAGATAGATGATGATTCTAGTTTTGTTTCGCCACAGGTTGATGATTCTGGTAAGGTTAATCCTAGTGCCAGCGATAGGTATTCTCCACCCGCCGGTAGACTCCAAATTAACAAGACATATTATTGGCGCGTCATGGTTTGGGATAGCTCTGATACCCCTTCAAATTGGGTTTATCCTCCGTCTGCGGCCACTCCTCCAGGAACTTCATTCACTACTCCTGTGCATCTATATCCAACCGTACAAATATCTTTTGCCCCAATGAGGCCCTCGCAAGGCGAAACCGTTCAATTCAGCGACCAGACTTTGGTCTTTGGCGGCGCTACTAAAACTAGCTGGACTTGGACAATACCTGATGCGACATTTCTTAATGGAACGAATGCAAATTCTCAAAATCCCCAGGTTAGCTTTACTGCCAGCGGATCAAAGACCATATCTTTGCGTGTTTGCGATTCCACTCCTGCCCCCAGCGGTGGTCCTTACTGTTGTACCGGGAATTGGCTTAATCTCACTAGCGTTTCTCTACCCTTACCAGGTTGGAGGGAAGTGACGCCACAGTAAAAAATAAGTGGTGTTCTGAGTTGTGTTACGAATAAATACGAATTTTGGCCGCCGTCTTTTCTTCTTCTATCTTTTGTGTTCGGAGTGGGCGGCCTCGCGAATTTTTACGAATTACGAATAAAATTCAGGGACTGGCTCGTGAATTAGTACGGGTTATAGGCGCTCATTATGGTAAAAATTAAATTTAGAAGAGACCTTAAAAATAACCGGATAATTTTTGTCCTAAATCCAAAGATTTATCCGCTGGAGATGGTTCATAGCACGGCTTATGTTTTTGTAGATCGGGCCTATCTTTTTTAAGATGGTGATCCCAAAAAAAGATTAGTATTTCTTTGAAGGGCAGAAAAAAAATTAACCAAATCACAGCGGGATAATTTAAAGGGAGAATTTTTGAATGAGCCCTTGAATAATTTGGCTAGAGAAAGCGTTTCCAGGAAAAATAAAAAAATTTGGGAATATATTGTGGGTGACACCATGGCGGAAAGGAATCTTAAAACTATATTTTTAAAAGTATGTTTGTTATTAGGGGCTGTTGCGTTCAGTTCAATTTTAGTTTTATCGCTTGATTTGGTAGCGAGATTTTCTTTTTTTAAAGATTTAGTAAAAATTGTCCAATCAGCTTTTGATGTCAATCCCGCCTCTCAGCCTGGCTCCAACCTGCGGGTTTGTACGGTAGGCGTTACAGTACCGGCTCCTTGTACTAATGCTCGACAAGCCCTATTTTCCTGGAACGTCCAGCAGGGCAGCCAAGTTGCTTTTGCACTTCAGGTTGATAATAATGGATGGTTGCCCCGCGTTCCCTCCACATCTTTTCCCTCGCCCGAAGTAGACACAGGGGAAATAGGACCTTCTGCCTCTAACCAATATGCCCTGACAACCTCAGAAGCCAGTAATTTGAGTTGGGATACGATATATTTTTGGCAAATAGCTGTGAAGGATAACTTTGGTTCTTGGAGTGGCTGGACAGAAGCAGATGCGTCCTTCAGAACCTATAGGCATGCCTGGCCAGCAGTTGATTTTTTTTGGTCGCTTTTTAGTCCTTCACAGGGTGAAACTGTCCAGTTTACCGACCAAACTCAGGTTTTTGGCGGAGCCACCAAGCAGTCCTGGAATTGGACCATACCGGATGCCACATATGTTGGTGGTACTAATTCCAATTCTCAAAACCCGACAGTCGAGTTTAATTCCACCGGCCCCAAGACAATCAGCCTTCGGGTTTTTGATTCGGACGGTTACAACTGCAGCGTGACATATTCTAATGCGTTTAATGTCCGCCTGCCACTGCCGGGCTGGGAAGAAACTGCACCCTAATCCAGCAAAATCAGATCATCATTAGTCAACCGGCAATTTAGTTTATGTTAATGGGGGTTAAATTTTTATCGCTTTTTATTAACTTTCATTATTTTTCAAGTAGCCAGGTCAGAAAGTGGATATTATTTAAATCAATTTAAATGGGGACAGGTTGGCATTTTCTTTCTAATTATATTAGGGGCTAATTTTTTGCGGAAAATTTTTCAAAAAAAATGGCCTTTGATTTTAATCTCCGTCAGCTTGGCGATTTATTTTATCATACGATTTTTGTTTTTTAGAGCGGTATTTCTAGATTTTCTCGGTTTGATTGAGGGGTCAATATTATTTTTAATTATCTTCGGTCTCGCAAATTGGCTGGTTTCGTCGTATATCAAGTCCACCAATCAAAAAAAATTACATTTTGCGCTTTGGCTTTTTTTAGGGGTCATTTTGACTATTATATTCCAGGGCTCTTTGTTGCGTGTTATTTTTTAAGATGATATAATTTAAGAAAATGAGCAAACAAAGAAAAACAAAAGCGGAGGGTTTTTCATTGGTAGAAATGTTAGTTATAGTTTTTATTATCGCCCTGCTGAGCTCCTTAGTTTTAGCTAATTATCAAATAGGAAAACAAGGGTCATATTTGAAGGCGGGCGCCCAGCGCTTAGCCGGCGATTTGCGACGGGCCCAAACCCTGTCTTTAGCCGTCAGAACGGAAAACAAAATAGGTGAAAACAGAGCGGCTTGCGGTTACGGAATTTTACTGGGCGGTCCAACAAACAATAGCACTCAATACTCGCTTTTTTATAATCCTTCGCCCGGCACATGTACCAACGTAAATGAATACTATGATACAGGTGCTTCGACCAACAGCCAAATATTGGAAACAATTACCTTGCCCCAGGGATTAGCCTTGAGTTTTCCAACTTCTGGTTTTTGTTTTATAAGTCGTGTATTTTGCAGTATTTATTTTGAGCCGCCCGATCCGGTCACCTGGTTACTGGGCTCGACGGGTTCCGGCACGGCTGCCTTAGTCATAACCTTAACGCCGATCAGCTGCGGCGTGAGCTGCGGAGGCCCCGGTCCTTGCCCGGTCAATAAAAAAGTAACGGTTGATGTCAGTGGCAGGGTAAGCATTCAATAAAACTGAAAACCGGCCAGCCCAAGCCAAATTTCTTAAGCCGTCCAACTATACATGCAAAATAAAACACAAAAAACACTGACAGGTAGAAATTGCGGCTTTACGCTCATGGAAGTGATGGCGGCTATTTTTATATTGCTTATCGGCATCGTTGTAATTATTGCCTTGATTAGCAAAAGCATTTCGGCCGGGTCCCTCAGCGCTTCCAATTTAATTGCGGGTAATTTGGCTCAGGAGGGGATTGAAGTGGTTAAAAATATCCGCGATTTAAATTATAATCCTAACGACCCCAGCGGCGGCTGGAGCGCTTGGTTTGCCAGCGGTTTTATTGACAACCAAAGTTATTCGGTCCAGTATGACAGTCAAAATTTAGGCGGCTCTTTTAATAATTTTTTAAACTATGATTCGAGCACCGGCCGTTATCTTTATAATGCCAGCTATCCTAATTCGCCCTTTAAAAGAGTAATTATTTTAACCATATCAACACAAGACGGCCTTGGAAATACCGTGGAAATAAAGGTTATTTCGCGAGTCACCTGGACGGAACGAGGAGCACTTCAAACTTTAGAAGCAGAAGACCGATTGTGGAATTGGCGCTGATTAACATCATTTAAACAAATTTATGGCGCGTTATAACGAAAATAAAAATAAAAATTATGGCCTGACTTTAATTGAAATTGTGGTAGCGGTGACCATTTTTGCCGTGGCAACGTCGATTATGATGCAGATTTTTTTAAGAGGGATGACGGGAACCAATCGGCTTTTCGGCCGTCAAAACGCGCTGGATTCGGCGCGGTATATAATAGAATCTATGGCTAAAGAAATTCGGATGAGCGATATTACTACACTCGACAGTGCCAATAGTTCGACGCTTGACATTGACTATTCAAAATTAACGCCTTCAGACATTCACTATACGTTTAGCGGCACCAATATTACTCGCAAAGCAGGAGTCGGTGGAACCCCATATACCCTAAATCCTAGCGATGTAGAAATTACAAGCGCTCGTTTTATTATTGCCAGATACGTCGGATTTCCCGGCGCCACCCCCCAACCCCGGGTCACCATAATTATGAGTATCAGAAACAAGACCCAAAAAGCGACCGAACAAACAACGGTTAATTTGCAAACAACCGTTTCTTCCCGGCAATATAAATAACATGCTTCTTAAATTAATTAAATTTTTTAATTTTTTCAAACTTGGCTCAGCCAGGAAAAATTTCATTTTAAATCCCCAAAAAGGAACAGCCGTTATTTTAATCGCCTTTTTTATTTTAATGATTACTTTGATGATTGCGATGACGGCATCTGCTGTCATGATTTATGAAATTAAAATGACCAGAGAAATTGCCAATTCCATTCCGGCTTTTTTTGCCGCTGACAGCGGAATAGAGCAATGTCTTTATCAATCCAGGAACGCGCTAGCCAGCGAAACATGCGATACGGTTGGCGGCACGGTAACGCTTCCTTTAAGCAATGGCGCCACGATTACTTTTAGCAGAACGGCCGTCAATAAAATAGAAGCAACAGGCGTTTATTTAAAGACTAATCGTAAAATTTATGTAGAATGGTAAACTAGACTCTTTTAATTTTAGTTATTAAGTCTCCCTTCGGGGAGTTTTTTGTTTGTCCCCACAGCCAGCTGTAGGGTTTGCCAGGAAGGGCCTTTTTATATAGAATGAAATTAGATAAGTTGCAATCATGACCAAGCAGGAAGCCAAAAAGCGAATAGAAAAATTAAAGGAAGAGATTAATTACCATCGCTACATGTACCATGTGTTGGATAAACTGGAAATTTCCGATGCCGCTTTTGATACGCTCAAAAACGAATTGGAGGAATTGGAGCTTCAATATCCGGACTTGGTGACGCCCGACTCGCCGACCCAGCGGGTAGGGGGAGAGGCGCTAGATGAATTTAAAAAAGTTCAACATTCAGTCCCCATGCTTTCGCTAAACGACGCATTTGGCGAAGAGGAAATCAAAGCCTGGGAAGAACGGATACAGAAATTAGTGCCTCAAGCAAAAATAGACTATTTTTGTGAATTAAAACTTGACGGTTTAGCCGTATCGCTGGTTTATAAAAACGGACTATTTGTACGCGGCGCCACTCGCGGCAACGGCTTGATAGGCGAGGAGGTAACGCAGAATTTAAAAACAATTGAGTCAATTCCGCTTCGGTTGCGTCTGCCCGCTGAATCGGAATTGAAAAAAGCGGGATTGGATAGCCAGCAGGTTAAAAAAGTATTGGTAGCAGCCGAGCATGGCCAGATTGAAGTGAGGGGCGAGGCAATTATGGCTAAAAAAGTTTTTGAAGGGCTGAATCGCAAATACAAAAAAGAAGGCAAAGCACTGCTGGCTAATCCCCGAAACGGCGCGGCCGGCTCAATCCGCCAGCTTGATTCAAAGATTACGGCGGAACGGAAACTCGACTGCTACATTTACCAGTTAGTCAGTGATTTGGGTCAGGAATTTCATCAGCAGGAACATGAAATCGTAAAATTTTTAGGTTTCAAAACCATTCCGGAAAATCGTTACTGCAAAAATTTAGGTGAAGTCATCAAATTCCATGAGCGCTGGGTAACGAATCGCGAAAAACTGCCTTTTGAGTGCGACGGCGTCGTCGTTGTGATAAACGACGAAAGTCTTTACAAAAAATTAGGGGTGGTGGGCAAGGCGCCTCGCTACATGGAGGCCTATAAATTTTCCGGCAAGGAGGCCACGACCATGGTTGAAGACATTATTGTTAATGTCGGCCGGACGGGTGCCTTAACGCCGGTGGCGGTGTTGAAACCGGTTAATGTGGGCGGCGTAACCATCTCGCATGCCAGTCTTCATAATATGGACGAGATAGAAAGATTAGGGGTGAAAATTGGCGATACGGTTATAGTTCGGCGGGCTGGCGATGTCATTCCCGACGTGGTCCAGGTTTTGACCAAGTTGAGAAGCGGCAAAGAACGAAATTTCCACATGCCAAAAACCTGTCCCATGTGCGGAGGTCGCGTGGAAAGAGTCGGGGGCGAAGTGGCGTATCGGTGCGCCAACAAAAACTGCTACGCCGTCAATCGACGGCGGCTCATGCATTTTGTTTCCAAGGGCGCCATGGACATTGAGGGCCTGGGCGAAAAAATCATTGATCAGCTGATGCGCGAAGGACTGATTCGCGATCCCTCGGATATTTATAAACTCCAAGAATGTGATTTGGTGCCGCTGGAGCGTTTTGCCGAAAAATCGGCTCAGAATTTGATAGAGTCAATAAACAAGAGCAAAGCCGTTGCGTTTAGTCGTTTTATCAATGCGCTGGGGATTTTGCATGTGGGGGAAGAGACCGCCGTTGACCTGGCTAATCGTTTTGGCAACATCGCAAAATTGCGCCAAGCATCATTGCTAGATTTAAATGCGATTTCCAATATCGGCGAGGTGGTGGCAAAAAGTATTGACGAATGGTTTGGTAACGAAAAAAATAAAAAGCTGCTGGACCGGTTATTGAGACAGGTAAAGATTGTCAATCCCAAAATTCAGCATAAAAAACAGATGCTTAAGGGTTTGATTGTCGTCCTGACCGGGGAATTGGAAAGTTTATCCAGAGAACAAGCCAAGGAGGCGATTAGGGAGCATGGTGGTGACGTTTCCTCGTCTGTCTCGGCTAAAACCGATTTGGTGGTAGCGGGGTCGGAGCCGGGCTCAAAGTACGACAAGGCTAAAGAATTGGGAGTAAAAATAATCAGCGAACAAGAATTTCTAAAATTAATCAAATAATATGGAACTCAATGTTGAGCATATTGCAAAATTGGCAAGACTGGGTTTGGGCGAGGAAGAAAAAGAAAAAATAAGACGGGAACTGGCGGCGATTTTGGAATTTGTGGAAAAATTAAAAGAGGTTGATACAAAAAATGTGGAGCCCACTGCCCAGGCCACGGGCCGACAAAATGTCACGCGAGCCGATGAAGCAAAAAAAGAAGAAGAGCAGCAGCGCCAGCAAATTTTAAATAATGCGCCCCAAACTAAAAACGAGTATCTTAAAGTAAAAGAGGTGTTTGAATAAAATTATGGAGCTTGCCAAATTAAACATAGTTCGAGCTCACAAAGGATTAAAAAACAAAGAGTTTTCTGCGACAGAATTAGCTCAGGCCTTTTTGGCGCAAATAGAAAAGCGAGACAAAGACATCCATGCATATTTGGCGCAAACAAAAGATTTGGCATTAGCGCAGGCCAAAAAAGTTGACGAAAAAATCGCGGCTGGGGGCGAAATAGGAGATTTGGAAGGAATTCCTTGTGCCATCAAAGACGTGATTTTGCTGGAAGGTGTCAAATGTACCGCCGGCTCAAAAATTTTAGAAAATTATAGCGCACCCTATGACGCAACGGTGATTGAGAGGCTAAAAAAAGCCGGCGCGGTTTTTTTGGGCAAAACTAATATGGACGAATTTGCCATGGGTTCTTCCACCGAAAATTCGGCCTACGGCGTCACCCGCAACCCCCGGGATTTGGAGCGCGTGCCGGGCGGGTCGTCGGGCGGCTCGGCGGCGGCTGTCGCGGCGGACGAATGTGTTTTTTCTTTGGGTTCTGACACCGGCGGCTCAATTCGCCAGCCGGCTTCTTTTTGCGGCGTGGTCGGGCTAAAACCAACGTACGGCGCAGTTTCGCGCTACGGCTTAATGGCGATGGCTTCCTCGCTTGACCAGATCGGTCCTTTTGCTAAAAACGTTCAGGATTGTAAAACTGTTTTTGATGCCATCAAGGGTCGCGATACCAAAGATTCCACCTCCGCCGTATTGGAGCAAGAGGTAAAATGGCAGCTGAATTTAAAAGATTTAAGAGTTGGCTTACCCAAAGAATATTTTGCTAAAGGCATTGATCCGGAAGTCGAAGAATTAGTTAAGGGTGCGATAAAAAAAATAGAGGCAGCCGGGGCGCAGGTCCAAGAAATCAGCCTGCCGTATTCTGAATATGCTTTGGCTTGCTACTACATCATTATGCCCTGCGAGGTTTCAGCCAATTTGGCGCGCTACGACGGCATCAAATACGGCTATTCAGAAATAAATAATGTCAGCAATCTTTTGGACGTTTACCTGAAATCGCGTCAGCGCGGCTTTGGCGCTGAACCAAGACGGCGCATTATGCTGGGTACCTACGCTTTGTCGGCCGGTTACTACGACGCCTATTATTTAAAAGCGCAAAAAGTCAGGACTAAAATTTTAGAAGATTTCACCAAGGCTTTTAACAAAGTGGATGTAATTTTGACGCCGGTTTCACCCACGCCGCCATTTAAATTCGGGGAAAAAATTGATGACCCGATAAAAATGTATTTGTCCGATATCTATACCGTTCCAATAAATTTGGCGGGCGTGCCTGCCCTTTCCATTCCTTGCGGAAACGTCAGCCCGCCAGCCGGTGAAGTTGGTAAACTACCGGTTGGGCTGCAAATTATCGGCAAACATTTTTCTGAAGATTTGATATTTAAAGTAGCGCAGACTGTTGAAAATTTATTATTATAGACAGTTTCATTTTGACTTATTATCATGATAACTTTTTTTCTAGACCTTCAAGATAAAATATATAATTTTATAAACTCCGTAGACTTCAGCCGTACGATCTTAACCTTGCAGCTGATTAGCTACGCGATTACTTTTTTCTTTGTTTTTTTGATTGTCGTGCTCTTAAAAAAGTCAGAAGCGACCTGGTGGATTAGCGAGAGCGCCGCAGCGCGCCGGTCGGTTCTTGGCCCGCAAGCGCTCAATAAAAAATGGCTGTTAATTCAGGAAAGATTAAAAAGGGGCGATGACGCCAATTTAAAATTGGCGATAATTGAGGCGGACAATATTTTTGATGATATTTTAAAACAGATGGGTCTGCCTGGCGTTGACATGGCCGAGCGGTTGCGGCAATTTGAGCCGCAGGAGCTAAAAAGCGTTAATCTTGTCTGGGAAGCACACCACCTTCGCAACCAGATAGTTCAGGACCCGACAATGCAGATTTCTGGCGAGCAGGCCGAGCAAGTAGTGCAAAATTACGAAACGGCGTTGAAAGAATTAGAATATTTATAAAATTATAGGCGAAATAAAAAAACAGGGTCTCTCCCTGTTTTAATTTTGGCGGGGGGTCGTGAACGGTGTTAGAACGATAATCTAAAGACAAGATGAGTATATCTTTATACCGGATTTGAGACCAGAAGCAACAATAATATAATTTTCCCAACATCACCACTCACTATATCCAAATTTAAAGTGAATGTCAGATTTTTGTCGAGAAACTAATGTTATGGATTAATAAACACACAGTCATTATTGCGGCAGGCGCATTTTGTCGTATCCTCTTTTGTTTCGATTATTTTGTAAATGACGTTATCTCTAAAATCTTTATTGAAACATCCTTGGCTGGTGTAGGGTAATTCCCCTGGTATTGCCGGTGTTATTTCTTCGAGGATGAATATTTTGCAGTCTTTGTCGCTGCTGCAGGTAGTTTGCGATGGCATCCCTGTCTGTACGCTTCGGGATTTAATATAAAAGCTGTAAATTGTGAAAACGGTTATAATCAAAAGTATTAAAATTACAGCCCATCTAAATTTTTTGTTTATTACCGCAAAAAATCCTATCAAAAGCCAAAAAATTATATCAGCCAATAATTTGATTGTTGAAAATATTGTATGGTCTTCAAGGTCACCGAGAGAAGGAATAATTCCTTTCTCGTAAAACCAGGAAGGTAAACCTATAAGTATTGCCATTTTGTTGGCGAATAAGAAAAATGAAATTGCACAGCCAATAACAAATAATAAACCGCCAACCAATAGCGTTTTTTTCCATGATTTTTGTAAAATTGATTTCCAGTTCATATGTTTGTATTATACCACGAAAAAGTTCCAACGTCCCGCATAAGTATAAAAAATAACCGTACAAACAAGCGGTTATTTTGGAGTTGCGGGACGTCGTGGACAGTGTTAGAACCATAATCCGGCGGCAAAGTGAGTATATTTATATACCAGATTTAACCCTAAGGGTTTAAAACTGTATTTTCCTTACACCCCTTTTCATTACAGACAAATATGTTCTTTCCTTTTTTCAAACTGCATATTTCGTATTCATATTGTTTTATATCGGCTTGGGCTGTCCAAGTAGTTAAATTTGTATCTGCATCAAAGATAATATTATAGGTTTTTGTCTCATTTATAATTCCTTGCATATAACTTTTCTGTTCTAATTCTTTTAAAGTAGCATATCTTGAATTATCTTTAAAAAATTTATCTTGGGCTTGATATAATTGTAATAAATCGGATTCCTTTCTTGCATCAATTGCTTTTTTCCTCGAAGACGCAGGAGTTAGCAATACCGCAAAAATAATAAAAGAAAAAATTAAGAAAATCATTAAAAATTTAAAATAACTTTGTATTGGATTTTTTATTGGAAGATTATTTTTTTTGAGTATAAAAATCGCAATCACTTCTATAATTATAGAAACGATTAAAGGAATAGCTAAAATGAATAAATCAATTTGATTTCCAAAACAATAAAATTTATTTTCGTAGTTAAAATAGGTAAAATAAAAAAACCACAAGACAGAGACTATTAGCAATATCTTACTAACAAACTCTAATTTTTTTATTATCTTTTCTGACATTATTTCTATTATATCAAAAATCCCCCTAAAGGTTATCCGCCTTAATCAAAAAAGTTCTAACGTCCCAGACGGGTATAAAAAATAACCATACAAATAAGCGGTATTCTGGAGTTGCGGACCGTGCGGGATTTGAACCCGCGGTCTTCTCCGTGACAGGGAGACGTGTTAGACCAGGCTACACTAACGGTCCAATATTTATTTCACTTTTTTTAAATGCTTAAAAAATTCAACTTGCCGCAAACGCTTCTTTGCTTCTTTGAGCGTGCGATAAGTTCCAAATTTTCGGCCTGTTGTTTCGCTCAAAACAACGTATTTGTTTTTAATCTTTTTAATCATGTACCAGGGGTGGGGATCGAACCCACGACCTTGGGCTTACTTGCCCCCACACTTTTTTGGTAGCAGGGGTGGGGATCGAACCCACGACCTTGGGCTTATGAGTCCCACGCTCTACCAACTGAGCTACCCTGCCATATAAGTGTGGAGGTGAAAGTCCCACGTTCTACCAACTGAGCTACCCTGGCAGCTAAAATAAATATATTATATATTTTCTACGTTCGCTCGGAAATGAAAATTTATTTTCATTTCACTCGCTCTTTTGAAAATAACGCCAAAATTAAACACTGTCACCTATAATCGGCAGCGAGGCAAAAGAAAAAATTTATTTTTTCTATGGGCGAGCGAACCGATTATATCTTTTGATATTTAATCGTCGGCGTTATTGATCAAAAAAGTGTTGCGGGGCCCGGAATTGCACCGGGGTCTGGGGCTTATGAGACCCCCGAGATACTTCTTCTCTACCCCGCGATAAATACGCTTAAAACAAGCGTTTTTATTATACCCAAACCCAGCCTTAAATGCAAGCTTAACTGTGTAAAAAAGTGGGTTTTTGGTGCTTGCTTTTATGTAGTGAATAAGGTAAAATTAAGGTAGAAATCTCCATTTAATATGTCTCTAAAACTTTACCTTTGGTTAACAGGACTGGCCAGTTTTTTAGCGCTAGTTTCCTTTTTGGCGATTTTGTGGTTTTTCTCGCCCGAAAATGTCAGCGGTATAATTTTAATTCTGTTTTTTTTGAGCTTGTTTATGGCGCTTTGCGGCCTTTTTAGTTTAATTGGCTTTTATTTTCGGCACCGCAAACACAGGAACAAATTGCCCAATTATTTTTTAGGGATTTCTTTTCGAGAGGGAACGTTGCTGAGCGCGCTGCTGGTCGGATTTCTGACTATGAAATATTTCGGTGTTTTCGCTTGGTGGACGGCGTTGATTTTTTTGATAATCGTCTTGGCGATTGAGATGGCATTTCTTTATCGGGAAGAGTAAAGGGCTTTGTCCAAAATTCAGAGCTTTTCGGCGAATGAATTTCAGTGACAAAACAGTGACAAAACTGCGGACTTTATTTTGTAGCTAAAAATTATTTCGTTACAAAATGAGCTCATAATTTTTAGACAAAATTGGCATGATTGAAGAGTTAAAGAAAAAATTTAAAGAAGACATAGCCAAAGTCAGCGATAAAAAAACACTGGATGATTTACGTTTGCGCTATTTGGGTCGGAACGGCGAGCTAAATAAAATTTTGCGGGGGCTCAAAGAAATGTCGGAGGAGGAACGTGTGCAGGTCGGCCGCTATGTCAACGAATTTAAAAATGAAATCAACGAGCTAATGAATACGGCAGAAGAAAAAATAAAGCAAGCCGTTAAAACTTTTTCCAAAGAGTGGCTGGATATCACCGCCCCGGGCGCAAAATTTCCGCGCGGCCATCTGCACCCTCGAACGCAGCTCATGCGACGGGCAGTTTATATTTTTGAGTCTTTGGGTTTCTCGGTGGTTGAAGGACCGGAAATTGAAACTGACTGGTATAATTTTGAGGCGCTAAATTTTCCAAAAAATCATCCGGTTCGTGAAATGCAAGACACCTTCTATATTAAAAATCCGGCGGGCGGCGAAGATTTAGTGGCGCGTACCCACACCTCGCCAGTGCAGGTACGTTTTATGGAAAAAAATAATCCGCCGCTGCGCATCATTGTGCCGGGCCGCGTATATCGGCGCGAGGCAACCGATGCTTCTCACGACTATCAATTTTATCAGATAGAAGGTTTGATGGTGGATAAAAGCATCTCGGCCGCTAATTTCAAAGCAATCATGGAAGAATTTTTCAAGCGGCTTTACAAGCAAAAAGTTGCCATCAGACTCCGACCCAGCTATTTTCCTTTCACAGAGCCGAGCTTTGAAGTTGATATGGGCTGTGTTTTTTGCAATCAAAAAGGCTGTAAGGTTTGCGGCCAAAGCGGCTGGCTGGAAATTGCGGGCGCAGGCATGGTTAATCAGGCGGTTTTTGAGAACGCTGGCTACGTTCGCAACGAATGGCAAGGTTTTGCTTTCGGTATCGGTTTTGAACGAATGGTGATGATGAAATACCGGATTAATGACATCAGATTATTGAATACAGGGGATATGAGATTCCTTAAACAGTTTTAAGTTAGTAGTTTATAGTTCTGGTTTAATGGTTAATAGTTTTGACGACCGTGACCAAAGAAGTCTAAATTTAGATAAAATTTTTGACACTCAGTAAACTTAAGACTAAATAACTAGAACCAATAACCATAGACTAAAAACTAAGAGTTGGCATGAAATTCAGCTACAATTGGCTAAAAGAATATGTATCTAAAATTGATTCTCCGCAAAAAGTGGCGGCTGATTTGACGATGGGAATTTTTGATGTGGAAAACGTTGAGCAGTTTAACAATGATTGGTTGCTCGACATTAAAGTTTTAACAAACCGAGCGCCTGATTGTTTATCGCATTTGGGCATAGCGCGCGAAATCACTGCCAATGGCGGCGGTGAATTTAGCGAGCCAAAAATTAAACTTAAAGAAGATAAATCTTTAAACGTAAAAGATTTTTTGAGCGTGGAAGTGAAAAAGCCGAAACTTTGTCCGCGCTACAGCGCCAGAGTCATCGTTGATATAAAAGTTGCTGACTCGCCTCAATGGCTCCAGGAAAGGCTGAAAACCTGTGGCTTGCGGCCGATCAACAATATCGTTGATATCGCCAATTACGTGATGCTGGAATGCGGACAACCCCTGCACGCCTTCGATTTGGATAAGGTCGCCGAGCAGAAAATTATTGTCAGAATGGCGGAACTAAAAGAAAAAATTATAACGCTGGACGAAGGCAGGGCCGAGAGAATTTTAAATGAAAACATTTTAGTCATTGCCGATTCCGAATATGCTATTGGTATCGCCGGAATCAAAGGCGGTAAGGGAACGGAAATAGATGTGAAAACCAAGCGCATTGCGCTGGAAGCGGCCAATTTTAACCCCGTCAATATCAGGCAAAGTTCCAAATTTCTCAATTTGCGGACCGATGCATCGTGGCGCTTTGAAAATAGCCCCGATATGAATTTGACCGTTTGGGCGCTGGAGCGCGCGGCCCAGCTAATAGCCGAATTGGCAGGAGGTAAAGTTGCCGGTGGCGTAATTGACGTTGCAGCTCAGGTTCAAAAGCCCTGGAGCGCGGCGGTGGCTCATAGCTACATTGAAAGTTTGCTGGGTATAAAAATTAAACCGGAACAGGTTTTAAAAATATTTGCCCGACTGGATTTGCCGGTAAAGCAAATTAAAAAAACAAAAGATTTGTTTTATGAAGTCCGAGTTCCGACGCGGCGAGCGGATTTGTTAAATTCAGAAGACCTGGTTGAGGAAATCGGTAGACTTTTTGGCTACCAAAATATTTCATCCTGCATGCCCACTGGCGAGCTAATCCCGGCACTGGAAAACGAACAGTTGCTTTATCTTGATGAAACAAAAGATATTTTAACGGGTTTGGGTTTTTCGGAAGTTTATAATTATTCTTTAATAAGCGAAGCGGATAAAAATTTATACGGTTTAAATTATTTGGCGGAGCCAAATAATCCCTTATCGCAGGAACAAAAATATTTTCGGCCGAATTTAGCGCCCGGATTAATTAAAAATTTGCAAGCCAATCTAAAATATTTTCAGGGCGCCCTTGCTCGCTCGCCGGCCGATGCTTTGCGGCTTTTTGAAGAAGGTCGCGTTATTTCTTTGCAAGACAAAAAAATTATTGAGCAAAGAAAGATTGGGGGGCTCGTCTTTCTGCCGGATGCTCGAGAGAAAGACAGCGCTTTTTACGAGCTTAAGGGTGTGATAGAAATTCTTTTTAATGAATTGGGGCTGGCCGATGTTTGGGATGACGATCATATCCAGGAAGGTTTACCCATAAATTGGAAATCAATTTTACACCCCAGTAAAAGCGCTCAAATCAAGGTAGGCCAAGAAATTTTGGGTTTTATGGGCGAACTTCATCCTTTAATTTTGAGCCAAATGGAAATTGAAGGACGGCTCGCCTCGTCTTCGACTCGTCGAAGCGGGCCGGCAATTTTTGAATTTGATTTTGCCAGAATTGTTGAATTGATTGACGAGGAAAGAATTTATCAGGCGCCGTCCAAATACCCGGCCATCACGCGCGATTTGGCAGTTTTAGTAGAAGCCAATACCAAAGTTGAAGACGTAATGAACGAAATCGAGAACGCGGCCGGCGAATTACTTGAGGACGTCAACCTTTTTGATATCTACGAAGGAGAAGATTTATCGGCAGAGCAAAAAAGCTTGGCTTTTCATTTGATCTGGCAGTCACCAGAGAGAAATTTATCCGATGTTGAAATTAACAAGTTAATGGAAAAAATAATTAAGGCGTTGGAAGAAAAAGGTTGGGAAGTAAGGAAATAAAATTAAGTTAAGAGATTGCCATGGTTAACAATAACGGTAAAAACAATCACGTTTCCTATGAAGCTAAAGACATCTATGTTTTGGAAGGTTTGGAGCCCGTGCGAAAACGGCCGGGAATGTATATCGGCTCAACCGGCGTTGACGGTCTGCACCACTTAATTTGGGAAGTGGCCGATAATTCTATTGATGAAGCAATGGCTGGTTTTGCCAATGAAATTGAAGTGGCACTGCTGCCGCAAAACCGCGTTCGCGTTAAAGATAATGGTCGCGGTATTCCGGTTGAAACTCACAAGCAAACCAAGAAATCGGCGCTGGAAACGGTGATGTGTACTCTGCACGCGGGCGGAAAATTCGGTGGCGAATCATATAAAGTGGCCGGCGGACTGCACGGGGTGGGCGTTTCGGTCGTCAACGCGCTGTCAAAATGGATGCGGGCGGAAGTTTGCCGAAACGGCGCCATGTATGCTCAGGAATATAATCAGGGTAAACCAAAAAGCGCCGTCAAAAAAATTGGCAAATGCAATGCTGTTGGCACGACCGTCTTTTTTGAACCGGACCCGGAAATTTTTAAAGAAATTCGTTATGACTGGGACAGAATTTTAGATCATCTTCGCCAGCAGGCCTATTTAACCAAAGGTACTAAAATAACCATTCGCGATTTAACAAAATTGGAGTGCGATTTCGCCGATTTTTATGGTGTCTGCGAGGTGCCCCGCAAAAAGAAAATGGTCAAGGAACAAAAAGGGGATTCGGGCGAGCGTTCCTACAGCTTCTTTTTTGAAGGAGGGATTATTTCTTATGTAAAATTCCTGAATAACGACGAGGAACCCAGCCACTCCAATATTTTTTATGTGAATCGCGAAGTGGAAAATATCCAGGTTGAAGCGGCCTTTCAATTTACCAATGATCTTCAGGGCTATGAAATTAGTTTTGCCAATAATATTCACACGGCCGAGGGCGGAATGCATTTAACCGGTTTTCGAACCGCACTGACCCGCAGTCTTAATGATTATGCTCGAAAAAACGGATATTTAAAAAATTCTGACGAAAATCTAACGGGCGAAGATGTCAGAGAAGGGCTGACGGCCGTTGTTTCAGTCAAGCTCAGAGAGCCGCAATTTGAAGGGCAAACCAAGGCAAAATTGGGCAATCCTGAAGCCAGAACCGCGGTGGAATCGGCCGTGGCTTATGGTTTGGAAGAATATTTGGAAAAAAATCCCAACGATGCCAAAGATATTTTGGGCAAGTGCCTTCTAGCTTCCAAGGCTCGCCAGGCAGCCAAAGCAGCCAAAGACACGGTTTTGCGCAAAGGCATTTTGGATGGCTTGGCACTGCCGGGCAAATTGGCGGACTGTTCTTCTCGCAACCCAGAAGAATCAGAGCTTTTTATTGTGGAGGGCGATTCGGCTGGTGGCTCGGCCAAGCAGGGACGCGACCGTAATTTTCAGGCGATCTTACCGTTGCGCGGCAAAATCCTGAACGTGGAAAAAGCCAGGCTGGACAAAGCCTTAACCTCCAAAGAGGTCAAGGCGTTAATCATCGCTATGGGAACAGCCATTGCCGAGGAATTTGATATGAGTAAACTGCGTTATCACCGGATAATTATTATGACCGATGCCGACGTTGACGGCGCGCACATTAGAACACTTCTTTTAACTTTGTTTTTTCGCTATTTTCAGCCATTAATTGAAGCCGGCCATATCTATATTGCGCAGCCGCCGCTATACCGGGTGGCTAAAGGTAAAGAAAAGCACTATGCCTACAGCGACGCTGAAAAAGATGAAATTGTTGCCGAATTTAAAAAAGCTAAAATTGCTAAAGCGCCAAAGCCAGAAAAAAAATCACAAATGTCTGAAAAAGAAGAAAATGAGCCAGAAGAAAGCGAGCAAAAAATCGGCGGCATCAACATTCAGCGCTACAAGGGCCTAGGTGAAATGAATCCCGAACAGCTTTGGGAAACTACTATGGATCCGAAAAATCGGGTTTTGAAGCAGGTTAAAATCGAAGACGCCAAAGCGGCTGACAAGATTTTTGATATATTGATGGGGGACGAAGTGGCGCCGCGTAAAAAATTCATTCAAACCCATGCCAAAAAGGTTAGAAACTTGGATATCTAAAGTTTACCCTGATAAATTTTCGTAAAATTTAGAAGGGCAAAAAGGGTCCGGAATCTTGACCCCATTAGAAGTTCGGCCGGCGCCAAGCCAGATGGCGGTTTATCGGCGAAGACGCCCTCGGCTCAAGCTGGTGGAGAAATGTATTTAATCACAAAACTTCTAACGGGGTTGACATTTAAAATACAAAAGATTATGATGGGGATAGATATAAATTTTGCCCCCGTCAGGGGGTTTTAAAAAACAAAAAATTTTTATGAATATTTTTAGCAAAATCATAAATTTTTTAAAAGAAGTCAGAATAGAATTAAAAAAAGTTACCTGGCCGACGCGCCAAGAAACAATCAAGCACACCTTGGCGGTCATTGCGATTTCTTTGGGTGTGGCGCTTTTTTTGGGCGCCGCGGATTT